>ENA-ORXI01001765-ORXI01001765.1-sediment-metagenome-genome-assembly--contig:-NODE-1765-length-16516-cov-5.675893_pt1 | contig 16516 bp, 19 predicted proteins | sample MGYA00237861_ERZ511468 | MGnify/ENA primary metagenome ERZ511468 (study PRJEB26299, sample SAMN06266213) | sediment metagenome | isolation source: Hudson Canyon methane seep mesocosm | place... | reverse complement strand
TTATTGGCAAACAGGTTCGTTGGGGAGGAAAAATCATCAAGGTCATGAAACGTGATAATCAGTCACTGATCGAAATACAAAACTATCCCGTAAATCGATATGGACTTCCACTATTAAACTTACCTACTCGCGGAAAATTTATTGCCCAAAGTGATCTGGCCTTAGATCCAGATGTTTATTTGCAAGGACTTTTGGTTACGTTTTCCGGAACACTGGTTCCAGAAACAACTCGAGTTAAAAAAAGAAAAATAATATTTGTACCGGTAATTACTGTGACGGATATTCATTTGTGGCCGCATAAAAGGATAAATGCCAAGGAGGGTTATACCTACACGGGAATGGAGTCACGGTTTAGGTTTTATGGTAAGTACGGATCCGGGTATTATTAAATCCACTATACTGTGAATCTAAATGATAATGATTTGCATTAACAGAAAGATGTGCCTATAATCATCTCCAAACCAAAAGGAGATGATGATGAAACAATGCAGCGTATCTATAGAAAAAACAGATGTTATCCATTTAGCATTTGATTCTAATACCCTCGAGTCATTGATTCGAACCGGAAAACTCCACGCCTCTGATTTTAATTGCCTTGATAGTTCATCTAAGCAAGGTGTCTGGTCTATGTTGCGTTCTGTTGCAGCAAGAAAAATTCAACTTTAATGAACTCTGCGGTTTCCAAAATACAATGGAGTAGGGACGTTTTACTCAGTGCGATCAAACAACTGGAGACGCTGTACAAGCAACAACAAGATCCTTGTTTAGCATTGATAATTTCACGTAACTACCGTCTTTTACACAATCAGATTCAAGCTGTTGATGAGCGAGAAAAATGCTTAGACAAGGCTCGATTATGGCAAGGCCAATATAAACCCACTCGGACAAGTAAAATCGCAGCACTTTTTTATGATGCTAATGGCTTGTCTTATGACAGTATTTAATTTTAAAAGGACATTCAAATGAGTACAGCAACATGTCGATTAGACACCTTACATCTGTCAGCAACTAGCGATATTCAATATTGTGCTGACTGTGGTTTGGTCCATTTAACAATGGGACCAATTACCTTGCGATTGTCAGAGGAGCATTATGAAACATTATCTCGTGATGTGAATAAAGGTCTACTTCAATTGAAATCACAACGGCCAGACTTAGATGTGGGTGGTAATAATAATGTTAGAACCTTGCATAGTTGAGACTAGAGATGAAAGCTGAAGCAAAATTAGTGATAGATCCAAGAATAACGACACCGATAAACTACTGTACCAAGACACTGTTCAAAGATCGAAAGACCTTAATCATCGAGCATCGTGGTGAAAGCTATTATTTGCGTATCACTAGAAACGATAAGTTAATTTTAACTAAATAACCTCGATTCAAATTAAATAAAAATAGAGTTACCTAGTGTCCTTAGCATCACCAACAGGTTTAGAAATGGAATTCAATGTTCAATGTCTGTTGGTGATGTTTTTTTCTTTATGCAGAGAGTGAGCAGGTTTTTGGCTGCTTGAAGAAATAAATATCTTTATTTGATATAACAATGATATAAATCAAGATGTAAATGATAATGATTTGTATTAGTCTTGAGTTTATATGTATAATCCCCCCACAATTTAACGATGACTTGAGAGGAAATCCTGTGAAACTTAAACGTACCTTACTAGCTAGCAGCTTACTGTTAGCCGGTGCTGTTCAAGCGGCAACACCAACAAATGAAGAAATTTGGGCCTTGTTGCAAGATATGAAAGGTCAAATGGACCAAGTGCAACAACAAAACCAGGAATTAAAAGCTGAGAATGACAAGCTGAAATCAAAAGTAGAAGCTACTGAACAAGTGGCAAGAGAAGCTAATGAGACGGCTGAAGCAGTTGCTGTTGCTACGGAAGAAGCTGCTATATCTGCACAAGTTTTGGCTGATAGAACAACCATTGGTGGTTATGGTGAATTGCACTATAACAATCTAGAAGATCAAAATGGTGATGCTGATAAAGATGAAGTTGATTTCCACAGGTTTGTATTATTCTTTGGTCATGAGTTCACCGATAACTTGCGTTTCTTCTCGGAATTAGAACTTGAACATAGCCTTTCTGGTGATGGTAAAGATGGTGAAGTTGAATTAGAGCAAGCCTATATCGAATACGATATTAATGAGCAGCATCGTGTCAAAGGTGGTTTATTTCTGACACCGGTGGGCATTATCAACGAAACGCATGAGCCACCTACATTTTATGGTACTGAACGAAACCCAGTTGAAAAGAATATTATTCCTTCAACATGGTGGGAAGCGGGTGTAATGTTTAGTGGTGAAATTGCCGAAGGCTTTAGCTATGATGTAGCGGCAACGTCAGGTTTGAATACTTCAGCTGGTGATAGTTATAAACCGCGTAATGGTCGCCAAAAAGCATCTAAAGCAGAAGCAGAAGATTTTGCTTATACCGGTCGAATTAAATGGACAGGTGTTCCAGGGCTTGAGTTAGCTGCAACTGTGCAATATCAAGAAGATATTACCCAAAGTAATGACTCTACAGCAGGCAGTGCAACCTTATTTGAAACTCATGCCGTGTTCGAGCGTGGTAACTTTGGTTTACGAGCGCTCTACGCGACATGGGATCTAGATGGTAGCGGTCCTAAATCTATCGGTGCTGACGAGCAAACAGGTTGGTATGTTGAACCGTCGTATCAAATCTCTAAACACTTTGGTGTCTTCGTGCGTTATAACGAATGGGATAATGCAGCAGGGAGTTCATCAGATACTGAATACGACCAAATTGACTTGGGTGTGAACTGGTGGCCGCATCAAGATGTAGTAGTCAAGCTTGACTATCAAGATCAAGATGCACCAAAAAACAAAACTGAGTTAGATGGCGTTAACGTAGGGTTGGGTTACCAATTCTAAAGTAAATTGATGTGATTAAGGATTGGCGATTGTGAATAGAGTAGGATTTAGTATGCGTAGCATAGTAGTTATCACTCTGTTGATGATCGCCTTTTCTGTATTTGCGCGAGGCGTTTATCAAACAGATGAAGCGTTTTTAGCAGAAGCCTTTAATGACGAAGTACCCAAAAGCCAAGTTGTATGGGTTAAAGGTGATTTAAGAACGTCCATAAGCGATATTCTTGGTCATCGTTATGCCGGGCTTAGAATTCGTTATTGGCATAAAGATGGGCGCAAAGCCTGGATTTTAGAAGAAATTGGTAAAGAAAAACCGATCACTTTTGGCATTATCACTGTCAAAGACAAAGTTGAAAAAGTAAAGGTCTTAGCCTTTCGTGAAAGTCGCGGCGGTGAAATTCGTTATCCCGCATTTACCCAGCAATTTGATGATGCCAAGTTATCAGAGAATAATCTGGATCGGCATATTGACGGCATATCAGGCGCGACTTTGTCAGTAAGGGCTATGACGGCGATAGTAACACTGGCATTATATCTCGATAAGTTTACCAGTCAGCAGAGTTAAATATGAATCGTCGAATGCGAAGCTTGCATCGCAGCATGGGTGCAGTAGTTGCTTTGTTTGTGATGATGTTAGCCATCACAGGCATGATGCTAAATCACACCAGCGAATTAAAACTAGATCAACGCTATTTAACGTGGAACTGGTTATTAGAACATTATGGTGTGGCGACAGTTGAAGCCGATGCTGTTTTTCTACTGGATCAAAAAGTCATTTCCCAATTTGATAAACAACTCTTTGTTGATGCCCAACCAGTTACTCAAGTTCAACGGCCAATCATAGGCGGAGTTGTTATTGATGCTTTAATGATCGTAGCGACTGATAATGCTTTGATTTTACTCAGCCCAGAGGGTGAGTTTATCGAGCGTATGACGAGTGCCGCTGGCGTGCCGCCGATGATTCAAAATATTGGTTTATTTCATGGCGATCCCGTTCTTCAAACACGTGATGGTATGTGGCGTAGTGATTTTTTATTAGAGCAGTGGGAAAAAATTTCATTATCTGGAATAAGTTGGAGTTCTCCTCAACCAATGCCAGATAGTGTTGAAGTGGACTTAGCCGAATATTTTCATGGTAAGGGTATTACAGTAGAAACGTTTATTTTAGATCTACACAATGGTCGTATTATTGACCGATTTGGGGTGTGGTTTTTGGATGTTTTTGCGGTGTTAATTATATTGATTTCATTGACTGGTTTGTGGATGTGGGCTCGTCAATTGCGTTAGGACTCATATTGGTGAGTCTGAACTAACTATCATGCGAAATTCAACGTTTCCATTTTTACCAAAAGACTTCATTCAAACAAAAGAAGGTTTGATTTTTGCTGTGGTCAGTTATCAGGATCATGATAGTAAAATAGGCTGCTTTTTACGATATGTGCCTGATGGTGACGGTTGGAAAAAAGTAGACACTCAGCAGGCTAATGATTTATTACAGCATTCCTTTCCTCATTATTTGTACCATTCCAGCAAAGTTGATGCCGCGTTTCATGCTGTTTCGCTAGAAGATATTGTCCATCACCATCAGCCAGAATTACGCTTAAAAGAATTATTACAGCGTGAACCTAGCGATGAAATAGAAAAAAAATGTCATAAATTAATTCCTGTATTGCAGCAGTTTGGCGTGCAAATAGAAAAATTAGGTTTAACAGGATCAATGTTAATTAATCAGCAAAAATCGACTTCAGATATCGATTTGGTTGTTTATGGTCGTCAAGCTTTTCAACAAACACGACTAGCGGTTCAACAAGCTATAACATCGGGTTTGATTGATAAGTTGGATATCTCGTTGATGCAAGATAACTTTGAAAGACGTAACGCTGAGTTGGGTTTTGAAGAGTTTTCTTGGCATGAAGAGCGTAAATTTAACAAAGCCGCCATAGAAAATTGCAAGTTTGATATCGGCATGGTGTGTTTAGAGGATGAACATGACCCCGATCCACATCATTATCAAAAACTCGGACCTCGCACCTTCAAAACACAAGTTGTTGATGACAAACGTGCTTTTGATTTCCCTGCCTGTTATTTAATTACTGATCAAGAAACGCCTGTTGTTTTATCCTTTACCCATACGTATATCGGCCAAGCACAACAAGGTGAATTGATCGAAGTTTCTGGCATGGTAGAAAGAAATATTTCGACAGGACAATGTCGAGTCATTGTGGGTTCTAGCCGTGAAGCAGCAGGTGAATATATAAAAGTCATTAGGCGCTAGATAACTTTTTTAGTTATATTCTGTTATTGTAGAAGAAAAACTCTTTTCCAATTAGAAAGAAAAGCGGTATTCGAATTGGAACACTAAATATCCTTGTGAAAATAAGGGGTTATCTAGATGAGCAATAAATATGTTTTACGTTCGGAAGTCACTGATTTAGACGAAATTGAATCGGTACAATACCTGAAAAATTCTCTTATGCAGGACAAGTTGGCTGGTGTCATCTTTTTTTGTTCTGACAAATATGATTTAGACAAATTAGCTACTGAGTTTAATCTCGCCTTTGACTGCCCTGTTATGGGGTGTACAACAGCCGGCGAGATAGGATCTAGTTATCAAAATAATGGCATTGTTGCCGTTAGTTTTTCGGCAGACGCTTTTTGTTTTCACCCCATTACCCTGTATGACCTTGACTCATTTGATGCGGTTAAAGCAGTTAAAGTGTGTGAAAGGCTGGAATCACAACTAGTATTTAATCCTGCCCTTAATGCTAAGAAGATGTTTGCATTTTTATTGATCGATGGTTTATCGATGATGGAAGAACACACAGTAGCAAGCTTAGGTAATGTCTTTGGTGGCGTATCTATTGTGGGAGGCTCGGCGGGCGATAGTCTAACGTTTACTAAAACCAGTGTTTTTTCTGATGGTGAATTCCGTACTGGTACTGCTGTCTTATGTCTTATAGAGTCAAAATTACCGTTTCAAACATTCAAAACACAGCATTACACGCCATCTGAGAAGGAAATGGTGATTACCGATGCCGATCCTGAAAAACGTGTTGTTTATGAAATAGATGGTGGACCCGCTGCGACAGAGTTAGCCAAAATCATTGGCATTCCTAAAGAAGAACTGACTTTAGAGGTCTATTCCACTCACCCAGTCATGCTGCAAATAGGTGATGACTGGTATGTAAGATCGATTCGTAGCTATCATGATGATGATTCTTTATCGTTTGCTTGTGCTATTGATGCTGGGCTACCGTTAACGGTGGGTGAGTGTGAAGATTTAATCCAATCATTATCAACCAAGGTCGATTCATTAGTAGACTTATTTCCCAATATTGAAGTAACACTGGGCTGTGACTGCATACACCGTCGTTTGGAAATTATGGAAACAGGATTACAAAAGGAGGTTGAATCAGTATTAAAACCACTTAATTTTGCTGGGTTTAGTACCTATGGAGAGCAATATAATTCTGTTCATGTGAATCAAACATTAACTGGTGTTGTCATCGGCGGGGAGTTAAATGGCAACTAACAGTGAATTAATGCAGGAAATTGATGATTTTAAAGAACAGCTTTTAAAGAAAGATAAAATCATTGTTGCTCTAAAGGACAGGGTGAAACAAAGCATCCAGAAAAGTGGTGATGCTTATGCTATTTTTGAGCGAAATATAGTTTTACAGAGCATGGTTGAAGAGCAAACAAGAGGTTTGCATGAGGCGACGAATAAAGCTGAAGCGGGCAGTAAAGCAAAAAGTGACTTTTTGGCACAAATGAGTCATGAAATTCGAACACCTTTGAATATCATTACCGGCATGTCTCATCTGCTATTTAGGACGGATCTTACCGAAAAACAAAAAAGCTTTATTTCAAATATTCAACATTCCTCACACTCTTTACTAAGAATTATCAACGATGTATTGGATGTTTCTAAAATTGAGGCCGGCAAGGTCACGCTAGAGCATATTCAGTTCTCACTTAAAAAAGTCATAAAAAGGCTAGCCAGTATTTTTAGCGCTCAGCCAGAAGAGGATGAGATTGAAGTACTTTATGACATTGATCCGAAGATCCCAGAATTTCTCATCGGTGATCCATTACGTTTGGAACAAATTTTGGCCAATCTCTGTAGCAATGCACTTAAATTTACAGAGAAAGGCCAGATCATTATTCGGGGTAAAGTGATTGAGATAAATGATGAAACGGCAGAACTTCAGTTTTCTGTACAAGATACAGGGATAGGGCTTGATAAACAGCAAGCTGAAAAACTTTTTCAACCGTTCAATCAAGCCGATGATTACATCACAAGAAAGTATGGTGGCACCGGTTTAGGATTATCCATATGTAAGCATTGGGTCGCTGAGATGCAAGGAGAAATTTGGTTGGAAAGTGAGCTGGATATTGGCAGTACTTTCTTTTTTACGGCTGTTTTTGACTGTACACCAACTCAAAGTGAGCAGTTAGGAGTTGATGTCTATCAGTCTTGTATTACGTTTACGCAACGATTTTCAGTACTTGTCGTTGATGACAATGTTCTTAATTTAGAGATCATTTCTGAAATGCTTAAAGACATGGAATTAAACGTTTTTCAAGCGACAAGTGGTAAAGAAACGATTGAGTTATTACGCAAAAATAACTATGACTTAGTGTTTATGGATATTCAAATGCCGATCATGGATGGTTTGGAAACAACAACAATAATTCGTCAAGATGAACGTTTTCAATCACTTCCGATAATAGCGATGACAGCACATGCAATGGAATATGATGCACAAAAAAGCTTTGACGTTGGCATGCAAGAACACTTAACTAAACCAATAAATGCAGAAATTCTTGAGAAAACAATAATAAGAATTTTGACCGAGATTCATGGGGAAGATATTTATATTAGCAATAAGTTAAACAACTAGGATCTAATATGACAAAACCTAGATTAATAGTTATTGATGATGATGCTATCTTTGGCAACTTTATTTCTCAAGTTGCAATGGGCCTAGATTTTGATGTTGATGTGGTCACGAGCGTCAAACAATTTGAAAAACTTTATAGCAGTCATCGTTACGATATTGTCACGACGGATATTTCTATGCCAGACAAAGATGGTATTGAACTTATTGAAGAGCTGGCAGCTCTTGATTGCCAAGCAGCCATCATCATCATCAGTGGTAAAGAACAGATAATATTAAATGGAGCAACAAAAATTGCTGAACAAAAAGGTTTGAATATTGTGGCAACCTTACAAAAACCATTTGATGTTGACGAGTTTGAGGCCCTTATGATCTCTGAGCTTAAAAAAATAAGCTGATTAAGCTTTATTTTTTGTTTTTGTACATTAACTCATCGGCTCGATGTAATAATGATTCGATCGTTTCATCCTTTTTATCAATATTAACAATACCAGCTGAAAATTCAATATTGTAACCGCGATTTTCTGCTTGATTTACCCGGTCGATTTCTTGTTGAAAACGAGCAATACTGTTTTTAGCCGTATCAGGTTTAGTATTACTCAATAACACTGCAAATTCATCACCACCAAGTCGTGCAAAAACATCACTTTCACGGAATATTGTTTTCATTGCATCAGCAAAAGTAATGAGTGCACGATCACCTTCGGCATGACCTAGGCGATCATTAATTTCTTTAAATTTATTAAGGTCGAAAAAAATTAAAGCAGCAGAAAGGTTTTGGCGTTTGCAAATATTAAGGCTTTTTTCTGCCAAAGTCGCGAAACCACGGCGGTTAGATATCTTGGTTAACTCATCTAACATGGCTAATTGAAAAGACATCATTTCTTGTTCGGCCATGGCCGCTAAATCTTTTAAGGCAGTGAGTTCATCAAGGTTAAAAATTCTTGGTTTATCATCAATGATGCACAAGGTGCCTAATTTACTTCCATCGATTGAGCTTATGGGGACGCCGGCATAAAAACGAATATTGGGCGGGCCGGTGACACAAGGATTATCAAAAAAGCGCTTATCGTTAAAGGTATCGGAGACCAAAAAAATATCATCGCCCAAAACCGAATGACCACAAAATGAAACATCTCTTCCGGACCCAGTGACACCTTCTATACCAGAACAAGATTTAAACCATTGACGGTCCGTATCAACAAGGCTGACCATTGATGCTTTAACTCGAAATAACTGTTTCGCTAAACGTGTAAGACGATCAAAACGTTCTTCTGCAGGTGTATCTAAAATATTGAGGGCATGTAACGCTTTAATGCGTTTTTCTTCATCTTCTGGGAAATCAGGTTCATCCATAGTATGCAGGCCTATCTGAACTTTTGTGTTGGTTTCATCATAACAGTTTTAGCCTGTTGAGTATGTTATTGATGCTCCAGATATCGTTTTTATCAAGGGCATGAGAATTTGATAGTTACATACACTATCAGTTGGAATTATTAATACTCAAGGTAGACGACAGACGAAGCAAAATATTACAGTGGACGTTAAAATATTTTTTTCTTTGAATGTTCTGCAGGCGAAGGATTTAGCGTTAAGATCTATAGCTGCTTATTATGCGGTCACTTTATTCATCAATATCATCAACATCTAATTGGCCAGACATTTTTCTGCGTATATGTGACCATGACATGCCCGTCGCTAAAATGGCGGCCAATAAAAACAAAATAATATAGGTAAAGACTGAAACAGTCTCAAGGCCTAGAAAACCAATATCAACTAACCACCAGACAATGATGGCAAAGAAAGCAAAAGCAAGGCTAAGACCAAAAGCGCCTAAAGATCGTAAGGTAGCTCGGATATAAACTGTCCAACCAATCATTAAAACTACGGCAGACATGGCAAATGAAGGTGTTAGTGCAAGAGCTTCACCGAAGATGGCTTCTTTTGCCCAGTGGTAAAAGCTGTAACTACTAGGGTTATAAGTGGCATACACAAGGGCTAAGGCAAAACCAAAACGAATAAAGAAGCTTGTCCATGTAAAACGATTTGCAGCCATAACAACAGATCCTTAAATTAACGAATATTGAAACCTATAAATTCACCGGTGGCAGTCAGTTCTTCAGTTTTTACTTCAGATACTTCTGCATACTCTGGGCCTTTTTTAGCCCATAAAATAAATTGTTCTAATGTAGCTTTATCACTTTCGGCTAATACTTCAACACTACCATCGTGACGATTTCTGACCCAGCCGGTTATTCCTAACTCACTAGCAGCATCATAGGCGGACATTCGATAGCCAACACCTTGTACTTTGCCTTTAATGATTAAGTGATAACGCGTTATTCCCATTCGATAGTGGCTGGTGGTTTACCTGAAATATCGTAGGTTACACGAGAAATACCTTCCACTTCATTAATAATACGATTGGAAACTAAACCAAGGAAGTCATACGGTAAGTGAGCCCAACGTGCCGTCATAAAGTCGATAGTTTCAACGGCACGTAATGACACAACATAGTCATAACGACGACCATCTCCCATTACACCGACTGATTTTACTGGCAAGAAGACGGTAAATGCCTGACTAGTTTTATCGTAGAGATCATGGTTATAAAGCTCGTCAATAAAGATCTTGTCAGCTTTACGTAGTATCTCAGCATATTCTTTTTTAACTTCGCCCAAGATACGTACGCCAAGACCGGGGCCTGGGAAGGGGTGGCGATAAACCATATCACGTGGTAAACCCAGCTCTACACCCAGTCTACGAACTTCATCTTTAAATAGTTCACGTAAAGGTTCCAGCAATTCCAATTTCATATGGTCAGGCAGACCACCGACATTATGATGTGATTTAATCACATGAGCTTTACCCGTTTTGGCTGCTGCAGATTCAATCACATCAGGGTAAATCGTGCCCTGTGCTAGCCATTTAACATTATTCAGCTTGTTAGATTCTTCTTCGAATACTTCAACAAAAACACGGCCAATGATTTTACGTTTTGCTTCAGGTTCATTTTCACCGGCTAATTCATCTAAGAAGCGTTTTTCAGCATCAACACGAATAACTTTAATGCCCATATGTTTGGCAAACATCGCCATCACTTGGTCGCCTTCGTTTTGGCGTAGCAGACCATTATCAACAAAAACACAGGTGAGTTGCTTACCAATAGCTCTGTCCAATAATGCGGCAACAACAGAAGAGTCAACGCCACCAGACAGACCTAATAAAACGTCATCGGTACCGACTTGTTTACGAATTGTTTCAATACTGTCTTCGATAATATGAGCAGAATCCCACAAGGTGTCACAACCACAGATCTCGGTTAGAAAACGCTCAATCATGCGTTGACCTTGAACCGTATGTGTTACTTCTGGGTGAAACTGCAGGCCGTAGAATTGTTTTTCTTCATTAGCCATGCCGGCAAAGGGAGCACTATCGGTGCTGGCAATGACTTTAAAACCTTCAGGAAGCGCGGTAACTTTATCGCCGTGACTCATCCAGACATCAAGCAGACCATAACCTTCTTCGGTAGTGTGGTCTTCAATATCACGTAATAAGTTAGAGTGGCCACGCGCACGTACTTGGGCATAACCAAATTCACGATGTTCAGATGATTCAACTTGTCCACCTAATTGCATCGCCATAGTTTGCATGCCATAACAGATACCTAATACTGGGACGCCATAGTCAAATACAGCTTGTGGTGCAACAGGTGCTTCACTGCCTATCGTTGAATCTGGACCACCTGAGAGAATAATACCTTTAGGATTAAATTCTTTAAGTTCAGCAGCTGAAATATCTGGATCATGCAGTTCACAAAAAACACCGGCTTCACGAATCCGGCGAGCAATTAACTGGGTATATTGCGAGCCGAAGTCGAGGATTAAAATACGGTGATCGTGAATATTGTTGCTCATGTTTTTCTCTTAACAAAGGTAAAGCAACCTTCACTCTTTAATGAGTGAAGGCAGAATAAAAACTAAATTTAGTTTACTCGGTAGTTCGGAGCTTCTTTAGTAATGGTCACATCATGGACATGACTTTCATTCATACCGGCAGATGTCACACGAACAAACTCAGGTTTAGTACGCATATCTTCAATGTTGGCAGAACCGGTGTAACCCATGCTGGCACGAATACCACCTAACAATTGATGAATAACAGCACCTAAATTACCTTTAAACGGCACACGACCTTCGATACCTTCTGGCACAAGTTTGTCAGCTTCACTAGATTCTTGGAAGTAACGATCGCTTGAACCTTGTTTTTGTTGCATCGCACCTAATGAACCCATACCACGGTAGGATTTATAAGCACGGCCTTGGAATAATTCAACTTCGCCCGGTGCTTCATCAGTACCAGCAAACATACCGCCAATCATGATGGTATGGGCGCCAGCAGCTATGGCTTTAGCAATATCACCAGAATAACGAATACCACCGTCAGCAATGAGAGGGATTCCCGTGCCTTCAAGTGCTTGTGCAACATTGCTGATCGCACTAATTTGAGGTGCACCAACACCCGCAACAATACGTGTTGTACAGATTGAACCTGGACCAATACCGACTTTAACGGCATCAGCACCGGCTTCAGCTAATGCTTTTGCAGCGGCACCGGTAGCAATATTGCCACCAATAACTTGAACTTCAGGATAATTATCTTTAACCCAACGTACTTGATCTAATACACCTTGTGAATGACCGTGGGCTGTATCTACCACAATCACATCAACGCCGGCTTCAGCTAAAGCGGCAACACGGGCTTGGCTTTCTGGGCCAATACCAGTAGCGGCACCAACACGTAAGCGTTCTTGAGCATCTTTTGACGCAAGTGGGTAATCCGTTGATTTTTGGATATCTGTAACGGTGATCATGCCTTGCAAATGGAAATTATCATCAACCACCAAGACTTTTTCTATGCGGTGGGTATGAAGCAAATTTAAGACTTCTTCACGACTTGCTTCTTCTTTTACGGTGACTAATTTTTCTTTTGGTGTCATCACAGAAGAAATAGAATTTTCAAAACGTGTTTCAAAGCGTAAATCACGGCTGGTAACGATACCAACTAAGTCATCGCCATCAACAACCGGTACACCTGAAATTTTATTAGCATGCGTTAGCTCAACCACTTCACCAATAGTTGCTGTTGGACTAACAGTAATAGGATCACGAACAACACCGCTTTCGAATTTTTTAACTTTACGCACTTCGTTAGCTTGTTCTTCGATGGTCATATTTTTGTGTAATATGCCCAGACCACCTTCTTGTGCCATCGAAATTGCTAGGCGACTTTCGGTAACAGTATCCATGGCTGCGGATAAAAGTGGGATATTGATAGTGATATCGCGCGTCAGTTTTGTTGCCAAGCTTACATCTCGCGGTAATACGTTAGAGTAGGCTGGTAGTAATAAAACGTCGTCAAAAGTAAGAGCTTCTTGAGCAATTCTCATCGGGCATGTTCCTGAAATTACTGTAATATGATCCGGTAATTATATAGGAAAGTCGGGCTTTATGGCATCACAAGTTTCCCCAGATCACAACTCAACATTAGCAACACGTGCCGTTAAAGATGTTTATGCGGTTTCACGTTTAGTTCGTGAAGCGCGAAGTGCATTAGAGGGCTCTTTTCCCTTAGTGTGGGTAGAAGGGGAAATTTCAAACTTAGCGATGCCTGCATCAGGCCATATTTATTTTACCTTGAAAGATGAAGCAGCACAGGTGCGTTGTGCCATGTTTCGCAACCGAAACCGCCAATTACGATTCACGCCTGAAAATGGCATGCAAATATTATTACGCGTTCGAGTTACTTTGTATGAAGGTCGTGGTGAATTTCAGCTAGTTGTTGAACATATGGAAGAAGCGGGCAGTGGTGCCTTGCAACGCGCTTATGAAGCTTTAAAACATCGCTTAGGCAGCGAAGGATTATTTGATCAAGAAGCCAAAAAATCATTGCCAACGATGCCAAGTTCGATTGGTATTGTTTCTTCACCTGATGGCGCAGCAGTTCACGATATTTTAAATGTATTAAATCGCCGTTTTCCGACCGCAAACATTATTTTATATCCAGTTGCGGTGCAGGGCGAAGGCGCAGCCGCTAAAATTGCTCATGCCATTACCACTGCAAATGAGCGACAAGAATGTGAAGTATTAATTATTGGTCGTGGCGGTGGTTCATTAGAAGACTTGTGGAGTTTTAATGATGAACAAGTGGCCAGAACTATTTTTGCCAGCCAAATTCCCGTTATCAGTGCAGTCGGCCATGAAGTTGATTTCACTATTGCTGACTTTGTTGCCGATGTGCGTGCACCAACACCATCAGCGGCCGCTGAATTAGCCGTACCAGATTCGACAGAATTATTATCGAAGCTACAAAGTTTTGGACGTCGCTTAACATCATTAATCACACAACAATTGCAAAGCGAACACCGTCACGTACAACATTTGTTTCGACGACTGCCTCAACCAAAAGCACAGCTCACGCAACAGACACAACTGATAACAAGGTTAAAACAACAGCTCAGTCGTAGTTGGTTAAGAACGGTTGAAAGTAAACAACAAAAACTAGATCTACTAACCGCGCGCTTAACGCACCCTCAAGCAAAAATAGATACCCAAAAACAAAAAGTGGCTGGTTTACAAACACGTTTGCAACAGGCGATTAAACAAAAATCACAGCGTGTTAAATATCAACAAACTACGTTGCAGCAATTACAAAAACAATTGCAGGTAAGCATGCAACAGATCTTGTTGACACAAAAAACAAAACTCAGCCAACAGATGCGAACATTAGCAGCCGTGAGCCCATTAAATACGCTAGAGCGTGGTTATAGTATTACCACAGCAGAGTCGGGTGAAGTATTACAAAATGTAACAAGCGTAGAACTTGGTGACTCAATTAATGTCCGATTGCAACAAGGCCAACTTAATTGCGAAATAAAAGAAATTAATAATGATTAAATTACTACTTACAGCGTGTTTAGTATTTTGCATAAATGTCAGTGCAGCTACATTACCGAGACAAGATGCTATTCCTGGTGGTGTGGTGATTATGCCATTGGCTGTTGCAGCAGATAAAAAGCCCTCAGTGAGCTACAACAAACGCAAAATCATGGTGATTAAACAAGATAATCAATGGTTGGCCGTAGTGGGCGTTCCGTTATCGGCCAAAATTGGCACCCAGAAATTAATCATTAATGTGGATGGTCAAACGAGCTCTACTTTATTTGAAATTGCTGATAAACAATATCCGACTCAACACATTACGATCACCGATAAACGCAAAGTAAATCCCAATAAGTTAGACATGGATCGAATTGGCCCAGAATCAGCCAAAATCAAAAAAGCTTTACGTCATTGGACAGAACAAGAAAATATTCCGTTTAACTTTATCTGGCCAATAGAAGGGCGGGTGAGTGGTTTATATGGTCGCCGCCGTGTATTTAATGGTCAGCCTAGACGACCACATAGTGGTATGGATATCGCTGCTCCAACAGGTACTGAAATCATGAGTCCAGCTGATGGGGTTGTCAGAGATACCGGTGATTATTTCTTTAATGGCAATACCGTGTTTATCGACCACGGCCAAGGCCTAGTCACCATGTTTTGTCATATGAATAAGATTGATGTTGAAGCTGGTCAGCCTATCAAGCAAGGTGAAATTATTGGCACAGTGGGCATGACAGGAAGAGTCACCGGTCCTCACTTACATTTAGGTGTGAGTTTAAATGATGTACGTGTGGAACCAAGATTGTTTTTTCCTGAGCGGGAAGCTGCAGAGGGTGACGAAAAAGAATAAGAATTAGTACTGAGTCTCTGAGAGTTAAAAGCGATCATTTGTTTAACGCCTTTAGCAAGCGCCGCGCTTTTTGCGGTCGACTTGACTGAACTTGTTAAGTGATGCGCTACAACTCAACAAATGGAATTTCCTTTAGTTGTTTGTTGGCACCATAGGCCCCATACAAACGATTTGGTTTTAGTTCTTTTATAATTGATTCTAGCTCCTTCAAGGCTTGGGGGGTTGCCTTACCATTATTATGGAATGAGGAACAGAACCATTCTCCTTCTTTAAAACCATCTTTGCCAAGTTCTTTTTCTAGGCTAATCGAATGTAAGTTACACCCGTAGTCTCTATTTAGATTCGGCCATTCAACCTTCCGCTCATGCTTACAGAAAGCGCAATCTAATCCGGCTGAATCCCAACGGGCTGAATATGAAAACGGATCGTCCATAGTTTCCTTACACTTAACTAGGGTTTAGGGGACAGTTTGTCCGCTAACATGTTATAGATTCTGAAAGGTAACATCCTTGAAAACGTCCTTGTATCAATGGTTTATATTGAGACTAGAGTATAGCTATCATTTATCCAAAGTGTCCACTTTGCTGTTTTTATTATCCACTTACTATGTGTTACGCTAAATAATAAGGTTTGAAAAATATCATTTAAAGTGTTTGGCTTCAACCGCTTATGAATTAGTCTGATATTTTGTTAGCGGACATTCGAAGTCATTAATCATTCTTGTGTGTGATTTGGAAGGGAAACTCACCATTGTTTCACGATTTAATCAATGACTGCTTTGGGGTGTGGACTCAACCGGTCGATGCAACAGCTTGTTATGCGCTCAAGAGTCAGCTTCATCCTGTTCGGGGCGATTTGCTTCGTTCTTAAGCTTTTTGGCGTTAGTTCTAGCTGTTTTTTCCACACGTTTTTTCTTCTTGCGCTC
>ENA-ORXI01001764-ORXI01001764.1-sediment-metagenome-genome-assembly--contig:-NODE-1764-length-16519-cov-2.906398_pt1 | contig 16519 bp, 15 predicted proteins | sample MGYA00237861_ERZ511468 | MGnify/ENA primary metagenome ERZ511468 (study PRJEB26299, sample SAMN06266213) | sediment metagenome | isolation source: Hudson Canyon methane seep mesocosm | place... | reverse complement strand
AAAACTTCAGAATAATTTTTTACAGATTCCTCCAAATTTCCTAAGCCAAGATTTATCCCTCCTAAAATATTATATATTAATGGATCATGGGGGTTATTTCTAATCAGGCTTTTGGCTTTAACTAAAGCCTTTTCAAGTTGTCCATTATTATAAAGAACTACTAACTCCTTAAAATCTTTTTGAGAAAAAGACAAAGTCATCATTTTTTCATCTTAATAACTTAATTTTCTTTAGTAATTAAGATGGTTTTATTAGCAACTTGAAGTTCGACAACTTTGTTCTTTTCAGACTTAGCTTCTTTTTTATGCTCTATAAGTAAAGATTGAATTCTTTTAGCACCTCTAATATTTAATTCGATAATTTTATCTATATTTTCATAAATTTCTTCCAAGTTTTTGTACTTATTTAACAGTGAATTTGCAGCTTTCTTGCCTATGCCAGGGATTCCTTTTATGTTGTCAGATGCATCTCCTGAAAGGCCTTTATAATCAGGAATACTTAGAGGCGTTAAACCTTCAAAATCTTTCTGTAAAACATTGTTGATCACACCGGCCACCGCATCTGCACCATAAATAGCTGAAGCACCATCACGTAAAATTTCCAATCTTTCAATTCCAGTTACCGGAATTAAGTTTGAGTTCACACTAGCAGTTGGGACATAATCCCCACCAATTAGCTCAGTTTGATACCCAGGTGAGGTTACTAACCTTCTTCCATTAAGAAGAGTAAGAGTGTTACCGACACCCAAATTTCTTAAGTTATAGGCTCCCATATCTCCCCGGGATGCATTTACACCACCAGAAGCATCTTCCGCTTCAGTAAAATAGTTCTGACCTTGTTCAACTATGTTTTCAATCAAGTCATCACCAGAATCAACTCCAATCGCTTCAATGTCTTCGCCTGAAAGGATTGAAACAGGTAAGGCCCCTGTTATTTTAGCTCCTTTAATTTGGCTACCTGTCACAACAACCTCTTCAACTTCAGCATCCGCTGCAAAAAGTGCAAGTGGGCTAAACAATAAGCTCAATAGAGCAAGTTTAAGTATTATTTTCATTTCTCCCCCAAAAATAATGATTTATAAAAAAAATCTGTATATATTCTACATAATCCAATGGACTAAATCTAAATTTTGGTTAATTGTTAATTTACTAGGTTTCCTAATTTTATTTAAAAATGGAAAATAAATATCTACTTTCTTTAGATGGTGGCGGTGTAAGAGAGATAGCTTCAGTCATATTTCTGTCCAAATTAGAAAAAGCACTAGGCACCCCACTCTACAAAAAATTTGACTTCTTTATTGGGACTTCTGCAGGTGCTATTACAGCAATGGCTTTATCAATAGCTAAAATGAGCGGAGATAATCTGTTGGAGTTTTGGTCTGAAGAGACCTTTGATCGGATTCTTGATTCTTCTTTATGGGATTCAAAATTAGGCCTCATGCAAACTAATCCTAAGTACGATGGAAAAGGAAAGAAACAAGTTTTAAATGAGTACTTCGGTGATTTGAAACTGGGTGACGCAAGTGGTGATTTGGCAATTGTTAGTTATGATATTGAAGAGAGGAAACCACTATTATTAACATCGTACGGGAACTCCAATATTTCAGTTATAGATGCCGGTAATGCTTCCAGTGCGGCTCCAATTTATTACCCGCCTGCCAAGGTGGGAAATAGATATCTTATTGACGGAGGCATAGTGGCAAACAATCCTGTTCTTCATGGATACGCTGAAATAAAAAAACTTTATCCAAATTGTAATATCAAAACTCTAAGTGTGGGCACTGGCCTGAATAAAAGGCCTTTGAAAGGCAAGGATTCTCAGAAGTGGGGCCTCATTGGATGGTTGATGCACGATCTGTTTGGTCTTATGTTGGAAAGCAGCTTGGATCATGAAATAGCTACTGAAATAATTGGCAAAGACTACATTAGAGTTAATTCCCCTTTGGGAAAGGTCAATCGGAGATTAGACGACAATAATAAGAAAAATCTAGAGAATATAAGGAAGATGGGAGAGGCTTGGTGGCAAGAATTTGGAGATCCTGTCCTTGATCTTTTAAATTAAGGAGATGAAATATCTAAAGCTATTAATTAGTTTTTCCTTACTCAGTCTTATTATTTCTTGTTCGGTTAATCCAGTTACAGGTGAAAGAGACTTTGTTCTGATGTCTGAGGACGCTGAATTGGAAATGGGACGAAAGTATTATTCTCAAATCCTACAATCACAAACCCTTTACCAAGACCCTAAAATTCAAAGCTATGTGCAATCAATAGGCGATTCGCTTGCTGAATTAAGTCACAGAGCCGATCTGATTTATCGTTTTACTGTTTTAGATAGTCCTGATGTTAATGCTTTTGCTCTTCCTGGTGGCTATATTTTTATAAATAGGGGTTTAATGGCATACCTTTCAAGTGAAGAAGAGCTTGCAGCAGTATTAGGACATGAAATAGGGCATGTAACTGCCAGACACAGTGTCAGACAAATTTCTCAAGCTCAGGTATTAAGCATAATTTCTTATGCCGTCGCTCGAGAAGCTGGATCAGCTGCAGGCGATCTTACCAATATAGCTAGCGGAGCACTGGTTGCAGGGTACGGCAGAGACATGGAACTCCAGGCCGATTCTTTGGGCGCTGAATACATGGCTAAACAGGGTTATTCAGCTTCGGGAATGATAGACACTATATCAGTGCTAAAAGAGCACGAACTTTATTCAACAGAAGTATCAAAAAGGAGAGGTTCTGACCATCAAACTTATCATGGTATTTTCGCATCTCACCCATCGAATGATAATCGTTTGAAAGAAGTAATTAAAAAAGCAGGTAGCTTAAGAAAGGATTCTCTTGAAAGTAACTCTCTGAATTACTTGAAGAGGATAGAAGGAATGACCTACGGTGATAGCGAAGCAGCAGGCATACTCAGAAAGAATGGTTTTTATCATAAAGATTTAGATATCAGATTAATCTCACCGGATAATTGGGAGGTATTAAACACACCTAATTCATTAATTTTTATTGCTCCGGAAGGAAAGGCTTCTTTGCAAGTGAGTGTGTCTGATCAGGTAAGGAAAGAAACACCCAAAAATTATTTAAGCAGATTAACTTCAGGAGAGGTTTATCAGTCAAAAGAGCTCAAATTAGGAGGCCATCAAGCCTTTTTAACTCTTTTAGAAGAAAATTTTAGGACTTCTAGAGTAGCAATTATTTTCAAAGACAGAAGAATATTTACCTTTTACGGCACTACAGAAAAAAATGGATTTGATATAAGTGAATTTGATAATCAATTTTTATCCATTATTAAGAGTTTTAGAGACTTAAAAGCAACGGAATTTGAGCTTACCAAGCCTCTTCTTATTAAATCTTATAAAGTTACAAGGGGAGATAGTTACAGCTTGTTAGCTAGAAAAAGCCCCATTCCTTTTGACCCTGAGTCTAGATTAAGACTTCTCAACGGTGATTATCCTGATGGAAATCTTGAGGTTGATGCCTGGATTAAAATCGTAGAGTAATTAGATTAGAGGGGGTTAACTACATGACCTCCGTCAATAGTAATTACAGACCCGGTCATGAAGGAGGATGCATTGCTTGCTAAGAGCAATAGAGCCCCATCCAATTCACTCTCTAAACCAAGTCTCTTCATTGGAATTTTACCTATGTAACTCTTCCCTTCATCGGTATTGAAGAAATCTTGATTTATTTCAGTGAGAATGTAACCAGGAGCTAAAGCATTAACTCTTATATTAGACCTGGCCAATTCAAGGGCCATGCTTTTGGTTAGTTGAACTAAAGCTGCTTTTGCCGATGCATAGCTAGAAAGATTTAGTCCAACTCTTTCTGCCAGAATAGAAGCTATATTAATTATGCTGCCGCCATTTTTATTTTTTAACATAATATCAGTTGCCATTTTGGCAACTCTGAAAGCACCATTCAAATTTGTATCTAGAATACTCAACCAACTTTCTTCGCTTATGTCCTTAAATTTAACTGGATCAGAGATACCTGCATTATTCACCAGTATGTCTAGTTGACCAGTAGAGTTCTGTATCTCCTCTTTAAGTTTATTGACACTTTCATTTGAGGTAACGTCTAGTGAAATAACAATAGATTCATTTAAAAGTTCTTTTTGTAAACTTTCCATTCTTTCTATTCTCCGTGCGGCTAGAATTGTTTTTGCTCCGTAGGAAGAAAGAGTCTTTGCAAAGTGCTTACCTAGACCTGAAGAAGCTCCAGTAATGAGGGCAACTTTTCCTGTTAAGTCAAAAAGATTTTCTTTACCCATGTTTAAATTATTTCAAAATACCTCTTCAACTCCCAATTGGAGATTTTTTGTTTACTTTCAAATAAGCGACTGTTTTTTAGGAATTGCTCATGCTCCCATACACGAGTCGCAGAAAAATGATCCACAAACTGATCTCCCCAAATAGATCTAGCAGCTTCTGATTTTCTAAACAGCTGAGCTGCCTCAAGTAATGAACCTGGAACTTTATGATGATCTTCAACTTTTATAAAGTAAGCTCCGCCATGAATGGGTTCTGTGGGCTGAAGTTTTTCTTTGATTCCTAGAAGGCCTGCCCCAAAGGTAGCAGCTAGAGCTAAGTAAGGATTAGCATCCGCACCCGGTAATCTATTTTCTATTCTCTGAGAGTGAGGCGAACCAACTATCACTCTAAATCCTGTGGTTCTATTCTCCTTTCCCCAGGTCATATTTATTGGTGCCCATGCTCCTACGCACAAACGTTTATAGGAATTAGTCGTTGGAGCAACCAACGCCATAAATTCCTTGCTATATTTCTGTAAGCCCCCGAGGAAATTAACCATCACTTCACTCATTTCCCCTGTTTCTTTTGTCGAAAATACTGGGTTATTCTCTAAATCCATTAAAGAACAGTGAATGTGCCCAGATTGACCAGGATACTTTTCTGACCATTTAGCCATAAAGGTGGCCATAAGATTTTTTCTTTGAGCCAAAACTTTCATGAACGTTTTAAATAAAACAGCCTTATCAGCTGATTTTAGAGTTTCATCTGCTGCAATTGCTGCTTCTAGAACCCCAGGACCAGTCTCAGTATGCAAGCCCTCGAGAGGGAGATCCATACCTTCACACATCTCTAAGATTTCTTGGAATAACTCCGAATGAACTGAGCTTCGCAACATAGAATAACCAAACATGCCCGGCGTGAAGGAAGCAAGGTTTTGAAAATCTTTTTCTCTTACCGAGTGAGGAGTCTCATTAAATAAAAAGAATTCATACTCAAGAGCGGATTTGCCTTTAAAACCCAATTCTTTTAGAAGTTTTAGAGCCTTTTTTAAAGCATTTCTAGGGCAAACTTCTCCATCTTTTAATTCAGAAAGAAAAAAAGGTGTATTTCTTTCAAAAGGTATAGTCCTTTGAGAGTCTAAAATAATTCTGACAGTTTGATCTGGATAACCTGTATGCCAGCCCGTAAATAAATTCTGTTTATCAGAAATTTTGAACTCATAGAGATCGTCAGAACTATCCCAACCAAAAATTACATCACAAAATCCATAACCTGATTCAATTGACTTCAAGAACTTATCTACATGCATGTACTTGCCCCTTAGCACGCCATCAATATCTGTAATTGCAACTTTTACGTATTTAATATTGCTTTGCCTGAGGTTTAGTTTTAACTCTTGGATATCAGTTTCCATCGCACAATATTAACTCGGATTGATAATAATCATAAAGAGACTGTTAAAATAGCATCAAGATTCAAGATTTAATTGCTTGAGCTTGCTTCATTATGAAAAAAGAAATAGCTGTCTTAGGAGGCGGAAGTTGGGGTACTGTTTTAGCCAATCTAGCTTCAATCAATGGAAACAAGGTAACACTCTGGATGAGAGATGAAACCAATGTTGAGTCAATAAATACAAATAGTTTAAATACAAAATATCTACCAGATTATTTACTGGATAGGCGATTAATTGCAACCAGTAATATTGAAGATATTGAGTCAAGTCAATTGGTTCTTTTTTGTGTACCCAGTAGTTCATTCAGGGAAGTTTTACTAAAATCCATTAAGCATGTTAATCCTGAAGCTCTTTTGATAAGTGCAACTAAAGGGATAGAAGAAAAAGGATTTCTTCTTATGAGTCAAATTCTAGAGAACGAGACTAAGGGTCATGACATAGGGGTAATAAGTGGCCCCAATCTTGCTTTAGAAATTTCACAAAATCAGCTCACCGGAACTGTTATAGCTAGTAAAAGTAAGAAATTAACAGAGGAGTGTATAAAAATCTTCGCTTCAGATTCTTTTCGTATATATACAAACTCTGATCCGTATGGCGTTGAACTAGGCGGTGCTTTAAAGAATATTTATGCTATTGCTTGCGGGATAGCTGATGGTTTGCAAAGCGGAGAAAATACTGTAGGCATGATTATGACTAGAGGCCTTGCTGAAATGAGTAGATTTGCAGTAAATCAGGGTGCAGATCCTATGACCTTTCTAGGACTTTCCGGAGTAGGAGATTTAATAACTACTTGTGCATCTCCTTTAAGTAGAAATCATGCTTTTGGGAAACTGATCGGTAAGGGATATCAGGTTGATGAAGCGCAAAAAGAAATAGGTCAGACAACTGAAGGTTTAAAGACTTTAAAAGTAGTTTGGAATAAATCTAAAGAAGAGGGAGTGGACATGCCTATAGTGAATTCCCTATATAAAATAATTTATGAAAATGACCCTTTGGAAGGGTCAATCAAGAAAGTTTTAGGCACAGATCAACCTAAAGATGTAGAATTCTTAAAGTAATTAAAAAGATGTAAGTATGAGTAAAAAATTTGAAGAAGACAAAATAGACACGGAAGAGTTAAAAGAAAATGTGTTTAATCAGGGCAAGTGGTTAAGACTTCTGTGGTTAGTGTTATTTAGTTTTATTTATTGGTGGGCAGCAGTAGTTCTTTACGTTATAGGAATATTACAGTTCTTGTTTAATTTAGTTACTGATAGCCCCAATTCTAGTTTAAGTGAACTTGCTGCTCTTTTTAGAGAATGGATGGTGCAAATAATTAATTTTGTAACTTATCAAGAAAAAGATAAGCCTTATCCCTTTAGTGAACTTCCAAAAGTAAAAGGGAAGAAATAATAAAGCTTTTGCACAAGTAAAAAAAAAGTACAGAAGATGATTCAAAAATAATTATCTCTTTATCAACATGGAAAGTTTCAAAAATAAGATTGCAGTAGTCACCGGCGGCGGTGCTGGTATGGGCAGAGAATTAGTTAGTCAGCTTGCTAGAGAAGGGTGTGAAGTAGCTATGTGCGATGTGATGGAAGAAAACATGCAAGAAACGCTTTCTCTTGTTTCTTCTGAATCTCCAGATGTAAAAATTTCCAGTTTTTCCTGTGATGTATCTTCTGAGGAGGATGTTATTTCTTTTAGGGACCAAGTTTTAGAAGAACACAAAACTAATCACATCAACCTTCTTTTTAACAATGCAGGAATAGGAGGAGGTGGAAGTTTCTTGGAAGGCGATCAACAGGAATGGGAGAAGACATTTGCTATATGTTGGTATGGAGTTTACTACTGTTCAAGAGCTTTCATGCCTTATCTAGTAGCAAGTGATGAAGGGCACATAATTAATACAAGCAGCGTAAATGGTTTTTGGGCTTCTTTGGGAGGATTTCCTCATACTTCCTATTCCGCTGCGAAGTTTGCTGTTAAAGGGTTCACCGAAGCTTTAATTCAAGATTTAAGACTTAATGCACCTCATGTAAATGCTTCTGTGGTCATGCCAGGTCACATAGGAACATCCATAGCTATTAATTCGGGTAAGATTTTGGGGCATGCTGATGCAATGGATTTATCTGATGAAGAGATAGAAGAAATTAAAAAAGTTTGGATTTCACTAGATGCACCTGTTCACAATTACTCAAATGATCAAATAAGGCAGATGATGGAAGAAAGGAGAGAGAATTTTAAAAACAATGCTCCAACCAGTGCTGCGCAGGCCGCAGAAATTATATTAAATGGTGTTAAAGAGAAAAGATGGAGGATACTCGTTGGAGAAGATGCAAAGAATTTGGATAAGAAGGTAAGGGAAAATCCAGAAAAGGCCTATGACGCAGATTTTGTATCGCCTTTTAGTATTGAATAATTTAAGGAATTAAAACATGAAATCTTTTAAAGATAAGGTGGCAGTTGTAACCGGAGCAGGTTCGGGAATGGGTCGTTATTTGTCCGTTTTACTCGCGAAAGATGGAGCTGATGTTGTGGCTTGCGATGTAAATCAAGAGACCTTAAATGAAACTGTAGAAATGCTCCGTAAATACAATGTTTCAGTTTCTTCTCACGTATTGGATGTAGCTGACAAAGAGGCCATTGAAGCTCTGCCTCAAAAAGTTATAGATCAGCATGGAAAAGTTGATTTGGTTTTTAATAACGCTGGAGTTTCTACGGGTAAACACTTTAAGGATATGGAAGAAGAAAACTGGGATTGGGTTATGGACATTAATCTACATGGTGTAATTAACAGTACCAGAGCTTTTATTCCACATATGATAGATCGACCTGAAGCAGCAATCGTTAATACCTCTTCAATATTCGGTATGGTAGCTGTTCCTGGCCAAACGGTTTATCACGCCACTAAGTTTGCAGTTAGAGGTTTTACCGAAAGCCTTGCTTTAGAAATGGCACAAACAAACGAAAATCTACAAATCCATTGTGTTCATCCAGGCCATGTAGGAACTAATATAGTGGCGAATTCAAGAATGGATGAAGAAGATTTACAAACAGATGAAGAAGGAGGGTCAAGTATTTTTACGAGAGAACGACCAACGACTGTTGAAGAAATGGCTGATTCATTTAGGGAAGGGGGGATGCACCCCAGTAAGGCGGCTCAAATAATACTAAAAGGAGTTAAGAAGAATAAAAGGAGAATATTTATAGGTTTGGATTCTAAGCTTCTGGAATTATCTCAAAGAATCTTTCCTAATAAGTATCACAGGCTTTGGCCTTTTTTCATGATTCCCATGATGATATTCAGAAACAAGAAGCCACTAAAATCACTTGATTAACTTCTTGTAAGTTGAATATTTAGGATTATCAACCGAAATTTTCTTTTTGGTTATCTCAATTAGAGCCTTTTGAAGTTTTTTATCTTCAAGATCCAATTTGCCTGACGCTATTTGCTCAGCTAATTGATTAATATTTGCCTCTTCTTGATTACTCAATAAAGTTAACAGAATTTCTTTAGATTCTTTTGTGAGTAATTCTTTATTCTCTTGTTCTCTTTTAACTATGTTAAGAACATTGATTGCAATTTGTGTTTTGAAAGCTAAATGGTTAGGCAAGGTAGTTTTAATTTCTTTTTCCAAAAATTCAGAAACCGCCTCTACTAGTTCAGCACTTGTTGGTCTATCAAATATCATCACTTCCCTCCTAGAAACAATAAGTCAACTAAATCAATTTCTGTTTCAGAAACGCGTCTGCCTATGGCTGCTTTTTCAAGCGAGTTTACATCTCCATTCAAATGAGAATAGACTTGAATGAGACAAATTACGCCCCATCTAAGGGTACCTAAAACTTGCCATATTTTTACCTCTTCAGGGTCTATTATTTCCTTGCTAATGGAGCTATACCCTTGAAGGAATTCTTCAAGATCACCGAAACCACCTACTACTTTTTCCGATTGACCAAATCTCCAAGAATTAATGCACATCCACCCAATATCTAACATTGGGTTTCCTATACTAACCATTTCCCAATCTATTACAGCAGCTAGACCGGATTCATCAATCATTAAATTCCCCAGTCTAAAATCTCCATGCACTAAAGCATCTTTTCTGGTAGTAAAGTCTTGTTTATCTAACCATTTAAATGCGTATTCAAAAACCGGTAAGGGTTGCTCAAAAGACTTATAGGTTAAGTAAAGTCGCTTGAGTTCTTCTCTTATAGGTTTTTTTGGGACTTGATCAAAATCATTTAGATTTACAGAGTGAATCTTTGCTAAAGCTTCGCCGCATTGAAAAGCTAATTTTTGCCTAGCTGCACTAAATTTTTTGTCTCTAAGAATCTTTCGAGCTATAGACTCTCCTGGTATAAGGCCCATAAGATAAGCATCGCCCAAATCTTTATCACCTGAAGATATTGCCACTATTGTCGGTACTGGGGCACCTGAAGATTTAACTTTTTGTTGTATTACTGCCTCTTCTGACTTTAGAACAGCCAAGGGAGATTTCTTACCTGAACCTCGTCTTAATATCATTCGTTCAGACTTATTTTTACTTGAAAAGGTAAAACTCCAAGTTTCAGCAGAAGCTCCTCCAGTTAAAGGAACAAGTTCAGAAACTTTTCCCTTACTTCCATTTTTAAGTAGAAATTCTTCAATCTTTAATTGGAGTTCTTCAGACATAATTCTTAGGATTTAAGATTTATTGCTTTCTTATATCCTTTCAATTTAATTTTTTCTTTGGTGATTTCTAGATCTTCCATACCCTCTAACACTTCGTGATTAAATTTATATATAGTTTTGTAGACACCTTTCGAAGCATTTTCATTATATTTTAGGACGGATTTTCGGGTATTTTCTAATTTTTGTTCATAAAGCTTAAGAGCTTTCTTTGTGTAGCGCTTTTTAATTTGTGAAAAAGTAAATTCTGGTCCTAAAATTAAAGCAGAAGCGTTATTTCCGCCAAAACCTTTTGCATTTAGAAAGGCCCCCTTATAAAAGTTAGGATCTTCAACCTTATCTTCAGTAAGAAAATTTAAATTATCATTAAATACGTCTTCCGCAACTTCTGTGATGGAATGAATTCTAGGTATTATTCCATTATTCCAAGTACCTAATACACAGTTTAGCTGGTCTCCTGCTGCGACAGCCATGCTGTGGCCTAGATAAGATTTTATGGCAGTAACGGGCCAGGACTTTATACCAAAGACTTTTGCAATTTCATCCAAAACATGCGATTCCGATGTTCTGTTCGCTGGAGTCCCGGTTCCATGGGCATGTACATAAGTTTCATTCTTTAAACTTTTTGAACTTAACTGTTGACTAGCTTCAGCTACACATTTAGCCAAGGTAATGTAATTGCCTACTCCAGGTCCACTTATGGACTTTTTGAAACCATCAGCATGAGAAGCAACGGCTTGCACAGACGCATATATTTTTGCTCCTAGTTCTAGGGCTAAATCTTCATCCATTAAAATAACAAACTGAGCTGATTCTCCCATGACCATTCCAATATTCTCTCCAAAAGGTCTGCAAGCCTTTCTTTGATTTGGTTTATTTGATGGTTCATTCAATTGAGACTGAAGTTCCAACATACGCTTATCATCTGAGAGGGCACTTATTGCAAAAAATCCGTCTATTACTTCGGGTGTAATAGGTGCTTCTGCTCCGCCAACAACAACTACTCGAGCATTTCCATTTTCTATACTTTCTTTTCCTAACTGTAAGTTGAATAGAAAAGTAGCGCAGGCTCCAACAACATGACCAGTTCTACCTACGTTGCCTAAAATATAAGCATTAATAAAGTCTGCAGACATTTCTACAAGACCAAAAGGAAGATTTTTTGAACTGGAACGAGACCCCTTCATTCTTGATTGCATCATTCCTCCAAATCCAAAATGATCCATATTGCCTATAGCTGCACCACTAAAGACTGCAATTTGATCAGGACTGACTTTTTTTAGAATTTCAGACCAATCTATTCCAAATTGTCCAAGTGTGTCACTCATTCCAAATACAGTCATTTGAAGGGCTTTAGGGTGTTGTCTTGAAGAGTAAAGTTGGCCTGGGTCAAAACCTGTTGGTAATTGGCCTGCTGCACTTGCTTGGATCTGATCCAGAATTATCCCTTCCGGATCATAAAGATCCCTATCAATTTCTCTAACAAGAGTGTTTTCACGTATGACATCACTGTTTCTCTTTAAGTAAGAATTAAGTTGAATAGAATCCCCAGTATCTGTTTCCCATTTCTTTCCTGCCGGCCTTATCTTTTGTTGGGTCACAGCAAGGTCTTTTAGAACTTTAAGTTGTTCCTTTTCTTCTAAGGAATCGAAGATTAGATTTTTATACCCAATAAAATCAGAACTTCTACCGGAAGCATTAATACCACCAAAGCCGGTAATAACAGTCAGAGGTTTTTTAATCATTTATAAATTAATATTTATTTCTTAACTAGTTATTGTATGGCAATATTTACAATTATTAATTCATAAAATCTAACATAAAAAAAAGGACAAGTTATGCATCCAGGAGTTAACGGAAAAAAGTATCCAGATAAACCTGCCATCATAATGTTAAATAGTGGCGAGATCATAACCCATGGACAGTTAAATGATCTCTCAAATCAAGGGGCTCAACTATTCAGAAGCTTAGGTCTTAAACCAGGTGATTCGATAGCATTTATGCTTGAAAATCATCCTCTTTTCTTCCCTATAGTTTTTGCAGCATGGCGGAGCGGTTTGAGATACACGGCCATGAGCTGGAGGCTGCAACCAAGTGAAGTTGAGTACATAGTTAAAGATTGTGGTGCCAAGGCCTTCATAACCTCTAAATTTTTAGAAGACACAGCCATGAATCTAGAAGAATCTCTACGTGATGTTAAAAAGTTTATGTTGGATGGAACCTCTGATGGTTATGCTTCATATGAAGAAAGCTTAAGTTCTATGCCAGCTGAACCAGTAGAAGACGAGTGCCAGGGAGGGGCAATGTTGTACTCTTCGGGAACTACAGGAAGACCAAAAGGCATCTATCGTGAGATGGCTTTGAACCCCTTGCCCTATACTCAGGAAGAAGAAGATCTAGGTCTTGGAAGAGTGGTTGAAGGGATTTACGGAGGAGATGAAAATACTGTGTATTTATCTCCGGCTCCACTTTATCATTCAGCACCTCTCGGATTTAATACGGGATTTTTATCCTTGGGAGGAACTTCCGTAGTAATGGAAAAGTTTGATCCAGAAGCAGCGTTGAAAGCCATTCAAGATTACAAAGTCACTCATTCTCAGTGGGTACCTACTATGTTTGTTAGGTTTTTAAAGATAGAAGAATCTAATAGGCTAGTATATGACTTATCTTCTCACAAGGTAGCCATACACGCAGCAGCTCCTTGTCCCCAGGAGGTCAAAGAAGCAATGATCAAGTGGTGGGGACCTATTCTCTTTGAGTATTATGCAGGAACAGAATTTAATGGAATGACCATAGTAAATTCTGAGGAATGGATGCAGCACAAGGGAACCGTTGGAAGAGCATTATTTGGAGAATTACATATTCTTGATGATGAAGGCAATGAGCTTCCTGCTGGTGAAGCCGGGGGAATTTATTTTGGCGGGGAAACTGCCACTACTTATGAATATCATAATGATAAAGAAAAAACTCAAGAAGCAATCTCAAAACAAGGTTATAGCACTCTAGGAGATATTGGGTATATGGATGAAGAGGGTTATTTATATTTAACTGACAGAAAAGCTTTTATGATTATTTCAGGTGGAGTCAATATCTACCCTCAAGAAACTGAAGATGCTTTAATCATGCACCCTAAAGTAACTGATGTTGCAGTTTTTGGCGTGCCGAGTCCTGAGATGGGAGAAGAAGTTAAAGCTGTTGTGCAACCAGTAAATATGACTGAAGCAGGACCAGATTTAGAAGCAGAACTCATAGCTTACTGTAAAGATAAAATTTCCCACGTTAAATGCCCTAAAAGTGTGGATTTTGAAGAAGAGCTGCCTAGGCATCCTACCGGGAAGTTATATAAAAGACTCCTAAAGGACCGTTATTGGAGTTAGGTGTTATTGATTTGCAGTCTTAAAATGCAGATCATCGTTGGTAATAGAACCCCATCTTAATTCTGTGACATCCGAAAGATAGCTTTGATTGCCTTTCCAGGGTTCTCTAGAACCTTGTTTGGGCATTCTATCAATTGCTCTTTTTACATAACCTGAAGATAGATTTAAATAGGTGCCTTCTTCTCTAACCTCCTTGCCAATTACAGGGGAGCAGTAATCGTAACCGTGTTTATCCATATAATTTAAAAGTTTACAAACGTATTCTGAACTCAAGTCAGCGCCAAGAGTCCAGCTAGCTCTAGCATATCCGAAACTGCAGGCAAGGTTAGGTATGTCATTAAACATTCTTCCCTTGTACGCAAGTTTCTCGGAAATATTAACCTGGGAATTGTCAACTTTGACATCAATTCCATTAAGGAATTGCAAATTTAGACCTGTAGCTTTAATGATTATATCTGCGGTTAATTCTTCCCCTGATTTTAACTTAATGCCAGTCTCTGTAAATTGATCAATATGGTCAGTCACTACAGAGGCCTTACCGGATTTCATTGCTTCAAACATATCAGCGTTGGGAACAAAGCATAGCCTTTCGTCCCAAGGTTTATATTTCGGAGTAAAATGTGTATCAATATCATAGTCTTCACCTAATTGGTCCCTAACTCCATTTATCAGCATTTCTTTAACCTTTTCTGGATTGTTCACACACTGCTTATAGAAATAATTTCCCAAGAGAATATTTTTCCAACGAGTTAAGAAATAAGCAGTTTTCTGAGAAAATATCTTTTTGAAGAAATTACCTATCATGTCTTTATCTGGAGCTGACATAAAGTAAGTTGGCGATCTCTGAAGCATAGTAATATGTTCAACTTGATCAGCCATGGCAGGAATTATGGTTACAGCAGTAGCCCCGCTGCCAATTACTACAACTTTCTTATTTTTATAATCCAAATTATCTGGCCACTTCTGAGGATGAATTATCAATCCATTAAACTGCTCTTGATTTTCAAAATGAGGACTATAACCTTCATCATAGTTGTAATATCCTCCGCACATCATAAGAAAATTACAGGTAAAGTTTTCAGTTAATCCAGAAGTAAGGTTCTTAACTTCTAACGTCCACTTAGAGGTCGAGGAAGACCAAGATGAAGTTAAAACTTTATGCTGATATCTAATTTTATTTCCTAAATTATTTTCAGAAATTGTTTCGTCTAGGTACTCAATTATAGAAGGTCCGTCTGCAATAAATCTTTCATCTACCCAAGGTTTAAATCTGTAACCCATGGTATGCATATCAGAATCTGATCTTATCCCTGGATAACGAAATAGATCCCAAGTTCCTCCAAATCTTTCTCTGCCTTCTAAAATTACAAAAGACTTATTAGGACATTGTTTTTGTAAATGGTATCCGGCACCGATCCCTGAAATGCCCGCGCCAACTACCACAACGTTAAAATGTGACTGACTATTTTCCATTTTCATATTTACTCAATAGGTTACTAGAAAAATTTACTAAGGTCATTTTTGAATACTTTTCTCACAAGCTTCAACTGTCTGCATTAGTAATGTATTAATAGTCATAGGACCGACTCCTCCTGGTACGGGTGTATAAGCATAACACCTGCCTTCGACTTTATTTAAATCAATATCACCACATTTCTCAGGATGGTATCCAGCATCTATAACAACAGAATTTTCTTTGATCCAATCGGACTTTATAAACTTTGGAATACCAACAGCACCAACCAAAATATCTGCTTTTTGAATATGTTTATCAAGACCCCGAGTTTTCGAATGACAGATTGTTACTGTGGCATTTTCATTTAATAACATCATAGCCATCGGCTTTCCTAAAATTGGGCTCCTACCTACAACCACAGCATGCTTTCCAGAAATTTCTATGTCGTAGTGTTTCAATAGTCGCATAATACCTACAGGAGTACATGAACCATAAGCAGCCTCACCCATGGACATATTTCCAAACCCTAAGCATGTAACCCCATCAACATCTTTTTCAAGTGCTATGGCATCAAAACACTCCCTTTCATTTATTTGCTCGGGTACTGGGTGTTGCAACAGTATTCCATGTACAGCAGGATCCTGGTTCAATCTAAATATTTCTTTCAAAAGTTGAGAGGTAGAAGTAGCGGATGATAACTCTACTTTTAAAGAATCCATACCAATCCTTTCGCATGCATTTCCTTTCATTCTTACGTAAGTAGTTGAGGCTGGATCTTGGCCTACCAAAATAGTAGCCAAGGTAGGTGTTGTTCCGGTTTTTTCTTTTATTAACTGCACTCTTTTCACCAAATCCTGTTCTGATGATTGAGAGAGCAACTTTCCGTCAAGGACAACTGTCATAATAATAGATTAACAATAGATTAAGATTAATAAGCAATTTTCTCATTATTTTTGATTGCTAGAAAGTTAATCTTTTATTTGACGGTCAATCAAAGGATACTTAACATGCACGGCCTTCGGGGCATAGCGCAGTCTGGTAGCGCACCTGCTTTGGGAGCAGGTGGTCGCAGGTTCAAATCCTGCTGCCCCGACCAGGCTTAAATAGATGAAAGAGAATCCAATAATTATCATTGGGGGAGGTCTTCAAGGGCTAGCCACCGCGAATGCTCTACTAGATAGAGGAGAGCAAGTTCTTTTATTAGAAAGAAACTCGGAAGTGGCTAAAGAAACAAGCTTTGCTAATGCTGGTATGCTAGCACCTTCTCACGCCCATCCTTGGAATTCCATGTCTGACATATGGAATATCATTTCAGGAATTGGAAAGA
>ENA-ORXI01001761-ORXI01001761.1-sediment-metagenome-genome-assembly--contig:-NODE-1761-length-16522-cov-8.093098_pt1 | contig 16522 bp, 13 predicted proteins | sample MGYA00237861_ERZ511468 | MGnify/ENA primary metagenome ERZ511468 (study PRJEB26299, sample SAMN06266213) | sediment metagenome | isolation source: Hudson Canyon methane seep mesocosm | place... | reverse complement strand
TTAGCTAAAGACAACAGTGAACAATTCAAAGACTATATCTGGGGCCGACAAATACTGGATCTGGTTGAAGACTACACCAGCGATAACTATAGCGCCCAAGACTTTATCACTGTTTTAAGACGCATTCCTGCCCGGCTCTATTCTATAGCCTCCAGCATCAAGGCCCACCCCGAAGAAGTTCAGTTACTGGTCGGCTCTGTACGCTACAACAGCTTCGAACGCGACCGTGAAGGAGTCTGCTCAACGTTTTTAAATGGCCGGGTGACGCCCCCTGAAACATTAGCTGTTTATGTCCATGCCAACAAAAACTTCAGTTTACCTAACGATCCTGATACGCCGATCATTATGGTAGGCCCCGGAACCGGGCTGGCACCTTTCCGTTCATTCCTTGAGGAACGAAAAGCCATCGGTGCAAGTGGTCCCAACTGGCTGTTTTTTGGAGACCAACACCAAGCCTGTGACTATCTCTATGGCGATGAACTTGACCAAATGAAAAGTGATGGCCTGTTAACCAATTTAGACCTTGCTTTCTCAAGAGACCAAGAAGAAAAGATTTATGTCCAGACGCGAATCCTTGCTCGCTCAAAAGAGATCTACCAGTGGCTGGAAAAAGGAGCCTACTTTTATATCTGTGGTGATGCGGAACGAATGGCCAAAGATGTACACAAAGCACTCATAGAATCGGTCAGAATTGAGGCGGGTATTGATGAACAGGCGGCTGCAAGCTATATCGATAAGCTGCTTGAAAGCCGGCGCTATCAACGTGATGTTTATTAAAACTCACGTTCAAAATCAACACCGTCCTGTTGATATGGTTATGTTAGCGACAAGAATCAGGTAAAATGAGAGGTTAATTGTTAAATTTACCAGACCCTTTAACTAAATATTTTACTGTTATTATGTTTTTGAAAGAATTCTATTCTAGATCCAACCCAGCCATTCAGATTGCGGCAGAGCAAGCGAGCCGATTTGCCAAAGAAATCGCCGGTGACTTTAACCCCCTACACGACCCGGATTCAAGACGCTTCTGCGTCCCGGGTGATTTACTGTTTGCACTGGTATTGGAAAAATACGGCTTAAGTACGGATATGCACTTTACCTTTTCAAATATGGTCGGTCACGGTATTAACCTTATCTTTCCTGAGCAAGACAGTAACACGGTCGATATCCATGATGACAAATCAAATACCTATCTCAAAGTAGATCACGATGGAGAAAACACCACTGATAAAAGGCAGGTGGAAAATTTCATCCAAAATTATGTGGCTTTTTCTGGTCTCAATTTCCCCCATGTTCTGGTACCGCTCATGGCCGAACAAAACACCATGATCAACACTAATCGCCCCTTAGTCATCTACGAGAGCATGTCATTCAAATTACACCACCTTAATTTCACCGATCACCAAATAGTACCTGCTGATAACACCTTAGAAGTCAATGGCCGCCGCGGAGAGGCCCATCTACACTTTGATGTTTTAACCGATGACGGTCAAGTTGGACACGGTTTTAAGAAAATTTTGATCAGTGGTATTAGAGAGTATGACCATGACATCATTCATACCTTTACTGAGAACTATCTCGCCCATAAACACGCTTATCAGCAACAAATACTTGAATCAGTATCCTCCTAAACTAAAAACAAATAACGATGACCATTACACTTGGACAAATAGCTGACTTAATAAATGCCGAACTTATAAACGGCACCGTAGAACAACCCATCCATGGCGTTGCCACACTCGAATCAGCTCAACCAAGTAACATCTCATTTCTAACCAATTTCAAACACCTTAAAAGTGCTCGCCAATCAAAAGCTTCTGCCATTATTATCGGACGTTCCATAGCAGACCTTGAAATACCTCAATTGGTTTCTGAAAATCCTTACCTGAGTTGGGCTAAAACAGTGGCGCTGTTTAAAGCAGACCGATCGTCTCATCTCCCTCCAACGATAGACCCAAGCGCCTGTATCGACCCCAGTTGTCAAATTGCCGATAACACCCATATCGGCGCAAACGTCGTTATCGGTGCTAATAGCATCATCGGTTCAGATTGTAAAATACACAGCGGCGTTATTATTGAAGAAAACTGTCAGCTCGGTAATAACGTTGAAATTCACCCCAACGCCGTAATCCACTTTGGTTCTCAAATTGGCCATCGGTGTAATATTTGGTCCAATGCCGTTATTGGTAGTTATGGCTTTGGTAATGCCAAAGATGGGGCCCGATTTGTTCGAATCCACCAATTAGGCAACGCCATTTTAGAAGATGATGTTGACATCGGTGCGGGTGCTACGATTGATCGTGGCGCTGTGGATAATACCGTTATTAAACGGGGTGCTAAAATTGATAATCTAGTCATGATTGCCCACAACGTTATCATCGGAGAAGATACTGCAATTGCCGCCCAAACCGGTATTTCTGGCAGCACAAAAATAGGCAATCGAGTTCTTATTGCCGGTCAAGTCGGATTTGTCGGCCACATCGAAATTGGCGACCAGTCCTTTATTGGTGCACAAGCTGGCGTCTCCAAATCTTTCCCACCCGGCAGTAAAATAACGGGTTACCCTGCACGTAACTTAATGGATGTCAGACGCAGTGATACCGCTATTACACACCTGCCTGAACTGATAAAAAAAGTAAAATTACTCGAACAAAAAATCGATGACCTGACGAATAAAACATAAAAAAACTTTTTTAAAAATCCCATAATTTTTCGAGTCTTTTAGCAGAAACAGGATAGGATGTTTTAAGATGCTGTGCAAATAAGGAGACTCTAAACTCTTCTAAACACCACCTGAAGTTCTCAGCGGCCGGCACCACCGGCCCTTGCTCTGCTCTTTTCATCACACTGCTCCAATAGCGTCGATTAAAGCGGCTAATCTCTTGCAGATTTTGCTGATCTTTCTGACTATTTTCTACTATCTTCTCAAGGCGATAACTCACTGCATTCAAATAACGCGGATACGCTAAAAGATGCTGATAAGGAATCTCTCTAATAAATCCCTTAAAAATCAAACCATTCAAATGAGATTTTATTTCGTCGGCAACCTCAGAAGGCAACGATTGTTTCGCTAACTGCCTTGATAGCTGCAAATAACTTTTCAATAGCTCTCGAACCAATGTTGTAGCCTGAATAGAAAATTCCGACAAAGTCGATTTTTTCTTTAATGCTTGTTCAAATTCTGCAGAACATCTGACCACCGACTCTCCGACAAAAACTTCCTTAAAACAAATAAACAGGCAATCCTCTTTGAGCGATTGTACTGCTATATTTTTAGCAAGGTAAGGGTGTTCTGGTAATCGTTGATAGGCAAGTTCAATATCCGCACCCAATGACCCATTCTTTAATAAATATTTTCGTTCTTTTTTTAATGTTAATTGAAAAAGGCGAACCAAACCGGTTAGATGACATTGTTGTGCTTTAAATTCAGTTTCTAATAACCTCAACCCAACAGTTTCCCCCTCATCAATAAGCGCAGGATAACCTAAATAATCTTGACCCTCTTTCTGAAAATGATAGTGGTTTGGAATAGCATCAAAGGCCCATTGAATATAGCCTGTCAAATTCAATTCATCTTGTGCTATTTGCTCAAAACTTATCACTGAAGCTGTTTTAAAAGACTGTTGCAGTACTTGTAAATCACGCCCCGTAGCGATTAATTTCCCATCATCGCCAACAACCTTAAAGTTCATAATCAAGTGATCCGCAATACTCGCCACCTGCCATAAATTTAACGGAACCGATTCTCCCGTTAAACGCCGCAGACGATCGCTCAACCACTGACTCAGATTACTCTGATAATCCGGTTCAATTTCTAAACAGCGATCAATAGTTTGCGGAACCGGTACAAATTTCTTACGCCACTGCTTAGGAAGCGCTTTCATCAAGGCACATAACTTTTCATGCCGTAAACCAGGTACTAACCACTCAAAGGGTTCACTCACTAATTGATTGAGTTGTTGAATCGGTAATTGTGCGGTAACACCATCATCAAGGTCTCCGGGTTCAAATTTATACTGCAACTTAATACGACTTTGTCCCACAACTATTTCATCCGGAAACTCCTGTTCATTAACAGTCAAGTCTTGTTCCCGGGCAATATCTTCTTTTATCAAAAACAATAATTTGGGTTGCGCCTTTTCAGCCGTTTTACGCCACTTTTCAAAGGTCACGCCACTGACAACCGATGCCGCTATTTTTTTATCATAAAAATCATAGAGCCACTCTTCACCTTCGATTAAATCAACGCGTCGGCCTTTATGCTGAATATAATCTAACTCTTCCAGTAACCGTTGATTTTCTTTAAAAAAAAGAGCCGTAGTCTGATATTCCTGATAAACCAATCCAAACCGAATAAACATAGCCCGTGCTGCCTCTGGATCCACATGCTCATAAGGGATTTTTCGTTTTGTTCGGAGTGTTAGTCCATACAAAGCCGTACGTTCAAAAATAGCACAACGCCCCGCTTTTTTCTCCCAATGCGGCTCATAATAACTACGCTTTATTAAATGTTGCGCATTCTCTTCAACCCACTCCGGTTCAATTTTAGCGACATTACGGGCATAGACTTTACTGGTCTCAACGTGCTCAGCTGCCACTATCCACTTGGGTCGTAATTTATACTGCCCTGACCCTGGAAAGATAAAAAACTTATGATTCCGCGCCCCCAGATATTCATACTGTTCATGCTTAAAGCCAATATTGGATAAAAGACCCGTTAGTAATGCCTGATGAATTTCCTGATAACTTGCCGGCGCCTGATTCGCTTTAAATTTCAACTCATTCCTAATCACCAAATTAATTTGCTGTTGAACATCTTGCCATTCCCGCATACGAACAAACGAAAGAAAATTCTCACGGCAATATTTCTTAAGCCTGTTATTTGAAAGTTCAGATTTTTTAGCCTCATATTTATTCCACAACTTTAAGAAACTAAGAAAATCCGAATTTTCTGCCTTATACGCTGCATGCTTGGCTTCTGCTAAATGCATTTTATCAACCGGCTTTTCACGCGGATCTTGTATGCTAAGCCCTGACGCTATAATGCTGATTTCTGTTAAACAATGGTAGTGGTTAGCCCCTATTAATGTTCTTGCTAATTTAGGATCTAAGGGCACCCGCGCTATTTGCTTCCCTAAGACTGTCATCTGCTCTTTTAGATCTAAGGCATTAATTTCATGAAGCACCTTAACCCCATCGCGAATCATCTTATTATCGGGACGTTCTAAAAAGGGGAAATCTTTAATATCACCCAGCTTTAACGTAGTCATCTGCAAAATAACCGATGCCAAATTTGTTCTTAAAATCTCAGGCTCGGTAAATTCAGGTTTATTTAAATAATCTTCTTCGGAGTACAATCGAATACAGATTCCGGGGGCGACCCGACCGCAACGTCCAGCCCGTTGATTGGCACTGGCTCTGGAAATGGCTTCTATCGGCAACCGTTGAATTTTACTACGCTGACTATAACGACTAATTCGGGCCAGGCCCACATCAATAACACTGCGAATACCCGGGACGGTTAATGACGTTTCAGCAACATTAGTTGCCAAGACAATACGCGGTTTCGTTGCCGGTTTAAAAATGCGCTCTTGCTCACTGATACTTAATTTTGAATACAACGGCAAAATATCAAAAACCTGACCATGTGATTTTTGTAAGGTATCGGCGGTGTCCCTAATATCGCGCTCACCGGTTAAAAAGATCAAAATATCGCCCCGCATATCTCGGTACAATTCCTGAACTGCTGCCACGATGCCCGCCTGTATTTCCAAAACCTCTTCGTTATCTTCGGCATCAGTTCCAATGGCCTGGTAACGAATCTCTACCGGGTACGTTCGTCCTGAAACCTCAATAATGGGCGCATCATTAAAATGCTTTGAGAACCGTTTGGGATCAATGGTCGCGGAGGTAATGATTAGCTTTAAATCCGGGCGCCTGGGCAATAACCATTTCAAATACCCCAATAAAAAATCGATGTTTAAACTTCGCTCATGCGCCTCATCAATAATCAAGGTGTCATACTGTGATAAAAAACGGTCCGCTTGTATTTCTGCTAATAAAATACCATCAGTCACCACTTTGACCAACGATCGTTCTTGTGTCTTGTCATGAAACCTTATTTTATAACCGACGGATTGCCCCATTGTTTCACCTAATTCTTCAACAATCCGATTAGCAACCGTCCGTGCAGCAATGCGCCGCGGTTGGGTATGGCCTATAAATCCGGCACAACCGCGCCCGACTGACAAACATATTTTTGGCAATTGTGTTGTCTTTCCAGAGCCGGTTTCACCGCAAACAATCACCACTTGATGGGCACTGATGAGTTGTGCAATTTCATCTTTTCTTTCTGAAATAGGCAGATCCGGAAACGCTAATGTAGGTATTGAGGCTTGACGATTTTCTTTTTTTTGTAGCGAGCGCGTAATTTTATCGGCTAACTGTAAAAACTTTTCGTCATTCATTTTCCCTTGCCGTTGCTCGTTGAGCAAACGGTCTAATTCCCGCTTTAAAAAGAATCTATCACGACTTAAGCAGAGCGTTATTTTCTTTTTAAGATTTTTAATATGAGCCTGCGAATGCGCATCCTTTGTTATAACCATTTTTTAGAAAACCTGTACAAAAAAGAACACTTATGAAAACACTTAAAAAAATTCATTCCAAAAACCTATTAACGCTACACTACCAGCCTACCTGTTACTGACTGAACGCATAGCTATTAGCACGACTAAACAACCATGACTTCCAAACTCACGCTTCTTTTTCCTGTTTTTGCAATCCTTGCATCTGTGCTTGCTTTTTTCTACAACAACGAATTTTCGGCCTTAAAACCCTTTATTATTCCGTTATTGGCTCTGGTTATGTTTGCCATGGGCTTAACGCTGACACTCACCGATTTTAAAGCAGCTACGAAGCAACCCATGCTCATCGGTCTAGTACTGGCTATCCAATTTTTCTTCATGCCCTTATTTGCCTGGATAATTGCCGCCAGCTTATCATTACCGACCGAACTATTCATTGGGTTAATACTGGTCGGTAGTAGTGCCGGTGGAACAGCCTCCAATGTGATCTGCTTTTTGGCCAAGGGTAATGTAGCCTTATCTATCCTGATGACACTCAGTTCAACCCTTTGCGCCACGGTGCTGATGCCGGTACTCACTTATCTCTACCTGGATCAGAGCATACCCGTTCCCATCGGCGCCATGATGCAAAGTATCCTGATGATGGTCTTTTTACCGGTTCTGGCCGGTACGCTGATCAATACCTGGTTTGCTGCTTATTTACACCCGGTACAAAACCTGCTGCCGATCATTTCTAGTCTTTCAATCATCACTATTATTGCCATTATCGTTGCGTTAAACCACGACAACCTTTTAATGATCTCTATTCCCCTCATTATAGCGGTTATGCTGCATAATATTTTAGGGCTTACCGTCGGTTATCAAATTCCTAAACTATTACACTACGATCAGCGGACTTGCCGCACACTCGCCATTGAGGTTGGTATGCAAAATTCTGGACTCAGTGTTGCTTTGGCCATTAAATACTTTTCCATCACAGCTGCTTTACCGGGCGCACTGTTTAGTATTTGGCACAACCTTTCAGGTTCTATTTTAGCCAGCTTCTGGCAAGGTACTCATCCCAAATCACCGCCTAACAAATTATAACCGTTAAAAAAAGGTCTACTCATTACTCAGTAGACCTTTCCCTAAACCTATACCTTAAAAGCCGACTACTTCACCTTATGCTGCAAAATTTTTAGCGGCAAAATTCCAGTTCACTAAGGCCCAAAATGCTTTCAGATATTGTGGCCGTGCATTACGGTAATCAATATAATAAGCATGCTCCCAAACATCACACGTCAACAACGGTATTTGACCCTCAGTTAATGGGCAAGCCGCATTACTGCTACTCACTAGGGCTAAGCTGCCATCAGAATTTTTAACTAACCAAGCCCAACCTGAACCAAAAGTTGTGACCGCGCATTTTTCAAACTGTTCTTTAAAATTGGCAACTGAACCAAAGGTTTTTATTATAGCGTCGGCTAGTGCGCCCGCAGGATTACCCCCGCCATTAGGTGACAAACTGTTCCAATAAAAAGTATGATTCCAAATTTGTGCAGCATTATTGAAAACACCGCCCGTCGACCGTTCCACAACCCGTTCAAGAGACTGTCCTTCAAATTCAGTTCCGGCCACTAATTTATTCAAATTGGTCACATAAGTCTGATGGTGTTTGCCATAATGAAACTCGAGTGTCTCTTGAGAAATATGAGGGGCTAATGCATCCATTGCATACGGTAATTCAGGCAATTCAACAGCCATAAAAATAATCTCCTAATTAAGCTAAGTAAAATAAACAACCCATGACCCGAAACCCATGAGTGTGATGAAAAATTCCTGAATCATACTGAACTACACACCTAAAATCAATAATCATGCCATGACATTAGCTATTGACTAATTTATAATTCTTATTATTTAGAAAAAATAGGTTATCCATGAGTGAGAATAAAAACAAACCCACGGCGTTAACGGTCGAAGAAGGAAAACGCTACTGTTGGTGTCGTTGTGGTCTGAGCGAGAAAGGGGTTATTTGTGACGGCACCCATAAAACAGCAGACACCGATAAACGTTCACTCTCTTTTATTGCTGATGCTAATAAAACAGTTTTTCTATGCGGCTGTACACAAACCAAAACACCGCCTTTTTGCGATGGTAGCCACAACTCTTTATAAAACCGCCATAACTTTTACCACACCTCCTAAGCACATAACTTCACCCTTTTACGATCATGGCCATTGAAATCGAACATAAGTTTCTACTTGCTAATAACCGCTGGCGCACAGGGATCATTCGTTCAACACCTTATAAACAAGGCTACTTATCCAGTAACAGCAACGTCTCGATCCGTATTCGCATTAGCAATACTGAGGCTTGGATTAACCTTAAAAAAGCAGCTATCGGCAACCAGCGAGATGAATACGAATATCCCATACCACTTCCTGACGCCGAAGAAATAATCAATAACCTCTGTCAACAACCCTTGATAGACAAAACCCGCCACCTCGTCCCTTACCAACAACACACTTGGGAGATTGATGAGTTCCACGGTGATAATGACGGTCTCATTGTGGCTGAAATTGAACTGACCTCCAGCGATGAAGTCTTTGCAAAACCGGACTGGCTCGGTACAGAAGTGACCTTAGAACATAAATACTATAATAATCAGTTAGCTAAGCGGCCTTATTCCACTTGGTAACCGGGTTGTTGCAAAACAACAACTATTGTTGCTTATCTACAATAAATAGTTGCTATAGCACCCACCCCACGCTATAGTTATTACCTATCAATGGGTTATCTACTATCTAGAATGCAAAAACCACTCACTATTGCTTTGTTATTACTTTCCTTTCAGTTAGCCGCGAGTGATTATACTGACGCGGTGACCGAAATCGAACGGTCTTGGGCTAAAACTTACTACAGCGCTGATAAAGGGCAACAACATTACCAATACAGTCAATTACTGCATCGCATTAACCAGATGAACAGCACCTACCCAGATCATGCCGACCTGTTAATCTGGCAAGCCATCACACTGGCGACCCGTGCCGAACAAGAAAGTAGTTTTAAAGCACTCTCATCCATACACCGCGCCAAAGATTTGTTAATTAAAGCCATTTCGATTAACCCCAAAGCCATGGACGGATCGGCTTTTGTAACACTGGGCAGCCTTTATTCTATGGTTCCCGGCTGGCCCATTGCTTTTGGCAATGACCTAAAAGCAGAGCAGTCTTTAAAAAAGGCACTGTCAATTAACCCCCAAGGTATCGACAGTAACTATTTCTACGGTGAATTCTTACTCAGCCACAATCAACCCACTAAAGCCAGTCACTTTTTTACCAAAGCGATTAATGCACCTATTCGAAAAACCCAAGAATTTGCAGATACCCAGTTAAAAAATGAAGCTCGCTTAGGCCTTGCCAATGCTAACGCTCGTAAGGTCAGTGGCAAAAAAGGTTTTTTTACCGATCTTTTCCATTCCACCGTTTATGCTGACAGCAATCACTAACATCATTCCTCAAGTACAGAATATAATTGCCCCTGTGTCACCTCATCAACTGCATTATGAATAACACCACGGTGTTGATATTCTTTAATAATCGTATGGACAACCGGCATGACCTCATCAGCCTTCATGCCCACTTTAACCCGGTCATCCTACAAAATCCGTAACAAGATATAATCTAGTCCGGTCAATAGTTCATTATAGGTCTTGTCATTAAAAATAGAGGGATAGACCGTATCGGCATCATTAAGCAAACCCATAATCTGTGTCAACTCTTCAACAATACAAGAAACCAACTTAGCGTGGGATCTGGCCCGGTCTACCGGAATCAAGACTCTTGCCGCTTTGATGGCACCACCTTTTGTCGTCTTAATATGTGCAACACAAACGCTATTGCGCGTTAAATGATTAACCAGTTGCATTGAATTTCGACCCATATACTGTTGCAAAGTCGACCGTATAAATTTCTCTTGGGTAAATAAAATAATTAAATCGGCTTTTTCCTTTTTATCTACAGGTACAAAAGCAATTCCGGTAATCGCTGTTAAATGTCTCAAATGTAAACCGGTTAAGTACTCATGTAGTTTTTGATCTTCAACCTGATGATCATAATAAAAAGCAATAGGTCCTACCCACTTACTGATTGTTTTTTCTTTGACACCGTATTCAGTTTTCAGTGCAATTTCAGCAAAACTCTGCGCTAAATAATCTAAAGACCACCACCGATGACTCTCCGACAAGCTAACCTGAGAGGCTAACAACAAAAAAACAGCTAAAACAATAGATTTACGATTACCCTTAAAAAGTAATCTTAAAAAAGTAGTGTGTACAAGATTGAATTTTTTAGCCCTCAAAATAAAACGAGTGCCTTGACTAAAGCACTCGTTAAACTTCCTGAGAAAATTACCGAGATCACTCAATAAAAATTCACTTAACGTTATAGGTTTTAAGACCGACCCATAATTTATTCAATCTCGATTTTCAAATCGGCAACCGCCTGTTTACGTGCAAGTAATGCCGCATCCAATGAAAAACGTTTCTCTTTTATTTCCTGATCCAGTTTTTGTAAGAATCCTAATAAATTTTTTGCAGTATCTGATAACGCATCATAATCATATTCCGTATCATCAATTAAGACTTTAGGCGTTTTTTTTTCTTCAGCCATTTCTTTTCCTTTTTCTTTTTCTTTTTTAAAAAACATAGTTATATTAATTTCATCGATGTTGCAGTCATTGTAATCAAATCCTTGAGCAAAAAATAGTAACTGTAAAAATCACCCTAAAAAAATTCAACGCTGACTTCAGAGTTTCAATATTCTTGATTCAAAGCCAACTCTAGCCAAGAATTAATTTCATTTAAATGCTCTTCATTGACCAAACCCACCATAAATAAAAACTTAATTTTAAAATTGATATAACTGTATTGGGCCTCTAATAGATCTTTTCTTGCCTTATAGACTTGGGCTTGAGCCAACAAAACATCAGTAATTGTTTGCACACCGTATTTAAAGCCTTTTTCCATTGCATTCTTGGCATTCAATGCCGCCTCCAGACTCTTTTGCGTCGCAGCAATACGGCTTACACTGGCATTGGTTTTTAAAAAAGCCGCTTTAGTCTCCCTTAACACTTCTCTGACAGTGGCTATATTTTCTTGTCTGGTAATTTCAAGTTGCTGCGTCGCTTCATCAACACCACTTACGGTCGTTCCGCCATTAAACAAAGGCATGGTAATATTTATTGCCGCTACTTGTGTTTCGGTATTCGGCTGTTGCGAACTCTGAAAACCGGTATTGCTTTTTATAAAGCTCCATTTCATATCAACCACGGGTAAATGTTTTGATTTTTTTTCATTCACATTTAAACGAGCCGCTTCGACTTGTTGACCTTTAACCTGAATTATACGGCTTTTCTGACGCGCCTCCTCAACCCATAATTCAATAGCTCCTTCTATGGGTTTAAAAAAGACATCCTCGCGTAAGCGCTGATTTAAATGAATCGTTTGCCCTGTTAATTTTCTCAAATTATCTTTGGCAATAACGTAGTCAGTCTCAGCATCTATCAAGTCAGCCTCCAAGGCACTTAACTTTGCTTCAATTCCCATGACATCGGTAATCCGAACAATCCTTTTCTCAAATTGTCTTTTCAATTGCAATAACTGTTGTCGCGTACTGGTAATTTCTTGCTGATTTAGAAAAACACCATCACGCCTATTTAAAACATCGAAATATTTTTGCACCACTTCAAACATTAAATTTTGTTCTGCCAGAACGGCTTCAAGATCGTACTGGTCATGAACTTTCTGGGCTCTTCGCCAATTAAAATATTTAGGTAAATCAATAACCGATTGGCTGACATTGAAGTTATATTGCTCACCCTTATAACCCTCCATTCCAGCACCCGTTGAATAACGATCATTCAATGACAAATTGGCCGTGGCGCTAATCTGTGGCAGGAGTTGACCCCCTGCGCTACTGGATTGAGCAGCACCTAATTTACGCTTAAAAAAGGCAGACTTTAACGTTGGATCATTATCAATAGCCTGTTGATAAATACGCATTAAGTCACTACTGTTTGCAGTAACACTATAGATAACTAACAAAAAAAGACTTATTATTTTCACGACTTTTTTATTCTTCAATTAAGGCACGCGCAAAGGCATTAGATACTGGTTGTGTTAAATATTCAAATAATGTTCTATCACCGGTATTAATAAATACTTCTGCCGGCATCCCGGGCTGTAAAACAAATCCTTTCAACTTCTCCTGACTTTCTTGAGTGATCTTAACCTGTGCCAAATAATAAGGCATGCCATTGTCTTCATTCACCAATCGGTCTGCTGAAACCGTTAACACTTCCCCTTCAACTTCCGGGGTGATGGCCTGATTAAAAACACTAAAGCGGACATCGGCTAATAAACCCGCCTTCACTCGATCGATATCCATAATAGACACTTCCGCATCAATCATTAACTCTTCACGTTCAGGTACAATATCCATAATCGCGCCACCCGGCGCAATCACCCCACCCTCCGTAAAAACAACCAGTTTCATGACTTTTCCATCAACCGGCGCTTTTAAAATCGTTCGATTTTGTTTATCGGTTAGTGCAATGAAACGTTCCTCTACATCGTATATTTTGGCATTCACTTCTTCGAGCTGATTAATCACAGATTCGGTAAAATCCTTTTTAACTTGTAACACCTCTAATTTTGCTTCACCGGTTTTCATTTCTATACTGGCAATGCCTGCGATTAATTCACCCAAATCACCTTGGCTACTCGCAAATCTACGTTCGATATCTCTTAATTTGTTTTTTTCTATAAACCCTTCCTCCAGCAATGCTCTTAAATCACTCTGTTCTTCCTGATAGGAGGCCAATAACGCTTTTTTTCCAACCAATTGCGCCAACATTCCTTTGCGCTGTGATTCTAACTGACTAACACGTTGCGCTAAAACCGCAACCTTCCCTTCATAGACCGTTTTTCTTGCAGCAAACACCAACACTTGTCCTTCGCGTGCTTGAAGGGTTCGGCTATCATTTTTAAACACATCCTCAGAAAACTGAACCGTTTGCTGTAAATCTTTTTCCGCTATTAAACGGGCACGCTGCATTTTTAACACAATCATTTCACCCCTGGTTATTTCTAACTGTGCTTTTGTCTGCGTATCATCGAGGCTAATCAGGGTTTCTCCTTTCTTAACAATATTTCCATTACTCACATGAATTTTGTGCACGATTCCACCGTCTAAATGTTGCACGGTTTTACTATGCGTTTTAACCACTAAAACGCCAGGCGCTAAGGCCGAACTTCCAATCGGTGCAAAAAAAGACCAGATCCCAAACACCCCGAAAGCCAAAAAGGTAATCAGGTAGCCAATTTTCCTAATCGGCTCATCATCCGTTTCCAATCTCTCTTTATCTTTTGCAATACCTATCATGGCTGAACTTCTGATTCATGTTTAATTTGTTTTTTCTGTGCCAGACCTTTCAAATGAGCAATCACATCATCACGCATACCATAGGCCGCTAAAGCGCCATCTTTGATAATTAATATCTTCTTAATTTTTGAAAGCACATTATTTCGATGGGTAATAATAATCGTGGTGATTTGTTCAGCCTCTAATGTCGCTAATGTTTCGGCTAACGACTGCTCACCGACATCGTCCAGATTTGAATTAGGTTCATCTAAAACAACCAGTTTCGGACTGCCATATAATGCTCTAGCCAAGCCAATACGTTGACGCTGCCCACCCGACAACGTACAGCCCGATGGTCCAATCGCAGTGTCATACCCTTCCGGTAAAAGCAGAATCATTTCATGTACACCTGCCATTTGTGCAGCCTTAATGACTTTTTCTGAATCCATTTCTGAAAACCGCGCTATGTTCTCGCTGATACGGCCCTGAAATAACTCAATATCCTGCGGCAAGTAACCCACATGCGGCCCCAGAGCCTCTCTATTCCAACTCATGATATCTGCCCCATCCAGACGAACAACGCCTTCGCTGGCAGGCCATATTCCAAGAAGGCCACGGGCCAAGGTACTTTTACCCGCGCCGGTAGGGCCAATAATAGCCACTGAATCCCCAGCATCAACTTCAAAAGTTAATCCGTTAATCACCGGTTCTTTTGCCCCGGGCGGGACAATGAAAATGTTTTCAACTTCTATTTTACCCACCGGCGCTGGCAATGGCATGGTTTTCAGATAGGCCGGTATATTGAGTAAAAGTTCATTCAACCGGTTATATTGCCCTCTGGCCGCAATAAACCCCTTCCAGGAACCAATCAACAAGTCAATCGGGGCCAATGCCCGCCCTAACAAAATTGAACCGGCGATCATCATTCCGGGACTAATCTCACCTTGAATCACTAAAAAAGCCCCAATCCCTAAAATCACAGATTGTGCGGTCATCCGTGTTACTTTAGAAAGGGCTGTGATCATGCCACCTCGAGCACTGGCTTTAGACTGTAGTACTAAAACATCATAAGCATTATCAAGCCAGCGTTGCCGAACATTTGACAACATCCCCATCGCTTCTATAACTTCTGAATTACGCAAATTCTTGTTAACCTGAGCCCTGCCACTGGCCGCTAAGGTATTGGCATCACTTAAGGGCGCACTGGTTAATTTTTCATTAACAACAGCCATAATCAGTAAAACAATCGCTGTCAAAATCGCCATCCAGCCATACCAAGGATGAAACATGAACATGACGATGATGTAAAAAGGTAGCCAAGGCGCATCAAAAAAAGCAAATAACCCATTCCCGGTTAGAAATTGTCTTAATGCCGTTAAATCATCCAAAGGTTGTGCTGATGCTGTCATCCCCCCGCTGTATAAGGACTGTCTGAAGGCGACCTCAAAAAGTCGATGATGTAACATCGTTTCCAAACGGGTACTGACTCTGACCAGAATCTGTGTCCGAACCCATTCCAATAACCCTAAGGTTAAAAACAACACTAACATGATTAAAGTCAATGTATACAACGTTGACTCACTCCCCGTCGGAACGACGCGGTCATAGAGTTGCAACATATAGATCACTGGAACCAACATCAGAAAATTGATAAACATACTAAAAAAAGCAGCCGAAAAAAATGCTCCCCGGCAAACATTCAATGCTTCTTGCAAATCTGATCTTATCGTCTTATCCATGATTTTTTTCACCTTTCACGCAATGCCTTTTCACGTGCTTTCATAATCGGTTTAAGCAAATAATCCATCACCGTTTTTTTACCGGTGATTATATTCACACTTGCGGTCATTCCAGGAATGATTTCTAAGCGCTCTTTTTCCAGCTCTATGTAGTTTATATCGGTCCTAACTTTAATCAGATAATAACTTTCATCTCTATCCACTACCGTATCTGCGCTAATGTATTCTAGGTTGCCTTTGAGTCCTCCATAGATCGCATAGTCGTAGGCAGAAAACTTAACAACTACATCCTGACCAGGACTAAGAAAACCAATATCTACCGGCCTTATTTTCGCCTCAATCAAGAGCGCGTCATCGATAGGAACAATTTCGATCAAATCTTCTCCCGGCTGAATTACTGAGGATATAGTGTTCGCCAAAACACGTTGCACAATGCCGTTGACAGGGGAGCGAATTAGGGTTCTGTCGACCTTATCTAGGGCAACAACTTCAGACTGCTCAAGTATTTCAATCTCAGCCAAAGTAGAGTTTAGTTTTTCCTGTGCTTTGTTTCTCATCGACAGATTTGAGCTGTCACGCTCATTGAGCGCTTCAGTCTTGAGGGTTTCAATTTGCTGTGCTTTGATTTCAGCCTCAAACAATTGTCCTTCAATATCTTTAAGGAAAAACACGGGTAGAAATATAGCAACGGTTGTTGCTGTAGAAGCAAGTAAAGCGCCCCACACTTGTTCAGCACCTTGCTCTGCACTTTCTTCTTCATCGAGCCCTTTATCTCGCATACGAAGTATATTCTCTA
>ENA-ORXI01001760-ORXI01001760.1-sediment-metagenome-genome-assembly--contig:-NODE-1760-length-16524-cov-6.930322_pt1 | contig 16524 bp, 13 predicted proteins | sample MGYA00237861_ERZ511468 | MGnify/ENA primary metagenome ERZ511468 (study PRJEB26299, sample SAMN06266213) | sediment metagenome | isolation source: Hudson Canyon methane seep mesocosm | place... | reverse complement strand
GCACTTGCAGATGTATTTGATGCATTAGGTAGTGATCGAGTATATAAAAAAGCTTGGAATGATGAAAAGATATTTAACCTATTAAAAGAAGAAAGGGGAAAACAATTTGATCCCAAATTAATTGATATTTTCTTTGCTAATTTGCCTAAATTTTTAAAAATCAGGGATACTTTTAGAGATTAAATGATTTCCTCATAAGTAGTAAATAGAAACAATATTTTCTTTTATTTATCAATATAATTTTTAAAATTAAAATTTAATAATAAAAACACTAAACTATATGATAGTATCTTTAGGTACAATAATAAGGAATTAAATTGAAAAAAATTATTATGTTATTAATAGTTACTGTGAGCTTATTTGCTAATCAAGTAGAAAAAATAAAAATGTATACTGAACACTATCCCCCTTACAATATGAAAGATATAAATGGAAATCTAAAAGGGACTTCAATTAAAGTTTTAGAAGCGATGCTAATTGAAATGAAATCTAATCAAACTATAAATGATGTAAAACTTAGAAGTTGGTCAAAATCGTATTCTGTGGCACAGAGAATAAAAAATGCAATGGTTTTTTCAACAACTAGAACTAAATCAAGAGAAAAAGATTTTAAATGGGTTGGACCTATTAGAGAAACAACAATTGGTGTTATTGCACTAAAAGAAAGAAACTTAAAAATTAATAAAACTTCTGACTTGTCTCAATACAATATTGGTGCTGTCTTAAAAGATGTGGGGGAGACACTTTTATTAGAAGCAGGTGTTGATAAAAAAAATATTCAATATGTAAAAGGTGAAGATGCAATTAATCTATCATTAAAAAAAATAGATAAAAATAGAATTGATATGTTTGTTTATGAAACAAATGTTGCCTTTTCTCATATCAAAACTGAAAATTATGATATGGATAAGTATGAAGTTATTTTTACTTTAAAAAAAGGTTTTTTGTATTTTGCATTTAATAAAAACACTGACGATAAAATTATTAATAAATGGCAGAATGCGTTAGATACTGTAAAAAAGAATGGTTTATTAGATAAAATCAATAAAAACTAATCAAAAGGTATTGTTTTGAAAAAAAGTATTATACTAAAAACATTAATTATTTTAGGAAGCCTAATCATTGCTATTTTTTTAGGATTTGGTTTTTTATTTTCTCAAAATGACAATAATCTAATAAAAGATATTGGAAAATACAATTTAAATTCTGCGATGATTGCTTTAGATGCTCGATTATCTGATAAGTTAGAGTTTAATCAAAATGAAATGATAGATACTGTAGAAAAAATTTCAGTTCATTCTTCAGAGTTTTTGTTAAATTTTGATCAAGAAGGACTAAAGAGAATCTTAGAATTTCAAATGCAAAAAGAGGGAGCAAAAGCAATAGAAATTTGGGATAGTGAAATAGAAGAAATGTTTTTATTAGCTGTTAAAAATAATCATAAAATTTCATTTTTTAAGGAATTACCAGAAGAGTTAAATAAATACAAAAAGATCACACATGGAATAACAACAATAAATAAAGATAAAATTGAAAAACTTGGATTGGCGACATTTTATTATGATGAATCTTTTATTATCAAAGAGATTGAATTATTAAAAAAATCAACAGAAAATGATATTTCAAAGTTTAATTTAACCATTGAACAGCAATTAAAACAGTCAAATGCTATTAAGTTTTATATGTCAGTAGGTGCTTTAATTATGATCTTAATTGTTATGTCACTTCTACTTATGAATTTTGTTAATAAACCGCTTAAAAAACTTCAATATGGGCTTGATAGTTTTTTCCTATTCCTACAGGGAAAACAAAACTATACAAAAAATATAGAAATATCTTCAAATGATGAATTTGGACAGATGGCAGCATCTTTAAATGATAATATATCAGTAAGTAAAAAACTACATGAAGAATTAAATTCATTATATAATGACCTTGAAGAAAAAGTTCAATTACGTACACAGGAGTTAGCATCTATAAATAAAGAAGTTCAAGACTCAATTGAATATGCTGCTACTATTCAAAAATCATTTTTAAAACAAGAAAACATAATACAAGAAAATTTTTCGGAATCTTTTGTAATTTGGGAACCTCGAGATAAAGTTGGAGGAGATTTATATATTTTTGAAGAATCTGCAGATGGTATTCTTTTCGGGGTTGTAGATTGTACTGGACATAGTGTTCCTGGTGGTTTTATGACAATGTTAGCAGGAAGTATGATAAAAAAACTTTCAAATGAATACTTTACAAATCCTGCCATATTATTATCAGAATTAAATGTTGCGATAAAAAAACAGCTTAATCAAGATGTGGATAAATCATTATCTGATGATGGGTTGGATATGGGATTGTGTTATATTAATAAAGAACAATCAATGTTACGATTTGCTGGAGCAAAACTAGATTTACTCTATTTTAAAGGTGATCAAGAACATGTCATAAAGTCAAATAAACAAAGTATAGGATATAAACGATCTAAGTCTGATTATGAATATACAAATCATGATATTCATATAAACCCAATAGATTCTTTTTATCTTTATTCTGATGGGATAACTGACCAAACAGGTGGAAATAAAAACTTTCCTTATGGAAATAGAAAATTTAAAACATTTCTTGCCTCACTTCAAAATGTAACTATGAATGAACAAAAAGAATTAATTAGAGAAAATTTAAAAAATTATCAAAATACAAATACTCGAAGAGATGATATAACAGTAATTGGATTTAAAATAAAAGAAGGTATACAAAATGATTGATTTATACAATTATAAACAAGGTTTACAAGAAGATGGTATTATTTTTAGTTTTAGTGGACCTATGAGTCATGAAATAATTGAGGGTATTGGAAGTGCTATTAGAGTAAAAATTGGAGAAGGTGAAAATGGAGATAGACAAGCTGCACTAAAAGTTTTTTCAATTTTTGTAGAGCAAGTAGAAAATGTGATTAATTATTCAGTAGAGAAAGACTTTGAAGAGTCAGAATTAAGTTTTGGTATTGTAGTTATTGGTAAAAAGGATGGACATTTTTTTATAAGTGGGGGAAATAAAATTCATACTGATAAAGTGGAAAAATTAAATTTTAATTTAAATAAACTATCAAATATGAATAAAGATGAACTTAAAGTTTATTATAAAGAAAAACGAAAAGCACCAAAAGAGGACGATTCAAAAGGTGCCGGAATTGGTTTTATTGAGATGGCTAGAAAATCAACAAAACCTATAGAATACTCGTTTAAAGAGATAGACTCAGTTTACTCATTTTTTACAATTAAAATTAGCATATAACAAAGGAATAATAAATGGACAATTTAGAAATAATAGCAACAAAATCATCACCAGAAATAAATTTTAATAGGGAGACTAATATACTAAGTATTATAGGAGAATCTTACCCTGAAAACACCACAGTATTTTATGAACCAGTTTTTCAATGGCTTGAAACATACATTGATACGGTGCAAGATCAAGTAACTGTAAATGTGGAACTAATTTACTTTAATTCAAGTAGTTCTAAAGTTCTAATGGATCTATTTGAGTTCTTTGAGGATCATAGTGAAGAGGGTAAAAATATTGTTGTAAATTGGATTTATGATGAAGAAAATGATGCTGCATTAGAATATGGTGAAGAGTTTGCAGAGGATGTAGAGTCCCTTACCTTTAATTTAGTAGAAAAGTAAACCTATTATGTTAAGTAAAGAAGAGTTACTGATACAAGAATATGAAAATTTCTTAAATTTAAGAGAACAAGAGGGACTTCCCTTTTCTAGTAAAGAAGTATCTACCTTATTAAAAGCATATAAACGAAGTACTAAACAGTTAAATAAAATTATTAAAATTAGTGACAAACAACAAGATGAACTTAAAGAAGTAAGTGAAACACTTAATGCAAAAAGTCTTAAAGTTCAATCTTTATTAGATAATGCGGAGCAAGGTTTTTTATCCTTTGGAGACGACTTTATTATAGATGCTGAATATTCAAAAGAGTGTAATAGACTTTTAGGACCTGCGCTTGAAGGAAAAGATATTTCAGATGTATTATATCTACAGGATGGTGCTAAAAAGCATTTTTTTAAAGAGGCTCTCATAAATGTTGTAAATGAAGAGAGTGAACTTATTAAGGATTCAATGATATCTCTTTTACCTAACGAAGTTATTGTAAATAGAAGAGCTATTAAAGTAGATTACAAAATATTAACTAACAAAACATTTATGATTGTATTGACTAATATTACAAAAGAAAAACTTTTAGAGAAAAAGATAGAAAAAGAGCAAGAAATTTTAAAAATGATTGTTGTTATTGTAAGTGAACCAACTCAATTTTATGAGCTTAAAGATGATTTTGAACGTTTTGCTAAAAATAAAAGAGTTTTTGTAAATCCTAATTTTTCTTTTAAAATAAATCTTAATGAGTTATACCGTGATATTCATACCTTTAAGGGAAATTTCTCACAACTACGTATGCAAAACTGTGTAAAAGAACTCCATAATTTAGAAAGCAAATTATCAGTAATGAATACTGATGAAAATTGTACCAACCAAGACTTATTAGATATTTTAAATACATCGGATATGAATGAATGGATGGATAAAGACCTTTTTATTATAAAAGAAATTTTGGGTATAGAATTTTTTGATAAACAATATAAGCTAGAGGTTGATGATAAATTTATCTTTAATATAGAAGATAAAATTACATATCTTTTACAAGCAGATAATCAACATATGAATACTTATGAGGGAATTTTAAATGAGATCAATAAAGCTCGAGGAACAACATTAAATACAGCTCTTTCTATATATCCTAAATTATGTCAAGAGATAGCAAAAGTACAAAATAAGCGTGTTTCAGATTTTAAAGTAATAGGAGGAGAAGATATTCTTACTCCTATGCACTTTAAGCCATTTATTAAGTCTCTAGTTCATATTTTTCGAAATGCAATTGATCATGGAATTGAACACCCCGATGAACGTGTTGAAATTGGTAAAAAAGAATATTCATCAATTGTTTGTTTAATTGAAAGTAATAAAGATAACTTTAAAATTATAATTTCTGATGATGGGGCTGGTATTAATCTAGAGAAACTTAAAGATAAAGTACTAAAAGCTAAACTTTTTACCGAGTTTGAATTATCTAATATGAGTGAATCTAGCCTTTTAGAGTTAGTTTTTATAGATAGTTTATCCACAAATGATGAAATTACAAAACTCTCTGGACGTGGAATAGGAATGGGTGCCGTTAAATCTGAAATTGAGAAATTGTCAGGTGAAATAAAAATAGAAAGTAAACAAGGAGAAGGAAGTAAATTTATTTTAAAAATACCTACCTCTCTTCACGGAACTTTAATAAATATTGCTTCAAATGAAAGAGATAATATTACGGTTGAATATATATTATCTCCAGTAGTAAATAGAGCAACAACCTATTTACAAAGTGATATGAAAATTAATATACGTAATAAAGCAACTTTTTCATATGTATTAATTAATGAAACAAGTATTAAAGACTATTGTTCATATATTCATATTAGTGGACTTGTTGATGTTTCTGTTTGCATAAGTTATGACCAATTTTTATTAGATAAACTTTTAAATGAATTTAATCAAGGTTATCCGATAAAGAAAGAAGACTTAGCTGAATATAGAGAAAGTATCTCTAAAGAGGTTATTAATATTATTGTAGGTAATGCCTTATTTAATCCATATGATAAAACTGTTTTAGAGATAACAACACCATATATTCTTGAATATGATGAACTTGTGTCTCACAGTACACATCATAAAATAGCACATGTAATAATCGACACTGAATATGGTGAGATGCAAATCTTAGTAGGGAAATTTTAAGGGGAAATGATGGCTAAAAAATTAAATATTTTAATTGTTGATGATGCAAAAATAATGCGAGTTAATTTAATAAGAAGTATAGAAAGTATAGGACATAAAGTTATAGCAGAAGCTAATGATGGTAAGTCAAGTATTACGGCTTACGAAAAGTATAAACCTGATTTAGTCACTATGGATATCACAATGCCAGACATGGATGGAATTACTGCTGTTAAAAAAATTAAAGAGATTGATCCTCAGTTAAATGCAATCATGGTAACGTCTCATGGACAAGAACCAATGGTGATGAATGCTCTTAAAGCAGGAGCAAAAGGATATATCTTAAAACCGATTTCTGCTGAAAAATTAAAAGAAGCAATAGGTAAAATTTTCCCCGAACTTGAAAATGAAGTTGTTGACGATTTATTAGATGAAGAGGAGTAGCAGTACATGCTAAAAATATTAGTTGTAGATGATTCTATTTTAGTAAGAAATAATATCAAAAAATTTATTCAAAGCTTAGGACATAATGTCATAGGTGAAGCAGAAAATGGAATTCAAGCAATAGAAAAATGTAAAGAGTTAAACCCAGATTTAATAACTATGGATATAACTATGCCTGATATGGATGGTATTACAGCAATCAAAAAAATACATGAATTTAATCAAGAGGTAAATACAGTAGTTGTTACATCTCATGGACAAGAAGAAATTATTATGAAAGCTTTACAAGCAGGAGCAAAAGGTTATATTCTCAAACCAATGAATGAAACAAATTTAAATGAAGCGATAGAGAGTATTTATAATAGTATTCAAATAAATAAAAATGAATATTTACTTGATGAATAAGGAAGTATATGTTTAGTTTAGATGATGACCAAGTGAAAGAATTTATTTGTAATGAAACTTCAAGTTTTGCATTAAGTATAATAAATATCAAAACAGCAGAAATAATATATACGAATAATGCAATGAAAAATATTATGGTGGACCGTGATGCAAAAAAATGTTGGGAGTCATTATACGGAGAAAAAGACAAATGTTCTTGGTGTAAAATTAAAAATATTTTAGATGTCGAAAAACCAGCAAATAATACAACTGAAGATTTTGAATATGAATATTTTAATGAAGTAACAAATTCTTGGTATCAAATACAAAATAAAGTCACTCAATTAAATGATGGAAGAAATATCTTAGTTTCTGTTGCTATCGATATTAGTAAACAAAAAAAATCTCAGGGTGATTTGATTTCAACTCAAGTTAAACTTGTTAGGCAAAAACAAGAATTAGAAAAAATGCAAATAGAACTGAAGCTTTTAGCTTCACAAGACTTCTTAACAAAACTTTATAATAGACGATATTTCACTGAAGCATCTGTTTTTATACTGGATTTAGCAAAAAGAAATAAAACTGAATCATCAGTTATTATGATTGATATTGATGATTTTAAAAATATAAATGATACTTATGGCCATACTATCGGAGATAAGGTTATTGTTGAATTATCTAAATTATTACAAGAACAAACTAGAAAAAGTGATATTCTAAGTAGATGGGGAGGAGAAGAATTTATTATTTTACTACCTAATACCAACTCAGCTGGTGCTAAAGTTCTTGCAGAAAAAATGAGACAGTCTATTGGAAATATTTTGTTAAGTGATGATTTAAAAAAGGAAATTGATATACACTTTACTATAAGTTTAGGAATTTCAGAAGTTGATAGAGCAGTTGATGTAAATATAGAAAATGTTATCAATAGAGCTGATAAAGCACTCTATGAAGCTAAAAATACAGGTAAGAATAAAACTTGTGTGTTCAAAAGTTGTGAATAATCTAAATTGTATTTATAATGAAGAAGTTATACAAGGAGTAAAAGCGTGACAAAAAAATTAAATATCTTAATAGTAGACGATGCAAAAATTATGAGGGTAAGTTTAAATAAAAGTATAAAAAGTATTGGACACAATGTAGTTGCCGAATCAGGTGATGGTGAATCAAGTATTACTGCTTATCAAAAATATAAACCTGATTTAGTTACAATGGATATTACTATGCAAGATATGAATGGTATTACAGCTTTAAAAAAAATAAAAGAGATTAATCCTGATGTAAATGTAATAATGATTACATCTCATGGAGATGAACCTATGGTTATGAATGCTTTAAAACTGGGAGCAAAAGGATATATCTTAAAACCTATAACTCCTGAAAAACTTAGAGAATCAATTAATAAAATATTTCCTGTATTGGAAAATGAGATTGTTGATTAATAGGAAATGTAAGAGTCATTAGTTTTGTTCCTTATTAAAAAAATAGACTTAACAAAAATATCGATTTAATGAAAAATCAGGCGTCTAAATAATCATTTCTACTTATAATTTAGGAGATTGTAACGCCTCACATCACTTTTCAAGTACATGTGATTGTTGGCTTTGTAAGACAAGCCACAACATTTAACTAAAAATCCAAAGTTAATACTAACCGCTTTTCATTGACTGGCACTACTGGTGAACGGTGGACTAAGCCCATATTTTCATTACCATCCCAAAGCGTACCTTTAAGCAATGCAACATCTCCACAACCTAGTTGCTGAATAGCACTTTCACTTTGGTAGAGGCCAGATTCACTGTCAGGCAACTCGTTACTATTCCACCCCAGTTTTGTGTGATCAAGTACCTCGTGTGGCAGCCATTCTGAGGCTTTACTCTGATAAGTCGTCACGAGGCGGCAAGGCACTCTATCAACATGAAATTTAGGGCACATCGCTTGATCTAAGACTTTCAAGCGCATGGCTACTTCTTTAAGTTCAAATAAATAACAAAACATATCCACAAGCTCAGCAATATCTTCGCTCACTTCGGCCATATTGTTATTAAAAGATTCGCTAACACGTGAAAGCGCGTCTTGTGGTGTTAAGATCATTTTTGTTTGAAATACAGGGTTCAATGTCAAAAATGTTTTTACTGAATTTTTTAAAGTGGCAGCTAACTTACGCTGCCAAATAGCTATATTGATTTCTGATTGATAGATATCACCAAAAACTGTAGGATGCTTATCCTGCACCATATGCCGATTAGTTACAGGCATTGTTGTAAAAGACTTGGGGCTAATAGATTGAACAGAATTTGTAGAAATCATGTATTTTGTTCCCATGTTGGAAAAGCTGTATTTTCAGTATATATTAATCCACTTAATACGACAGAACTTATTAATGTTTTTTTCAATTTTTTATTCCTTATGTGCAACTTTGTCGCATAAAAATAATATTAACAAAAAAGAATTAAATGCAACTTAGTCGCATTTAGTAGTCCTGAAAGTTATAGTAGATGTATAATTCAATATTTTCCTACCATTTATCATTAGCATATATTTGTAAGGGGGAGAAACATCTTTTTTAACTGAACTTTTCATGGCTGGAAGAACCCATATTTAAATTCCATAACCATATACAAAAAGAAAATAGTAAATCATAACACCCATGATTGCGGTGATAGTCAATCCTGCAAAAACAAGCTTTCCAACTTTTTGATGAGACTTTGGTAATGACATGCCTTCAATTCTATGACGCTTTACTGCTCCATATATTAAGGAAGACCATAAAATAACACTTATGATTGCAATAGCAATATGTACAATCATAAAAACAACCATAAAAGTATAATTAGCATGACTATTCTCCATAAATGCAATGAAACCACCTGAAACACGTACTCCAATTTCAAATAAAATAACAACTAAAAGTGTTAAGATAAAAGTGCCTAACTGCATTCTATAATGTTTTTCATATTCCTTTTTTACCGCAAAACGAATACCTATTCCAAGTAAGACTGGTAATACTGCAAAGTAAAGAGTTGATAAATCCATATAGAATGGAGCAACTGTTCCTAAAAAGCCTGTTGAAAACATATAATCCTCCATATATTTATAAGTATAAAGTGTAATGCTACTCAAATCCTTATTTAAATCAAATATGATTCTTGTTTTATCATTCATAATCTCTTATATTTGCAACAACTAAAGCCGTTAGAAGTCTTGTACCAAAAAGAGTACCTTATGGAGAATGTTCAAAAATTCAACTCTTTTTGGAACAAACTGTGCAAAAAGTAAGAGGTTGAGGAATAGACTATTCAGAATTTTATGTCCTATTTACTGTAGCCGGATCACAAAAAATAAGAGGTTATGTAAATAGCCTGTTCAGAATTTTGTGTTCTATTTTCCGTTGATAGATCAGTTGTAGAAATTATTTTTAAATATACAGCAAATGAAATCTCTGAAGATATTTTATCTAAAGTTTTTGAACCATACTTTAGAATGAAATATTAAATTTTAGGCTTAGTCCTAGAAATTGTAAAATTTTTTGTTTTTTTCATATATATTAATTTTGTGGCTTTGTAGTAAGACTCTCATATTTAAATAATTATTAAGAATCTTGATTTAAATAAAATAGTACTATGTGGTATGATGAAGATAGTTAAATAATAGAATTATATTCTTGAGAGAAAAGGTCTTCAGTAATTAAACCAGTACTTACGAATGGAGTTTCATATTCTATTTGATCATTGTCTATAGTTTCAATTTGATTATTATTTATTTTTTCATTTTCTTGACTATTTACATCCTCTATATTAATGTAGTTAGATAAGAATTGTTCTATATCAATACATTCATCTAATATTATATTCGAATCATAAAAATTTGTTTTTTCACTAGAATCTTTTATATCAGGAAAATCATTTATGATATCCAATGAAATTGAATCATCATGATCAATAAAAGATATATCCATATTTAGTTCTATATCAGTAGAGTTATTTTCTTGTACCTCTTCTTTTTTAGTATCATCTCCATCATTGTCATCAATAATTTTATTTTCTTCATTATTAATTACATTAGTGGAACTAACCATATTATAAATACTACTTAAATCAATGTTTTCTTCTGAATTTAATGAAGATAATTGAGCTAGTAGAAGAAGATCCTCATATGAAACTATCTCATCATTGAAACGGAAAAATTCTGCATTATGAATTTCATCCTCACCATCAACAGAATTATCTCTATTATCTATAATAATTAAACTTCCATCAGGATTTAATTTGATAATATAATCTGCAAGATTTCCTGAAAAACCAACTGTATCTATACCATCTCCTGCATCGATATAATCATTCCCTTGATTTCCAAAAATTTTATCATTTCCTTTTTCTCCATATAATATATCATCTCCTGATCCTCCATAAATTTTATCATTTCCTGCTCCTGCATTAATAGTATCATTTCCATTGTCTCCATATAAAGAATCTTTTTTATTAGTACCAGTAATAATATCATCGCCATCATCACCATGTACTTTTTCACAATTTGAAATGATATCATCACCACTTCCTGCTTGAACAGTATTATAATTTTTATCTCCAATTATAATATCATCATGACTTGATCCGTATATATCTTCAATATTAATTAATTTATCACCTTCTGCATGACCGCCAGAACCTTCACCTTTTGATAAATCTACTTTTACTCCTTCATTTGAAAATTCATATGAAACTCCATCTGTACCTTTTCCACCATCAATTATATCAGCACCTGTACTTGAATTAATAGTATCTCCACCCTTACCTCCATAAATATAATCAACTGAATTTCCTCCATCTAGTCCAGGATATATTTCATCTGCTCCTGTTCCTATAACAACTTTCGATTGTTCTGATGATTCAGAAGTATCGCCATTGTTATTGCTCTCTTTTGCTGTAATTAAATGCGTACCAGAAGAAAACTCATTAGGCGTAAATTCCCAATTTCCATCTTTATCTACTGTTGTAAATCCTAAACTTACTCCATTATTAAATATTTCAATAATTGCAAAAGGTGTACCTTTTCCATAAATACTCACTGTAGATTTATTATTATCACTTGAAGAATCACTAATTAAAGTAATAATAGGAGTTTTTGGTTCTAGATTATCATCTTTTCCAGGCTCTGGTCTTTCAGGAGCTAAGTTTGGTCTATCTTCAAATCCAGGCTCTGGTCTTTCAGGAGCTAAGTTTGGTCTATCTTCAAATCCAGGCTCTGGTCTTTCAGGTGCTAAGTTTGGTCTATCTTCAAATCCAGGCTCTGGTCTTTCAGGAGCTAAGTTTGGTCTATCTTCAAATCCAGGTTCTGGTCTTTGCGGTGCTAAGTTTGGTCTATCTGGTAATTCAGATTTTGGTCTATCTGGTAATTCTGATTCTGGTCTTTCTGTCTCTTTCTGAAATGAATTAGTGTCATTATCCTCTATTTTTAATTCTCTTTTGTCCCTCTTAATATCACTTTTTTTTTCTTCACTTTCTAAAGAGTTAAAATAATCTATATTATCTATTAGTGCAGAACTTGTTGAACTTCCTAAAAGTTCAAGTAAATCAGCATAATTTAATACGTCATAGTTTAAAAAATATAGCTTTGCATTTAAAGATTCTAAAATTTCACCACTTTTAAATTCATCAATTTTAAGTAAATCTACCATATCTTTTAGTACAATACTTTTATCTTTTTCAAAGTTCAAAACTAAATCGTTATTGTTTATAATTTCGATATTAAAGTAATCTGCTTTTTCATTTATATATATAGAATCACCATTTTTTATATAAAGTACTTCTTTATCTTGAAAATCTACTTTACTTTTAATTTCATTTTTATCAATAATATTTATAAATGTAAACATAATTTACTCTTTTTTTTAAATTTTAAAGAGTGTATAATTTAAATGTGTTGATGTGGTGTGTAATAATTAAATATCAAAAATTATAAGATTGAATTAATCTAGAAAATTGTTAGATTGATAGCTAAATTTATTTTTGTCTAGTTATTAGGGTCATTCCATTTACAAGAAATGAAACACCACTTCAACACTATTTTATTTTACAATCGTATTAAATTTGATTTATAGGAGTATTAAATGAAAGATCTTGTATCTAAATTGAAACAGATTTTAGATATTGAACAAAACATAGCTGATGAAGATTATTTAAAAGTATTTGTCAAAAATATAGCAAAAGTTTTAGATGTAAAATATGTTCTCATTGGTCATTCCCTTGAAAATGAGTATAATATTATACAAACAGATATAGCTTGGGCAAATAATGATTTTGTTAAAAACTTTACTTATAATCTAAAAGACACACCATGTGAAATTGTATTAACAGGAAAACGTGTTTGTATCCATGAAAAAAATGTTTGTATGGAGTTTCCTAATGATTATTTACTTAAAGATATGGGTGTTGAATCATATATAGGGGCGCCAGTAATTAATAATAATATTGAATTATCTTCAATACTGGTTTTGTTAGATACTAAACCTATTGAAGATAAAGATTTTTTTATTTCTATTGTTGATTTATTATCAATTCGTGCAAGTGCTCAATTAGATAAAATACATATAGTACATAAATTAAAAAAAGAAGTTGATTTAAGAACTTTAGAACTAGAAGATGCATATTATGAAATAGAATTAATTAATAAAAATTTAGCTCAAAGAGTAGAAGAAGAAATATCTAAGAATGATGAAAAAAATAGAATTATATTTGAACAATCTAAAATGGCTTCAATATCTGAGATGATTAATAATATTATACATCAATGGAGACAATCATTAAGTATTATTTCTATGCATGCAAGTAGATTACAAATAGAACATGAATTAAAATCTGAAATAATTTTAACAACTGCAGAACCTATTTTAAGTCAAATAAATAAATTGTCTAATATAATTGAAGTTTTTTCTAGTTTTGTAAAAAGAGAAAAATATTTAACAGTTTTTTACCTTAATGAATCGATAGAAGCTGCTATAAATTTAACAAAAAGTTCAATTGATAATAGTTTTATTAAAGTTGTTCAAACTCTCAACTATAATCCAAAAATCACTACAGATAAAAATGAATTAATAGAGGTTTTTATTAATATAGTTAATAATAGTATTGATGCATTATTAGAAAATATTGAAGATCAAAAGAATAGATTTATATTTATTGAGTCAAATATTGATAATAAAGCTGTGGAGATTATTTTTAAAGACTCGGCTGGAGGAATCTCTGATGAAATTTTATCAAAAATTTTTGAACCATATTTTACAACGAAACATCAATCTTTAGGTACAGGGCTTGGATTATCACTTGCTAATGATATTATATGTAATAAATATAAAGGTAAAATTTTTGTTTCAAATAAAAATTTCACCTATAACAACAAGACCTATACAGGAGCATTATTTACTATTAAACTTCCATTGAATATTAATGCCTAAAATAAAAGATTTTCAATCAATTGTTTTGTGATTGTTCCAAAATTCAAGTCTTTTTGGGAAAGAACTGCTCCAAAAGTAAGAAGTTGTAGAATGGTAAATTGAGTCAAGAAATGTAACTTGGAAGATCAACATACGGGTCTATGAATACCCTTAATTTCCTACTATTCCCGGAAATAGTAGGAAATTAAGGGAAATTGTGGGACTATTTTTGGGAACGTTTTTCTTTTAGTTAATTGTAGAATAGATTATTATATTTTTATCATATGTTCTAATTAAGTCCCAAACTCTAGATTTTTTGTGAAAAAAAAAGTAAGAAAATCAACTAAGGAGGAGAAAAACCTTATAATCCAAAAAAACTTTTTATTCTCTTTTTATATTCCATTTTTGGTTGTTTAACTGGTACATTATTCATATTGATAATAAGTAAATTTTCTGCTTCATTTTTATTAACAAATAATTTGTTCATTATTCTATTAATTAATGCATTGTGTTTGTCTAGTTCATTTTGAAAATCAAATAATTCTACTTCGTTAATGATTTTGTAAATTATACTTTTTGTTTTCCCCGTATTAAACAAATATTTATTATCGTAATCGTTAATCACAATCCAGGAATTTGATTCTATTTCATTATCTAATTGATCAGTTGTCCATCCTGAATAACCAACAAAAAATTTGAATTTAATATTTCTACTATTATTTATTAATTTTTTAAAAAAATTTATATCACCACCAAAAAACAAACCCTCAGATATTTTATTTGAATTTATTTTTTTTATCATTTTATTTAGATATTCAGTACTTTCGTTATTTAAAACACTTAAAATCTTGATTTCATTTTTTTTGTTTTTTACTGCTGCTTCAATAAACGAAACAAACAAAGGATGTGGACTTTGTGGCCGAGATTTTAACTCAGGATGAAATTGCACTCCAATAAACCAAGGATGTTCTGTAGACTCTAATATTTCTGGCAATAAATTATCAGGGGACATGCCTGAGTAGCAAAAATTATTTTTATTAAATAAATCCATATATTTTGTGTTTACTTCATATCGGTGTCGATGTCTTTCCGAAATCTGAATAGTATCGTATATTGAATAAACTAAAGAACCTTTTTTTAAATTACAAGGATAAGAGCCCAATCTCATTGTTCCCCCTTTATCACTTTCTTCGGAACGTGTGAATTTAGTATTATCTCTGACCCATTCTGTCATCAAACCTACAACCGGATTATTGGTTTTTCCAAATTCAGTAGAATTAGCGTCATTTATTTTTAAAACGTTTTTAGCAATTTCAATAACAGCCAACTGCATTCCAAGACAGATACCAAAATAGGGAATATCATTTTCTCGAGCAAATGTAATGCTACATAATTTGCCATCAATACCTCGCTCTCCAAAACCACCGGGAACTAAAATACCATGGACCTTAGTAAGTTCATTTCTTATCTCATTATTTTTAAGACGTTCTGAGTTAATCCAATTAATGCTAACAGAGGATTCATTAGATAGCCCTCCGTGAATTAAGGCTTCGTTTAAAGACTTATAACTATCTTTTAGGTCAGTGTATTTTCCTACTACTCCAATCGTAACATCATTAGTAGTATTTTTAAATTTTTTAACCACTTCATCCCAAGTATTTAATTTTAAAGGATATTTTTTATGATCATAACCCAATTCATTTAACAAAGCTGTATCTAAACCTGCTTTACAATATAACGATGGCACTTCATAAATAGAATTTGCATTCATCGCTGGAATTACATTTTCTATTTTTACATTGCAAAAAAGAGATATTTTTTTTAGCGCTTCTTGATCAATTGATTTTTCACATCGACACATAATAATATCAGGTTGAATACCTGCGTTTAATAATTCCTTCACCGAATGTTGAGTTGGTTTTGTCTTCAATTCACCTGCAGAAGATATGTAGGGTACATAAGTCATATGAATTAAAGAAGATGAGATTTTTCTATCGTTACGTATTTGTCTGATAGCTTCCAAAAAAGGAAGTGATTCTATATCACCAACTGTACCTCCAATTTCATAAATAACAATATCTTCATTTGTAAGGTCACTATCAATGAAACTTTTTATTTCATCCGTAACATGAGGTATGACCTGAATAGTAGATCCCAAGTATTCACCTCTTCGCTCCTTGCGAAGAACATTAGAATAAATCTTGCCAGAAGAAATACTATCAGATTGACTTGCAGAAAGATTGGTAAATCTTTCATAATGTCCCAGATCCAAATCTGTTTCAGCGCCGTCATCAGTGACAAAAACCTCACCATGTTGATATGGACTCATTGTACCCGGGTCAACATTTAAATAAGGGTCCAATTTTCTTATTCTGACTTTAAATTTTCTAAGCTGTAGAAGAGAGGCAAGAGAAGCGGAGGCTAAAACCTTACCCAAA
>ENA-ORXI01001756-ORXI01001756.1-sediment-metagenome-genome-assembly--contig:-NODE-1756-length-16531-cov-21.753008_pt1 | contig 16531 bp, 20 predicted proteins | sample MGYA00237861_ERZ511468 | MGnify/ENA primary metagenome ERZ511468 (study PRJEB26299, sample SAMN06266213) | sediment metagenome | isolation source: Hudson Canyon methane seep mesocosm | place... | reverse complement strand
TAAAAAAAGCCCCCTCCCTGATTAGCTCAAGGAGGGGGCTTTTTTGTGTAACGAGTTTAAGCGGGGGAGCTTACATCCTTTAAGGTACAGACCTCTTTATTTAAACCTATTATTAGGTTTTACCTATCAATACTACCTATAATTGATTAAATCATTTGGAGTCAGATTGACCAAAACTCTTAAGGTCTATTCAGAACTATCAACTCAACGTTACTAATTTTGTTACTAAAATAGCTATAGCAATTATATATCAAACAATACTCCATTTTGGGCTAAAACTCAAATTTATTTTTGTAAAATAGTAGGTATAAGGTGAACTTTTATAAAGACATTGAAGATGGGATTGGGTTCAACTCAACTCCTTACTCTGTAGTTATTATTTTATAAATATTTTTCTTAAGCTCTTTAACAAAAAGATATATTGTTATCGTTTGAAAAGGGATTCAACAAAGTGAAGAATTACAGCTCTATGTTGTTGAACCCCCAACCATCCATAGAAAAATCAACTCAGTACTAACAATTTGCTACCTTTTTTCGTAACGAAAACCCTTTAAATCTAAGTCACCCTACTTTCCTTATAGATTCTTCGGGTAGTTTTTTTGTCACTATGTTTATTACTTTACCCATAGGTCGCTTCCTATTTTTATTCGACTTACTGATGTTTGGGAGTAACTTAAAGTCTTTTTTAACTTTTGGATTGACCTTATGGTTTACGTTTCTAAGCCAACTTAACGTTTTTGCAAAAGATTTTTTTGAGATGTATTGGGTGTTACCAAATTTTACGCCCATCAGTTGATACTCATTAGGAATATCATCACCACCTTCGATCAATTTGGTTACAGTTATGTAAATCTTCAAATTACTGATAAACATATTGCAACCTCTGACTTTAAAAGTGTAGAAATCCCATCTTTGGAGCTTTTTGGCACACTCACCTACTGTTAAGTAATCATCTCTATTAAAGGACTGTTGAAACTGTCTAACGGATTCTTCATCGAAAAAATGTTGCCGTCCTACTATTTTCCACGTTAAGACTTCCTCATCTTTTAAATACCTAATCACTGATGGTGGGAGTTTCAATAATTCTTTTAACTGTTTTTGGTTAATCTGTGGTTTGGGTTCTGCAATCGATTTATTCATCTTAGTGATACTCCTAATTATGAATGTTGATAGTGACCTCCGTTCGATAATTATTCCCCACCTACATATTTCAGTAGGTAGGGAATGTATAGATTAAGCGGCTTTTTTGGTTATCTTTCCCCCTCTCTCAAAACTTTCGACAAAAACCCTCCGATACTGTGGATTCTCTCTACTACCGAAAGGTTGTCTTTTCCAATAACCATTAACAGTATGAAATTTATTTGTGTGGTGGTTAATCTCTTCATCATTCACTGCATTTTTTGTTTCTTCCTTAATGGTTTCTAAGTACATTGACCATATGGTATTTTTCTGATAATACTGTGATGGAGAAAACTCTTTAATAAAGTCATCAATTGATAAATATAGAATACTATTTTTTGTAATACACTCAACATATGGATCACTACTAATTTGGCAATAATAGTCGTACGATTTTTCTGCTCCATTGAGCATATCTGTCGTTTGAATGAACTGCATTGAATTTCTTAATTCATTGATAATATTTTGATAAGAATCCATTTCGATAAAGTAAAACCCATTGTTTTTACATTTTTTATCATTAAGTATAAGCATCCCATACTTTGAGGCTTCACTGTTTCCAAAGGAAAACTTATCCTCATTATGATACTCAGATAATGTTTTATGAATATGGTACTGAGTATTATGGTCTTTATAATTAATACTATTGGCAGAACAGAATTGACTAAATAACTCTTTATCATTATTTTTGAATTCAGCATCATTTTTCCAATCGGTAACTACACAATCAACAACCTCTTTTTTTGATGGGTTATCATATGATTTATGTTTCCCTAATACATCAGATAACATTACTTTAATAAGTGATTCGTCTAATTTTTTAGTAGATTCGAAAATTTTTTCATTGTGTTTGCTTCTAATAAGAGTTGAAATATCATTGTGTTTTAACAATTTTAATGATGATTTATCCAAAGAGTTAATGTTCACAACGTAATGACCATTTTCAAACTTATAATCAATAAGTTTATGGTTGATTAACTCTTTGATTTGTCCTTTTCTTACCTCCAACTCATTAGCTGCTTCTTTTACTGTTACATATATATCATTTGATGATTTCATAATACTTCTCCAATTCAAAATAACTGAGGAATATTCCTCTTTCAAAACCGAAGGAAACAACATCATTTCCTCCGAACTCAGTTATATAATACGACAATATACTACTCATTTGTTGAAGTGTAGAATTGTGCACTATACAAATGAGATGTTTGATGAAAACATTTAACCCACCAAAATAATATAATAATAAAATAGATTGTAAACAAAAGGTTAATGATATTTCAAAGGTGTTAGGATAGAGTATAATATGTAAAGGGAGTGGTTCATATACGCTCAATAACCCTCAAAGATTCACCCAAAATTGAGCGACTCATTGTGCTGAGGGTACAAAGAATGATATTCGTCAGATAGTATCTAAAGTGAGTTGATTTATGAATAAATAACGATACAGAAGCAACGAAATTTGGTCGCTAAGTGCCTTTATAAATAAGGGTTGATTTGAGATTATCAGTAATTAGGGGGGGGAGCAAATCCTTTTACTCAAACCACCCTTACATAACTCTCTCTATGTCACCATTGATTTGAATTCCTCTTTCAATATCAACTTATTCTTTTTAAATGGTCTGTAATCAACTTTATGATGCCACCTATCATATTTACACACTAATTTCGTCACATCTGAATGGGCATCAACCAACATTTTTGATTTGTTGTAGGTTCCCACCGGATTCATCTTTCCATCTCTCCATTCTTCCTTATTGAGACTTCCTTCTTTGTGATAAAACTCATCTGTATTTCCACCTTTCACTGTTTGGGTAGTACATTTTCCCTGTAAAATATGGTTGAATTGAATGGTACATAATCCATCTTTTAATATATCCAATGATAAAATTGTATCTTCGTTATACCTTCCTCTCCATCTGTGTTTACAATCATTATCAATTAAATTACACGAATAAATTCGAGTGTTAGGTACATAGGGTGGTGTTTTCTTTGTTGGGACTACAAAAAATCTATAATTTAATCCACCCATTGCAATATTTTCATACCTATCAATAAAATCTTCACACGAACGGAATAATTGTTTTGCTTCCAATGAATCTGTTATTTTTGTTCGTTTAGTATTATTTAATTTGTAAAAGTGGCGAATATTATCATCCATTATCCAATGCCGACCGGAATTTAATATTACCTTAGAATACTTCCACCAATAATTCCGAGCCCTCCCCGGCCCATCTCCGTGATTTGAGAAGGGTAGTATCAGTAAAGTTACATATTGTCTGAGATTAAATTTATCCAACGCCGCCTCATACAAACTCTCTTCATCTGATTCAACAGCAATATAATGATTTATTTTCAACTCAGTTAATGATTTAGATGTCAACATAGATTCATAACGACCTTTTGAAACAATACAGATTGGATATTTAATCTCAGACATTTATTTCCCCTTTTTATTTCGCCGATTTTTTATACCAAACAGATTTTGTTTTCTCTGTTACTTTCAAAGCACCTACTAAAGAAATAAAATCATCAAAATCTTCCTCTTCTTTGAATTTTATAATAAGCTTTCTAAATGAACCATCATTACCATCATTACCATTATTATTGAATGATGGCATCCCAACCCAATGTTTATCCCTTCCACTTACTGAGTTATCATCTGTACCATCATCATATTCAGTTGATTTATCATCAGAGTCATTATAAGAATCATCATTAGAGGCATCCATCAGATTGTCATATTCATCTTCATCAATCGGTGAATTGATCTTATCTCTAATTTCTAACATCTGTTTTTTAGTGGTATCAGTTGTTACCAAACCAACATCTACCAATTTCTGTAGATCACTTTCTTCAATATTGACCAATACATACAGAGTTGCCCACGATTTTGGTAGTAAGTCTCTGTTTCTAACAATGAAATCTGATTTACAGATTTTTTTCATTTTATTAGAAGATGATCTATCCATTTTGATCTTTGGGATAAATTCATTTTCAAACTCATTTGTTGTCAAATTCTTATAGGCAGAATGAAATGACTCAAATAGACTTTTAGAAGTTTCGTCAATTTCTTCGATCAAATCATTTACTACGTTTACATAATAAGAAACATCCGCTTTACTTATAATTACTGCTTTCATAATACTTCTCCAATTCAAATAACTGAGGAATATTCCTCTTTCAAAACTGAAGGAAACAAAGCCATTTCCTCCGAACTCAGTTATATAATACGTCAATTTACTTCTCATTAGTTCTAGTGTAATATTGTGCTTTATACAAATGAGAAGTTTGATGAAAAAGGCATATAACCCCAAACACAAATACGTCCAAAAACGCTTTTATAAACAGAAGATTAATAGCGAATATCGTTCTTTAGGGTGGAGTAAGACTGTTTACAGAGAGTGGTTCAGATTTGCTCAGCTATCACCATTACCCTATCCAACACAATTTGGTAATTTATCTACATACGGAACAACAGATTCGGATATAGACATCCATCAGCGTTCAGAGGGTGGTAGACTCAGAAAGGATGATGATATGGAATTCAATAAATGGTGGAAGGGAGTGATGGATTTATTCTATGAGCCATCAGAGCAGAAAATTGACCGCATCGTTACCAAAATGGGTAGAGACCCCAATAAAACACAGTGGCCAATTAATCCGAATTATCTATATCTACAAATTGATCTTAGCGATTTGGATAAGGCGGTGATTGAGTTCAATAAGGTGATGGCAAAGGAGTATGACAAACAGAAGGCTAAAAAGAAAAAATTCAAATTTCAGAGCAAAGCCAAATTCTACCCATCATTACAATCGAAAAATATCAGACTTCAAAAATTAATGACCTATCGATTGGCTTACGATATGAAAGCCAATCAACATAAAAACAGAATCGATATCGTTATTCGTCTGACCGAAATGGGACTGATGGAAAAGGCAGATACCTATGATAATGATAAGAATGCCTATGAAACCAACAAAAAGTTGGGAGTTACAATTGGTGATAGCATTTTTGAAGCGGAAGTTAAAAGAGCCTCCTTTTTCTTAGGTAAAGCCAAAGCCATATTCAAAAACATTGAGAACGGCACATTTCCCTAAGATGGATAAATCAATACACCTTAAAACCCCTCTTTTATTAGGTTTCCTTTAAAAATACGGACTTAGAAGAAAGAGGCAGAAAGGTGTCGCCAACTAACGTAATTGTTGTCTACCATAACCAATAAATTATTAGGTTATGGAGACAATGATATGTGTGGCAGACCAAAAAACTCAAAACGCAATTCTAAACCCATCTTAGAGAAGCAGTACAAAATACTGAAATCTTACATCAATGGATTGGATACCTTCCAAACTACTAAAACAAAATGGATTCGAAGTTTAGAACTACTCTATATGAGTGGAATGAGAGTTTCGGAAATATTGGACATCAGAGTAAAGGATATTAAGGATGGTTGTGATAACGGTGAATTATCCATCTTTGTGAAGAAACAGCAGATTATTCGCCATATTCCATTGAGCGAAAAATCAGTAAAGATTCTGAAAACTCTTATCAGTGATGAATCGGATATAGATGGCTACTTTATTCACAGAAGGAATAATGTCCGATCAAAACTCAATGCCAATGGATTTACCAAAGAGATCAATGATCTGATTCAGATGGTGTTGGATGATAATTATTCATCCCACTCCTTCCGTAAAGGCATCATCACCGAAATGGGTGTCAGTGGCATCAATCCAAAGATTATTCAGCACTTCATCGCTCATAAGAATGTATCAACAACGCTGAACTACATTAAACCCACAGCAGAAGACATCCGTAACGCACTGCTAAGGTGAAAAAATCGATTACCCCAAATAACCCAATTATCCCAAATACCTTTATGGTGAAGCCAATGAGTAAACTACCAACCATTGTTAAAAGTATTTTAGTTGAAGCCTATTTAGACTTCAAAAATGTTGATATGGATGATGATATATCAACCATTAACTTTAAAAACCTACTATCAGAGATCAATGATGGTAAGGATGAGTTAAATATTATTGAAGCATCTGTACTGTTTGAACATTTCTATAGCGGTTATTCTGAATTCAAAAAAACGAAGTCATTAGATGATGAACGATTACATAGTGATTCAATCAACTACTATGATGAATTACACAGACAATATTATGATGATATTGATTTTAAAAGTTTAGATCGCAACAACCCCAACACCTTTATTATATTGAAAGATTCGATCAACTGTGAAAACTTTATAGTGATCCATTACATCAAAAGGAACTTTAATATCATCAATGTTGAAGATATGGGAGTGGCTTAATTTCAATGAAAAACATTTCATTTTTCTACTCAAAACTCCGTAAAACACCTAAAAATGGATACTGAAATTGTAAAATTATAAGTAGTTAAAAAGAAATTAACTAATGAAATTAACAATTAAAACAATTAGGGAGTCCATTATGGATACTACAGAAAAGATGTATGGTGAAATGATTTTTAAGAAGTACAACACACTTAGATTAAACAAATCACAGATGGCGGAAGTCTGTAATCAATCAGAATCAACATTGGATAGAATCCGTAAGGTAGGAATGGGATGTGAGTATTCAAAGGAGAGTGGAATGATTTTTTATCCATTGGATAAGGTCATTAATCATCTACTTAAAACAATGAAAACAGTATAAGGAAGTAGGGGAGTTATGAAAATGATAAGTTCAAAAAAACATAAAGGGGTTTACCACAATGTATTGAAAGATGGTGATTTTACTTACTACATCTATTACAGAGATGGTAATGGTAAACAACGTAAAGATAAAGTAGGAAGAAAATCTGAAGGATTTAGAGAAGAATACTGTAATAGAATCAGATTAAATACCATCACCGCTATAAAAAATGGTGAGTTGCCACCCAATATACAAATTAGAAAGAAACATAAAGTTATCACACTTAATAGTGTTGCTGATTTTTACTTCCAACATACGGATAACAAATCAACTCAAAGATGGAAAAACAAATATGAATTGCGTATCAGAAAGCATATTGGTGAAATCGATATTGAGTTAATTGGTATTAAGGATATGGAAAAACTCCAACAGTCATTGGTTGATGATCAGTTAGCCCCATCAACCATTAACTGTTATATGGATATTGTCTCTGCTGTTTGTAACTATGGACTGAGAAACGACATTTACAAAGGAAAGAATCCAACAAAACTGATAAAAAAGCTGAAAGTCGATAATGTCAGAGAAAAATTCCTTACTCTCAATGAAGTAGCCGACTTAATAGAGTGTGTTAAAGATAATTCCATCTTATATTTATTCACCAAACTCTCTTTATCCACTGGGGGACGATTTCAGACCATACTGAACATCAAAAAAAGAGATGTCAATTTACAAAATGGCATCATTACATTGAAAGATTATAAAAATGAATCGACTTACAATGGCTATATCACTGATGATGAGTTGGTTGAGTTATTAAAAAACAGATTAGCGATTATTGGTAATGATGACTATGTGGTTTATGAAAATGGCATCAAAGATACGACAAAATATATCAGTAGAAGAATGAGCAGTATCTTCTATGATTTATTCAACGATGATATTGATGAAACCGATAAGGATTACAGAAAAAATAAGGTTGTAATCCATACACTGAGACACACATTTTTATCACATTTGGGAATGAAAGGAACATCTCCTTTTCAAATCAAACAGTTATCCAATCATCAATCATTGAAGATGGTTGAGCGGTATGTGAAGTTAGATCCACAAAGTGGAAAAGATAAAGTTGAAAACCTTTACAACTAACCGTAATGGGATGGACTCATACTAACAACACAGTGCAGCCACTTATTTAATCTGTAAGTGGTATAAGCACTCCCACCTACCCACTATACAACCTAAGATGAAATAATCTATCTTAGCTGTACACTACTCAAAGCCCCATTATCCCCACTCCGTTGCGATCTCCTTACATAGCTGTCGATGATCAATAGGTATTTAGTCTTAAATGTTTTTATTTAATGATATTGATCCTTCAATGTCTTAAGCTTTTTGTGACGCTTTATACGGTCGGCTAGAAGCGATTGTTCCAACAAACGGTTCAGATTGTGGCTCGCTTCGCGATCACAATCTAACCTTGTTCGTTAGATTTGTTTTACTCTCTACTCTCTAATACCTTAAACTCACCATTTTTAGCTGTACAATTCTTTTGTTCATCTGAAAGAAGTTTGTTATAAGTGCTCATCGCTCCTATACCTGCCGTATATCCAATATTCTCTTCCGTTTTTCTATTTAATTCATTTTGTCTCTCATTACATTCAAGCCATTCGTCTAATTTTTTTGAACGCAGTAGAGAGCTACACATGAATATATCGACACCTACTGGGGTAGTGCATGAATACAAAATTTTAGGTGCTCCTAGTTGAGTATATTTAGCATAAAATTCATCGGAAACACCACCTGGGTTACCGCATGATATTAATACAGAAGAAAGAAGTGTAGCTATTAGTGATTTTTTTGTCATAATTATATTTCCATTTTCTGAATTTAAGCTAATCTTCATCAGAAGTGTTTTCCTTTACTGTAATTTGAAATGTTGAGGTATTTATATTATTTTGACTAATATTGTTTGTGGTTCCAATTTCACTTATTGCCCTACCTGTATAAACTGTAAAACATACGATAAGTAAACTGAATCCACAAAATATTTGATATATCGTAAGTAATTTAACAAACCAAAAAACTGGACTTACACTACTATCTGATAATGTTGTAATAGTGGATGCACTATAAAATAAAGCATCAAATACACTAAAAGGATTTTCTTTACACCAATATCTTAAAGGTGTTAGCATATATAGGAGTGCAAAATTTATTATTAATTCGAGATAACTTTTTAGAGATAAATTAAGCCTTTCAAAAAACTGTAGTGAGCTAACACCCCTATTGCTTTTTAATTTATCCGATGCATCCATCAAAAATGCCATAAAAATTTCATTACAACGTGATATTAAAAAGTAAAACCAGAAAAATTTATATCCAAATGTCACATCATTAGCTAATGATGTGACGGGGGTTCCTATCGGCAATTCCCATTGGGCTTGATAGACTATAACTGCTACTATTGTTATTACTGAAATTATCAAATAAGTGATATTTAACTGCTGAATACGTTTTTTTCGTATATCAGAATATTTTCCTTCCTTATACACTCGTGCAAAAAACCATGTTGGAGAAAAGATACTTTTAAATACTATACTCATAAAATTAAAATACTTACCAATAAGTACGAATTATTTTTCAAAAAAATCACCACTACGTATTTTTACCTAACAGTTCATTAGATGGAATAAAAGCATATTCGATATATGCAAAATTACGGCTATACTCTTTTCATGATACCTTATCAATTTATTTTTTCTTGTCAATGTTTTGTGAATATTTTATAGTTAGTCCTGATAGGAATCCCTATTCTAAGCTATCTTATATTATCTGAGACTCAGAGGTTAGAAAATATTGATACAGTAAAATTTCTATTGTGGTCAGAGTTATTTAAAGGCATTTACTAATCATATCTTAAGAATTTAAGTAGCTATTTAACCGATAAAATGGATAGCCTCACAGCCTTAAAGGCTTCAATTTTGGATAAAGCCTTTAGGGGAGAGTTGTAACTAATCTTTCATATTGTTTTTCTTCTGAGCAATCCGATGCTTCAATTTGGTGTATCCCACAAATTTACCCTTATTGTCCATCGGATTAACATCACACATATAAGATTTACCAATGAGTTGATTCATTAATGTTTTCGTCTCAGTAGCATTCATTTTAGTGACCACTTTTTTACCCTTCACCAATTCGATTATCTTTTTCTCTGAAGCTTTGGTTAGTTTTGGGTATTCACTGCTCAAAAACTCAATGAGATTATCATCATTCTGATCAGTAACCAACTGTTTTTCAGTAGAGTCACATAATTCTTTAAGTTCATCTAAATTATCAATCTGAGTCTGTGTATCAGTAGTCATAAATTCTCTTTACATAAAAGGTTATCGTTATCGATATCGATATTCTAACGTACTTTTATGATTTTAATTACTAATAGATTAACTTTTAAAACTCTGTGGTAGTTCTCTGTCTGCTGTTAATTGGTCGATAGTGGCAATTACTTTGTCGATTTCTTTACCTATAGCATCCAACCAAATTACTTTACCATCTGTTGATGTATCTAACCTTATCGACTCAAATAGCATCTTCTCTCTATCCTCACAGAAAGCCCTTATTAATTGGGACTTTTTTAGGTACTCATCAAATACTTTGTATTCTTCCATTATCCATCCCCTCTGATGATCTGTTTCTGTTCTGAATCCTTCATCATATCGGAAATCATAGTTTTCAATACATCGATCTTATCACTGTCATTCTTTCTGTTGACCTTCCCATCAGTCTCAAATTTCTGAATAACATTGAACATCAGTGACAGCATATCCCTTAGTGAATCTTTTCTTTCTGTTAATTGATTATTTCGTCTTAGTTCACCCACTTTATTATTTACATCCTTAACTTTCATCATTACCTCCCTATAACCATATTCACAAACATTTGAAATCCATCTTCACCATACATTGAAACTAAATCGTCTCTGTAATAATCCTCTAAATCCATCAAATCAAAGTAAGGACTGAAATGTTGTACAAACTCTTCAACTCCACCACCTTTCGTAAGAATCATCTTTAGTAGGTTTGAATACAGCATTGCTTCCCATTTGCCATCAAATAAATTAGATTCCTTAATTGACTGATATATCAGTTCTTCAATTTCCTCAGCATCTCTCATCACCAACTCCTTATGTTTTATTTTTATTTATCCTTCATTCTATGTATCTTTGTGTTTTTACATAGAATCGATGTTGACGCGCCAAATAGCCGTTGTCTGAGGTGTTATTATCTGTTCTACATCATCATAAGGATGACTGTTCGATCATCGAAGGGTGGGTGGTTTCTGCCGATTTTAGTAGTGAGGAATATTCCTCAGTGGGATAAGCAACGGCAATAGATAGAATTCTGTTGTTATGAGTAACAGTGTAGCATTACCCCTCTCTGCTTCAGTTGCTTATCCGATAACAAACACACTTTTTGAAACGGTTTAGAGTATCCACTCATTAACCAAACATCATACTCAATTTCATTATTTTCAACCCATTCATCTATTTTCTTCACTGTCTCAGCAGCATTGTTAGTATAAATTTCAAACGAATCTCTGATTCTGCACTCATCATCAATATAAATTGGCAGATGGGTAATCTCATTTTTAAGATACAGTATTGGTATCTCTTTTGATTGATATTCACTAACATCATAAGTAGATTTCAAATTACCCAACCATTCATCTATTTTTTTCTCTGCATCAGATTTTCCGCTACTGCTTTTCTTCCACCTTAAATCTTCACCTTTCATATCATCACACCAATCACAATCCTTACCCTATATTTTACAATTTATGATTGGCGTTTTAGATAAGTCCTACACTATATCTGTTTATATCCATACATCTTTCAATTTCAAATTCAAAACCTTCACCAACATTGTTTTCGATGTACTCAATGGTTTCATCTATCGTATTTGTTGAAATGTCTCCAAATGAATTCACTAACTGATATTCATCGTTAAAGGAAAAATTATAATAAGGGTTGTCCTTATCGCTCCTAAACACAATCATATAGGGTTGATTATCATCGATCTGTTCTTTCAGTTCTGATTTCACATCATCCAAATATACTTTTAATTGAAACTGTGATTTCACTTCTTCATCCTCAATAATTGATTTTTCTATCTTAGCCTTATACGCCTTTGGACTATCGATTTTTTTGCCATATTTTATATGCCTTTGAAACTCATCTTCTGCAAATTTCTTTGCATACTGTTTATATTTTTCTAACAACGATACAGCATCGTTTACTGTCGGTTTTTCTACTGTATTAGTGCTTATTGAAGCATTTGATACTTTCTTTTTTTTGAATGATTTTTCTGTCTTACCGTTATCATTTTCAGATTTTTTCTTCTTCGTTTTAATTGTATAAATCTTATCTTTATCCACCATCATTTCAAATTTGACTTCCACAATCTCACTTATCCCACTTTTCAAATCTCTTTCTTTAACCACATTCATTTTCTGAATAGTTAAATCACTATGTTTATTGATCTCTGTTTTCGACTTCCTCAGTTCTTTAATGAAATCTGTATTGGATGCTTTACCGTTATGAACATTCATCAGATTTTTTAACATCTGAACATTCACTTTTCTGTGCCTTACAGTATTTTTGTAACCTCCATAGGCATCTCTCAAAAATAGGTACAATAATTTAGTCATCCTATTTAAGCCAAATATCACTGAATAATTCACATCAACCAATGGTTTCGGTTTATTGAACCACTCCATAAATTCATCTGTGGTCTTTACGCTGAATCCAAAAGAAATATTTGTATCTTTTCTTTTTTTCTCAGATTCAATAATTTTAATCTTAAATGGTTTAACAATAATGTAATCTTTATCACCATAACTTCGACAATAATTGAATATAAACTCCATTTGATTCAGTCTTTCAATGGATTTCTTTATCGATTGTGTATCAAAGTCTTTTAGTGTTGCCCTTACATCTTCATATTCAAATTTAAATAATGTTGGATTATCTAACTTTTTATCACTGTATATTTTATGTGTGTTATAAATTAACCATAGGAATAAATTATAATCAGTACCATTTATTTTAGTGACTGCATACTCATCACTATTGGGTCTATCTGTAGTTATGAATTTTTCTAATGTCTCATCATTGGTATTTTTATCTATAACCACCATCTGTGCTAATTGTGGTGGAAAGTGTTTGTGTATATGCTTCATATTGCTTCCTTTATTATTTTGTTTTTCATTAAATTTATTTATATAAATAAATTTCCATTTCTAACTATTTTACAAAATAATTGAAAAATTCTTTCCCCAAAGTAAACAAAATAAATACCCCATTAGAATAAGTTTCCTATGAAACTGAAAAGTAAAATACACCACCCCATCTTAATCCACTATATTTTATTGATGATTCCATCGATAAAATACCTCATACAAATACATACAAATGTCTTACAAATAAAATACAAATAAATACAACTATGAGTTGGCTGTTTTTGTCTTTCAGACAAAGAACATTGGTTACAAACCTTAGATTTCCTTATGATAATATTTTACAATTAGTACAGATTAAGAGAACTTATTTTGTATAATAAGTTATAAGAAATGATGGTTATAATGGAACTAAATCATTATTAAAAATTTCAGAAAGTGATGAACCCACCTTATCAATATCATCCCATCCAAATGATAAGTTATCCATCTCTGATCTGAAACAACATTTGTTCTTTAACAGATAGGTTATTAAATCACTGAGTTCATTTTCACTGAACCCCATCATTGAAATAGACTCAGTAAAAAACAGACAGAACTTATGATGGTCGATCAATTCTTTAAGTAAATTGAGATTTGATTCTGTGGTGAACATAAAATCATCATCTGTTATGAAAAATGGAGACAATCTTTCTATGAGAAGGTCACATTGCTTATCTAACACTCTCATATTCAATGGATGGACTGAATATATCAATATCATTAGTTATCACTCCGTTTTGGTTATGATACCCATTGATGTTCAATTTGAAGAGAACTAAGACAAAAAAATCAATTGTTATGATGCAAAGACCAATATTCTATTACTTTTGAACCATCCATTTTATACATCATCAACCACTCAGTATTTACCACCACAAACCCCCTTATTTTATTGGTGAAATAAACCGATTAACACTCTGTTCTGTAATTCCATCCCTATAGTAGAAAACAACCATAAATAACTCATAAGAAATAGAAAGGGAGTTTAGGATGGAAAATAAAAAGGTTACTTATACATTGGGTCAAAGAGTCATCAATATCATTGAGAGAAGGTCATATTTATCTGATATATCGCAGAGTCAATGGTTATCCAATTGTATTCAGTTAGGGTTTCAGATGATGGTAGATGACTATAAAGACAATAATGAACAACCATTAGTTGGGTCGAAGAAAAAACGACTGAATACCATCCCAAAGACCTTTAATCTACCAATGGATGTTATCACCACCCTTAATTGGTTTTCTGAGAAGTTGGGGATGAAGAAATCACATTTGGTTATAGGGTGTGTATTAAATTTTGAAAGAGCAGAATCAGAAAAGTTATCACAACAGATAAAAGAATTGATGGATTCTGCATCTGAATATGAATCCAATCTATCCCAATAAATAGTTTTCTTATTTTAAATATTAATTACATCAGTGGGAATGTATTTACTTAAATCTGATTCTGATATTACTTCCCTTTTACCAGAATTATTTTTGTATAACACCATTTCATTTGATGGGAATTTTATACTTCCATAGTAAATAAACTTATCACCATTGCCATTATAGTAGGAAGTTGATTTATTAAGTTTTTCTCCATTTAAATACCAGTCAGTTTTAATTGGAATCCCATTTTTATAATAAGTAACTTCAAATTCGAGAGTCATCCAATAATGAGTAATTTTACAAAATAGCTCATCACAATCGTAAACATTTACATATAGTTCATCATTTATATTTGCGTAACAACTTGAAACGATTTTATAACCTTTATCGAACAAACCCTTTTCAAACAAAGTTAATCTACCACCAATTTCATTCTTACCCTTTTCCAATGTAATAATTCCCATTTTTCAACCCTCATTAAGTCATCGATACATAGAATTTTACAATTTTAAATTTGAGAATTAGGGGTTTTGATGATTTTTGATTAAAAATAATCAACGACAGATATGGGTAAACTTAACTAATTTTGGTCAGCAATTACGGAGAATTAGTAACAATCTCAAAGATTGTTACCTTTTTTGCTACATCTTCCAAAATGACCGTCAAAGGCTCCATTTTGGGTGGTATGAGGATATTTCAGACAAAGAAAAACCCCCTTAAAATCATATATTTACAAGGGGGTTTCCGTTGGTTTTGCTACCAATAAAAAAGGTAGCAAAAAAGGTAACAAATGCGACTTTTTTTCGCCTCAGATTCGAGGTGTTGTTACCTATATGCTACCTTTTTTATTTTACCACCACATAACCTATTGATTTATAAGGGTTATTTGGTGATTGGTTGGTATTTACATCATGCCGCCCATTCCACCCATTCCACCCATTCCACCCATGCCGCCCATATCAGGCATTGCAGGCGCAGCACCTTCAGTAGCAGGTGCATCAGCAACCATAACTTCAGTGGTGATCATTAAACCCGCAACAGATGCTGCATTCTGCAATGCAGTACGTGTTACTTTAGCTGGATCTAAAATACCCATGCTGATCATATCGCCGTATTCACCAGTTGCCGCATTGTAACCGTAGTTACCTGAGCCATTAGCCACTTCGTTACAAACAACAGAGGCTTCATCACCTGCATTAGCCACAATTTGACGTAAAGGTGAAGACATCGCACGGCGTAAAATATCAACACCGACTTTTTGATCGTGATTAATACCTTCAAGACCCTCAAGTGCTGCAATAGCACGAACTAGTGCAGTACCACCACCAGCAACAACACCTTCTTCAACCGCCGCGCGAGTTGAATGCAACGCATCTTCTACGCGAGCTTTTTTCTCTTTCATTTCAACTTCAGTCGCAGCGCCAACTTTAATAACCGCAACACCGCCAGCTAATTTAGCAAGACGCTCCTGTAGTTTTTCTTTGTCGTAGTCAGAAGTCGCTTCATCAGCTTGTGCACGAATTTGTGTAACACGCCCTTTAATAGCCTCTTCAGAACCAGCACCATCAACAATCACTGTATTTTCTTTAGTGATTTGAATTTTCTTAGCCGTACCTAGTTGATCCATCTCAACCTTTTCTAAAGATAAACCAATTTCTTCAGAGATAACCGTTGCGTTAGTCAATACAGCGATGTCTTCTAACATTGCTTTACGACGATCACCAAAACCAGGTGCTTTAACAGCAGCTACTTTGACGATACCGCGCATATTATTAACAACAAGTGTCGCTAAAGCTTCACCATCAACATCTTCAGCAATAATTAATAAAGGGCGACCTGCTTTCGCAACGCCTTCTAATGTTGGTAGCATATCGCGGATATTAGAGATTTTTTTATCAAATAATAAGATAAACGGGTCATCTAATTCAATACTCATGCTGTCTTGGTTATTGATAAAATAAGGAGATAAATAACCACGGTCAAACTGCATACCTTCAACAACATCTAATTCGTTGTCTAAACCAGTACCTTCTTCAACAGT
>ENA-ORXI01001755-ORXI01001755.1-sediment-metagenome-genome-assembly--contig:-NODE-1755-length-16532-cov-6.465573_pt1 | contig 16532 bp, 15 predicted proteins | sample MGYA00237861_ERZ511468 | MGnify/ENA primary metagenome ERZ511468 (study PRJEB26299, sample SAMN06266213) | sediment metagenome | isolation source: Hudson Canyon methane seep mesocosm | place... | reverse complement strand
CGCTGCCAGCTTTGAGATTTTTATAAAGCTTTTATCTTAATCCATTATTTGGATTGTGATAAGAGCTTTTTTTTTGGCTGATTTTTCAGCATTCTTTTCATCTTATTTACTTTATATACTTCTTTTTTATAACTTCTTTTTTTGCATCAATATTGTAATATACCAATATTATAGGATTTATATGAAAAAGAAACCAACATACGAAGAATTGGAAGCTAAAGTAGCATTACTGGAAAAAAAAGTTTTATTAGTAGATACTTTAGAAAATGAAATAAACAGTAATAAACAGTTTTTACAAATTCTTCTTGATACTATCCCTAACCCCGTTTTTTATAAAGATATTACTGGTATTTACCAAAACTGTAACGATGCATTCTCAAAAACTATTTTGGGCATCCCTAAAGAAGATATTATTGGAAAAACATTGTTTGATTTACGTGATGTTATTCCGCATGAATTAGCAAAGGGTTATCATGATAAAGATATATCCTTATATAAAACACCAGGAACTCAAGTATATGAGGGTAATGTTAAATGTGCAAATGGATCAATGAAATCATTTATAGTTTATAAAGCTACTGTTGAGAATAATTTAAATGAAGTTATAGGTATTGTTGGTGTGATGTTGGATATTACAGAAATAAAAGAGAATCAAATGAAATTAGATGAAAAGAATAAGGTTTTAAAAAACCTATCTTATATGGATTCACTTACTGGTATACTTAATAGGAGAAAATTTGATGAAGTATTTCCTGAAAGAATTAAAATATCACAAAGATATAAATATATACTAAACTTTGTAATTATAGATGTGGACAATTTTAAACTCTATAATGACACTTATGGACACTATGAAGGTGATAATGTATTAAAAATGATAGCTGATACTATTAGCAAAAGGTTATTGAGACCTGATGATTATCTCTTTAGATTGGGTGGAGAAGAATTTGGATTGTTATACCACTCAAATGATGAAATCTCTTCTTTAAAATTTGCAGATAATGTAAGAACTGATATTGAAAATCTTAATATAGAACATGTGAATAACAATGGGTTAAATAAAGTAACGATTTCTTTAGGATTGACAATTATTAAAAATTTGTCAACGAGTAAAAAATTCATATATGAATCAGCAGATGCTTTATTGTATCAAGCCAAGAAGTCTGGTAGAAATAAATTGTTGAGTAAGGTAATTTAGTAATAAAATTAGAAATAAAAAAAGGGTCAGATAAAATATCTGACCCTTTTTGTTTATTATAATTAAATTATTATAATCTAGCTTCGTATCTTCTAAGCATGTATAATCTTTTAAGCATTTTTTTCTTAGCATTAATTTTTTGTTTTTTTCTGACTTCTGTCATTGGTTCAAAAAATCGTCTAGCTCTAGTTTCAGTTACAATAAGATTTCTATCACATTGTTTCTTAAACCGTCTGTATGCTTCATCAAAAGACTCATGTTCTTTGACTTTAATACCAGGCATTGAAAATCACCCACTTTCTTTTTAAATTTAGTCACGCATTATAGTTAAATTTTGCTTAATTTAAATTTAACTTAAAAAAGATATAATTTCACATAACATACTATGTTCAAAGGGTAAAGATTGAATTTAACACATTTAGATGAACGAAATAGACCAAAAATGGTTGATGTATCTGATAAAACAAATACAACTAGAACGGCTGTTGCAAGTGGTAAAATTACTATGAGTCAAGAAGCATTTGATGCAATTGTTTCTAATAATACTAAAAAAGGACCTGTATTACAAACAGCTGTAATTGCTGCTATTATGGGCGTAAAAAAGACAAGTGATATTATCCCTATGTGTCATCCTTTACTTTTAAGTGGTATAAATTGTGACATTGAAGAATTACCACAGTTACCTGGATTTAAATTGTTTGTTACGGCTAAATTGAATGGTCAAACAGGTGTTGAAATGGAAGCACTAACAGGGACTTCGATAGGCCTATTAACGATATATGACATGGTAAAAGCAATTGATAAGGGTATGATTATTTCCGAAGTGCAATTAGAAAGTAAAGCCGGTGGAAAAAGCGGTGATTTTCAAAGAGATAATTTTGAAGGAAATAAATAAAGATGGTAGATTTAAGTAAAGAGACTTTAGAATTAAATTATCCTTGTAACTGGACTTACAAAGTTATTGGCAAAACGGATCAAGATATTAAAGAAGCAGTTAAAGAAATTCTTGAAGCCAGAGAGTATAAACTTAATATTTCAAATGTAAGTAAAAAAGGTAAATTTAAAAGTTTTACTTTAGAGCTATTAGTTCATAATGAAGATGACAGAAAAACACTGTATGAAATATTATCTGCTCATGATAAAATAAAAATGGTTTTATAAGTTATTTTGATGTAAAATGCATGTTAATATGCAAAGAAGAGAATTTTTAAAATACATACAAATTGGCACCTTAAGCACCGTTGCTTTACCTATTGCAAATAATAATTTATTTGCAGCAAATTTCGTACCTGAAAAAAATAATGATGAAAACGAATTCAAAAAAATAAGCACACCTGACATTTATCTTCCACAAAACACTATAAAAACTTTTCAGAGTGTAAGATATAAACTGCTACAAATTCAAAGGTATGTGGGTTTTGGTAATTTTAATATAATTAGTTTTGATAAGGCAGTAAGCATTGCCAGATGGGGGAAAGGAATCAAGAGATTTACCAAAGATGAATTAAATTTTATGGAATCGCTTTATTACTATGACCCTTCTGTTCATGGTTTTTATGGTAGACGTACCTCTTGGGATTTAACAGATAAAATCAGTAAAAAAGATGTTAAGAAAATGCCAAGAACAGGGCATTATTTGTTTAAAGGTAAAACTGTAGATACGTATAATCATATGAAAAAAGATATTGGGAATACCATAGTATTAACTTCTGGTGTTCGAAGTATTGTTAAACAAATGAAATTATATGTAGATAAGCTTTATAAAACAAATGGAAATTTATCAGTAGCGTCAAAGGCAATTGCACCTCCAGGTTATTCCTATCACACAATTGGTGATTTTGATATTGGAAAAAAAGGTTTTGGGTATTCTAATTTTACACCAAGATTTGCACTAACAGAAGAATTTTCAAGAATGAGAAAGTTAAAATACATAGATATGAGATACACAATTAATAATAAAGATGGAGTTAGGTATGAACCTTGGCATATTAAAATTATTTAAAATACTGGTTATTGCAGTATTGGTTCAGAATTTATATGCTGATAATAAGAGTTTTGATTTTGATTTAATAAAAAAAGGTCAAAGTAATGACAACACACTATTAATTGTAGGTGGTATTCAAGGAGATGAGCCAGGTGGATTTATGGCAGCATCATTGATCTCTACTCATTATACTATTCAAAAGGGTTCTGTTTGGGTTATTCCAAATCTTAACTTTTATTCAATTATTAAAAGATCTCGTGGTCCTTTTGGGGATATGAACAGAAAGTTTGCAAAGCTGTCACATAATGATCCTGATTATGACTCGGTTAATAGAATTAAAGAATATATTTCAGATGAAAATGTAAAATTAGTTTTAAACCTACATGATGGAAGTGGATTTTATAGAAAAAACTATGTCGATAAAATGCATTCTCCTTATAGATGGGGACAAAGCTCTATCATTGACCAATCTAATTTAGACATAGATATGTATGGAAATTTAGAAGAAATATCTCAAAGAATTTGTGAACATGTTAATAATAACTTAATCAAACAAGAAGACTCTTATTTAGTACATAATACTAAAACCAGAATGGGTGATAAAGAGATGGAAAAAACACTTACCTATTTTGCTATAAATAACGGTAAAGCTGCTTTTGGGAATGAAGCGAGTAAATCTTTACCTGTGCATGAACGAGCTTATTATCATCTGCTAGCCTTAGAAGAGTATATGAGGGTCATGGGAATAGAGTTTACCAGAGAATTTGAATTAACTCCAAGAAATGTTAGAAATGCACTTGATAATGATATTTATATCTCTTTTTATGATGATAAAATAAAATTACCATTAAGTCAAATAAGAAATTATCTTAAATATTTTCCTGTAAAAAAAGATGGTAGTTTAGAGTTTACTCCAAGTAACCCACTGACAACTGTAATAAAAAAAGGAAATACCTATACTGTTCATTATGGAAACAGACGAATGGTAAAATTAAAAGCTGATTATTTAGATATGGAAAATGAAGATGCTAATATCAAAATGAGTATTGATGGAAATGAAAAAGATGTAGAGTTTGGGTCTATCATAAATGCTGTGAATAAATTTTCTGTTTCAGCAAAAACAAAATACAGAGTTAATGTTATTGGATATAAAAATAAAAAGCAAAGAAACGAATCTGGATTGCTGATAAAAAAACAACAAATTGCAAAAAGATATTCTATTGATAAAAAAGGTAAAATTTATAGAGTAGAATTTTATAAAAAGAAAAAATTTGCGGGAATGATATTAGTCAACTTTGATCCTAGCCATGTGGTAAAAACCAAAGAAGTATCCATCGCAACTGTAGAAGATAATAAGGTGACATCAAAAAAGATATAACCTTATTATATATTTATGCTCTTAAGCTAATAAGCTCTTTTTTGATTTTTTCTTGATTGAGCTTTTTCTTAGCTGCTTTATAAATCTCTTTTACTCTGTCTTCATCTGTATGTATCTCTTTTGCAATATCACTGATAGAAGTCTCTTTTTCCATAGCAATAAAAACTTTTAACTCTTTTTTTGTGAATTTTCTTTTTAAAACTAAAGCAAGTTCTTCTTCATCTTTGAGAGTTCCTACTAATTTATCTATATTAAATAAAATTGCTTTTCTTAAATTAAACATTTGGTTCCTTTTATTTCTCTTCTTTTAACCAGTTATTTAAAACTGATATATCTTCTTTACTAGTCATATCTAGTTTGACAGGCGTAATTGAAACATAATTTGCCTTAATAGTTTCAAAGTCACACGTTTTATCACTACTTGGTTTCCAAATAAGTGGATGTAATCCTACCCAATAATACTCTTCTCCTCTTGGATTTAGATGTCTATGGGTGTCATTTCCATACTCTCTGTATCCCGCTTTTGTTATTTTGATACCTTGACACTCATTTGGTGTTATAGGTGGAATATTTATGTTTAAAAATTTTCTCTCATCCAGAGGGAAAGTACCTTCTAATATTTTTGAAACTACTTTTGTAATGGTTTGACGTGCAAGTGCAAAATCCCAACCATTTTTTATGTTGCTGCAATTGTCTCTACACACTTGTGAAATAGCAATGGCGGGAACACCTTGAAGGACCGCTTCCATTGCCGCACTGGCTGTTCCACTGTAAGTAATGTCTTCTCCCATATTCGCACCAATATTAATGCCACTTACAACTAAATCAGGTTTGTTTCCTTCTTTAAAGAGATTATTTAAAGAGATAAATACACAATCTGTTGGTGTCCCATCATCTACTTTATAAAAATCATCATCAATATTAACCAACCTTAAAGGACGAGTGAGTGTTAATGAGTGTCCACAAGCCGATTTTTCAGCAGCAGGTGCCACAACGGTTATTTTTGCTATGGGCGTTAAGGCTTCAATTAAAGCCTTTAATCCAACAGCTTCATAGCCATCATCATTTGTTATTAATATGTGTTTCATAGTACGTAAACTCCTTCTAAGGGTTTAACTAAACTTTCTACTTCATTTTTTACACTGAAACCTGTTTCAAGGTGAATATCACCCAGTTTTGATTTTACAATTAAATGAAATTTTCTTTTTCCTTGATTGTTTGCAATGATATCAAATAATTCATACATAACTTTGTCATTATGAACAAAATCTGCAGCAATTGTTAGAGGTGGTTCTACTTTTTGAACTTTTTTTACTTTGAGTTTCTCTTTTTTTGCATCTTTTAGACTCTCAATTTTTCTAAGACTCATTTTTGCACCAAACTGTTCATCTTGAGTTATTTTAACTTTAAATGCAATGGGTACTTCCAAATCAAAGTCATCTTGTAATTCTTTAATTTTATCTTCAAATAGCATTAATTCAATATTCCCATGGAAATCCATAATACTTGCAATTCCGAACTTAAATCCCTTTTTTGATATTCGCTCTGTTATGGATTCTACTTTTCCAACAAAAAGAACTTCACTTCCATCTGCCACTTCATCTATTTGAGAACTCAGCGTATAATTGATTTGATCTAATTGCTCTCTGTATTCATCAAGCGGATGTCCTGAAACATAAAAACCCAATGAATCCTTTTCAAACTCAAGAATCTCTTTTGAAGTGTATTCTTCTAGAGGTTCTAAGTTTATTTCTATTTTAGTTACTTCCGCATCATCCCCAAAAAGGGAACCCACGGCTTGTTTTTTTGCTTGCATGGATTTTTTCACCGTATCTGAAATCTGTTCTATTTGTTCCAGAATTGTTCGACGTGCAATACCAAAAGCATCAAATGCTCCTGATTTGGCTAAGGCTTCAATGACTCTTTTATTTACCTTACTTCCATCAATTCTTGAAACAAAATCGGATAAATCCGTAAAGTCTCCACCTTCTTCTCTTGTCTCTAAAATAGAGTTAATAGCAACATCACCCGCACCTTTTAATGCTCCCATTCCAAACATTACAACTTCTTTGCCTTCTGTCTTAGTGGCTGAAAATACCAAATGTGATTTATTGATATCGGGTGGAAACAAATCAATATCCAAACGTTTCACTTCATCAACATATTTAACAACTTTATCGGTGTTATCTTTTTCTAGGGTTAGAAGTGCTGCCATAAATTCTGTTGGATAATATTTTTTTAAATAAGAGGTATAAAATGTTACAAGGGCATAGGCTGCTGAGTGAGATTTATTAAATCCATATCCAGCAAATTTTACAATCAAATCAAACAGCTCTTCACAGTGCGATCTCACATACCCTTTTTTAACTCCGCCATCCGCAAATTCACCTTTTAACCTGTCCATCTCTTCAACAATTTTTTTACCCATGGCTCGCCGTACTAAATCCGCGCCCCCTAGTGAAAATCCACCAATGGTTTGTACGATTTGCATAACTTGCTCTTGATAAACGATAACCCCATAGGTTGGCTCTAGGATGGGTCGAAGAGGTGCATCAAATTCATCATAGAAATAATCAATTTTTGCTCGTCCATGTTTTCTGTCAATAAAGTCATCCAACATCCCTGACTCCATTGGTCCTGGTCGGTACAGTGCCAAGACCGCAATGATGTCTTCAAAGTTTGATGGTTTTAATCGTTTACATAAATCTTGCATTCCATCTGATTCTATTTGGAATAATCCAATGGTATTACCTGTTTGAATTAAATCATAAACACCCTTATCATCAACGTCTGCAGTGATAAAATCAATTCGTTTTCCATGTCTTCTTTCTATATTTTTATTGGCTTCTTCAATAACGGTTAATGTTTTAAGACCTAAGAAGTCAAATTTAATTAAATCAACATCCTCAACGTATTTACCATTATATTGAGTTGCTAAAGTATCTAACCCACTTGGCTTAAAAAGAGGTGTTTTGTTCCATAACGGTTCATTTGAGATAACTACACCTGCTGCATGAGTACCCGCATTTCTGTTTAGTCCTTCAAGGGCTAATGCAAATTCCCAAACACGTTCTGCTTGAGGATTGGAGTCACAAAGTTCTTTTATTTTTGGTTCTTTTTCATAGGAGTCTGTTAGGTTAATTCCCAATTCATCAGGAATAAGTTTTGCCATCGCATCTGCTTGAGCATAAGGCATATCCAGAACTCTTGCAACATCTCTGATAACTCCCTTTGCTAAGAGTTTACCAAAAGTAATAATTTGGGCAACATTGGCTCGTCCATATTGCTCCACAACATAATCAATAATTTCACCACGACGTGCCTGACAGAAATCCATATCGATATCTGGCATAGATATTCTTTCAGGATTTAAGAATCTCTCAAAAAGTAATCCATAGGGCATTGGGTCAATATCTGTAATTTCAAGTGAAAATGCAACCAAACTTCCAGCAGCTGATCCCCTTCCGGGACCTACAGGAATTTTCATTTCTTTGGCAACAATAACGAAGTCCCAAACGATTAGCATATAACCTGGGAATTTCATACCATTGATAATGTCAATTTCTACTTGAAGTCTGTCTTTGTATTCTTGATGTTTGGACTCATCAACTATTTTAAGTCTTTTATCCAATCCTCTCCAACACTCATCTATAAATAAAACTTTGTCATTTTCAAGTGAATATTCAAGTTGTGGTTCGGGTAATTCAAGATTGGTAATTTCTGCTTTTTGACGTGTAAATTTAAAGTTTGGAGGCGTTGGGTCTCCCAGTTTTATTGTCAGATTACATTTGTCTGCAATTTCTTGAGTATGTGTGATTGCTTCAGGAATATCTGCATAAAGTTTTGCAATTTGTTCGGGTGTTTTTAAATAAAATTCATGAACGCTGTGTCTTAATCTGTTAGGATCATCGAAAAGTTTATTCATGGCAATACACATGAAAGCTTCATGTGCTTGTGCATCTTTTTGTTCGGAGTAGTGAGTATCATTCGTTGCAACTAATTTAATACCTGTTTCATGAGCAATTCTCAAAAGTGGATCATCAATATTATATTGATCAACAATTCCATGTCTCATAATTTCTAAGTAAAAATCATCCCCAAAAATATCTTGATATTCTAAAGCAACTTCTTTAGCTCTTTCATATCCCATTGCCCCATTTTTAACATTTCTTTCATTGGTATTTAAATGCCAACTGACTTCCCCTTGTAAACAAGCAGCACTACATACAATACCTTCACTGTTTTCACGAAGCAGTTTTTTGTTGATCCTTGGGTAGTAATAAAAACCCTTCATATACGCTTGGGAGCTTAAAAACATTAGATTTTTATATCCAATGTCATTTTTAGCATACAGACATAAATGAAATCTTTGTCGTGTGGTTTTATCGCCTAATTCCTCATTATTATGAATATAAGCTTCCATTCCAATGATGGGTTTGACGCCAACTTTGTTCATAGCATTATAAAAGTCAATGGCTCCAAACATATTACCATGATCGGTCATGGCAACACTGGTCATACCCATTTCTTTGACTTTTTTTGCTAAAACTTTGATTTTATTGGCACCATCAAGCAGTGAATATTCGGTGTGTAAATGTAAATGTGTAAATTGAGGTGTATCAGACATAATATATACTTTTATTTTAAATTTTAAGTATGTATTATAGCTAAAATAGTATTTAGATATACCTTTTATTTAAAATCTAAATCAAAGATGAAAGAGAAGTTTTTTGTTGGGTTTTTTAAATAGTTTTCACATGAATCTATATACAGTTGATGTATCTTTAAAGAGTTATTTTTATCAAGTTGCAAAAACAGTTCTAATGACTCTTGAAGTTGATTATTTTTATAATATTTTAATGCTTTTTCATATAATTCATCATATGGCGTAGTTTGATTTTCACAATCAATGACTTCAAACAGTGTGGTTGGATCTTCTTTCCCTTTGACTTTGACTGTTGCAAGCTCTTTGATTTTATACTCTTTTGTTAAAAGCTCTTTGGTGTATTGAGTGATGATTAATTTTACTCCAAAAAATTTAGTTAAACCTTCAGCTCTTGAAGCTAAATTCACATTGTCTCCTATGATTGTATAATCAGATCTACCAATTGAACCCATTTCTCCCACTGTACATAACCCTGAATTGATACCAATTCCAATTTCAAGCTCTATAGCATAGTCAGTTTTTATTTTTATATTTAATTCTTTTAATGATTGAAGTTGATTTAATGCGCACTCAACAGCTGCATCTGCATGATTTTTACAATTTTGTGGTGCATTCCAATATGCCATGATTGCATCACCTATGAACTTATCAATTGTACCTTCTCTTTCAATTATTTTTTGTGTCATAGGTTCCATATAGAGGTTTAAAAGATGAATTAATTTTTCAGGGTCATTTATTTTTTCTGAAATTTTTGTAAAGTCTCGAAGGTCACTAAAAAAAACGGACAGATGTTTGTTTTTGACTCTAAAGGTATCATCTTTTTTTAACAGTAAATCATCCATAACCGCAGGAGAAACTTTTTTTGCAAATTTGTCTTTAATAAACAGGGATAATTTTCTCTCTTCAAAATATTTTAACAGTGTTGTTAATAAAGTTGTCGCAACGATACAGACAAGTGGAAAAAATAGACTTATGATAATTCCATCTGTAAAAAGTAGATGATACAAATAGGTATACAAGCTTGATGTTAAAACAAGAACAAAAGGAAAAATAATTATTGGTTTTAAAATAAACAAAATATAACCCAAGATTAATGTTAATGAAAAGATAATTAACGCATCCAATGCAACCGACCATGTTGGTTTATATAAAAAATCTTGTTTTAAAATATTATCAATAATGTTCGCATGAATCTCAACCCCAGGCATTGCTAAATCATATACAGTGGCTCTTAAATCAGCCAGTGTTGTTATGGTCGTACCTATTAAAACTATTTTACCTTGGATCTCTTTTTGATCAAAATTATTATTATAAACATCTGCAAAAGAGAGATATTTGAAACTTTTTTGAGGTCCTCTAAAATTGATATAAAAAAATCCTTTATCATCAGTGGGTATAAAAAAATCATCTAAAGTAATACCTGTTAAATTTTTGTTTTGATACTCCAAGTTGATATTTTTTGCTTGCCTTGCAATGGAGATTAATTCAAAACCCAATGAAGAATATATTTGATTTTGATATTTCATGATTAAAGGCATGTGTGTCATTTTCCCAGAGCTGTCTGAAAATGCATTAAAAAAACCACTGGAGTAACTGTTTAATTGTATGGGCTCAATGTTAGGAACAACACCCTTTGCAGTGATGAGTTTTTTATCATTTGTGGTATCTTTTATTTGAGTTGCAACTTTTGGTGCTTTGTTATTATTTGCTTCATTAACTGTAAAAAAATAGCCTAAAATTGTGGGTGTTCCTGCAACGACATTTCCAAGAATGCTATCATGGTCTAAGTAATCACCTTGTACTTCTAATTGTTTTGCCATGGTGTGCGGTGAAACTCTGTCTTTTTCAGCAAAAACAATATCAAGGCCCACAATTCCCACGTTTGCATTGGATAAATTAATTAATGATTGTGCCATTTTATCTCTTCCAAATGGCCACTGTCCTAGCTGTTTTAAACTTTTTTCATCAATATCAACGATGACAACATTAGAAGTGGTTGGTATGGTTCCTCTAAAATTAAAAAAATGTTCACGAAGGTTATTGTCAAAACTATTTGTTATGCCTTGAAAATTAAAATATGTAAGGGATATGATTATATAAAGTGTGAAATAATAAAAGAAAAATTTCAGGTTAATTCGTTTCATAGTTTATGATATAATAATATTTATAAAATCAATATGAGGAATTAAAATGAAAAAAGTTTTAATGATATTGTTAATATCAATAGTGAGTTCTTTAAATGCGATGCAAAGTATAAAAAGTAGTGGAGAAGTTTTAGTTAATGGTAAAAAATTGGAAAAAAATCAAAAAATAAAATTTGGAGATTTTATTCAAACAAAATCAAAATCAAAAGTAGTTTTTAATATAGGAAAAAGTGCTTTTTTAGCCAATTCTAACAGTAAATTTAATATAAAAAAAGAGGGTTCTACTCAAATATTAAATGTCATTGCTGGTGGTGCACTGGCTGTCTTTGAACATGGTGATGGAAATCATGTTGTCAAAACTCCCAATATGACAGCAGGTATTAGAGGGACAGGTGTATTTGCTCAGGTTAAAGATGGTAAGACTTATTTTTGTACGTGTTATGGAGAAACAGAATTAGAAAACACACATAATCATTATGCAAAAAAATTAAAAGCAACGCATCATAATATGGTTTGGGTGACAAAGACAAAAATTAAGCGTGAGAGTAAAATGATTAGTCATAATGATGATGAGTTAAGAGAACTGGAAGCCTTCGTAGGAAGAATTCCAGACTTTGATAAATAAATTCTAGTCTATTAGCACTCTTTTGCTAATAGACCATTTTTTACATTTTGGTATGTTTGCTCATTGGTGAGTGTTTTAACAATTTCCAGTGCAAAACACATCGCGGTACCTGGTCCTCTTGAGGTAAGAACATTTCCATCAAATACCACTTCTGAAGTCTCATCGTATCCCTCAAGTCTTATTTTATTTTCAAAACTTGGATAACATGTATAGTTGTGATTTAAAACTCCAGCAGTGTGTAAAGCATAAGGTGCCGCACAAATTGCTGCGATAAATTTATTTTTTTGTTTAAATTCTTTGAGCATATTTTGTACTGTTTCATTACCTGCTAAAACTTCAGTTCCTCCTCCACCTCCTGGAAGAACAATCATATCAATATCAGAAATATTGACAATTTCTATGGATGTTTGAGTCACCAAAGTGATTCCATTTGCTCCTGTTACTGTCACATCTTCAACACCAGCAATAATTACTTCAATACTGGCACGTCTGCAAATATCAATAATTGAAATTGCTTCTATTTCTTCAAATCCAGGTGCTATGGGTACTATTATTTTAGCCATAATTATCCTTTTTTTTCTTATTTGCAGTACAAGTATAAAATAATTTATTTTATAAATAAATAAAAGGCGGTAAATGGCCTATTTTAATGCTCTTTTCATGAGAGTATAAGTAAACTTTAAATAGAATTTAATAATTTTTAGATTAATGGAGAGAAACATGTATAAATTCTTAAGAAATTCTTTACTAGTGGGACTTGCTTTAGGCTTATCTGGGTGTACGTATATTAATAACAATCATACGTTAACTACAAAAAATGTAGAAACAAATTCTATTGTGGCAGCAGATTCTAAAGTTCAAAGAACAAAGAAAAGAATGCAAATAGCAACAGATATGGAAACGCATGTTAAAACTCAAAGAAGTTTTGAGGCTACGGTTAACTCTTTGGCTACTCAAATGGTCGAAAATACAAAAATGAAAACAAATAAACCTGTATTATTCACTTCATTCGTAAGACTTGATGATTTGAAAAAAACATCAGAATTTGGAAGACTGTTCAGTGAAAGTATGATTAATGAACTTTCTAACAGAGGATTTAATGTTATTGAGTTTAGAGGACAAATGAATGTCTCTATCAATGATCAGGGTGAATATTATATTACTCGAGATATCAAAAAATTAAAAGATTCGATTCAAGATACGTATATTGTTGTAGGAACATATTCAAGACAATATAAAAAAGTAGTATTAAATGTAAGAGTAATTGATAACCACACAGGAAGAATTTTATCTTCTTCAAGATCAACTTACTTCCATGGATTTAAACAAGATTGTATTATTTTTAAAGATTGTAAACCTTCACGAATGATAAAGATAGTTGAAGAAAAATAAAAGCTAAATGAACTTTCCTTTTAAAAAATTAAAGATGTTGAAGTTATTTTTAACTTCAACTTTTTTAATCGTTACCTTAACTTCTTGTTCAAGTGTTGTAAAATATGTTGAGGACTATGATAAACCTACTGATTTCGTAACTGAAATTTCAAATATGATAAATAAGTCATACCCAAAAATAAAATCAAAAATGAACAAAGATGATGTTGTTTTGGTCTCAAATTTTGTAAATGTTGATAAGTTACAAAATAATTCCAGACTGGGATTTTTATTATCTGAAACATTAAAAAATGCTTTGTCTTCAAAAGATATTCTTATAAAAGAAGTAGAATTAAGTAAAAACTTCAAATTTGGAAAACAAGGTTTAACTGTACTTTCTAGAAATGTAAGAGAGATTAACACTACCTTACTAAAAGAAAAATTTGCTATGGTTGGAACGTACAGCGTGACTCAAAATAGATTAATATTATTTATAAAACTAATAGACCTTGACACAGGTAATATTCTTAATTCTGTATCTTCAAGTATAATGATTAATAAAGAAATATCAAAACTTGAGACGGCCCCTCGAAGGGTATATCAACCTCTAACCTTATAAAAAGTCTTGTATTAAAAATTGAGGTTTACATTCCCCTCTGAATTCATTTTTATTGACTGATACGACTAAATTAACTTTATCTTTATTTATTTTAAAATTATTATGAAACTTCAGAGCTTCAAATAAAAAGCCATCTATTTTAAGTGTCATTTTTAAATGATTTTTATCTTTTCCAATAAATTCTTCTTTTAGAATAATAGCTCCCATAATTTTAAATATGGGTTTTGTATTCTCTAAACCATAAGGTTCAAACTCTTCAATTATAGAGATAAACTCTAAATCAACACTTTGAACATCTAACTCTCCCATTGTATTAATGGTATTATGTAAAGCTTTATTATCAATTTTGACTATTTTGTTAATATTATTTTTAAATTCAACCAAGTTTTCTTTTTTCAGAGATAATCCAGCGGCATTTTTATGTCCACCAAATCCCAATAACAAATCTTGTGTTTGTGTTATCATCTCATGAAGATTCACATCTCCATTAGCTCTGGCACTTCCTTTTGCAATACCATTGGTAATGGAAAAGATGAAAGCAGGTTTTTTATAATGATTTGAAAGTTTTGAGGCAACTATTCCAATAACACCTTCATGCCAATCTTCACCCCATACAACAATAACCGTATCTTCATCATTGACTTCAGCCATGGCTTTACAGCTTATTTGCTCTTGAAGTGTTTTTCTGTAATCGTTTAAATCATTTAATGCATACAAACCATCTTGTGCTTCATGAGGGGTTTTCGAGAGTAAAAATTTAAGTGCAGTTGATGCATCTTCCATTCTTCCTGCTGAGTTGATTTTAGGAGCAATTAAAAACCCAATGTCATCAGATATATATTTTTCTTTTCTCATGATTTCATTTAATTCAACCAGGGCAGGTCGTTTGCTTGTTTTTATCTTTTTTAGTCCATGTTTGACCATGGTAAAATTCAATGAAGTCATGGGCATGATATCTGCTATTATTGCAATACAAAGTAAATCTAAAAAATCACTCATGTTGACATCTAAATTTAATTCGGTTTTAACAGCAGCACATAAATACCAAGCAACTTGCGCTCCACAAATTTCTTTGAATGGAAAATTACAATCTTGTTGTTTTGGATTTACAATTGCTAATGCAAGAGGCAGATCCTCTCCCACAGTATGATGATCAGTGATAATTAAATCAATGCCTTTTGCTTCAAGCAGTTTTGAAGAAGCCACAGCTGATATTCCATTATCAACAGTAATAACCAAACCATCGTCAATTAAATCAACAATTTTAGTTGATAATCCATATCCATGTTTAAATCTATTAGGAATGATATAGTTAACTTTATAATTAATCGTTTCAAAGAAGTTAACAATAATTGATGTTGAAACAACACCATCAACATCATAATCACCTACAATGGTGATCGTTTCTTTATTGAGTATGGCTTCTTTGATTCTTGATGTGGCTTTATGTATATCTTTAAAAGTGTCTGGCTTTGGAATATCTGCTAGTTTTGAGTAAGGGTTATTACTGTTTCTAGCAGATAAGAGTTCATGCAGTTTAGATTTTGTTATTTTTGACATAAAGTAGGATTACTTTATTGCTTGTTTTACAAAATCTAAAATAATTGGGTTGGGTGTTTGTAAGTGAGATGTAAATTCTGGATGGAATTGAACTCCCACAAACCAAGGATGATCTTTGATTTCAACAGCTTCAATTAAACCGTTTGATTCACCACTTACTATCATACCTGCTTTTTCTAAAGCGGCTTTGTATGTAGGATTTGCTTCATATCTATGTCTGTGTCTCTCAAAATAAATCTTTTCATTTCCATAAGCTGCTTTAAGATGTGTTCCTTTTTTAGGTTCAAAAGGATACTCACCCAATCTCATCGTTCCACCCATTGGTGATTCATGCGTTCGTAGTTGCGTATTTCCACTTTGATCCATGAACTCATCAATAAGATAAATCATTGGATTTTTAGTATCTTTATTAAATTCAATTGAGTTGGCATCTTCAATATTTAAAACATTTCTAGCATATTCTATAATAGCTAATTGCATACCCAAACAAATTCCTAAATAAGGTATTTTATTTACTCTGGCATACTCAATAGCTTTTAGTTTTCCTTCAACACCACGCTCTCCAAATCCACCTGCAACTAAAACAATATCAGAGTCTTGAATAACTTCTTGGGCCCCTTTTTCTTCAATTTCTTCTGAATCACACCAGTTTAAATTGATTTTTGCATTTAAATGTGCACCCGCATGAATTAAAGCTTCAGTAAGAGACTTGTATGCTTCTTTTAAGTCTAAATATTTACCAACAAAAGCAATATTTACTTCATCTTTAGGGGCAACAATGTGTTTAACTAAATTGTCCCACTCATCCATATCTGGTTTGATTTCATCCATTCCGAAATGTTTTGCTATAGGAGTTAAAATATCTTCTTTTAGGAAGTTCATTGGTACTTGATAAATAGTAGCTGCATCTCCTGCTTCAATAACAGAATCTTCAGGAACATCACAACTCATTGCAAGTTTTCTTTTTAAATCATTTGGAAGTTTTCT
>ENA-ORXI01001754-ORXI01001754.1-sediment-metagenome-genome-assembly--contig:-NODE-1754-length-16537-cov-15.189064_pt1 | contig 16537 bp, 20 predicted proteins | sample MGYA00237861_ERZ511468 | MGnify/ENA primary metagenome ERZ511468 (study PRJEB26299, sample SAMN06266213) | sediment metagenome | isolation source: Hudson Canyon methane seep mesocosm | place... | reverse complement strand
ATTTTACAAGAGACAAATGTTCCAAAAGCTGTTTCTTTAGTAAATACACATTGTATTTATGAAGCTTCTGAAGATGTTGATGTAAAAATAATGATTAAAGAGTCTGAAAAGCTTTCTTATATTGCTTTAGCAATTGAAACAGGAAATATGCCATCATTTAGTGGAATAGAAAGATTTATTGATCAATTTTTTAGAACATGTAAAATCGCAGGTTTGTCTTTTACTTGGCTACAAAAGCTCTATATTGGTAAAAACTGTTTGAACCAATTTAGACAAGACAATGGATATAAAGAGGGTACATACGTAAAAATTTGGGGTACTCAAGAAGATAATGTGGTTATGGTAGAAATACTGGATACCATGGATAATGTTGATTTTGATACCTTAAATCAAAAACTCAACGACGCATACAGTAAATTTAAATAACAGTAAAGACGTGCTAATTACTTAGCCGTCTTAACTGACCTCTACGCACTATCATTGGCATTTACAAGTAAGATGTCATCCAAACTTTTAAACATATCCAGAGTATTTCTTTCAATTAAATTGGCACAGTTAAGTAAAGTATCATTACTACTACTTTGAGAATTATGATGTATATAGTCATCTAAATTGTTATGTAAATATGAATGATGGGTTTTAAGTAAGTTCCATTCCTTACTATTAACATAGTGATGGTTCGAGTCTTCACTGTTTATAATCCATTCTCCTAACCCACAGGAATGACAAGGTTCTACACTCCATTTCGCTTTGCTATCAAGTTTTGAAAAGTTTTCGTCTTTAAAATTGATGTGTTCATTTTTAAATTGTGATACCAATTGAGTCAATTCTATGTCATGTACTTTTTTATGAATATCTTGGGATAATTGTGCTTTATCCGTGATATTAATTAATCTGTTTGAAAGTTCTGAAACTTCTGATGAGAGATTGTCAATTTGTGCAGAAGTTGAAGCGTTCTCTTGGGTGACTTGGTCTAAAGCATTGATGGCATCATTAATTTGAATCATTCCCTCTTCTTGTTCTTTTGTTGCTTGAGAAACATCATCTATAACATGTTTTGTTTCAGCAACTTTGCCATTTAGATTTTTGTATCCTTCAATCATGTGAGTGGCTATTTCTTTCCCTCTATTTGATTTTAATGAGGCCTCTTCAACCAATAGTTTGATTTCATTTGCAGCATCTGCACTTCTTGCAGCTAGGTTTCGAACTTCTTGAGCAACAACAGCAAAACCTTTTCCTGCTTCACCTGCAGTTGCAGCTTCAACTGCAGCATTTAGTGATAAGATATTCGTTTGAAAAGAAATTTGATCAATTATTTGAATGGCTTCACTGATGGCATGAACTTTGTCATTTATTTCATCCATAGAGTGAGAAGTATTTGATGCTTGTTCTTCCCCCATTTTTGCCGTTTGGTTTAGCTCATCTGAAAGTTTAGACATATTGCTGACATTATGTGAGTTAGCTTGTATATTTGCTGTTATTTCTTCGATGGCAGCTGCTGTTTCTTCTAGGGAAGCTGCTTGTTCATTGGATGCTCTTGAAAGAGTTTGAGAAGAGCTATTTAATGTTTTGGTATTGTTGTTTAATTCGCCACCTGCGTTTTCTATCATTGCCATTAGCTGAGATATATTGTCTCCCAATAAGATGCTTGAGCTAAAAAGTGATCCCAAATCCCCGCTCATCCCATCTTGGGTATTTTGCTTGTCAATGTTAAAATCAAAGTTATTAGAAGCATAGTTATCTAAGATTAAATTGATATTGTCCAGTTTACTTTTTGTATGAGACAACATCGTATTGATACTATTTCTGAGCGTTTCAACTTCAGCTGTTGCCCCTTTTTCTTTAACTGAATAACAAAAAAAGCCACTGAGCACTTTACCTATTACATCATCTATTTCTTTAACTACTTTTTTGTCTTGCTCAATAAGTACTTCAGTTTTTATGATTTGTTCATTCATTTCTTTTGTCATTTGTGAGAATTCGTCGTGTCCTTTAACTTTCATGGGCTCTAGTTTGTCTTTTTCTCTGATGGCATATTCGAAAAAATGACCCAAACCAACTTTAAAATCTTGTAGGGCTTTTAGAATATTTCCAGATATAAGTTTACTGCTGAGTAAAACCAAAAACAGTGCTAGAAGGGTGAGTGTTGCTATTATCAAGAGTCTAGTAGAGAAGTAACTTTGATGTTGTATGATGGCTTGCGTGATTTTTTCTGAGATATAATCATCGATTACTTTAAGTTTTTCGATTTTTTTTGTTGATTGATCAAACCAGTAATTTGCCTCTACTCCAAAACCACCTATTTGATTACTACTTAATGCAACATCTCTGAGCTTTGTAACTTCATCAAATACTTTTGTTTTTACCTCTTTATCATTTATTGTGTCATTATAAAATTCCAAAATTTCTGGTGTTGAGTTTCTTTTGAAAATGGTTAAATAATTATCTTGTTCAGTGATAAGTTTTACTAAGTTTTCCTTTTGACCTGTTAAGAATTTATTTTGAGTAAATGCATTTGCTCCAATTGAACGTTCAATTCCCGCTTTTTCTTTTGCCATTAAAAAACTATAAAGTGCAGTTAAATCCTTACTTTCATTCATTGTGGTTGCAGTGTTTGTGATTAAGGAGAATGTGCCCAATAGTTTTTTATTTATATTTGTAAAATAGCTATTTATATCCTCATTAGTAATATTAAGCTTATCTATTTCGAGTCTCATTTGTTTTAAGTTCTGCAAGTCTAGTACAATTTCCTTCATAGCTTCCAGAATATTTTTGTCAAGTTGGGCACTTTTTTCTTGAATGGCTAAAGCTTGTGTTAACTCTTTGATTCTATAATCCGTTCCATATCTTTTTTTAGTCAGCTCATCTTTAAACTTTTTTCCTTCACTGCTTATATATCCCGATGAAGCAGCAATCTCAAGCTGTGAGCCATGTAAAAGGCCACTAAGTCTAGCAGCTACTTCCATTCTTTCAAAGAGTTTAATATCTTCAATTCGTAGATTGAAGGTTATCTCTTCCTCAATTTCTTTTAAAGTATCAATCTTTTTGCTGATGGTTTCAAACCAATGGGTTGCATTTATATTAAAACCACCAACCTTGTTTGCTTCAAGCATGACTTTTCTCATTTTGTTTACTTGTGTAATTGAGGGATCTTTAAATGTATCTTCATATTTTCTTTTCATATCATCACTGGCATATTGTAAAAAACTGTTCATATATGAATTCTGCTCAGCAATTAAATTATTGAGTTTTGCTCTCATTCCTGGTGCAAATGAGTCTCGTGCAAGTGTACTTGCTCCCAATGCTCTCTCCATTCCCGCTCTTTCTTTTGAAAATAAAAAACTTGAATATGCCGTTAGTTCTTGTGAAACAACTAAATCATTACTGTATTTTGCTATAAGAACGACATTGTCGAGTAAATCTCCATTAATGTCTGAGTAAAAATTTATAACTTCATTTGAGGTGAGTTTTAAGCTTAAAATCTCTGCGCGTATATTTTTAATGTTTCCCATTTTTTTTGAGACATTATAGATACTTGTTTTTAATTTTACGGGATAGTTCTCAAAGTTTATATCTTTAACAAAAGCGTTGAAAATCGTTATTTTCTTATCGCTGAGTTTTTTCTGTTTTGAAAGTTCATTTTCAAACTTTGAGCCTTTACTTCCAATTAAACCAGCTGATAAACCTCTTTCTTTTTGAGTCTCATGAACCAGTGATGAAATAAGAGTTGAGAGTTTTGCAATGACCTCTATTTCTTCCATGTTTTCATTATTTTTGTACGCATCATAGGTATATGTCGATGATAGAAATATCATACCTATAAGGGGAAAGGCTACGAGTAACAGAAGTTTTGATTTAATACCCATGTTGTTTAGGAAGTTCATGCATGATACCTTAGTGTCAGAATTTTGATATTGGAGTATATAAGATAATAATGTCAAAGCTATGTATTTTTTTTAAAGAATTATTTTAATGTCTCAAAAATGTAACAATATTAATATTTTAAAAGAAAACTTTTATTACCAATAATCGTTATCATTTACTTTCAGTTAAGTAAAAAGGTGCTACTATTCTGTAAATGATACTCATTATTATATAAAAACATTACTTTTATAAGATATTGATATTAAATGAAAATTATTAAGGTATATTTGATGCGAAAACATGAAGTTAGTTTTGAACAGTTTTTAAAAAATTTTAAAAAATCAGTATCCAAGGCAGGATTTAAAAACTCCATTCAAAAAGATTATATTTTAAAGATACTTTATTTTAGTGATGATCACTTAAGTGCTGAGCAAATTTGCAGTATTGCAAAAAATATGTATAAAATTGACATGGGAATTGCAACAGTATACAGAACAGTAAAATTCTTTGAACTGATGAATATCATAAAATCTCTTGATGTGGGGGATGGTGCAAAAAGATACGAGTTAAATATTTCGATACATCACGATCACATGATTTGCACAAATTGCCATACTATTATTGAATTTACAGATGACGTTATCGAAGATCAGCAAGTTCACGTCTCAAACAAACACAATTTTATTTTAAAAGATCATATTATGACTATTTATGGTTTATGTGAGAGTTGCCATTAGAACTCTCTTTATTTATAATAACAAGTAATTATTATAAATAAAGAATCTAATGCCCTGAGAATACATTAAAGTATGTGCAGTGAAATATTATATGCGATATAGGCCATAATCCAGGCTGTTGTTGTGGTAAATAGAAATAAGTACCCAAGGTATCTAAATCCTCCTGCTTCTCTTGCAAAAACCATAGAAGCCGCTAAACATGGAAGATATATCATGCAAAATACTATAAATGAAATTGCTGAGGCCATTGGAATGTTATTCTTAATTTTGTCAATCAATGAATCACTTGTTTCATCTTCTTGATCCCCCAGTCCATACAATATACCTAAGGTTGCAACAACAATCTCTTTTGCTGCAAGTCCTGTTTCAAGTGCAATAGCCATTTTCCAATCATATCCCAAGGGAGCAAAAAATGGTTCAGAGAATTTACCCACTATCCCCAAATATGAGTTCTCCAAATTGCTTAATGCAAGTTCATTTTTTAATTGTTTTTCAATTTCTACAGAAGATGCATTTTCAATTTTTTGGCTCATTTCACTTTCAAAGAATTCGTTTTTTGGATAATTACTGGCTACCCAAATAAGTAATGATGCCGCTAAAATATAAGTACCTGCTTTTCTTAAATACATCCAAGCCGAGTTTGAAACAGAGTGCCATATCAGTTTGCTTGAGGGTAATCTGTATTTAGGCATTTCCATTACAAAGGGTTCATTATCGTTTTTAAATACAACAACTTTAAGAATCTTGGCAGCACATAAACCAAAAACAGCACCTATTATATAAATAAGAAACAAGACATTTCCTGCATCTTCTGGAGCAAAAAATGCCCCAACAAAAAGTACAAAAATAGGTAGTTTTGCTCCACAACTCATAAACCCAATAATAAACAAAGTTAATAATCTGTCTCGTTCATTTTTTAGTGTTCGTGCTGCCATGTATGCAGGAACAGAGCACCCAAATCCCGAAACCAAAGGAATAAATGACTTGCCGTGTAATCCAAACTTATGAAATACTCCATCCAATAAAAATGCAACTCTGCTCATATACCCTGTTGTTTCTAATAAGGCAATTCCAAAGAAAAGTATTACAATATTGGGTAGAAACAATACAACGGCTCCAACACCAGCTATTGCACCATCTGCAATCATTGAGGATATAGCATTATCTCCCAATACTTCTTTTGTATTATCAATTAATATTGCAAAAAAAGCATCAATCATATCCATTGGGATGTTTCCCAGCTCAAACGTTACTTGGAATAAACTCCACATAAACAGAAGGAAAATAGGAATTCCAAATAACTTGTGTATTAATAAGGCATCTATTTTAGAAGTAATGTCATTTTGCTTTACCTCTTTTGAAGTCACTGTTTCAGTTACTATGCCCTTTGAGAAAGAGTGCTTTTCTTCATTGAAAATATCATCAATATCTTTTGTATTATAGTGTAGGTAAATATGATTAAATGATTTTGTTATTATTGATTGTAATTCAATCCAAATGGGTTCATCATGTAAAGATTTGTAGGTTTGCTTGTTTTCTTGTAGAAGTTTAATGGCAAGTTCTCTATGAGTTATTCCATTGTTGAATTTTTTTTCACTTAACAATGTTGTGATATTTAAAATCTCTTCTTCAATAACATCTGAAAATATTAACTTTGATTCAAACTTAGGTGTTTCATGTTTTGTGATTAAAAGATTTATCAAGTCCTTTATACCTGTTTTTTCTTTTGCAGATGTTTTAATACATGGTTTACCTATTAGTTTGGAGAATAAAGAAGCATCAATTTCTACACCTTCTTTTTTCGCTTCATCACACATATTTAAAGCAATTACCATTTTTTTGTCAAGTGCAAGTAGTTCACTGGTTAAATATAAGTTTCTTTCCAGGTTTGTTGAATCAACAACATTTAATATGATGTCATAAGTTTCTTCTTCCAGATAACTCTTGGTTACTTTTTCTTCTAATGTATAGTCGTTGAGTGAATAAGAACCCGGTAAATCTGTAATTTGAAATAAGTACTCTTTGTATTTAAATTCAATTTGTTTCTTTTCAACTGTAACGCCAGAAAAATTTCCCACCTTAAGTTTTGCATTAGAAATAGAGTTAATTAACATGGATTTTCCAACATTTGGTTGTCCTACAAGTGCAATCTTTATGGTTTTGTATTGAGAAAATGATTTATTTATTAGCATTTCTCAATCTCAATTTTTGCTGCTTCTGATACCCTAAGTGCAATTTTTGTTTTATTGACTTTTATTTCCAATGTTTCTTTCCCCATAGTAGTTGTTATAACAGAAATTTTTGAGCCTTTTATAATTCCAAAAGAGTTAAACCTTGATTTTAGTGTTTTATCTGCGGTTATATTTAAAATTATTGCTTCATCATGTTTACATAAATTAGAAAGTTTCAAGCCTGTCCTTTATTTTAATGATAATTATTATCAATGTATTTTGAAATACTAGTATAAAATGTATAAAAATAAACTTAAGCTTAATATAATTTATTAATAATAATATTTATGTATTAATAAATTGTAAGTATTTTGATAGAAATTATGAAAATTAAAACAATCAAAGGCCACAGCTTAGGTTATTATGATTATTTCCCATAAATAAGTATATTTCATATATATTTTTTGCTAAAGAGAAAATAGACGAGTAGAAATATTAGACTATAGAGGTATTTTTTTAAAAACAGCAAATTAAAATGTTAAAAATTGCATGAAATGATTATCAATAAAGATCTCTATTTGATAATATTATGATATAATCGAACTCAAATGTACAAATGCGGAGGTACGCCTTAATATGAGTAATAATGAAGAAATTATAGAAGAATTAAAAAGAATAGTTAAACAAAAAGGTTTGAAATATACAGAACAAAGAGAAATTGTTCTTAATGTTTTAATCAGTGCCACTGATCATCTAAGTGCAGAAGATGTTTATAATGGTATTAAAAAAATGTACCCAGAAAGTAATATAGGAATTGCAACGGTCTATAGAGCACTTTCATTTTTAGAAGAAGTTAACCTTATTACTTCAATCGCTTTTGGCGCTGAGGGTAAAAAGTATGAAAGTAATGCAAAAGCACATCATGATCATTTGATATGTACTTCTTGTGGAAAAATTATTGAATTTTTGGATACTGAAATTGAAAAAAGACAAGACAAAATAGCAAAAAAGAATAATTTTAAAATACTCAGTCACTCCATGCAACTATATGGAACATGTAAAGAGTGTACATAGTAAACACTAGCAGTTAATAAAAAAGAGGAGGGTGGAGTTGTTACGTTCACCCCTTTTTTTATGCTTGAATTAGGCAAATAAAGTTGAGTGAAATTCAAGTAGGCTTAATAACAGTTCATCTTTAAAAATTAACGTGAAACTTCCAATGAGAAACATTGGCACGGCAACATAAAATACTCCTAAAATTTCATCAATTAAAGTATTGATGTTTTGATACTGTTCGTCCATATTTGAACCCTCTCTTGTGTTAAATCATCTTGATTGTCTACATCCACAACTAAACCAACAAATTCACCGTCAAGTTCCGCTTTTGAAGCTTCATGTTCATATCCATCACTTGAAGTAAATCCTACTATTGTAGCACCTGCATTTTTAACTTGCTCATATAAAGTACCTAAAGCATCGACAAATTCATCTGCATAACTTTCTTGATCTCCCAGTCCAAATAAGGCGACTGTTTTTCCACTAAAGTCAATATTGCAAAAATCATCCCAGATATCATCCCAATCATCCTGTAAATCACCTTCTCCCCAAGTAGAGATTCCAAAAATTAATTTATCATAGTTTTGTATATCTTGGCAAGCTCCATTTGCTACATCAATTGTTGTGATATTATTATCAAGAGATTTCACTATTTGATTTGCTACATCTTCTGTATTTCCTGTACTACTTCCATAAAATAATCCTGTATTCATTATATTTCCTTTCTCTTTATTATCGTAGTGTTGATCTAAGGGAATAGGGAACAACTTTTATTTTGTATTCCATATCCTCTAAAACATCCACTACTACAGGTATGTGTCTTTGAAAGTTATCCGTTTTGGGATAGACTAAGTAGACTAAGTTGTATTGTCCGTCTTGGACACATTGTGTGGCCTTTTTCACATCATTTTTGATATTTAAATTATTTTTATCAATCTCTTTCCACGAAGTGAATATTTTGGTGGGAGTTGTCTGTTTTGAATTAATAGTAATAGAATCACCCTCATCTAGTACTTCCTTATTTTTATGAAGAAATGAAACTTTTTGATAAACAAACTCATGAAACAGTAAGTTTTTATCCAATAAAAGCTGCATTTGATTTCCAATAAAACAGTGCGCTATTAATCTGGCAGCTGGGAGCAAATTTTTATTTGCTACAAAAATCTTCTTTTTATTTGAAACATTAAGATAGTGTAAAATTATCTTAGTTGATTCACAGTCAAAGGTGAATTTTTTTGCTAACTTATAGGGCTTTACATATGTATTTGGTAAGAGAGCTTGTATCTTGTATTCAAATGCTTCTTTTAGACTAACTTTACATAACAACTTTATTTCTCTCTTGTTAAAATAACAAAATGGTGCTAAGACATTATTACTTAAAGACAGAAACAGTTTTCTTAAATTGTTTTTTGACGTAAATTTATCAAAATTTTTTGGAAGCCATTCTGTATTCTGACTAAAACCAACAAAATTACTTTTATCATTAAAATAAAACATTCATTAACCTTTATCACATTTTGCATAACATTCACTACAATCTTTAATATCCATAACTTTTACATATTCTTCATATACGCAGTTAATACTTCTTTTGGCACAAATAAAAGGGATATGTTTTTTCTTTGCTTCACTTTTATACTTTAACATTGTATTGTGATTAAGAAAAGAGGTTAACATTACAATGCAAGCAGTATCCATTGGCACCTTTTTTTTAGGTGCAGAACTTTTTTTTCTCGCATCCCAATGGTTGATTTTTGTGGCACCCAAACTTTGTAACATTTTGGCTATGTGTGAAATTTTATCTCCACCTATTACTAATACACTCATTTTCTTCCCTTTAACAAGTACAACCCGTAGGTTTAATCAAGTCTGTCTTTTTATCAACAACAACTGGCGTTTCCATTTTCTTACGTGTATATCTACAAGAGTTCATATATTTCCTTAGTATTGATAATCATTATTGTAATACTATGACAAGCAATCTTAAATTCTTATTAATATTGATATTTATTATCAATAAACTTTAAGATTTGATATTGTATTATTCTTCAAAAATCAAGGAATAAATTATGATGATGGTAAATAATGATAAAAAGTTTGCAGATGCAGTAAGTGAAAAATGTATTGATAAAGTTGAAAGTCTTCTTTTGTGTTCTGATTCAAAATGTGAAATGATGAAAAATTTTAGTCAATCAAATGACGTAAACAGTTTATTGTGTTTACTTTGTGAGTTTAAGAGTAAAGGTTTAGTTGTAAATATAGAGAATTTGTGTGAGCAACACGATAACTTTAAAAGCTTCTATACAAGAACAAAAAAGATAAGTAGTGGAAAAATAGTCTTAGAGCATAGGGCAAACAAGATAAGCAATAAAGAAAAACATTTAAGTGGTAGTAGTTTTGACAAAAAAGTTAATTCATCGGTAATTCTAATAAATGAGAGTATTAAAAAAGGAGATTTAACAGATTGTTATGTCCCGTTGAACGCTAAGGGCAATTAACCTATAGCGTATTAAACTGTAAAGAGTTATTCTTTACAGTTTTGTACTTATTTTACACAAGTTTACAAACCAATCATCCTGAATATCTTCAGAATCTAAATCAGATAAAACCAACTCAAGGCCTTCATTTTCCAATGATGTTGATTGTATTTTTTCTACGGGTATATCTAAAGCTGTCGAACAGTATTCGATTGCAGCTTCCTCTTCTACAAAGTCATCAACAATGTAACCATCTTCAAAATTATTGATTAAAAAACACTCTTCCATTTTCGTCCTAGTTTTATTTTTAACATAATAACCAAATTTTATAAATGCTAAGCACTTTTTTCACTTTTTTTGACATTTTTTTCAAAATTATGGTATCTTTTTTCATCAAACTCATTATTTAGTACTTCTTTTTTCAATTTATCGTATTTTTGCTGTAACATTTTCAAATCTAATTTCTCAAATTCCATAATATTACTTACAATTTATTCAATGATATAAAGTTAAGATTATGATCTATTCCATAATTGAAATGATAAGAATCCAGAATATGTGAAATTTCTAAGAATTCATCCACATTTACTTCTTGTACTGTTTTTTTATTAATAATAGTGGCACTACTTTTATCAACTTTGTAGGTAGAAAACTGATTTATTTTATGAAATAATACTTCACTCATCAACTAATCCTTTAAATAATATAGATATAGAATGATAAACTAATTATCCTTAAATCTTATTGATAATCATTATTAATAATGAAATTTAAACTGTTTTTAATTACTTAAACCTTTGCACATGATAGCCAAGGTTTCTAAACTTTTGTAATAAACCATCTTTTCCTACAAGATGAGCAGTACCTACTAAAACAAATTCAGTCTTGTCATTTTTAAACAGTGATATCAATACAGGCATCCAGTTTTCATTACGTTCGACTAAAATCGACCTGTAAAGATTGGGCGTATTTTCTTTCATCTCTTTGACAATAAGTTTATATAAAAGCTTGTTTTTCCCTTTTCTCCAGGAGTCAATCATCTTTTCAAATTTTCCTTTTGTTTTTTTTAAATCTTTTAATGCTTCTGTAATCACTCTATCCTCATGCCAAATACCCATAGAACTCATATAGTTTATATGTGTTTTTACACTTTCAAGTTGTCCAATGTGTTTTTTATCTTTGAGTGTTTTTATCAAATAGTATTTATCTACTCCTATATTGTGAACTCCAAGGTTTTTTAATTCTATTATTGTCAAGGTGAGTAAGATCATGGCAGGTTTAAAGTTATCAAACTGCTTAATATCTAAGCCACGCAGTTTGACATAAGCAGATAACTTGGCATAGACATTTTTGGAAAGCACAGATGAGAGTTTTTTCCCATTTGTGTAATACATACTGGATAATATCATTTTTTGAGCTTCTGGGTTCTCCAGAGCTGTTAAATCGGTTTCAAAGTATATAGAGTCCGCTTTATTATAAGCCAGCTCGTATTCAAGAGGTAGAGGGTAGTCTTTTTGTCTAAGAAGATGAATGGTTCCCCCTAAATAAATTGATTGATTGTTTTTTTGTATTTTCCATATTGAAGTTTGTGCACTTAAGGTATTATGAGAAAAAAGTAAGATTAAAAAAAGAAGTGTTTTTTGCATGTTATTCCTTTAATTTTACATCAATAATAATATAAAAATATAAAAAATAGGATTAGATTAAAAAAAGTCTATTTGATTCTTCTTGAACCCAAAATGGCTTTTTTCCAGCTAAGATTAAAAAAGGCTCGCATAAATGGAAGAATGAGTAATGTCCCAAATGTTGCTGCAAATAAGGCCAGCAGTAAAATCATCATACTATTGGTGTATTGATTGAAGTCCACTAAAAGTCCAATGGGAAAATACAAAAACAGTAAAAATCCAAACATTGCTTTTATTTTAAAGTAGCTTTCTTTCATTAAATACCTTTTGTCTTGTGGGATTTAAAATTATTGCCAAATAGTGTTTCAATAAATGTCACAAAAACTGTGACATCCATTAAATTTATTTCTTTTGTGAAGGTTTATATTTAAAGAAGTAATAAATAACGGCTACTATTACAACCAGTAAAGCCACATTTGTGATGGTCAAGTCAACTTCAGAAGCTGTTGTTCCTCGTGCATATTCTTTTGGGTAAAAAAGAAGCATACCTGAGAAAAACATCATTACTGATGTAATGGCAGCTATTACTGTAGCAATCATGACAGAAAAAGTTTGTGAGTAGAAACTTTTGATGGTTTTAAATGTGATTCCCGTAGCTGCAAAAATTAAAACCATGACTATTAGTACGTCCATTAAAATATCCTTGTTTGTTAAAGTGTGTTAGTATCGCCAATTTTTTATAAGAAGATTATAAAATGCCTAAGGCTTTTGACTTAATCTCATAAGATAACTCTTCAGCGATTATATTTTGCCATCTATTTACAGAAATTTTATATTCACTGTCAAATTGTTTTTGCATACTATCAGAAAAAAATGAACCGTCATTAACACTTTCAACTACTGATTCCAAAAAAGTTTCAGGATGAAGAAGCTCTTTGTCTTTTTTGACATAATCTTCAAGGGCATGTACTGAAGCGTGTTTTTGAAGCTCGTTTAGATAATCTTTCTCAAAACTACTGCTGTCATCAAAATGTCTGATTATTGAAATAATAGTGTAGAAAACGGTTTCTGGATCAATATCTAATGAGAGTTGATTTATTTTTTTATAGGTTGATTTAACATCAAATTCCGATTGACTTACAATATGTGATAGTGAAATTTGATAATAGAGTTCATATTTGGCCAAATTTTCAATAATTTGTTTATGGTCAAATTGTTCTTTAATATGTTCTTCAATGTTCATATTGTTCCTTTTTATAATATATTTTAACATATAATGTTTTGTTTTAGTTTAAAAAATAATTATTTATTTTTTTATTTAACATTTGTATGAATTTCTTTGGTTCTGGACTTAATAAAGTTACAATAGTTAGAAATAAATAAATTTTTGCTAGACTTTTCCATATATGCTTAAAGGATTTGAAGTGAACAGTGAAGTTGATCATACAGAACATGAAGAGAAACTCAAGGCTTTACTAAGAGGTATAAGTAAAAAAAATGCAGTATTAACACAATATACTGAGATGTTAGATAAAGTGGCAATTGTCTCAAAAACGGATACAAAAGGATATATCACATATGTTAATGATATTTTTTGTACCATATCTGGATACAGTAGAGAAGAGCTAATAGGTAAAAACCACAATATTATCAGACATCCTGATATGGCACATGATATTTTTAAAGAACTTTGGGACACAATAAAAAAAGGTGAGTCTTGGAGTGGTTCTGTTAAAAACCAATGCAAAAATGGTGAACCTTATTTTGTTCTTGCACATATATTTCCTTTATATGATGAAAATAATGAAAATATTGTTGAATATATAGGAATACGGTTTTTAACAACAAAAGAAGAAAATGAAAAAAGGGAATTCCATAAAAATGTTATTCATACTTATCAAGAATTTAGAAAAAATATTCAAGATGATGAAAGACAAATAGAAGAGCTTAACAAAGAGATTAAACTCTTTAAAGATAATACTATTTTACTCAATGAAACAATTGTAAGTTTAAAATCAAAGAATCAAAGCTTGACAAATCAACTGGAGTTTTCAGAAGAGAGTTTAGTCAAAATGAAAATAAGTCATCAAAAGTATATGGAGAACAACATTGGAAATGCAAAAACGATCACTGACTTGTATAAAAAAGCTACTCAAACAATAGAATTGCAAAAAAAAGAATTGGAGTTTATAAAAGAGGATTCGGACTTACGTAAAAAAGAAATCATGAGTCAAGATACAAATTTGATAAAACAAAGAGAAACCATTAAAGAGCTTAGGCAAATAATCAAAGAGAGTAAAGACGATGAATTACTTAAAGAAAAAGAAGATAAACCTTTTTGGAGTAAATAATGTGACTTGTGAGTATTAAGGCTGAATTACTTCAATTCTATCTCGGCCATTTGTTTTTGCTAAATACACTGCTTCATCTGCTTTTTTAATGAAGTTTTCAATACTACTTGAGTTTTTCCAAAAAGCAACACCCATGCTGACGCTAAGGGATATTTCTTTAAAGGGGTGAAGTATCTTTTCACTTTTGATATCTATTCGTAAATCATTTAATTTTTTAAGTAGTTGTTCATTGGGACAAAAACATAAAAGAACAAATTCTTCCCCTCCATACCTGTAAACTTCCCCTTCAAGTAATAAAGCATGTTTTTGCAACTTTTTAGCTAAGTATTGTAAGGCTCTGTCACCTGTATTGTGCCCAAAGTTGTCATTAATACCTTTAAATCTATCCGCATCCACAAATACAGCTGCTAAATCTTTGGCGTTAGCTTGGGTGATGAACATTTCCAAATCGATATCCATTTTTCTTCTGTTATACGTTTGTGTTAAATGGTCTTTTGCAATGGATTCTTCAAGTTCTTGTTTTTCACGGAGTAACTTTTCTATGAGTTCATCTTTTTTTTGATTGACATTGATATTTTTGTGCTCGATTATTGAACCCAATTCAAAAATAAATTGATTTTTGCTTTTATCTTGTATTATATCTTTACACTCAATTACTAAAGCAGGTTTTTCACTTCCCAAACCATTTGATAAGTAAATCTTTTTATATTTATTTATTTCGTAGTAAATTTTGTCCTCAATGATTCTGGGTTCCAGTAAGACTTTTTTCCAGTGTTTACTGGCATCTTTTATGAGTTGTTTTTTTGTGTTAGATAAAATATCTTCAAAGAGTGTTTTATTTATGGATATGTGTAGCATAAAAGAATAATATCAATATATAACTTATTTAAACCAAAATTATAAACAATTAAATGTTAAAATACAGCCAAGAAAGAAAAAAATTTATAATAACTCCAAATTAGAAAGTTTAATAATGAAATATTTTATACAAAGTCTCCTGGTTTCTAGTACTCTATTGTTTACCGCTTGTAGTAATACACAAGCCATTGTTGAGCTGTCTGGGTATCAGCAAAAATTGTCTTTATATAGCAGTCTATTTTTTGGTATCGGAGTGCTTTGGACGGCGCTAGGTATGCGGAACGGTTTGGTTAGTTCGCTGGGTGAACTTGATGCAATGCAGGCTTCGTCTATCGGTGCTTTTGGTATTTTGGAACGCTTGGTCGATGGCGGTATTTTACAAGCTTTAACGACAACGGTGGTTGGAGGCGGAGGTGGGTACCTCATGCGCATGGCCACCTTTACGTCCATTTCACAACCGCTCAATGTGTTGTATCAGCGTGTACAAAATGAAGAAAGAATAGAACTTATCACCTATATAAAATCCTTTGAGGGAATGATGAGCACTATCTCTGAAAAAAACGCCAAAGGGCTTGTTTATGATCAATCAAAATTATAGACAAGAACTCTACGAAAGTGCGGATACTGCAATGCTCGAAACTGACATTATGCGGTTTGTGGCGATCTTGGCGATTTGCCTGCTCGTTGTTTTCTCTTTGGTACAAAGTATTCCAGTGTCAAACTCAAAAATACAACACCAGTCAGTCGTAACGCCCATTGATCCAGTTAATGAGGTTAAAAATGCCGCTTTGCTTGAGAGTACTAAGCAGGTAGCAGATTTAAGTGCCGCGTTAGAAAAAAGAGACGCTCAGGCTAGAGAACTCCTTACGCTAAATCAATCACAGTTTAAGCAGCTGAAGCTGTTAGGAAAGCAGCTTAGAAAGGCTAAGTTAGCAGTTGCGACTAAAGACATTGAGCTTGAAGAGGAGAAGCAACAACTTATAAAAAATCAGAAGATAGCGACCTCAAAAATTAAGTCAGAGCTTAAGATATTAAGAGAGAGTGAACGTTCTATCAAACAGCAATTCGACATGAGTAAGGCGTCACTTAAGAACGAGGAGTCAGCAATAAAGAATAGCAAAAATGACTTACCCATTTTGACGCTTGAATTTGTCTCCAATGATGCCTTCTTTTCCTTGCTTCAGTCATATCGCGTGCGCCTGTATGCATTCCAGGGTAAAGAGTGGTGGCAGGTGACTAAAGCAAGTCGGTTTATGACGGATAAGGTACCTGATGATCTTTTTTCAATGGACAAGTCTACGGTACCAACGGCTGTAACTAATGGCAAATTTAGTGAAACTGTAAGTTGGTTTGTGTGGTTGCCTAGAGACATTTCTGAACAAATTAGGACACTCGCCA
>ENA-ORXI01001753-ORXI01001753.1-sediment-metagenome-genome-assembly--contig:-NODE-1753-length-16541-cov-12.019983_pt1 | contig 16541 bp, 12 predicted proteins | sample MGYA00237861_ERZ511468 | MGnify/ENA primary metagenome ERZ511468 (study PRJEB26299, sample SAMN06266213) | sediment metagenome | isolation source: Hudson Canyon methane seep mesocosm | place... | reverse complement strand
CTCGCCATAGCCAAAAAAGGTAGTTGCATACTCTCCTTTCCCGTCAATTCCGATAATGGCACACTTTTCCTTAAAGCCACTGAGGTGATAAGCACTACTTGCATGCGCTAAATGATGCTCAACAGGAAGAAACTTAACCCTTTGAGAGCCTATTTCAAGATCATCCAGCATTTTCATTACATTCTTATGGTTTCGCCAATATCGACGATTCCCCGCAAACAATGCTGTAAACGCTCTATCTGGTGCATACCAATGCCGTTTTGCATAATGCCACCTTGCAGGTGACTTTAATCCAATTTCTGCAAATGGAAATGCAACCACATCAACATCACTTGGTTTAATCCCTGCTTGCTTTAAACAAAACTTTACCGCTTCATAAGGCATTTTTCCTTTTGCATGCTTATCACGCAAAAACCTTTCTTCTTCTACAGCAGCTACTAATTTGCCATCTACATACAACGCTGCCGAAGCATCGTGACTTACAGCACCAGAAAGACCTAATACAATCATAAAAACTTTAGTCCAATTATGTTAATTTCTTAATAAGCTACAGCTCAACGTCTCTAGCTTTCATTCTGCTATCAATTCTTCGCCATAATTCTTTAGACTTAGCTGATAATATTTTTTCTTGCATATACAACTGAAAAAACTTCACTCGGTCCTTTCTTCCCCATCCGGTTATACGCCGCGGGAATGTATACAAGTCACGAAACCTTGCATTATCTTTAAATAAGTTCCAATGCATTTTTTCCAAATCTATAAACTTAACTTCCCAGTTTTCATCTAATTGACGAATAAACACATGTTTACTATAAAAACATGAATGCCTCAAATGACTGTCATGCATTTTGCTCATTGCATTAGCAACTGATGTCATTATTTTTTCACGCTGCAGCCTATCTTGCATTATAGCGCCACTTCTTGAATAAATACTGGCATCCAATGAATCAAACCCCTCCAACTCTTTTGTCATCAATATTGCCTGACAATTACCATTGCTAAACCTATAACAAAAATACACGGGTTCAACGGTAGGTATATCATTTTTGATAAGCCGAATAATATTTTTAAACTCTCGGGCGAATGTAGGAATCCCTTTTATAGGGCTAGTAATAGTTTTAGTATTATGATTTTCTTGCCTTTTTAAAAACATGCCAACTGACTGTCCATCTTCTGTTTTTAACACGATTCGTGAAACACCGCTCCACCCACCTCGTCTTTTATTTGGCTCTTCAAACCACTCGGCATCCAAATTCCATATTGAATCAAAATCTGCTAAGCCATTATCCCGAAGAACTTTCTCCCAGCCTTTACCTATATACTCTTGCATGTTAATTACATCTAAACCTTACGAAGAACATAAGTTCTCCACATAGAATGGTAGGGTACAAAGTCTAGTCGATGCTCGACTTGTAACCCAGCTTTTTCAAACTCGCTTTCTATAGTTTTTGCTGGGATTAGAAATCGGTTTTGGTAACCTTCTTTATATTTCTCTGCTTCTTTTTTCTTGCGTTTCCATGCCTGTAAATTACCATCAACCCATAATGAAATAATGACCGTTGATGATGTCACTCGCCTTAACTCTTTTAATAGCTTTAATCTGTCCTCTGTAACACCCATATGATGAATCAAGCGTATACAAAATACAGTCTCAACAAGCTCATCATCCACTGACAATTCAAAAGCTGAACCTTGAAAACTTTGTATCCTTTCAACAACCTTAGGATCTCTAAATTTCAATCCCGCATTAATCATATGTTGACTATTGTCACAGGCATGGATAATTCTTTCCGGTTGCTCTGCCAACACCCCCCAAAAACGTCCCGTCCCACATGGCACATCTAAAACAGATTTTGGGTTCCCCGCAAGTTTTAATGCTTTTCTCGCTACTTGCCTATCCCTCCAAGTAGAAAGCTGTCGCCAGAATCCTGAATCATGCTTATGAAAATACCTTTCTGCATGCTGTTGATCATATTTTTTTGAAAACTCTAATTCTTTCGCCACTTTTTACCCTATTCATTAAACTGACTTAATTATCCAATTAAATCGAATATACCCTAATTATAATACTTTAAGGCAAAACCACCTTATGTTTTCTTTTTACTCTCTGGCATCGCATCTAAAACACCTGCCTTTCTTTCAATTTTATTCCAAAACCCATCTTCCTTTCCTAAAACACTTTTTAGCGTTTGTCCTCTATAAATTTTAACGAAGCGCAAAAAATCTCTCTTGGTTAATCCTATATGCATGGCTGAAAAATATAATGCAGCTAAATCTTTTATTAACCATCTCTCTGGCACTTTTTCTCGAACCTGTGCTTTATGCAAATCTATTAAAAACAAACGAGAATCGTCCTCAGCCTCTTCATTCTTTTTTCTCAATAGAAAATGACATATATACAAATCACGATGATTCATACCATTTTCATGCATTTTTTTAACAATAGTGGCGACTTTTCTTAGCAACAATTGTTTTTCTCTAAATGAAGGCACCTGTTCAGGCCAGTTAGCACAATAATCTTCAAGACTCGTTGTATTATCCAGTTCTTTGGTAATTAGAAACGATTTTAAAGTAGCGGGGTTGTTTCCTTTTTGTGAAAAACCGACAATATCCATCGTATCAATGCTAAGAGTATGAAGGTATCTTATTGCATCATATTCTGTTTTAGCCCCAATTACTGGCAATTTCAATTGTGATAAATTTTTAAAAACCTCTTTCCAGCCGATGCCAAAATGTTGTTTTATAAAGAACCCCGCATCATCAATATAAAAGCGCAATGTTTTGCGCCCATTCATATCCCGATAAAGCTCCCCCTTCAGCCCCATAAAATAATTGAACGCCTTTTTACTTCCAAGTTTCTTTTGAAAATCAGCATCAATTTCTAACATCCTTCCCCCTTAAATCCAATAAAATAATTTTATCGAAGCCTCTCTAAATAAAGAAACACCTCAGCTCTCCTGACTACAAAAACCATTTTTTGAGCATTTTATCTTTAAACAGAATAGCACTCAGTAGTTTATACTATTAGGTTAAAAGCTCTACATGCAAATAAAGCTTAGAAACAAGGATTTAATATCATTCCATGCAAAAAAAAGAGTATCTCCTCGATGCGAAAAAAATTTCCATCAAAACCGTAGTTGAATCATGGGTTATATTAGCCTTAACAATATTCCTGCTTGGCTTTTTCTTTTTTCCATCATCAAGTAAACACAATACCTTTTTTTATATCACTGTATGTGCTCCTGTCGTGTTATTAATACCTTGTTATTATAAAAAACTCTTTCCCCAAAACTTACTCATTTTCACCACATTGTGGTTTATATTCTATCTATATTTAAATAGTCTGTGGTCTATTCATTACAACACTGCCCAATCCCTAAAATATTTACGCTATTCTCTTACACTTTTTTGTTTATTTTCGAGCATATATCTCGTTCAGTACAAGAAACCCAGCTATTCCATCCTATTGTTCCCCGCCTTTATTGTTATTGGTTTTTTCCATTCTATCTACGGTATTTTTGATCACTTCCACAAACTACAAACACCTTTAACAATCCGTTATAGTGATCCTATTGATTCCGCCATGCTTGTTGGGCTTCTTCTGTTAACTTGCATCTGGTTATTTATAGAAAGCAAATCTTGGAAGCCTAAGTTAATTTACGCTTTCCTCTCACTCCCTTTTATTACAATTATACTTTTATCAAAATCACGTGGCCCACAATTAGCTCTATTCTGCACCATTCCTCTTATTGTGTATTACCAAAAACAGCACCTCAAAAAAATAATCATTTCTACAGTTATTTTACTGCTTTCTTTTGTCATTCTTTTAATATCTACCGATATATCGCAGACATTATTTAACCGAGGTTTCTCGGTCCCCTACCGTTTGGATATTTGGTTAACTTCATTCAATGAATCTATAAAATACTTTTGGTTTGGTCAAGGTGCTAGCCATAAACCCCCTTTATTAACGCCCAGCGGATCATTTAATCACAGTCATAATATTTTACTCAGCATTTTTAGAATGGGGGGGATTACTGCTGTATTTTTATTTATTATACAAATGGTTTTATGCTTTTACTCCGGCATAAAAAATAAAACATCCAGCCATAGACTATGGATTATCTGGCTGTTTTTTGGTATTTTTTGTCTAATGAGTAACGGCAAATACCCCTTATCGCGACCATCTGCCGCATGGCTGGCTTATTGGATACCTGTTGCCTTCATTTGCGCGTCTTATTCTCATTTTTTATCAAAAAAAGCATGCAAAAAAATATCAAACTGAATTTCTTAGCCCTTGAAAAGTATTTCTACTGGCAAGAATTACCCAATAGCAGAGCATCATCTCACCCTAAGTTTTCCCGACGTTTTATTAAACCCGTTCGTATTCTGCTATATGGTCTAATTGCTCAGTTTTTTGCAAAGCCTATATCCTCTGACATTTCATGTGATGTCTTAATTCTACACCGCTCAAAGAAAACTCGAGAAATAGGGCTACGAAATAATTTAATTGCAAAGCTACGCCAACATGGTTTAGACGTTATCGAAATTCAGACAGAAGCAAATAAAATCATTTTAAAACAAAAACTCTTTTGCCCCCCTCCTTTAAAGACGCCTATTAAATTCTTATTTTATGCAAGTTATGCTTATTTTATTATTAAAAAATTCAATCCAAAAATCATTATGTCTGAAAGTAATGGTTCAGACTTCTCTCCCTTTCTTAAAGCCTTTTTACCCCAAGAGAGCTCTCTCATTCATGTCGCACATTGTGTAACAACTGATAACTACCGCCATTACAGTCTGATTGATTACGATTATTATTTTTTATACGGCCAAAGTTCCTTAGATAAATTACGCAGACGCAACAGTCTCTTTGGATCCAGTAAAGTGGTTTTAACAGGTCCATATATTGCTCACCAAGACTTTGAGCTAAAAGCACGCAGTGTAAACAAAAACATCTTACTCTTTGGTGTCAATCCCAATATGGAAAAAAGAGCACATATTCAAAAAATGTATGCAGTAATTAAAGACTGGATTAATCAACACGATGATTACCAGCTTTTCGTAAAAATGCACCCTAGAAGTAAATTAGGCTTTTGGAACGAAGCTCAAAATCACTGTTCCAATATACATATTGTAAAAAAGGGAATAACAATGCAACAAGCGCTAAGTGAGGTTTCACTTACTCTCGGAATTTACACCAATGCGGTTCTGGATGCAGCATTACTCAATAGGCCCTCATTACTTGTCTGCGAGGAGGATATAAAAGACGAACTAGATATAGAACGATTTTTTCTTCCTCGCTGTAAAAACACCAACGAATTACAACTTAATATTGAAAAAATACTAGACAATTATTGCTATTATTTAAAGCAAACGACCGCCTTTGCCAAGTACCACCTAGAGCATCAGCAGGATTCTGTTGATTTTATCGCCCAATGTATCGATAACATTGCCCATGACCAGATATCATTTCCTATAGAACAATTACAAGGAACCCCTTTTTCATTAATAGAAAACTGAAAAAATGAAGTTACAACCATTGATTTTCTTGTAAAGTTTTCATAACCTTTGTAGAAAGCATGCTTGTTCCGATACTATTCAAATGATTAGTATCAATATATAAAGGCTTTCTATCCATTTGAGCAACACAACGGTCCACCATAAAGGTATTGCAAAAAATCTCTTCGACTTTAACTCTTGCAAGATTAGGGTGGTCACTAATCTTATCAAGCTGTTCATTTGCATTTTTTGTTCTCTGTTTAAAAACTTCAAAACTAGTCGATAATAACTCTAGCCTTTCTGTGTCAAACAGAATTTCTTTTGCCAAATAATAAGGAACATGCCAGCCGACTTCTGGTACAGGGTAGACTAATACAACGTGCTTGCCATGCTCTAAATAATTTTGAACCGTTGCCCTATAGAGCCGACCTATAGTAGATATTCGTTCAGGGCTTTTTATAAAATCCAAATCTTCTTCTACAGGAATAGCGTAAATAGATTTACCAAACTCAACGCCTCCTTGTTGATTATCAAAACGCTTACCTTCCAGATAAAGAGGCCAACGAGCAAAAAGAATCACCGTTTCAATTTCTTTATGTGAAAAAAGGAATTGCTGAACATGCTGATTATATTTAGGACATTCATCCACTTTATCTGTCCGACGATAACCAACAACTGGTGCACAGGCACTATAAGATAACTCTCTTAGCCCTCGCCCTTGCTGTATCAACTTTAATGAAAGCTGATACGCCAACCCCATAGCATGACTATCTCCTAGTACAGCAAACTTGGGAGATACTACACCACCATAGACACATGATTTTTCTGGCTCAATAAACCGACCTTTTTTTGCATGACACTCATCTCTTCTGGGGTTTTTATCATGTGCCCAAGCAACCATATCTCTTACCTCTAAAGGCAATCTATCCGGAATCCCCTCTTGTAAACGCCCCACTTTACCGGCAACAATAAACGATATTGAAACAACCGTTGCTCCAATAAATATCTGCTTACGTGAAAACTTAAGCTTATTTCTAAAGGGACGTTCAACAAATCGCCATGTTAAATAGGCCAGGCCAAGAGCAGTTATACTTAGACCAAGATAAATTTCAGTTAATACATCTCCCTGAAACCGAATTCTTGCAAATGCAAATAATGGATGATGCCACAAATAAGCACTGTAACTAATCAAGCCAATTCCAACCATTGGTTTCCAGCTAAGAACTCCCCCTACAAACGTGTCAGGTTTTGCATAAGCAATGATCAGAGCAGTTCCTAAAACAGGACTTAATGCCCACAAACCAGGAAAAAGTGTTGTGTCATCAAAAGTAAAAATAGCAAAAAGTACTAATAATAAACCCAACACCGATGCAAATTGAGCAACCCAGCCATCGGTTTTCTGCCAATAATTCATACTAATAGCGACAATAGAGCCTATACCCAACTCCCAGGCTCTTGTTGGAAGTAGATAATAATTAGCCACAGGAAAAGCAGTTGATCCCCACTCAGATAAGCCTAGACTCACCAAGACTAATATCGAAAGAAAAACTAACAATATTTTTGGAGTACACTTTTTTAGCAATATAAGAATAAGAGGAAACAATACATAAAACTGCTCTTCAACGGCCAAAGACCAAGTATGAAGCATAGGTGCTAACTGAGCATCAGGCGCAAAATAATTTGATTCTTTCCAAAAATAGAAATTTGAAATAAACAGATTTACCTTAACAACACTCTTACTAAAATCTTTCAATTCATCTGGCATCATCCACATCCATGCGAAAGGGATACAGACTAACGTAACAAAAAACAGCGCAGGCAGTATTCTTCGAACGCGCCGCTCGTAAAACTGAACGATAGAAAATTGTTCATTTTGCAATTCGCCATAAATAATTAAGGTAATCAGGTAACCACTGATTACAAAAAAAACATCGACGCCAACAAATCCTCCAGAAAAGGCTTCAATCCCAGCATGGCATAAAATAACAGGAACAACTGCCAATGCACGAAGACCATCAATTTCAGGGCGATATTTCATAATTCCGTTGTTATAAAGGAAATTGCTTGTAATGAATCTTCAGTACAAAGTTTTCTTGTCAGCATTCTTTACCAGATCAATTCGTTGTTAAAATTTTCGATCACTAAAATTTTATTTCGTGAACAAAACTGAATACCCTCACGCCATTCAGATACACCAGACACATAAATAAAATCAATGTTATAAGCTTTTGCAGCCAAATAATCTGAATAAGCATCTCCCCAAAAAAGGGTTGGACCCGGTAGCCTATCTTCCGAAAATAGTTTAGATAAGTTTTCTTTTTTACTATCAGGAGAACCCAAAATCATAGAAAAAAGATGATCCATTCCTCTTTCAGCAAACACTTCTATTAGCTCTTGTTCATCTCCCCCTGAATTAACAAAACAAGGGATTTGTTTGTGCAGACACTGTTGTAAAAACATTTCCACGCCCTTTATCGTTGGTGCTTTTATCAACTCTTCCCGAACAATTAAAGCAAAACGGACTAATGCTTCATTCAAAGACTGTGAATAGTCTTCCTGCTTTTTTATATCCTTAAAATAATATTGCAACTTTATGTATCGAGAAACACCTCCATTATCTTTATGATATTGAACAAATCGCTCCACCAATGCAACTGGTTCATCAACTAATGCTTTGCGGAAAGCCTCAGTTTTTATGCGATTAGAATCCAGAATAACTCCGTCACAATCAAACACAAAGCTGTTGTATTTTTCAATCATTTAAATAACCAATCATTCAATTTCCTTTGCTAAAACCTGTTCAACTCGCTCAACATCGGCTGGGTCATCAATTGCAATAGAGTTTTCTGAGACTTTTATCATCTGAACTTCATAACCTAATTCTAGAAAACGCAATATCTCAATATCTTCAACTTGTTCTAATTGTGTTTTTTTTGTTTGCTTAGCAAAATCATCTAAAGCCTGCGGAGGAAAAGCATAAATGCACACCTGTTTCAAAGCATGAACAAATTTTAAAGCTTTATTAGTGGGAATCGCAGCTCTACTCATATAAAGCAAGCGACCATCAGGCCGACAGACCACTTTAGGAACATTGGCACTATAAAAATCATGCTCTTCATTAATAGGACACATAGCATTAATCACCCTGCCTGGATTTTCTTCAGCGGCTTTCAACACATCAGCAACATCTTGCGGATCTAACAAAGGCTCGTCACCTTGTACGTTAATAATAAGATCGGTCTCAAGCTGTTTAGCTGCCTCATGGACTCTATCCGTTCCAGTCAGACAATCACTACTTGTTAATAAAGTGTTAATATCATATTTCTTACAGCATTCAATAATTCTTTGATCATCTGTGGCAACAAAGACCTTATCTTTATCTAAAACCTTTATACATCGCTCCCAAACACGAACAATCATTGGTTTGCCACACAAATCGATTAAGGGCTTTCCTGGAAACCTGCTCGATTGATAACGAGCAGGAATAATAATTACTGGATTCATTTAAATTTCCGCTTGATAAATCGATTGTTGGATTAACCCATAATGACTGGGAGTTGCTGCAATTAAAGGAACAGAGGGGAAATCATGTTCAATATGACGAAGTATTTCATTCGTTTGTGATTGTCGAGGGTCACTCGAATCATAGCCATCAAAGCCACAAAATATAATTTTATTCGCACCACCATAACAAATGACACTTAACGCATAAGCAATTGCTAATGGATAAGGCACGGTACACCCTACCTCTCGCGCTATTAAGGTATTATCTTCCACAGACATGCCATAATCATAAATTTTATTATTTTTTAAAATTGTCTTTTCATCATCCGTTAAGGTATCACAGGGTATAATCAACGGTTTTTTAATATATTGATACTGTGCTGCTTGAGCTCTAATCCGTGTTGGGTGACAGGCGACAAAAAAAGAAACACATTCAGTTGGAAAGTCAGCGATTAAATTTAATGACAAAACCACCGGCTGATGCTTTTCAATATAATTTAAAATTCCTTTTTGATGTCGGTATAACTGTTGCCCCCCTGCCAAAATCATAACCGTTTTATTTTCGACCCAAGCAGTTGCATCCCAATTGCCTTTCCAAGACCTATAACCAACGTCAATCACCGATTGTAAACTGGTATGACTAAATGAATTAGCCACGTCATCTTCAAGAGAAGCAATGACATTTACAATATCAGTGGCTACGTAACGATCATTACTTAACATTTCCTGCACATAGGTTGGATGCACTTTATGCAAGCCAGCCATATAGTAAAAAAAACTTTCGCCCCAAGCATATTTTCCTTTTAATGCTGAAAAATAACAATCTACTAGTGCCAAAAGTTTATCTGGGGAATATTGCCTTTCTCCTCTAGCAAACATTTCTAATAATAAAATTTCTGTAGCAGCATTCCCTGCCCCCCTACCCATACCTAAAATAGTAGCATCCAGCCATTTGGCTCCAGACTCCAGCGCTGTTGTTGTATTATTTACAGCTCTACCCATATTATTATGAGCATGGATACCAATAGCGCCCTGCCATTGTTTAGAAAAAGCATTAACCAGTTTCTGTACATCGCTGGCATTCATATTTCCTAAAGAATCAGCAAAATAGAGTACAAATACATTTCCCCATGAACTAACTTTTGCCGCAAAATCACTTAAGACATCATCCTCATACAAATTTGCTTGCATTAGATTTAGCCCTACCTGATAACCTAACTCAACCAAGCGAACAACCGCTTCTTGACAAGCGTCAATTTCAGTTAAATGTGCCGCTATTCTCACAAAATGCACAGGTGACTGGCTTTCTTGAATAAAAAGAGAATCAATACACTCAGTCACACTTCCTTCATAAGTAACTAAGTCCTTAGCATTTAACATAACTCCAATATTTAGACATTCAGGAATGATTAATGTGGCTAAAAAGTCATCTGTCGAATACGCATAAGGCCCAAAAAAAGTCTCCTTTACGGTAAACCTGAACCCTATTTCAACAAATCTTACTCCAGCTAATGCAACAGCCTCTAGATAATCATTCACCAATACTTCATCAAAATCCCACTGATTATAATAGCCTCCATCACGTAACGTACAATCAAGTACAACAAAATCATCCCCATGAAATTCCATAATTTAACTCTTTAAATAAATTTAATTTTGTACGCCATTAACAAATGAGAACTCGACACCCCACTCTCTAAGTTAAGATAGCTCTAGATAATTACCGCGGCTGATCATAAAATCATAAACTTTTAGCAACTCATTACATTAGCAAATTTTATTGCATCAATCTATACTGTTCACTATTTATACTTCAATAAACCATACAATTTATTTCTTGCATATTTTATGAAACTAGCCTTTTGCCTATATAAATTTTTTCCTTACGGGGGCCTAGAAAGGAACTTTTTGCGTATTTCTCAACTTTGTGCAGAACGTGGCCATTCAATAGATGTGTACACTATGGACTGGAAAGGTCCTAAACCTGAAAACTACAACATAACAATTGTTCCTGTTAATCAGTGGAGTAACCACAAAAAAACCAAAGCGTTTTCCAAGAAATTAAACATAATACTTGCTCAACAAAATTATGATGTAGTTATCGGCTTTAATAGAATGCCTGGGCTTGATTTGTATTACTCAGCAGACCCCTGCTATGTAGATAAAATCAACCACCTAAAACCGGCCATCTACAAATTAAGCCCTCGTTATAAACATTTTTCAGCCTTTGAAAAAGCCGTTTTTGACCCGAGTTCAAAAACTCAATTAATGATGCTTTCGGAAATAGAGCAAAAAAAATACATTGCTCATTACCATACCCCAAAAGACAGGTTTCATCTTCTCCCTCCAGGTATTAGTGCTGATAGAAAAAGGCCTGTTGATGCCGATAAATTAAGAAAAAAATGGAGAACTGAATTTAACATTCAGGATGATGAAAAAGTTGTCTTAATGATTGGTTCCGCTTTTAAACGCAAAGGACTTGAACGAACGATATTAGGGGTTGCCTCGTTATCGCAAGATTTACAATCAAAAACCCATATCATGATGATTGGTGAAGATAATCCAAAACCTTTTCAAGCTCTGGCTGAAAAACTAGGCATAGCCAAACAGCTCCATATTTTTCTGGGAAGAGATGATGTACCTGACTTTCTACTAGGTGCTGATTTATTATCTCACCCTGCCATTAGTGAAAATACTGGCAACGTTATTCTTGAAGCCATTGTCGCAGGGTTACCCGTGCTTATTTCTGGCGCATGTGGTTATGCTTTCCATGTAAAACGTTCTAAATCAGGATTAATTGCTGAAGAGCCCTTTTCTCAAGACGACTTTAACCAAAAGCTGGAAACAATGCTGACCTCTGCAGAACATTCAACATGGGTTGAAAATTGTATTAAATATAGCCTAACTGAAGACCTTTACAGTAGACCAGAAGCTGCTGCTGACATCATTGATTCTTTTGCCAAAACACATGACTCAGAGTAATGACATCAATAGTCTAAGGCAAATTGGTTACGAAAACCTAACGAACTTTAGCATACCACTCCCAAGTAGCAGCCAGTCAGAAAGGGTATTTCAGTGTTCAAAAACCACACGCTGCTTACCTGGTAAACGTATTTCCTGTATCGGTCAGTGGCAGGGAGAAACTGTTTTTGCAAAGTTTTTTATTGCGCCTAACAGAGCAAAAATTCATTGGCAAAAAGAACTAAAAGGATTCCAGCGTTTAGGCGAACAGAAAATCCTTGCGCCTAAAATGCTTCATTCTGGAAAACATCAACAAGATGAAATCTATTTTATTCTTTATGAATTTATTGAAAACGCTACCGATTTAAAACCTGTTTGGGAAAATGCAAAACCACCCCAACAACTTTCGTTACTAAAACAATTAATAAACACAATAGCTGAGCACCATAAACAAGGTCTCATTCAGCAAGACCTGCACTTGAATAATTTTTTAATTGCAAACCATCAATTTTATACCCTTGATGGTGCTGATATTACAGCAATAGATTGCAATGACAAACAAATAGCTTTTAATAATTTAGCACTTCTTTTTGCCCAGCTCTATCCATCTAATGATCATAATATAGAGGTAGGCCTTCAAGATTACTGCAAGCTTCGTGACTGGCCATTTAGTCAATCTGTGCTCAACCTGGTTAAATCAACCACTCTAAAAATGAGAGATAACCGCAAGCTTGATAGACTGGCAAAAACAAAGAGATCCTGTAGCCTATTTTTTTACCAACAAACCTGGAATCAACAAACTATCTGTGCAAGAAAATATAGATCCGCTGAAATGCAGACTTTTCTCAACGCGCCAGATAGCTATATTAAGCAAGCCAATTTACTAAAAGATGGTAACACCTGTACAGTCGCTATCGTCACTATTGATAATGTAGAAATGGTGGTTAAACGATACAACATTAAAAACTGGCAACACGCCTTTGGCCGTGCTTTTCGCCCTTCTAGAGCCGTAAATTCTTGGGTTAATGCTCATTTATTGCAGTTTTATGGCATTCCAACCCCAGAACCTGTTGCAGTTATTGAAAAACGCTGGGGAGCTTTGCGTAAAGAAGCTTATTTTGTAACAAAGCTAATTTCAGGGGAAACAGGGGATCTTTATTTTAATTCCGATAAAAACTCATTGGAAGAAAAACAATCCTTAGCAGGCTTGACTGTAAAGTTATTAAAAAGTATTCACGCACTTAACATTTCTCATGGTGACCTAAAAATAACTAATATTATGATTTCTGACTCGCACCCAGTAATTATTGACCTTGACTCAATGAAGCAGCACAGAAGCCAATATTTTTTTAATAAAGCTAAAACAAGAGATATAAAACGCTTCTTTAAAAACTGGCAAAACAACCCTGTATTAACCAATGTCTTTCAGACTTATTTTAATACGCTAAAATAACTACTGTTCATTGACAGAATACAAATCTGCAGACATTTTTTGTAAAAACATTTAAAACTGTGTTTTATTAGAAATGAAATTAATATTATAAAATTTATCTTTCAATGTCTTAGCTAATAAATCTTCGCCACAACTACTATAATGATCTACATCCATATAGGTAAAGCAATCACCAACTTGTAGAAAGTCTTTTTTAAGATCCATCCATTGGTTCAAAGATATATATGGGAACTCTCTATTAGACTCCTTATCAAGCCGATCATCTATCCTTAACTCTAACTCCCGAAAAATACTGAGACTCTTATTATTGAGCTCATGCGGTATATTTCTATTAGAAAGAACCAACGAAAACAAATTAACTCTCGCCTCAACAAATGGCCCTACCCATATTGCTTTAGTTTTCTTATTAAGTTTATTGACATAATCAATAACAATATCAATATAATCCAACCTAATATTGTACGGCTCACCTTCCTTAAAAGCCATTTCAGAATCCACACGCCCCCTCTTATCTTCTATAAAATACGCACCGGACTGGTGAAAAAAGACAACTTTAACTTTGTCCGAATATTCATCAAGAAATTTATCAAACCCATCATAATGGCAATGCTTCTTTTTTTCTTGGGGGCGACATCCTCCTTGTGAGATGCCAATAAGAAAAGGATATATTTTTGTTTTGGCAATAATGTTGTAAAGATTAACTGCATGAGAGTCACCAAGTACAATTACTGCCTGACCATGTTTAGCAAAACATTGATCTATTCTGTTTAGCAACTCAGTAGAAATTTGTTTATTCCAAAAGTTACAAGCTCCATCATCGACTCGTTCAAACTTCAGGCTTTTCTTCAGCAATAAAAAAGTCTCTCGTTGCTCAACATTAAGTCTGTTTTCAAGAAAATAATCCTCAAAGCCATCCTTTTTATGACCAACTATACCGATAGTAACAAATATCGATGAACAAACAATTGAAAAGACGACTATTTGTTTTGTTTTTACAGCCTTACCCCGACGAAAAGGTGTCTCAATATATTTCCACGTTACAAAGGCGAACAGAAAAGAAATCACCGTTAACGATACCATCAACCAAGAGGAAGGCTCAGGAAAAAACTTATGCTTTGCAAAAGCAAACATAGGTTGATGCCATAAATAAGCGCTATAACTTATTAAGCCAATAAAAACAAAGAGACGACTACTAAGAACCTTATAAAGCAGTGTTTTTTGAGTTGTAAAAGTAATAATAAGTGTAGCTCCAATAGTAGGAGCTAAAGCATAAAGACTGGGAAAAGGAGTGTTTTTATCATACCTAAAAATCGCATAAGCAATAAGTATAAAACCAATTAAACTAAAAACTTGGCACACTAACGGATTTAAATTTATATATTTAAATCGATTGTAAAAAAAAGCCACAAATGAACCTAATAATAATTCCCACCCCCGTGTTGGCAAAAGGAAAAAAGTAGGTGTTGGATTAGTATAAGCCCCCCAATGAGCAAGACTTAAGCTTAACACTGCAATAACAGCAAGTAGCACAATTATCCATTGCTTACCAATTCGCCATATCAACATCATGAACAATGGGAAAAGGACGTAATACTGCTCCTCAACAGCTAAACTCCATGTATGAAGTAATGGTTTTAGATCAACAGCCGTATCAAAATAGCCACTTTCTTTCCAAAATAAAAAATTTGATGTGAACGTAGATACTGCAATCAGGCTTTGAGAAAAATCATCTAAATCTGCTGGACTCATCCACATCCAGGCAAATGGGATACAACTGATCATTACAAAAAACAATGCTGGTAAAATTCGTCTAGCTCGCCTTTCATAAAAGTTAGCCAGACTGAATTTACCCTGATCCATCTCCGATAAGATGATTGTTGTAATTAGATAACCACTGATGACAAAAAAGATGTCAACCCCTACAAAACCACCACTAAACCATTCAAATCCAGCATGAAAAAATATTACAGGGATTACAGCAATAGCTCTTAATCCATCTATTTCGGGACGATAACGCAAAGTAGCTCCAATTAAAGTTTTGTTGTATCTACACAATTAACGCTCACTTAACCCATACAGATTATTGACTTAGCCGGAATGTGCAGTTACATTTTTGTTTATGATCAGGAAACGATTTAACTTGATTTGCTAAATTACAAAATAAAACGTCTCAAAATATACAAGGCAGGTAAAAAATTTGGCATAATTTCAACAATATGATCCCAAATAGTAACCTTCTTTAGAATAAGAATTAGCAATGCAACAAAAAATAGCATGCCTTCTTCGTGAACTTGTTTAAATTTCAGGCGAAGTTCGGCATAAAAGGATTGATTATCCCACTAGAAAAACCTTTTAAGAATATTGCTACGCAACTATCGATATTTAGCTAATAAAGCATTCTACAATCGCCCTTCTTTACCAGCACTTTCATTTTTTTGAAAATTCCTTTTCCTTTTATCCCTACATCATTACTAAACTGCCGGAAATGGTAAAACTATTTTATGTTTTACTAAATTTTAATTTCCTTTTATCTCTTTCAACTAATTCTGAATAAGATGCATAATCATTGATAAAATCATCCCATCCATAATAATCTATCATTTCTCTTTCAAACTTGTTTTTAATTACATGATGCCAGTTTCTAACTCGATGATTAATAGTTAATTTTTTATTAAAAAAAAGCATATCGGATATATCAATTAAAACAAAATCGCCATTTGGTTTAACAATAACATTACCAAAATGTAACGACCTAAAATAAATTCCTTTTGAATGCAGTAAACTAACATATCTAATAAATTTTTTTAATAAAGTCTTATTATCCTTTCCTATTTCCAATATTGACCTGATAGGCAGCCCTAATACTTTTTTATAACTTAAGACATGCCTTTGTTCTTCTTCACAGTAGAGTATATTATCAACTTCAACGGTTTCGATTCCCCTTTTTTTTAATTCACTTGCATTTTTTTTAAACCTTGAAGCATAGGGGGAAAAATATGCACTTGAAAATAGTCTTTTCAGTCTAAATATTTTAAATATTTTTGCATTAGAAACCTCAACCACTTTTACCCCGCTGGGGTCACGCTCTAAAATATTACCCTTTTCAATGAGCTCACTATAT
>ENA-ORXI01001752-ORXI01001752.1-sediment-metagenome-genome-assembly--contig:-NODE-1752-length-16555-cov-20.581442_pt1 | contig 16555 bp, 12 predicted proteins | sample MGYA00237861_ERZ511468 | MGnify/ENA primary metagenome ERZ511468 (study PRJEB26299, sample SAMN06266213) | sediment metagenome | isolation source: Hudson Canyon methane seep mesocosm | place... | reverse complement strand
AGTTATTTTGATATTAGAGTGTAAGGTTAAAGAGCATTTTTGATTCCCCCTCATCCAACCTTCTCCCTCTGGAGAAGGCTTTAAGACTTGTGTAGATACCTATGCAGCAAGGGAGGGCTTTATTCTCTTCCACGCTTAACGGTAACATAGCCATAAATTTCACGCTTTTACCTCCACCAAAAGAAGGCCAACAATGCTTATAAAAAAATATTTTTTAATTTTTGCATTTTCCGCGGTTGCTATTATTGCGTTACTTTATGGCGTATCTCCACAATGGTTTGCGCAAACCTTTTTAGATGTGCCTGAGTTGAGTTTAGATATTGCTCATATTTTAAGAGCAGTGATGTGTCTTTATCTAGCATTGGGAATATTTTGGTTATATGCGGCATTTAGTGATACCTATAGGAATTTTGCAGTTTTAACAACCATGATATTTTCGGGTGGGTTAGTAACAGGGCGAATTATTAGCCTTTTTACTGATGGTCAGCCTTCTGGAATTTTACTGTTATACGTCATTATGGAATTTGCACTTGTCCCCGCTGCATTTTGGGTATTTAAACAGCCTGATTAATGCACAAATAAAGAAGCCTCTTTAGGCGCATCGCTTTTTACCAACAAGCATATAAGGTATGTCATTACAGCTTATAGGTTCGTGTTATAAAAATGGCAAAATTAATAGCCTAATTTTTCTGGACTTATCTTTTTACTAGGATATGATTATATCTGGTTTTGCTTATTTACCCCGTCAGTTTACTATTTTGGAGCTTTATATGATTCAACAAATGGTCAGGCATCATAATATCCTTTCCATCGTTGGCAATATTATTACTGTCAGTGTTTCAAATGTGGATGAAAGCTCTACTGCGGTAACACGCTTTGGTGATCTAGCCGTCGTTGAGGATGAGTTTAATACCTCCATTGCTCAAGTAATTAAAATTGATCAGGATGAAATAGCTTTACAAGTTTTTTCAGGCACACAAGGTGTGTCTAATGCAGCGTCTATACGTTTTTTAGGCACAGCAATGAAAGTTGCTTATTCGGCTGATATTTTAGGTCGAATATTTAATAGCTTAGGTGAACCTATGGATGGGGGGTCTAATTTAGAACATGATCCTAAAGTCGCTATTGATGGTCCTTCTGTCAACCCAGTAAAACGCATACTGGCGTCTAAAATGATTCGGACTAATGTCCCGATGATTGATGTTTTCAATTGTTTGGTTGAGAGTCAAAAAATCCCTATTTTTTCTGTATCAGGTGAGCCTTATAATGCTTTCCTGGCACGTATTGGGATTCAAGCGGATGCAGATATTGTTGTGTTTGCAGGCTTAGGGCTTATCTTCGATGATTTTCATTACTTTCAGAAACAGTTTGAAGAAGCAGGCGTTTTTGCCCGAACTGTGATGTTTTGTAATTTAGCATCCGACCCCATTGTCGAACGACTATTGGTGTTAGATATGGCTTTAGCTGTTGCTGAACGATTTGCAGTCGAAGAAGGTAAACGCGTTTTAGTGCTAACAACAGATATGACCGCTTATGCAGATGCGATGAAAGAAGTTGGTATTTCTATGGAGCGTGTTCCCGCTAACCGTGGTTATATGGGAGATTTATACTCACAGCTTGCAAGGCGCTATGAAAAAGCATGTGACTATGATGGTGCAGGTTCAGTCACTATATTATCTGTTACTACCATGCCGGGTGGCGATGTTACTCACCCAGTTCCTGATAATACGGGTTATATTACTGAAGGGCAGTTTTATTTACATGACCACATGCTGGATCCTTTCGGCTCACTGTCTCGATTAAAACAGCATGTGATTGGCTCTTCGACACGTGAAGATCATTCGCAAATCATGAATACTATGATTCGTTTTTATTCAGGTGCCACAGAGGCGGAACAAAAGAAAGCAATGGCTTTTGATTTATCTACCTTTGATGAAAAACTATTAAAATTTGGTGGCTTATTTAAAGAGCGTTTTATGCGCCTTGATGTATCTATTCCTTTAGAAGAGGCTTTAGATTTATGCTGGCAAACTTTGGCAGAGTGCTTTGATGAAAGCGAGTTATTAATGAAGCAGTCTCTAGTTGATAAATATTTCCTCCCTAATAAGAATAATTCTAATGGCTAGGTTAGCGTACAGTAAGGCTTCTTTAAGTAAGGAAAGCGCAAAACTAAAGCGTTATAAACAGTTTTTGCCTTCTTTGGATTTAAAGCGTCAGCAATTAGCCGCTGAGCGTAAAAAGGCGCAAACACGCTTACAGCAAACTAAGCTAGATATAGAGCAATGCTATAAGAAAACAGCTGAAATGCTACCTATGTTAGCTGACAAGAATATCCTTGTAGAAAACTTGGTTAAATTAAAGCAAGTAGAAATAGGCGAAGAAAATGTAGTGGGAGTGCATGTTCCTGTATTAGACAAAATGCTGGTCGAAGTGCGCCCGTACTCTCAATTCACCGAACCACACTGGGTAGATCAATGTGTTGCCCAGTTAAAAATAATGATTGAGTTAAAGATACATCAACAGATTGACGTGAAGCGTGTTGAGGTATTAGGACTAGCGCTAAAAAAGGTAACTCAACGAGTTAATCTATTTGATAAGGTGCTTATTCCGCAAGCACAAAAAGATATTCGTAAAATCCGTATTTACCTATCAGATATGGATACTGCGGGGGTTGTACGCGCTAAAAGTACCAAACAAAAACGTCTTAAAAAGGCAGGCTAATGGCTATTGTATCGCTTAAAAAGATTACTCTGTGTGGGCTGATTGCAAATAAAGGCCTAGTATTAGATCAGCTGCAAAGCATGGGTGGCACACACCTTATCCCGTTAGTTAATAAGGCAAATAAGTCAGATAATACGGCACCTACACATAATGTAGAAGAAGCATTAACGGCACTTAAATATTTGCAACAATGCCCTAAAAAACGCCATCAAGTCACTAAGCAAGGTGATTTTGAACTCAAACCAGTTGTTCAAGACGTATTACAGGTTAAAAATAAGCTTGTTGATTTACTAGAGCAACGTGAATTTTTACAAGAACGAATTAAAGAAGTCTCTTTATGGGGTGAGTTTAGTGTGAGCAGTGATGGTGGGCTTCAGGGCTACCAATTTTGGTTTTATATCGTACCCAAACGCTTAATGAAAGTTGTGCAAAAGTCAGAGCTTGTTTGGCAAAGCGTTAACCAAACAAATACTGATGTTTATGTTGTTGTCGTCGCTAAAGACGAACCAGCGACCAATGCAATGCCTGTTCCCAGAACACACGTGGGTAGTATCCCTTTATCTCAATTACATAAAGATTTAGAAGACACTGAATTAGCGATTGAAGACACTTATGCTAAACGTGAATATTTAACACGTTGGATGTCGTTAATTATGTTCAACCTCACCGGCTATAGAAATCAATCGGATTTAGATAACGCACACTTATTAACGCGTGATGAGGTTGATGTTTTTGCCGTGCAAGCATGGCTTCCTACAGAAGACTTAGCTAAGGTTGAGGAATTTTCCAAGCAACATCAGTTAGCTTTATTGGCTGAAGACCCTGACGGTATAGAAAAACCTCCCACTTTATTGAAGAATACAACGGCTTTTGCGGGGGGCGAAGAAGTTGTTAAATTTTATCAAATGCCAAGTTATTACAGTTGGGACCCTTCTATCGTTGTGTTCTTTTCCTTTGCTTTATTCTTTGCCATGATCCTTTCTGATGCAGGGTATGCTGTATTATTTATGAGCGGATTAGCACTTAAATGGCGAGCAATGGGGCGGACAATACAAGGAGTACGCTTCCGTATGCTGTTAGTCGTAACCTTAGTGACTTCTTTTGTTTGGGGTGTCGCGGTTGGCAGTTATTTTGGTTTTTCCCCCACACCCGAACAATTTGCCGGTAAATTTTATGTGTTAGATATGCATGATTATGATTTGATGATGCGTATTTCTATGTTGGTCGGCGTTATTCATATTGCTCTAGCTAACTTAGTGCATGCACATCAATTAAAAGGCAACCCCGCTCGATTTTCGGCATACGGGTGGGCAATGTTTGTTATCGGTGGTTTTTTATACTGGCAGGCGCAAAGTGGCGACCAAGCAATTTTAGAACAAGCAGCTTACGGATTGTTAGTTGCTGCTGGTTTTTGTATTTTATTATTTAGTGGTGATCGACCGCTAAATAGGCCGATTGATTATGCCTTACAGTTATTAGATGGCATTAAAGGTTTAACTGGCATTACTTCAATTTTTGGTAATATTTTAAGCTATATGCGGTTATTTGCTTTAGGTTTAGCCAGTGCGTCTTTAGCTATTACTTTTAATCAGTTAGCAGAGCAAGTTTATAACGCAATGCCTGGAATGGGCTTATTGTTCAGCATACTTATTTTTCTGATTGGTCACATTTTAAATATTTTATTAGGTATTCTAAGTGGTGTCGTACATGGCTTACGCTTAAATTTTATTGAGTTTTATAACTGGAGTGTCTCTGATGAAGGCTATCCATTTAAAGTTTTTTCTAAAAAAGAGGGTTATTAATGAATGATTTTATTATTGTATTAGGCTGGATAGGTTTGTATGCCCCGATGGCTTTAGGTGCGATGGGTAGTATTATTGGCTGCGCGACAGCAGGCCAAGCCGCTATCGGTGCAATGCTTGATACTGAAGGAGGTTACGGGCGTTATATCGGTTTATCAGCGATGCCTTCTTCACAGGTTATTTTTGGTATTGTGGTCATGTTTACATTAAACAAACCTGTAACGGTAGAATCTGCACCTGGAATGTTTGCTATTGGCGTACTTTCGGGACTTGCCTTATGTGCAAGTGCTATCTATCAAGGCAGGTGCTGTGCTTCTGCTATTCATGCAACTAAAGCTAAACCAGAGATTTTTGGTTTATCCATTGCTCCTGCAGCTATTGTTGAAGGGTTTGCAGTTTTTGCCTTTATCTTTGCATTAGTGATTAGTGGCAATATTCCTCAGGCAGCTGGCGCATAAGGATAACTAAGTTATGAGCGAACAAAATACAGTTGCCACCTCGTCAGGTGTAGAAAGTTTAATTCAGCAATTACGTGATCAAGGTGTCGCTGCTGGGCAAGAGCGCGCTGAAAGTATCGTTTTAGATGCTCAGAAACGTGCTGAATGGATTGTTGAAGAAGCTGAATTAGAAGCGCAACAATTATTAGATAAAGCGAAAAAGAAAAGTGAAGCTTTACGTCTATCTGGTGAAGATGCCTTAAAATTGGCTACTCGAGATGCTTTATTGAAATTACGTGATACTTTGCTGGGCAGTTTTAGTGACGAGGTTAAACGCGTAGTGGGCCAAAAAATGGAGCAAGAGGCTTTCTTAGAGCGCTTGATTATCCAAATAGCAGGAAAAGTACGTGAGCAATTAGATTTAGATAATAAGGAAAATATCAGTATTTTCTTGCCCAATAACCCCGTGGGTGTAGATGAACTAAAAAATAACCCTGATGAATTGAAAGCAGGTACATTAACGCATTTTACTGCAGCCATTGCTGCCGACATGTTACGCGAAGGTGTTTCTATTAAAGTGTCTGGTGATGTATCTAAAGGTTTATCGGTACGTTTAGAAGATGATGATATGGTCGTTGATTTTACTGAAGAAACTATTTCTGCATTACTGTTAGAGCACTTACAGCCTCGGTTTAGAACGCTTTTACAAGGTATTGTAAAGTGAGTGAGGCTACAGCCTATACAATGCTTATGGCGAGCTTGCCTCCGCACCCAATGTCATTGTGGAACTTTAAAAATAAGCCTGTGACTCGTTTGCATTTTGAACGACAATTGAAGTTATTAACTGAGCAAGATACGCAGCAGTTAGCCGCAATTGAAAGCGTTTTACATTGGCATAAAATGCAAGAAGCAAATAGTGATGCAGAAATTTCTGTTGAAGCTGAGCGAGTTATCCAGTCCATTAATAATCCAACTTTACAAAAAGCAATAATATGGCGTCTTGAGTTACGTACTGTTATTACTGCCATTAGACGCCGTAAATTAGGTTTAAATCCTCCTGCTAAAAATGAACCTTGGGGTTATGGACAAGTGGTTCCATTTATTCGAAATAATTGGCACGTGGATGACTTTTCATTAAGCCGTCGGTTTCCTTGGCTAATGCAAGCTAAGACTTTATTCGAGACTGACCAAAGCTTAGAATTAGAAAAATTACTGTTAAATTTGAGTTGGCAATATTATGAAAGTATCGGTCAGGGTCATTACTTTGATTTTGAAGCGGTGGTTATTTATGCTTTACGCTGGGATATAGTGAGTAGATGGACAAAATGTGATGAACAGGCGGCAATGAAACATTTTGAAGAAATAGTAACGCTTGGCTTAGATGATTTTGTACTAACAGTCTAAATTGATAGAGGTTTTGAGAGTTAAATGAATAACACAACAAATGCAAGTGCAAGGGTTATCTCTATTCAGGATAGTTTAGTATCGATAGAAACACTCCCTGGAAATAAACAGCCCTTAACTAAAAATGAAGTCATTTACATTATACCGGCGCAAAGTGATGCAACGCATCAGGAACGGTTAAAAGCTGAGGTTTTACGTATTAATGGCTCAGTGGCTGATGCACAGGTTTTTGAAAGCACCGCGGGGGTCGCTGTAGGTGATTTAGTCGAGCAAAGTGCAACTATGCTTTCTGTAGAGCTAGGTCCCGGTTTATTAGGACAAGTCTATGATGGTTTACAAAATCCACTGGATAAACTAGCCAATGAATTTGGTTATTTTTTACCAAGGGGTGTTGATTTCCCTGCTTTAGATACCAATACTAAGTGGGCATTTACGCCAACAGTACAAACAGGTAGCGTATTACAAGCAAGTTCAGTGATTGGTACTGTTCCAGAAAGAGGCTACACACATAAAATAATGGTTCCTTTTGATGTGCAAGGTGAAGTCGTTGTCACTTGGATACAAGAAGGAACGGTTACTGTTGATGAGGCTGTTGCAAAAATAAAATTAGCCTCTGGCAAAGAAAGAACGTTAACTTTAAAGCAGCGCTGGCCAGTACGTAAAGCGGTTCCACAACCCCTTTTAAAACAAAACATTATAAAACGTATCTACCCTCATGAACCATTAATTACTCACTTACGTTTAATTGATAGTTTTTTTCCCATTGCCAAGGGTGGTATGGGTTGTATTCCTGGGCCTTTTGGCGCAGGGAAAACGGTTTTACAGAATTTAATATCACGTAACTCAGATGTTGATATTGTGATTGTTGTTGCTTGTGGAGAGCGTGCAGGTGAGGTAGTAGAAACGATTACTGAATTCCCCATGTTAAAAGATTCTAAGGGTGATACCTTAATGGATCGTACGGTTATTATTTGTAATACTTCATCAATGCCAGTGGCTGCTCGGGAAGCGTCAATCTATACCGGGATTACACTAGGTGAGTATTATCGCCAGATGGGGTTAAACGTTTTAATTATTGCTGACTCGACTTCTCGTTGGGCACAAGCAATGCGTGAAACTTCTGGCCGACTAGAGGAAATTCCTGGTGAAGAGGCATTCCCAGCCTATTTAGATTCTGCCATTAAAGGCATTTATGAGCGAGCAGGGGTTATTAAAACGGCAGATGGAGCAGAAGGCAGCTTAACCATGATTGGTACCGTATCACCCGCAGGTGGTAATTTTGAAGAACCGGTTACTCAATCAACGTTAGGAACTGTTAAAACCTTCTTAGGTTTAAGTGCTGACCGTGCTTATAAACGCTTTTATCCGGCAGTTGACCCATTACTTTCTTGGTCACGTTACTTAGACCAGCTACAACCATGGTTTGCAGAAAACCTATCACAATCATGGGTTGATAATGTACAACAATTATTAGAGTTATTACGTACTGGCGATAACATATTGCAAATGATTCAAGTAACCGGTGAAGAAGGTGTTACTACTGAAGATTTCATTATTTATCAGCAAGCTTTATTTTTAGATATGGTTTATTTACAACAAGATGCATTTGATCCTGTTGATTTATCTGTTCCTCTTGAAAGACAGCAAGCAAGCTTAAATATGATTATGAAAGTAGTCACTACGCCTTATCAATTTAATGATAAAGATTCTGTCAGAGATTACTTCACTAAACTAACGGGCCTATTTAAAAATTGGAATTATTCGCCAACTAATTCCAATGAGTATAAGGACTACAGTGCAAAAATTGAAAAATTAAGAGACTCAGTTATGCAAAATAACGAGTAAAGCATGCTAAAATGAATGCCAATCTAAAGCCGACTTTATATTGAAGTCGGCTTTTTTGTATTTAGCATTAGCGGAAAAGAACTTGTATACAATTTCAAAACAATTTAATTTTAGTGCCAGCCATGTTATTGAGGGCTTACCTGATGAGCACCCTTGTAGCCGGCTGCATGGACATAATTATGTTGTTGAATTAGCTTTAGCGTCAGAATCACTTACTAAAACAGGATTTGTAGTTGATTATAATGAGCTGGCTGTGTTCAAAAAAATCATTGATGATAACTTAGATCACCGCCACTTAAATGATGTAATGACTGGCTTTACTACCGCAGAAGCCATTGCAAAATATTTATATGATCATGCAAAATTGATTTGGCCGGAAGTCATTTCGGTTAGTGTCAGTGAAACCCCAAAAACTAATGCGATTTACCAACCTTAACCTTTAAAATTAAACGTTATGCCAGTTAATGATTTTTCTAACTTACAATTTTTAAAAGACAGCATAACGCGTATTTTCCCCAACTCTCAGGCCGTTGCTTTAGCCATTATTTTAATTGGTGGCTTTTTCTTGGTGACATCATTATCTGATGTATTAATGCCTGTCTTTATTGCCATCGTCATTGCTTATTTATTAGAAGGCTTAGTTAAAAAATTAGAGCGTAAATTAAATCGTTTATCCTCTGTGCTTTTTGTATTCTCCATCTTTATGGGGACTTTTAGTTATTTATTGTTCGGCTTAATGCCATTAATTTTTCAACAATTAAAACAGTTAGTCCAGCATACACCTGCCATTATTAAAAGCTCTCAAGCTGAAATTCTAAAGCTTCCAGAAGCTTACCCACAGTTTATTTCGGCTGAAAAATTGAAAAATATAATGTATATCATTCAAGAAGAAGCATTAACCTATGGGCAGGATTTACTAACACTGTCGGCTTCTTCGCTAGTTGGAATTATTAGTATTTTAGTTTATCTCATCCTAGTGCCTGTCTTAGTTCTGTTCTGCCTGAAAGATAAAGCTATTTTATTAAACTGGTTTGCACAATTTTTACCTAGAGATCGTTTACTATCCTTAAATGTATGGAAGGAAGTCGATATGCAGTTAGGTAACTATGTGCGAGGTAAGTTTTCTGAAATCATATTATTAGCGCTTGTAAGTTATATGACTTTCTCAGCATTAGGACTAAATTATGCTGTTTTACTCTCTGTCTTTATGGGCTTACAGGTAATTATTCCCTATGTAGGTGCAACATTAGTAACATTTCCCGTGCTGGGCGTTGCATTTTTTCAATGGGGGCTGGGTGGTGATGAATTTATGTATGTTGCCATTGCTTATACAGTGATTCAAGCCATAGACGGCGTGGTATTGGTTCCTGTGTTATTTTCCGAAGCGGTTAATTTACACCCAGCGGCCATTATTGTAGCCATATTGTTTTTTGGTGGACTATGGGGGTTTTGGGGTGTATTTTTTGCTATACCTTTAGCGACTTTAGTGAAAGCAGTTATCTCGGCATGGCCGCGTTTAGACGATAAAATGCATAGCTTTGATATGTAACCTAGTATGAAAAATACAAAACGATTATTGCACGTCATGCAACAACTGAGAGACCCAGAAACAGGGTGCTCTTGGGATAAAAAACAAGATTTTACGAGCCTTATCCCTTATACCTTAGAAGAGGCCTATGAGGTCATAGATGCAATTGAACGTAATGATATGCAAGATTTAAAAGGCGAGCTAGGTGACCTTTTATTTCAAGTCGTATTTCATGCGCATATTGCTGAAGAGCAGGGCATATTTGATTTTGAACAAGTGGCTAAAACGGTTGCGGACAAACTGATACGTCGCCATCCTCATGTTTTTTCTGATACTGTTTATGCAAATGAAGCTGAACAAAAACAGGCATGGGAACAATTAAAGGCAAGCGAAAGAGCCGAAAAAGAACAACAAAACCACACTATATTATCGGGCGTCGCTAAAAACCTACCTGCTTTAGTGCAGTGTAAAAAAATTCAAGATAGGGCGGCTCATCATGGGTTTGACTGGCCTAATGTAGAACCAGTCTATGATAAAGTTTTAGAAGAGCTTGATGAAGTTAAAGAGGCCTGGGAGTCAGGTGATCAGGAGCATATTGAAGAAGAGGTCGGTGATCTTTTATTAGTTGCCGTGAATCTTGCGCGACACATGAATGTAGACCCTGAACAAGCACTGAAAAAAAGCACTCAAAAATTTACCAAGCGTTTTGAATATATCGAAGAAAAAGTACTTCAGTCTGGTCGAGAAGTAAAGCAATGTGAATTGTCAGAGCTTGATAACTTATGGAATGAAGCCAAAATAGCATTTAAGGCGTAATAAGTACTTATGTGTATTTAATTTAACATTTTTGTAGGATGGGTAGAATGAAGGGCCTGCTTTTTAGGCGCGTAATGAAACCCATCAATACCACGAATAATGATGGGTTTCGCAAAAAAACGCTCTACCCATCCTACGTAAAATTGTAATATAAAATGTTAGAATAATTATGGTTGTGTACTTACCTATACTCGAGGATACATACGCCTTAATAAACGAAGCAGAGCGTTTAGTAAATCTCTCCCCTTAAAAGAGTTAATGAAGCACACAGTAGAAAAAACACGCCGAGAATATAACCAATGGGTCGCCGATGAGTCTTTAGAAGACTATGCTTTGCGCTATTCGCCTTCAGGTTTTCGTAAGTGGTCACCGCTATTACTCGCTAATACGGCATTAGGTGGAATCTCATTTCTTGCACTAGAAGCCATTGGTGCCGTGTTATTACTAAACTATGGATTTAGTAATGCGTTTTGGGCAATTATGCTCTCCTCGCTGATTATTTTTATCGCTGGCTTTCCGATTTCTTATTATGCGGCTCGCTACAATATTGATATTGATTTACTCACGCGTAGCGCAGGCTTTGGTTATGTCGGGTCCACTGTTACCTCGCTGATTTACGCCTCTTTTTGTTTTATCTTTTTTGCCCTTGAAGCCGCCATTATGGCGCAAGCACTCAAATTGTACTTTGCCTTGCCTTTGGCATGGGGTTACTTACTTTGTTCCCTGATTATTATTCCCATTGTGTTTTATGGGGTGACAGCCATTAATCAATTGCACCGCTGGACTCAGCCAATTTGGTTGGTATTAATGGTGTTACCGTTTTATTTTGTATTTCAGGCTGAGCCTAAAGCACTTGAGACTTTTACTGGCTATCAGGGAAGTATCAACGGGGCTAACACTTTTGATTGGTATTATTTTGGTATTGCAACGGGAATTTCTTTTTCTTTAATTGCGCAAATTGGTGAGCAAGTTGATTATTTGCGCTTTATGCCAGATAAACAAAAAAGTAACCGTGTTGTTTGGTGGGCTTCTTTAGTAGCGGCAGGGCCTGGCTGGATTGTTCTTGGCTGCCTTAAACAGTTAGGTGGCGCATTTTTAGCCTCTTTAGTTGTTATGACAGGGCTTGGAATAGCAGAAGCTAAAGAGCCAGTGCAAATGTATTTAGCGGCCTATTATTATGTATTTGAAAGTCCATCGACGGCATTATTAGTCACCACAATTTTTGTCATTATTTCTCAAATTAAAATTAATGTGACCAATGCGTATGCGGGCTCTTTAGCGTGGTCTAACTTTTTCTCACGCGTTACGCATAATCATCCTGGGCGCGTTGTTTGGCTGATCTTTAATATTGGCATCGCTTTATTGCTAATGGAACTGGGGGTTTTTGAGGCGATGAATAAGGTGCTTGGGCTTTATTCTAATGTAGCCGTCGCTTGGATTTTTGCAGTGTTTGCCGATTTAGTGATTAATAAGCCATTAAAGCTGAGTCCACCAATGATTGAATTTAAAAGAGCGCATCTATATGACTTTAATCCAGTTGGATTTGTCAGTATGTTAGTGGCCTCATTTGTTTCTATCTTGGCGTTTAGTGGCTTATTTGGTGAGTATGCTCAGGCTTATTCGTGGTTATTTGCACTGTTGATAAGTTTAATTTTATCGCCATTGATCGCGATTGCTACGAAAGGGAAATACTATATTGCGCGGGATAATGAGCATTTTGTGAGCTCTGATGAGTTAGTTGTGTGCGGGGTTTGTGAACAACATTATGCGGAAACCGATATGGCGCATTGCCCTTTTCATGAAGTGGCCATTTGTTCCTTATGCTGCACTTTAGAGTCTAATTGCCGAGACCAGTGTAAACCTAGCACAGAGTCGATCTATCATCCGCTATTCAAACGAGTCTTTAAAAGGCTATTTAAGCGCAGTATCTCTGACAAGATTATTCGCAGAATATCTAATTTTATTTTTGTGTCAGGCAGTCTGTTAAGTATTATTGGGTTAGCTTTCTGGTTAGTGTATTCAGGTATGATGGAGCGTGAGAATGCTCTGCTTTTATCTGAACAACTTTCTTATTTATATACCTTATTTGGCTACATTACCGTTTTAGTTTGTATTGCTTCTTGGTGGATCATTTTGGCTAATGAGAGCCGTCTGTTAGCGGAAACTGAGCTCAATGAGCAAAATGAAATGCTGGATCAAGAAATAAAGGAGCGTAAGCAGGTTGAAGCCGATTTGCGGGATAGTGAAAATGCGTTTAGGCGATTGTTTGAATATTCCTGCGATCCTATTTTGTTGATTAAACAGGGCTATTTTTTTGATGGCAATCTTTCTGCTTTAAATGAGTTCGGACTGCATTCAAAAGATCAACTGTCGGCATTAAAACCTGCGACTACATCGCCCGAATTTCAACCCGATGGTCAGCTCTCCACTGAAAAATCTGAAAAAATGATCGCACTTGCACAAGAAATTGGCTTTCATCGCTTTGAGTGGGAGCATATTAGGGCTAATGGCTCCACCTTTCCGGTGGAAGTAAGTTTAACGCCAATGGTCGTTAATGGTGAGGATATTGTTTATGCTGCTTGGCGTAATATTAGTATGCGTAAAGCAAATGAAGAAGCCTTACATAGTAGAACGGACGAATTGGCTTTGCATAATGATATTTTGCAATTAATTGGTGAAGGAGACCCTTTAAAACATATTTTAAATGTCTTGGCGCTGAGTATCGAAAGGCTACACCCTGAAATGTTGTGTTCAGTATTATTACTTGATGTAACAGGAAAGTGCTTACATGTTGGGGCTGCACCAAGTTTGCCTGATTTTTATAATCAAGCTATTGACGGAATTGAGATAGGTGAGGGTGTAGGCTCTTGTGGCACAGCGGCGTATTCAAAAAAACAAGTGATTGTAGAGGATATTCAGCAACACCCTTATTGGAAAGCGTATAGAGAGCTCGCTGAAAAAGCAGGTTTGGCGGCGTGTTGGTCACAACCCATCTTTAATAGTAAAACGAAACAGGTATTAGGTACGTTTGCAATTTATCATCACCAGCCTGCTAAACCCTCAGATATAGAGATGGGACTGTTTAAGAGCTACGCTACTTTAGCTGCATTAGCAATTGAACATGCTAATGCTAACGCCGACTTACGTATTGCAGCCAATGCATTTGAAGTACAAGAAGGAATTATCGTTACGGATGCTAATATGCTTATTCTTAAAGTTAATAAAGCATTTAGCGAGATTACCGGTTATTCGGCTGAAGAAGCCATTGGTCAAACCCCTGCGCTATTACAGTCGCTAAAGCAAGACCAAGATTTTTATAAAATGATGTGGCAAGAAGTTAATGAAACGGGCGGATGGGAAGGCGAGATTTGGAACCGCAGGAAAAATGGAAAAGCCTATCCTGAATGGTTAAAAATTACCGTGGTAAAGGATAGTGAGGGCGCGGTCACTCATTATGTTGCCTCGTTTACTGATATTACCTTACGTAAACAATCAGAAGAGCGTATTCAACAGCTAGCTTATTATGACCCGTTGACGAATTTACCTAACCGTCGCCATTTTCAGGATCGAATAGAGCAAAGTATTGCGCGAGCCAATCGAAAGCTATCACAATTTTCGGTGTTAATGTTGGATTTAGATCGCTTTAAAGCGGTGAATGATACTTTAGGACATTTAGCCGGTGATGAGTTACTACAGCAAGTAGCACAGCGTGTTTTAGCTGAGATGAGAGAGACCGATGTTATTGCTCGCTTAGGAGGTGATGAGTTTGCAATCTTACTAGAGAATTTTGAGCATGTAGAGGATGTTGGGCGTATAGCAGAGAAGTTGATTCAGACCTTAAGTATGCCTTTTGTATTAAAGCAAAGTAATGATGTGCGTATCGGCGCAAGTATTGGTATTTGTATTTACCCTGAACATGGCAAGAGTGTAGAGAGCTTAATAGATTATGCGGACATGGCACTATATCTAGCGAAAGATAATGGCCGTGGTTGTTTTGCTTATTTTACTGAGGATTTGACTAAAATAGCGCGCGAAAAACTGCAATTAGAAGCAAGGCTTCGTGTGGCTATAAAAAATCAAGAGTTGTGTGTTTTTTATCAGCCTCAAGTTGATATCGAAACAGGAGAAATAGTCGGTGCTGAAGCATTGGTGCGTTGGCAAGACCCTGATAAGGGGGTGGTGTTTCCAGATAAATTTATTCCTATAGCTGAAGAGACCGGGCTTATTATTCCTCTAGGTGAGTGGGTGTTGCTTGAAGTGTGTCGCCAAGGTAGACAATGGTTAGATCAAGGATTCCCTAAAATGACCTTGGCAGTCAATGTCTCACCACGCCAGTTTGAAGCAGCTAATCTAGTTGAGTTGGTTTCTCAGGTACTAGACGAAACGAATTTCCCCGCTGAGTTATTGGAGTTAGAGATAACAGAGGGAACTTTAATGCAGAACCAAGAAGAGGCGATTGAGGTATTAAATCAATTGAGGGGGCTAGGGGTGCGTTTTGCGATGGATGACTTTGGTACTGGTTACTCTTCATTGGCTTATTTGAAGCGATTTCCATTGGATGTACTTAAGATTGACAAAAGTTTTATTGATGATATTCCTGATGATGAGAGTGATATGGAAATTACCGCGACTATTATTGAAATGGGTAGGATTTTAAAATTTAAAGTGCTTGCGGAAGGGGTAGAAACTGCAGAGCAGTTGGCTTTTCTTAAGGAAAAAGGCTGCGCTACTTATCAGGGTTATTATAAAAGTAAGCCAGTCAATGCGGAAACATTTATTGCTTTATTGGCAGGTGGCATAGCAAAAGAAAAGTAAAGCTGTTGACTTGTAGGAAATATCACAATATTAAATTTACAGGTTAATTTAGATCACTTAACAACTAAGTTTAGAGTTATTTTTAAGTTCCAGAGAGGGGTGTGGTAGCGAGAAAAGCCCTTTAACATAAACTATTTGTATAAATACATAGTGCAATTACTTTGTCGGATTACGGTATCACTCCTCCAACTTACGGTTAAATGGGCTATAGCTGTCAACTTCAAAGTTCACATTCAAGCTATAGAAAGTGATGATTAGGTCGATTTAAACTAGCTTCAGTTTAAATCGTTTGAACTCGTTAAAGCCTGCATAAATTCAACTAAATCACTTTTTTCTTCATCCGTTAAATGTAAGGGAAAAATTGCAGGATCTAAAAATAAATTTTTATCACCTCCTTTATCATAGTATTCAACAACACCCTCTAATGTATTTATACTTCCATCATGCATATAAGGCGCGCTTACTTCTATATTACGTAATGTTGGTGCTCTAAATCGACCATCATCTCTTGCTAAAGTAGAAATTTCAGACAAGCCAGTGTCATGTTTTGGATAGCCTGCTATTTTATTTTTGCTTTCATAGTTAACATTGTATAGACCTGTATTATGAAAAGGCCTGCGGTCAATTATTTGCTTTTCATGGCTTGTCGACTGGGTAAAATTAAAACCACCATGGCAATGATGACACTCGAGTCTTTCGGAAAAGAACAAATTCATTCCTCGTAAAGCAGAAGCTGAAATAGCATTGTCGTCAGCTAAATAAGCATAAGTGTCAAAAGGAGAGTTTAAAGACACTAAACTGCGTACATAGCTCGCTAAAGCTTTTACAATCAAATCGAAACTAATATCTTGTTCCGGAAAAGCCTCACTAAATAGTGCTTGATACTTTAACGTATTAAATCGCGCCAGCACTTCTTCTTCATGACCTGTAATGCCAAGTTCTACAGGAGACTCACCAAACATAGGTAAAAGTATTTGCCGCTCTATTGAAGTTAGCCCATCATGCGCCCAAGTCAGCGTTTTATTGTAGGCTATGTTTACTAAAACTGGTGAGTTCCGTCTGTGCTCTTGTTTAGTACTACCAAATGAATGTGGAATATTCTCACCAAATGCAAATTCTTGATGATGACAGCTAGCACACGCTTGCTGTTTATTAGCTGATAAGTTCTTATCAAAGAAAATGTTTCT
>ENA-ORXI01001749-ORXI01001749.1-sediment-metagenome-genome-assembly--contig:-NODE-1749-length-16568-cov-5.347644_pt1 | contig 16568 bp, 16 predicted proteins | sample MGYA00237861_ERZ511468 | MGnify/ENA primary metagenome ERZ511468 (study PRJEB26299, sample SAMN06266213) | sediment metagenome | isolation source: Hudson Canyon methane seep mesocosm | place... | reverse complement strand
AGTCGTGATTAATCAATCCGGCTAATCAACAAAAAGATATTTTCATAGGTGTATTTAACTAAAATTCTCGTATCGTGTCGGGCTTGTCCAACAAACGGTTCAGATTGTGGCTCGCTTCGCGATCACAATCTAACCTTGTTCGATAGATATTCTATTTTGTAGATAAAATATACGGATACGCATTATAAAAAAAAGTAATTTCTCTCATCGCTAATAAACAAGATATCTCCCCATAATACATACTAGCCAAAACAATAATATCATTTCCACCTATTATTTCTCTTACTTCATCAAATGAGAAAACTTTTAATCCCAGTACATCTTCGCCACCACTCGTTGAAATAAACCCTGAAGGCGAACGTAAAGTGCTCCTTTCCAGGGCTGACTTGATATTATGACCACCACCACCTGAACCATAAATATATATATTATCAAATTTTTTCAGCCTGTTAAAATCAGAAACATTCCTGATTAAGGGCACATTCCATAAGACATTGTAAGGAACAATGTACTGCTCTTTATATTCAAGACTTGCCTGCCTGGTAAAGACATATTCCGAAACAAGCTCACCTGTTTTAATATTTATTAGATGCATATTCCTTTGTTGAACAAATGGAATCACATCATATATTCTGCAATATTCCATTGGCCAACCACCTAGCCAATCTTTTACATCATGAATAAAATCCATGCCTCTCTTTTTCTTATAGCTTGTTATATAACGACATAATTTATTTATATTCAAAGGGTTATACTTCAAAAAAAAACCCAAAATATACCATAATTCAAAATAATGTTTCTTTACTTTTCCTGACAAATTATATTGCTGTTTAATATTAAACCAATACTCAGGATTTTTTGCACTACAATCTGAATCATATAAGCCTATATATAAACTTCCTGTATTATTAACACGATTTATTGCTTGGTCAAGAGCGTCCCATACCTCCCCTGTATGATGAAGTACCCCCCAAGCATAGACTAAATCAAATGTCCCTAATGTTTCCATAAACTCTACATCTAACACTGAACCTTGAAAAACCTGCCAGTTTTCAGGAGAGCCACTTGCTTTATGTACAGACTTCGTAGCATCAACTGAGCTTTTATCAAAATCAAAACTGATGACTTCGTCTGCGTCTGCCTGTATCGCAGCTAAACTATGAATACCGCTTCCAGAACCTACATCCAGTACTCTTAGCCCTTTTAAGTTTTTTTTCCCTAAATCTTTTAATAAATGATCTTTAGATTCATTTAGGACATCATCAGAAAATTTTTTTTTCAAAAAACTTTGCCAATTCTTACCAAACTCAAACCTCAAATCTTCTTGCTCATTATACATTTTTTATCAATTCAGTTGATTTTTAGAAAAAGAAATATCATTCAGACTCAATTATATAACTTTGCACCTGAATATCCTTACTAAATTTTTTCACCCAATCTTCATTAATTTCATCACTTTCTTTTTTTAGACCTGCATTAACATTATTTATTTGAGAAGCATCAAGACCAATATAATCGAATATCTCTTGAATACAAGCATTAGGGTTTTTCACAAGGTCTTCATAATATATAGTTTTAACATCAACTTTATTATCAACAAAAAATGTTATCCAAGTTAACTCTTCTTGAATTAATTGCTTATATAAAGAAAAAATTAATTCAAAATCATATTTCTCTTTCACTTTATTCTTCCAAGCATTATCAATATTTAACTTTTCATATTGGTTTGAATTATACGCCCCAATAGTCTCTGCTTTAGCAAAGGAAACTGCCTGTCTAATTTTTGAACGCCTAGCAATATAAATAAATTTTAAATCAGGATATGTTTTATTTATAAGTTCAAAACGACTTAAGTTTTCATTTTCTTCTTTTGTTCTTAGAAAATTTGTAGCCTGAATATAACTTTCCCACATAAGTTTAATTCCAAAACAACCATTCTCTGTCATTCCTCTTTTTCGAACCTGATCAAAAAAAAACTTTGGTTTCATATCCGTATCAATTTCAGGAAATAAATGTGCATTTTCAGATCTCCATTTTTCCTTAAAAAATAGAAAATATTCTATTGGCTTTCCTGCCAGCTGAGTACTGTTAAGCAATTCACATAAAAAACTACTCCCTGAGCGAGGTGTGGAACAAATCATATAATTCACTTATAAACTCTCTATATCCTAAAACTTGATTATCTTGCCTTCAAAAGAACAGATAAAAAAGATTTTTTTAAAACCAAAAAATAGTAAATTTACCTTTAAATTACTATCTTACAAATCATAATTATCTACGAAAAACATTCTCTAATAACATCGCTGCCATCTTCTTTGGTGACAAATAGTCCTCAGCATACTTCCTACTTTCTAGACCTTTTTTTTCCAATAGACCAGGGTTGCTATCTATTTCTAAAAGTGTATTAGCTATTTCCATTTTCGTCGTTACATTAAAGCCAGGTAAAGGATCGGAAAATAACGAAGAAAAAACTTCATTCCGTAAATTTGCCATCACGGGTCTACCTAGTGCATATGCATCTAAAGATACCATACCAGGGAAAGATGTTCCAAACTGATCACAGATTAAATCAGATTTCAGCATTTCTTCTGTAAAACCAACTAATGTCATTTCAGGTAACCAATGAACTCGATTATTAATTTTTAATTCATTTATCAGTAATTTTGCTTCATCAACATCCTGACCTTTTTCAAAAAATGTCAACGCCCCCCTCCCCCCTAAGCGACAATATTCTGCAAAACCATATATCAACAAATCAGTCCCTTTAAAATCTTGTGTACTAAAATAAGGGTTATTTTTTCTATTGAATACAATACGACTACCACAAAGTATACGTAAGACTTTATTTTTAGGAGCAGTAGATAGCTTAAGACCATTAACATTTGAAAGAAACATCATCAATCGATATTCATCAGAAATACCAATTTCATCAAGCAATTCATCCCCTTCTGGAACAAGGTCTCGTAATGCAAAACTAACTTTTTTTGCGGAAAGAATTCCATCCCGTTGTCGCATTATTAACTGCGCCATCATACGTATATGCTTTCGCCCTTCAGAACTTCGTTTGAATCTGCTATCCCACCCGTGAGTCATAGTTTTTAATATTTTAAAATCAGCATAGTAAGTCAAATCCGAACCTGTTAGTAAGACAATATGGGGCACATTAATATAATCTATAAGAGAAGGACCTATATCATTAAGTATTACTAAGTCAACATCATAAGTTAATAACTTTTTTACTTTATCAATTTTACCTGTTTCAAATGCGATATCTACATCAGTAATATCAGAAACATCATAAATCCATGAGGGATATGAACCTTTCCAGTCAGCATACTTAGATTCGGGTCTATGAATACACTCCGGCCTATTAAACAACAACTTAACATTGTGACCTAAAGACTTTAATCCTTCTGCTAACAATAATGGATAGTTATTAGTATTGCCAAAAATTACTATATTTTTAGGTTTCATTACTCAATAATTACTAAATTAGGTTCGATACTATGAATATACTTTTTTGATTCAGCCCCACAGTTAGCAATCAAATCCAAAATTGTGACAGCCCCTTCAAAGTCACCCCATAATTGTGGGTATTGAGGATATTCATAACTCTTATATTCTAAAGACACACCTGCTTTTTTGAATAATTCCTTATCTAGATAATCATCAGCACTAGGCCCTGATAAATATATATTTCCTTTTACTTGTTGCATTAAATTAATCAAGCGATCAGTTTTATTTCCGGTTAACTCAAGTTCTTCTGAAGAAATCATAGGCGTTACAATACCCAAATATTTACAAATTCTTTTTATTAGTTTGATATTCAAACTGGATATAGTTTGCTCTTTACAGTCATCAATATCAGAAAGCAAATACATGACATCATCTAAATATGGAGCAGTACGATATTCATTTTTCCATTTATTTATTTGCTTTAAAGCCCATTGAGTTTTATTATCAATTTGAGTTTCACATATTAATTGAGATCGTTTTTGGTATTTTACTGAAACAGAAAGCCAATCTAAGCCCTTTTGGGTTTTAATCTTATTTCGATTTCGCCAGTCTCTATCGGTATATTGAATATCATCATAAAAAACAAATAAATCAACATTATCGATAAAGTCAAAATATCCTCGCCAAGGTATAAAAGAGGACTGAACCACTCCAACTCTCATATAACCCTCATCAATGTTTTTTTATTATGCATAGCTTTTTAGCGCCGCTGTGCAATAAAGAACTTGCGAGTTATTTGCTGATACTTCCTGTATTCCCCACTATCAATTATATGCTTTTGAATCGCTTCATTAACCCCATCATAGGCTGAAAAAGCATCATCAAAACAGACCCATCCACCAGACAATAAAAATTGTTCAACTATTTTAATGTCTTTTGTAACAGCTTTATAACTATGATCCCCATCAATAAATGCTAAACGTAACGCCAATGTCTCTGGCATTTTTTTTGCGAACATCTCCATATCTGATCGATAAGGTACAACATAATCTTTTAAATCATTCTCCCTTATAAAATAGTTAAACGCTTCAAGCGTTCCTTCAAAACGTTCATACACGGGCACTATATCTCGTAAAAAAGGTTCAGCCCAAACAGTTTGTTCACCATAGGCTCCATAATTTTTACCATTAATCTTGACTGAAAATGAATATGTTCCATCTTTATTTTTATACCAGTCTTCTTGCTCAGGAAATAAATCAACACAATACACTTTTCCTTGCCCACTCATTTTAGCAGCCATACCAAGAACAACGGCTGAACGCCCACACCACGAACCAAGCTCTAAAATATCTCCAGATAAATCCGCGCTTGTATAGGCTAAAGTGAATAGTGTTAATAGTTGATCCAAAGGAGACCAACCGGGAATATTATGTACTGCTACATCTATTTGAGCAGTCATTGGTGTATTAGTAATCATTTTTTAGTTTTCTCTATCAATAAATCTTCCACCATGTCAGCATAACTACGCCCCTCATGTGGCCATCTAGTCGAAGCCCAGTCAGGACAATTCCCACAAAACTTATGTTTGCTAAAATTATTATCTAGATGTGCCTTGCGCAAGGAGCGATAAAACTCCCCCTGCCACTCTGTATGAATAGTAGTGTCTCGATAATCGGCTATGTAAGAACCATGCACCCAATCCGATGGACAAAAGGCTAAATCACCTCGAGCATTAACGACAACTCTCTCCCATGGGTATAAACAAGGGCGACGCACAGAAGAGTTCAAACTCTCACGCTGTATCTTTGCCAATTCTGGGACAGCACCAGAACAAGAGTGTAAGCGTCGAATAACAACATAATCGACTCCTTGATCCGTCCAATAACTCTCAAAATCGACTGCTTCGACTGTATTTTGTGGCTGCTCCACAAAGCTAACAACTACTTTTGTATTAGCTTTCGACTCTCTAACCCATTCAATAAGTCTAAGAACATTTCCACGAGTCACTTCAAGGTTACCATTAACGCGAATTTTGCTATATGTTTCAGGTTTAAAGGCATCAATACTGATGTCTATCATATGCACACCAGCATCAAGTAAGCGCTGCGTACGTTTTTCGTTCATGATAGTACCATTTGTCGTTAAGGTAACATAGACACCGGAATTCTTAACCGCGGATTCTATCATGTCATATCCTTTAGGATGAACTAACGGCTCTCCATTACTAGCATATCGTATATATTGGGTTTTCCCTTGCCCATACTCACTTACCTCCGCTATCATTTTTTCATTAAGCTCCGGGTTCATATAACGGCTAGCATAGTGTTTGGATTTTACAAAAGTTGGGTGTGGACAATGAGTACAAGCCAAGTTACATACTTCTGTGATATCCATTAATATTTGAGATGGAAAATCTGCTGTTAAACGCTTGCCAAAATCATATTCAGCACCGCTATTTGAATTGAGACCATGCTTACTCATCATTTTGCCTTCATGTTTTTAATTAACTGTATAAAGTTATCGACAACATATTTAACATCACTTAGAGTCATACTTGCACTTATAGGTAATGTCAGAATCTGCCCCCCTAACATCTCTGTAACCGGCAATTCTGCGGCATACCCATTACTATATAAAGACTGAAGATGTAAAGGTCGATAATGAACCCCTACTCCAATATTTTTTCGTTTTAATTCTAAAATTATTTCATCGCGACTTAGTTTTACTTTCATAGGATTTAAACAAATAACTAATAAATGACGTGCATGATGCTTCTCAAAAACCTGACTTTGAAAAAGAAGATACAAATCATTCCCTTCCAATAATTTTTGATAGTGCTTTGCTATTTCATATCTAACTAATGCCATTTCATCTAAACGTTTTAATTGCACACGTCCAATAGCAGCTTGCAAATCTGTATAATTCATTTTGTAACCTAACTCAACTATATCAGGGCTTGTTACCGCAGTTGGTGATACATACCGTGACCAAGCATTAGACCTCATACCGCTCATCCGTAATGAACGCAGGTGCTCTGCTTTTTCAGTATCAAATAAAGCGATTGCTCCACCATCCGCTGTAGACAAATTTTTATTCGCATAAAAACTAAAACAAACGCTGTTTCCAGACGCTCCGACTAACTTCCCATTAGGGTATTTTGCACCTATTGCATGCGCAGCATCTTCAATTATTACTATCTTGTCAGGAATATTTGTTTTTATGACATCAACATCAACTGCAAGCCCCCCGTAATGAACAACTATTACAGCTTTAGTTTTATCTGTTATTACTTGAGAAATCGTTTCAGAAGTCATACTCATCGTATGCCCATCAACATCGCAAAAAACAGGAGTCGCTCCCAAATACAATACAACATTTGCTGTCGCACACCATGTTAGGCTTGGAACTATTACTTCATCCCCTTTACCAATCCCCTCAATAAGTAATGCTAAAAATAATGCTGATGTACATGAATTCACACTAACTATCTCAGAAACTCCAATATATTCAGCAAGCTCCTTTTCAAAAGCAATTGTCTCCGACCCCATTCCGACCCAACCTGATCGTAATACATTTGAAACTGCATTAATTTCAGCATCTGTGAAATCAGGTGTTCCAAATGCTAAATAATCTTGTCTACTCTTCATGGTAAGTATAAATTCTTAGCTGATTTTAAATTGCCACTCACAGGAAGATAAGCAAATTTTTCTCGTACCTTTTTTGATTGTGTTTGAATTTCATTCAATAGTGCCGGAGTCAATCGATTAGAGTGTTTTTTTTCAGCATTTAATTGAAAATGGCTGGTATCAAAATCGAAATATGATATCTCACAAAAATCATTAACAGTCTTAAGTACTTTTTCAGGTGAAGAAATTAAATCTTCATATCGAATGACCAATAATTGACTTAAATTTGATTGCATTTGTTTTTCTATACCTAAATTAACCTTACACCAATAATCAATCCATAGCTCTGAACCACCGCCAGGAAAAAAACGTTTATGCCGAGAAAGATTATTAACAGCTGCTTTAGTTTCTGGCTTAGGCATTAACCAAAAACATGGAAACTCATCATTAGGCCAATATACAGACAATGATGGGTGTTCATTCATCAATGAACACCCAACTTGCAACCACTGGCTGACAATCTCTAACAATATGAATAAATTTTGCATCAGGAAATATACCCAAAACATATTTTAATTTATTTGAAAGATGAGGCTGCTTAGTAATAATTCTTTCTTCTTTTTTATGAAGAACATTTTCCCAGTAATGTTTATGCATAGCATCAATGACTTCATCTGATACATCTTGTTCATCCATGTGTAAACAATAGTGAAAACCATTAATTCCATTACCATAATTTGAATTATTTACATTACCAATCCCTGCCATTACGCATTTACCATGCTCTACCCATCCATCATGATCTTCTCCATCTGGATATCCCATTGTTCGACATAACTCTGGGTGTTCAGAAAGTAAATTAAAAAACAGCGTTGTTCCTGATCTACCACACCCAACTATAAAAATTGGCTTCTTAATGTTTTTATTCATTTATTTATCTACAATGATGTGTCAACACTATTCAGGACACAAGTTTACACAGCTTTTTGCTGAATTTCGTAATCGACAGGTGATACGTAATTATTAGCCGAATGGGTTCTTTCTCGATTATAAAAAACTTCAATATATTCAAATATTGCTTGCGTTGCTTCTTCTCTCTTTTTAAATTTACATTGATGAACGAGCTCTGTTTTTAAGGTATGGAAAAAGCTTTCTGAAACAGCATTATCCCAACAGTTGCCTTTACGGCTCATTGACTGAGTGACATGGTGCTCTTCTAAAATAGCGCGATGGCTATCGGATGCGTATTGACTGCCACGGTCTGTATGCCAAACCAGCCCTTGTTTTGGTTTTCGTGCCCAGAGAGCCATTAATAAGGCATCATTAACAAGCTTGGCCTGCATACGCTCTCCCATCGACCATCCCACTACCTTACGAGAAAATAAGTCAATCACAACAGCTAAATATAACCAGCCTTCTTGTGTATGAATATAGGTAATATCTCCCACATAATAACGATCTGCTTCAGTGACCGTAAATTTCCGCTTTAATAAATTGGGTGCAATTGATTGATTATGTTGCGAATCGGTTGTCACTTTAAATTTCTTTTTAGTTTTACACCAAAGTCCAGATTGCACCATTAACCGGCCTATTCGCCGGCGACTAACAATGACGCCTTGCTCTAAAAACTTACTTTTCAAACGGCGTGTCCCATAGGTACCTCGCCCTTTTTCAAAGAGCATTTTTAGTTGCTCAATAAGCCGTTCATTTGCTTCCTCTCGTTTTGTTTTGGGTGCAGTAAGCCAATGATAATAGCGGCTGCGAGAAATATCCATAAACTGGCAAAGTGTTGTAATGGAATAATCAGAGCTATGTTGCTTTACCCAGGCGTACTTCACTGTATTTCTCTCGCAAAGTACGCCGTGGCCTTTTTTAGTAAATCACGCTCCTGAGTCACTCTAGCCAGATCTTTCTTTAATTTCTTAACCTCATCATAAATATGCTGATCTATTTGTTCAAAACCCTTTTTCGGAGCTGAATATTTACCTATCCATGTATGCAAGGTATTTACATTGACACCTAGGTCTCGGGCCGTTGCTGCAACCGATTGTTTTGATTCAGTCGCTAGCTTAACTGCTGATTGTTTAAATTCGGAGGTATAGCTATTATTTTTTTTAGTTTGTTCGCTCATTTTAGACACACGTAATTTCTTTAATAGTATTTTAAGTTATGTGTCCTGTTTAGTGTAGCCACTTCAACAACTCAACATATAGGTATAAAATTATCTAGCACTTTATATTTTTTATATTATTCACAGTCGTGAAATCTAATTCACCAGAATTTACCACACTATCAAAGAAGCTTCCTTTTTCGTGCTGTACAGTTCTCTCATCATAACTCTCTTTTGCATTTTGTAAACTGCAATGATTTAAATTCTCTATGTGGTACATTTTATTATCTATATTGGCGTTAAAACATTCACAAGTTTCAATCTTATGAGAAGTAATAAAAACTTCATATATATCGTTTCTAAAGTGATGTACTTTTTGTGTTGTTAAAATATTAATATAAAACCCTTTTGCCAACATCAAGGATTTGAACATTGGAAAAGAAAAAAATGTCAGTGTTGAACTAAATATTTCCACAGTTTCATCTTTATCTAAAGTTGAAAACCATATACCATCTTGTGATGCTTCAAATTGTGTTACCCAGTCAACTAGCTCTCTTGTAGACTCAAAGGCGTAAGATGATGCTTGATAACTTCTACCCACCGACTTCATAGGTATTACATCAATATCAGAAGTACTACAGTACTGTACTGGTAAATATTCCCCATGTAATAAACTCGCAGTATTCCTCAACACATAGTCCGGCTCTATACCAATAAACTGGATTTCATTTAGCCCCTTATATATTTCACAACATTTTTGATACTTATCAATACTGGCAAACAATGTAGCCCCCAACTCAACAATATATTCTGTATTTAAATATTTGCACAGTAAAGCAACTTGTTGAAACAAATTCCTGTTTTCGACAAAGCCTTCCTCATTTTTATACGGATAATTTCATCCATATATGCTGATAATTGATATTTTGAATACGCTTCTTTACCTTTGTATAAAGTCCTACAAACTGGTCTACCCCCGTGTTGTAACTCGCCAAAATAAGTACCCCTACAGTTTTTTCTAACATAATTTTATTTTTTTATTTTTTTATTTTTTTATTTTTTTAAAAATCAAACCTAGTTTGATACAAATGGCTTTATAGTTCTAAAGAGGCTTTCTGCCACGCATACAAGTATCCCATTCACTTGGACTGTGTATATTCTCCATCCCAAGCTCTGAGAACCATTTATGCACTTCTTTCGGTGTATGTACTCCATGGTACTTAGGAGAATACCCATCAAAAGTATCTAAAATATCATTTTCTAGCCCCAAGCCTTGGTTACTATATGGAAAGACTTTTTGAATATATTTCTGTAATTTACATTCATTAATTGAATGCATTAGCGGTACAAACCATCGACACCAAGTATAAAAGAACGTTTGTGGAATTCGTGAAACAAACGGTATCCAACGAGCCCTAGTTGCATAGTCACCAGCATCTGGATATACCCAGATAGCAATCTCCCCCCCCGGCTTTAAATAAGGAACCAACATCTCAAAATAACGTCTAGTATCTGGCGTGTGATGTAAAACACCAATTGAAACAATAAAATCAAAACTTTTTTTTTCAAAAGGTAATTTAGAAATATCTGCCTGCACCGTAGAAAAACAATTCGTTTGTTTAAGATTATTCCAGGCAGAATCAACCGCAAAACTTAAGTCTACGCCAAACACATTGGCTCCAAAACTTGTCATAATATCTGAATATCTACCAGCACCAACACCTGCATCTAAAACTAACTTACCCGCAAGGTCTTGTTTGGTTAACCCTGTTTTAGAAAAAAACTGTTCGGCAGAGGAATTATCGCCGGTATACGAGTCTAATTGCGTTTGATGATGTACAGTCCATTCATAACTAAATGACTCTACATACCCATCATCTGGAACAAACCGTGGGATACTCCTTTTAACTGGGTAAAAATGATGTATATTTTTAGTACATTGCAACCCATTTTCTTCGCACTTTAATTTAGATCCGTCATGAGGACACCTCAAAATATTTAAGGTATCAGCTGTAACCGACCATGACCTAATAATTGACTTATTATCTGGCATAATATGTTTCTTTCCTAAACAGAAGACTAATTCTAAGGTACATTAGTACTATAAATAAATAGATACTTACGAACAAAACTAAACTTATTGTTTTACTTTTTTGAAACATAGACTGCCTCAATTGCAGATACCATTTTATTAAGACTATATACTCTACTCACAAATTCTGAACCAGCCTTCCCAAAAGTATCTCTCATATGTTTATCAGATAATAAACTAACGCACGCTTCAACAAGACCTTTTTTATCATCATTACCTCTTATATACCCGCTAACTCCGTCTTGAACAGCTTCTATAGTTCCTCCCCCTTTCGTTGCTACAACAGGAATACCAAGAAATTGAGCCTCTAAAACTACGTTAGGCGTTCCTTCTAAATATGATGTGTGAAGAAGCAGTTTACTTATAGACATAATTGCTGCGACATTATTTTTTCGGCCAACTTGTGTAACGATATTTTCAAGACCAAGATCTCGAATTTTCCATTTAACATCAGTATCTAGCGGTCCTTCTCCAACCATAATCACTTTCAGATTTGGTACCTTATGTTTTAATTCAAAAATGACATCTAAAAAAAACAAAGGCCTTTTTTCTGGTGAAAATCGAAATATTCCACATATTACAGAATCACTTTCACACAAACCCAAATCTAATTTTATCTTATCAACTTCTTTTTCATTAGGCCTTTTAATTATACTAAAATCAACACCATTTCTTGTCAAAGACACGCAGTCTTTTGATATACCTAACCATTTAGCATAATCAGCATTCCCATGCACTGAATTACCAGTCATTTTTACTCGATTAGATGAAATAAGAGCTTTATAAAACCGCTTACTCCACTCTTCATAAAAAAAGAAGTGTGATGGGTTTGAGTTCCGAAAAGAAAGCACTATTTTAGGCGTTTTCGAAATTAAAGCAGCAAAACCGCCTATAAGATTAGGCGAGTCTAAAAAACAATGAACAATATCCGGATTTTCAATTTTGATATGCGTATAAAGAGCCCATATTTTTCTACTTATAACAGGTGAAAGACTAGAGAAGTTAGAGAGCATCTCTACTGAGTCAGTATGTATTTTTTCAGAATTATTATTCCCTTGAAATGGTATCGATGTATTAATAACTTTAACATTTGACCCCTCAAATATTGGAAGATAGTGACCTGCTCTACCAATGGGGTCGGACATCGTCATAATAATGACATCATAGTTTTTTTTATCTAATGCAACGGCAAGGTTTCTGACCTGCCGTTCAGCCCCTCCAGCAGAAAGACTTGAAATAACAAAAACCAATTTAGTTACTGACTTTTTAGTTATTTTATCCTCGTGAAAAAATGAATTATCCTGCTTAATTATTTTATATAACCGATTTAATATAGTGAATTCATCCAACCTCCACCTGATAAAATAAATAAATTCTTTCAAAAATTTAATTGTTCGTAACGGAGTATCCGTTCTCCAATACTCAATTTTAACCGGAATATAATCTTGTTTATTTATTACAAAAAAACGAGCCAATAAATAGTTCACAACAGCAATATTCCGCAATGCTATTTTTAAATCAATTAACCGAGGTAAACATACAACCTGTCTATTTTTAGAGTCAAAAAACAAAGAAACGCCATCATTTTTTTTCTCACCCCCCCCATCTCCCCATCTATTTCCATCAAAAATTCTAATTGTCTTTGATTTTTTTGTTTTACATTCATTAGCAATCATATTTGAATTATCATTAGCTCCAATAACATAAACCTTATGCTCTTTTTCTATTTCAAAATTAATTAACTTGAAATCCCCTTCCAGCCAATTTTTCTTAATAATATATTCATTATCATCATAAAATTCTTTATATGGAGATAAAACTTTACTTCCTTTTGGTAAAAAATCAATAATCGGTGAAATATCTAAAAATGAAAATATCACCACCTGTTCATCACTTTTATTTCTTAAAGCAATCCCCCCTACTGAAGGAATTCCTCCCTCTTTATCAATTGCAATATGCTTATGATGCTTTAAGTATTCCATCAACACTAATATCGACCAAAGCATATATGTAGTCGAAATATTATTCCTTTCTGATTCCTTTAATAATTTATGCATTCCATTTACACTTAACCACCAAGCCCATCGATAATCAAGAGTATTAATCGACTCCAACATTTCTTTTTTTAGAATATTTTCTGCCCATTTATTATAAGGAATTCCAAAACCTCTTTTCTTTTGTTTCAAAATTTTTTGTGGTAAATATCTAGCTGCTAATTTTTTTAATAGAATTTTCCCTTCAGTATTATTAATTAATTCGCTTCTCGGAACTTTTTCTATAAACCTTGCTAAATCTACATTTAAAAATGGGGTTCTCACTTCCAAACCATTTTGCATACTCATTCTATCAACTTTAGCAAGGACTGCTCCAGGCATATAATGCTTAGCATCACTTGCTCTTAACTTATCAAAGAAATCTCCATTACTAGAATTAATTTCACTACGTAAAGAATTTAAAATATCTACTGTTTCAGATGGCACCCGACCGAGGATACTTTTCAGCCTACTTTCTGGACAGACTAAAATTCTTGAAGAGTAATAGCGCTCACCTATACTTATATTAGATAGCCCTGCATTTTCTTCATTAATTGTTTCCCAATACCTTGAGTACCCCCCAAATATTTCATCAGCACCATCTCCAGATATTACAACTTTAACAAATTCACGTGCAAATTTACTTAATAAAAAAGTAGGAAGTATTGATGTGTCAGCATTAGGTTCATCAAGAATTTTACCCATTTGTTTATATTTCAATACATCATCAATAGTTAATAATTTCTCGTGATGTTTAGTACCCAAAAAATCTGAAATTTCCCTTGCAGCTTGATGCTCACTATCTTTCGTTCCTGAAAAACCCATAGTAAATGTTTGGATAGGATATCCAATATTTTTACTTATCAAAGCAACAACTAATGATGAATCAATGCCTCCTGATAAAAAAGCACCTACCGGAACATCTGATATTAACCTTCTTTTGATAGAACGAAGTAAAATATCCTCTAGTTCATCAACGAGGTCATCAGTTTTATATCCTTCAAATTTGACACCCGGCTCAAAAGAAAAGTATTTCCAGTAGCTTTCTCGCCCTTCATTGTCTAACGTAAGTGTAGAACCAGGAAGTAACTTTGAAGCATTTGAATAAAAAGTTCTATCGCCATCAAAATATTGTAAAGCTAGATACTCTGATACTCGCTCCAAACTAGTATTAAGCTTAAAACCTTGAACTTCAGCAAGTGCATGTAACTCTGATGAAAACACAAAAGCTCCACAAACCCAGGCATAATAAAATGGCTTTTCTCCAAAAGGATCTCTTGCAGCAAATGTTTGTTTAGTTTTATTATCATAAATAACAAAAGCAAACATACCGTCAAAATGCTTAACACATTCACGCCCCCACACCCGATAAGACTCAAGAAGCACTTCGGTATCACTCTGAGAATTAAAGTGAACCCCTAAGTTTTGTAACATCTTCCTAATTTCAAGAAAATTATAAATCTCACCATTAAAGGTCGTTACATACCTATTATCATAGGTCAACTTAGGTTGCTTTCCTGCTACTGACAGGTCAATAATACTTAATCGCCGGTGTGCTAAACCGACCCTCCCTGTTTCCGAAATCCATACACCATCATCATCAGGTCCACGATGAGAGATACTTTTCCCCATTGCTTCAACATTTTTCTTAAGATCTTCTTTAGAAAAATAATCTTTAAAATCTATTATTCCTGCTATGCCACACATATAATTAAAATTAACTATAAATAAATAAAACACTTATTGCAAAAACAATAAGTAAGCTCACTAGAAAAAAAACTGCATCCCATGGAAAATTAGATGGTGTACCTATTATAAAACACCACCCGCTTTCTATTTTTGATTTATCAATCCCCATTTCAACTAACTGCTGAGAAATCTCTAATTCATAAGTACTTCCTATAATAATACTATCAAACTTTATATTTAAAATATCTTCAGGACTAATAACAGGAATGTTTTTAATTGTTGAATTATGCTTATTTACATCATTATCAGAAAAAGCTATTACTTTGTAATCCTTTGATATCTGCTGATAAACTTTTTTTCCTCCCTCACTCGCCCCAAATATAATAACTTTCATAACCAAGAAATTTTCCTTTTAAATTAAAAAACTTATATAACTATAAGTTACGTTACATATCAATAATGTAAACACCACTTCTACTCTAATACACCATCAAAAACAAGAGACATTATTATAACATTATTATAACATAATGATTTTTTATCATTAATTTCAAACCCAAACCGTTGATGCATTTTTATAACAGCTTTATTAAACTCAAATACACTAGCTGTCATCTTCTTAGATTTTAATACTCTAAAACCATATTCAATCGCCTGTTTTTCTAAATTTTTCCATACTTGAATTCTTAATTTTTTCGTTTCTAAATTATTAGACAGATAAAATCCCCAACTAATTTCTTCTTTATCTAAATCTGTATAATAAACAACTCCTGATTTTTTCCCTTGGTGATAATATATAAACCATTGCTTAGTTTTATCTTTTCTTATATTCCCCCACCAAGACAAATGTTCAGATTCCGAGATAATATGCCCTGTAAACATAGCTTGTCTAACTTTTTCTTCGTTTCGCCATTCTCTAATGAGACTTAGATCACTTTCTTCAAGCTGCTTAAGCATAATAAAATCTATTTTTTATCCGTTTGTTGATGATTAATATTATTCCCTAATAATTTCACCCTTCCATTTACATCAATATCTTTACGGGTTTCACTAGGAGATAAATCACCCACTATTAATTCATTCACTTCATCAATGCCTGTTTTTTTCTGATTTTTATTTGATTTAGCCAATAAGTAACGCAAAGATAAACGCATTTTTTCCACATCATTTTTAACAGGCTGTGTTCCATGTAATGTACAGTTATGCCACATCCCGACAAATCCTGCTTTTCCTGTCAAAATTAATTGATCACAAATCATTTCATGCCCCGTATCATCTTGATAACTCCATTGTGCAGCATGATCCTGAACTAATTTATGTGGAAATAATGTGGCTCCAAATTTGTGTGAATTAGGCAATAAATACAATGGTGAATCATGTTCAGTCACCTCATGTAAATACACATACACAGTGACAAAACTCGCAGGATCTAAATCCGTACTTCCTTTTGGCCAATCGATAATATCTTGATGATAATCTATACCTCTAAAATAAGTGATATCTCTATATTCCGGCTTAATATATGGGCCTAAATTAGCTACATTTACATTGGCAACTCTTTT
>ENA-ORXI01001748-ORXI01001748.1-sediment-metagenome-genome-assembly--contig:-NODE-1748-length-16577-cov-4.310727_pt1 | contig 16577 bp, 13 predicted proteins | sample MGYA00237861_ERZ511468 | MGnify/ENA primary metagenome ERZ511468 (study PRJEB26299, sample SAMN06266213) | sediment metagenome | isolation source: Hudson Canyon methane seep mesocosm | place... | reverse complement strand
TCGCCAAAAATGTGCAAGCCAGCTTGTTTCAATTGCCTGGAACCAAAACGTAACCGTTCAGCACTATCATGGTTTCCTGAAATAATAATGATGGGAATGCCCATCGTATTACATATGGTATTAAGTACTTCATCCAATAACTCAACAGCCGTCGCGGGTGGCACTGATCGGTCGTAAATGTCTCCCGCAATAACCAGTGAATCTGCTTTTTCAGTCTTCAAATACTCAACAATTTGCATCAATACATGCCGCTGATCTTCAAGTAGCGAAACGTTGTGAAATTGCCGGCCTATATGCCAGTCAGAGGTGTGGATAAATTTCATTGCTAGCGGCCTGATTGTTTTTTGTGCTGAGGATGATGGAGAATTATTCTTATTTTGAGGATTATACCTGTAGTTTTGAAAAGCTTTGTTATTTTTACCAATAATAGTCAAAATGCCAAATGAAAATTAATGGATAACGTAATATAACGGACTAATACAGATAGGACGCAGTATGAAGGCTGAGAAGCAGAAAGTAGCGGTGGTTGGAAGTGGTATAGCAGGTTTAAGTGTTGCTTGGCTACTGGGGCGAACTCATGAGGTGACCTTGTTTGAACGCCATGATGCTCCAGGTATGGGGGCTTTTAATCTCACTTATAAAGACGGGGCATTAGAAGAGCGAATAGATGTGCCTTTGCGAGCATTCAATACCTGCTATTACAAAAATTTAGTTGAGCTTTATAAAGAAATGGGCGTTGAAATCCAGCGAACAGATCATTCTGCCTCTTACTCCTCTAATGGAAACAAAAGCGTTTATTTCGGCTACCAGTATATTGAGCTGGGTAAACGGGCGCTGCCGATGTTTGCCAGTCTAAGCAAGGTAAATATTAAATCGCTAACGATTGCGAGAGATGCCGCTCGATTTTTAATGTTTGCCAAGCGGGATCGAAATAAAGGGCGTGTTGATGATTTAACTATCGAACAATACCTACGCTCTAAGCATTATTCGAATGAGTTTATAGAGGAGGTTGTCTTTCCTTCTTTTGCTGCAATATGCACCTGTTCTTATGATGCGGTAAGGCAATACCCCGCAGAGATTATTATTGATTTTCTAGCTAGTGGCATGTTGTTTAATGGTATTTGGCGTGCAAAGCATGGTGCAGAAGATGCTATTCATAAAATGCTTGAAAACTGTGAGATTCTTCATTGTAACTCGAGAATAGAAAAAATCACTAAACAGAACGGGCGGGTAAAAGTACAAGAAAGTAATGGAAAAGAGCATCTATTTGATCATGTGGTGATTGCTGTGCAGGCGAATCAAGCGATTAAGCTGATTTCGGAAGATGAATCCAATGCTTGTATGCTACTGAATAAAATCCCTTATGAACGGAGTGAGGTCGTTGTTCATGGTGATACTGGTTTAATACCAGAGGCTGAGAAGGATAAGGCCCCGGTTAATTTTCTGGTGGATAAAACCAGAGACAAGCCCATGGCAAGTATTTGGTTAAATGAAATTTACCCTTCTTTGAAAGGACGTTCACCTTTATTCCAGACATGGAATCCATTAATTGAGCCTAAAGACGGAACAGTGCTGGGGCGATCTTATTTTGAGCGTCCAACCGTTAACTTGGAGAGCTTAGCTGCAATAAGGTCACTCAATAAGCTGCATCAAGAAGGTGATCGAAAAATCTGGTATTGCGGTTCATATGCCATGCCGGGTATTCCATTGCTGGAGAGCGCGGTTCAATCGGCAATGAGTATTGCCGAGAGTTTAGGTGCTGATATACCTTGGGCTGTTTGAATAAAGACTATTCTTATTCAAGAACTACTTGAGCGGAAGCTGGGTAAGCCGTACACGGATAAATACTCTTACCCAGTTGATTACCAGTGACCTGTCCAGATACTAAGTTTGTTCTACAGGTGCCACACATGCCAGATCGACAGCCATGTTCTAGATGAATACCTTGATCTTCAGCCGCTTCAAGCAAGGTCTTATCACAGTCTTTAGCCTCAATCATAAAGCTGATGTTTCGTGATTTTAAAAATACAGTCACATCTTCATCGAATTTTCTTGTTTGGCTAATCCCGCTGTCTATGCGAACAAAATGTTCTATTTCCAGCTTGTTCAAATCGTATTTAATTGTATTAAGGTATTCAAGAACGGCATTCTTAAACGGTTCTGGGCCGCATAGATAAATATCTCTGTCTTTAAGGTCTGGATAGGCCTCTAATAGCTGGTTAGGAAGGTAAGATATACCTGCGTCATCGTGGCGAGAATAGCTAATATTAACATTGGAGCTGTTTTGAATTTGTTCAAGTTGAGTTTTAAAAATAGTTTCATTGGGTGTTCGTGAACGATAATAAAATGCGATGTCGGGGCGATCAGTTTTTTTATCTAATGCTTTTAATATTGAAAAGCAGGGAGTGATACCTGCGCCTGCGCAAATGAAAAGTAACTTCTTTTGATCACGATAAACAAAATGGCCGCGAGGTGATGAAATGTTAAGTACCATATCTACTTCAGCGTTTTGGTGCAGCCAGCTTGATACTTTACCTTCAGGGTTATGTTTTACAGTGATAGATACCGTATCGCCATTAATTTCAGAAAGAGAATAACAGCGAGAGGTGGCTTCCCCTGTATTGCCTGCATTAACCGTAAGTTCAATATGTTGCCCAGGCAATGGTTGCTTGAAGTGCTGGTTAGGCAGTAATACAAAGGTTTTGGTATCTTGGGTTTCTTGTCTTATTTCTATGATCTTGGCTTTGCAGTCATAAGACCAAATAAAAGGGTCTAGCCTTTCTGTCACCACATTCATTGTATTGCTAGCAAGGTACTCTAACCAGTCTCGGCCTAATTTTTTTATAGCCCAAGGGTGAATAGCTGTGCGAATATTATTTAGCATGAGATGCCTCCTTTTCAAGGAATGATGCTTCTACAGGCAAAGATTCAGACTCTTTAAATGAATAGCGCCACAACACCTTCATGTAACCGCTTATGGCCTGCCACCAGTTTTCATTGGATTTGTAGGGCAGGTTATACTTCTCGCACACTTGCTGAACTTCAATAGCCATATCAGGGTATCTGTGAGCAGGTATATCGGGGAATAAATGATGTTCAACCTGATAATTCAGGTGTCCCCATAAAATGCTTTGCCAGCGAGTACCTTTGAAATTTACCGATGAATCAAGCTGAGAAACGTACCACTTTCCTTTGTTTTTTAATGCGTCTTCTGATTGTAACGGTTCTGTTAAATGAGTTGCCTGAATGGTTAAGGCAATCCAGTAATTATTAATCATATCGGCTAGTAAGTTTGCTAGAAGTACCTTAAAAAAACTGTAACCGGTTATTAATGCTAATAGTGGAAATAGGATATATTCTTTAACCAATACTCGCCAAACTGCACGGTTGTGACGTATTTTTACATCGTCATCGGTTAAATGTTCTGTGTTATCAAACACGGCATAGCCTTTGTTGCCTAAAGGAAAGCGACGCTCTCTGAATTTGTCGTTTCCCCCAAGATTTTGTGCGTTGAAGTTGTAAAGCATTCCGGGGTAAACAAAAAACAAATAAATAGGCAGCTGAAAATAATGCCATTTGTTATGAGGCACTTTCGAATTTGTTCGTAAAAAACCATGGTTCAGGTCAGGGTCTTTTTCATAAACGTTGGTGTGAACATGGTGAATTCCGTTGTGTTCCTGACGCCATGCCGCTTCATCAATAGGCGCTTTCCAGCGAAATTTACGGGAATGAAACTGCGGGATTTCTTCAAATGAATCGTATTGGCCGTGTAAAACATTATGCCCGATCTCTATGGCTTCCATGTTTCTGTGTAAGAATAAAAATGGCACACCTAGCAGTGCTAATGGGCCAGGTAAGCACCAAATAAGCGCTCGGCCTATCACTTCAAAAATACGAGAATAGCGACGTATTCCTTTTATATAGCGGACATCTTTTTGCCCAAGGTCTTTTCGATGTTTTTCTTTTATATTTTCAAATGCCTGATGAATTTCATCAAACCTTTGTTCGTTGGAGTGTTCTTTAGAGGGCATAAGTATATTCTATCTATTGAAAGAGTAATGAGAGCGTGTTTTATCTTGCAGGTTGATTTAAGGCTGATCTAATATTGGTGTAGTACTTTGATTAGATGTATGGGTGTGCCTTACTTTGAGTTCTTCTATTAATGCATCCTTTTCTTGCCAAACGCCTTTTATCCAATCTTGAAATTCTATTTTGAATACTCTGTCTTGTGAGTAATCTTTTCCTCTTAGGGTGTCGGGAATGCTCACTTTTTTTACATCCACAACGATGTTCTTTACCTTCCCGCAAAGAAGATCCCAGAAGTCTGGTATACCGTCAGGATAGTAAATGGTTATATCAAGCATTGTATGCATTTGTTCTCCCATGCTGCCAAGTACAAATGCTGCCCCACCATATTTCGGCTTTAGAAGGTTATTATAAGGTGATTGTTGCTTATCGTGTTTTGCTTGAGTGAAGCGAGTACCTTCCAGAAAATTTAAAACAGCTACGGGTGTTGTTTTAAATTTTTCGCAAGCTTCTCGAGTTGTTTCGAGATCTTTACCTTTCATTTCAGGGTGTTTTTTAAGATATTGAAATGAAAATCGCTTCATAAAAGGGAAGTCTAGTGCCCACCAACAAATCCCCATCACGGGAACCCAAATAAGCTCTTGCTTTAGGAAGAACTTCAACATCGGTGTTTTGCCATTCATCACTTTTTGTACGATGGGGATGTCTGTCCAAGACTGGTGGTTACAATTAACAAAATACCAATCATCTGTTCTGAGGTTTTCTGTACCGGTGATCGTCCAGTTGATGTGTTGCGTTAAAGAAAGTACGAAGCTGTTAATTGAAACCCATAGATTGGCGATAATTATAAGGAATTGGGTCATCAGTTTTTTAACAAAACTAAGAGGGATAGCTACTTTTAGTAAGGCGCCAAGTAAGAGAAAAGGAAGTAAAAAAAACGTATTTGAAATGACTAATACAAGGGCCAGTATGCCACGGAGCCAGTAAGGGAGGAAATTAAGCATTAAGAGTCTCAATAATGATATTTATCAACAGTAGTTATACGTAATGGTAATTATTTTACGTTGATAGGTGATAAATATCAATATTTCAGCGAACAACTGTACTTTTAATTAAAAAAGGGGGGAGGGCTTGTTATTGAGTAACTAAAACCCCTTTTTCTTCCAGTTCCTCTCTGAATTGTTCTGTTCTAAGGTAGTTAACAAAGAAATCGGTGATTGCGATGAGTGACGATGAGCGCACGACTAATAAATTATCTTCTGGTACAGCGAGGACCTCAAAGTAATCAAGAAAATGAAATACTGTGCTGTAGCTTTTTGCATAAATATACCCTTGATACTCATATTCAATAGATGTGCCTGGTAAATTCTCTACGGTCTCTCGGATAAGAGGCCACGCTTCATCTAATGGCATCTTTAATTCAAAGGGTTGGATGCTATGAACAAAGGTGACGGCTTCTGTTGACGCACAGTTATGCAATGGCGGGCACCAATATAATGAACGTTCTTCTTCTTTTTCTTCAAGTGGAAACACCATACAGCCAGTGAGTGATAGTATGGTGCTCAACAGTAATAATATTTTTATCATTTTCATTTAATAAGAATCACGGAGTCGTTATGCCTTGCCTAAGGTTGGCATTAAATGTAAAAGACAGCCATTCCCTGCCATTGTTAAACGATATTTAGCATTTTGAACTCTCTCTAGAACACCTTTTTCAATTAAGAAATCAAGCATTTCAGTACTTAGCTCATCAAACCTGGCTTTAGCTGCAATTTCAGCTTGTGTAGCGGCCTCTTTGAAAGAGTACATTGCTTTCATTACTCGCGCTTCTCTATCTGAGATTTCTGCCATTGGGCCGGTATAGTGTGGGTATTGTGTTGCTGGGTGCTTTCCGTGAACACTACTATAAGACGCTTGAATCGCATCAATATCTGCCGCTTTGTTGCCTGTTAGTTGGTAGGTATGAAACACCCCTGAAACTTTAGTGCGGTAATCAACTTGAGCAAGAAATATAGGTAGCTCGCAAGCTTCGGCTACATGGTAAAACCCTGTCTTCCACTTCTCGACTGCTCCACGGGTGCCTTCAGGTGTAAAAAGAAAGAAAATACGCCCCCCTTTATGCTTGTCAACAAACTCTTTAATTAGCTCTACTTGTCCTTGCCCTTTTGCAGAACGATTGATTGGAATAGCGCCACAAGATAGAAGCATTGAGCCTATAACCGGGATGCGACACCAACTTTCTTTTATTGAAAAGTACATTTTTATATCAAGAATAATGGCCGCTGCCATTGCATAAAAAATATCCCAGTTAGATGTATGGGGTGCCGCAATGGTAATTCCAGCGCCTTCCGGTGCTAGTTTAGTGAGTTTCCAGCCAAACACTTTAAACCAGGCTATAAAAATAAATTTAAGGAAATATTTAACAAAAATCCCATCGAAGATTGTTTTATCACGTATTGACAGTGTTTTTTTAGCCATAAGAATTACAAGACCATAAAGTAGTTAATTTCGTTGATTGTAACACAAAGTTAGTGAGATCAGCTCCGTCGATTACGTTTCATATTGGTAATTATGTTCTGTTTTTGTATGGCTATTATTACAACAGGTAAAAATATAAATATCTGTTGTTTGTATATATCTCATATATTATGCACAGAAACTGTGGATAACTTTCTTAGTAAGTTCTTTAAAAAGCGCTGAAGTCCTTTTAATTCGTGGCTTTCAAACAAGTGTTTAAATATTGCACACAGATGACATCTAGCTTAAATAACACCCAAAAGGCCGTGCTAATGCGGTGGGGAAATTGCGATCATTTGCTAATTTTTTAGCCAAAGATACAACCTCATCAGCATTTAATGTACTGGTGACAGGAAAGCGCTGTGGCGATTCCTGACAATAAGTATTTGATGTTTCTTGTTCAAGGTTAGCAATAATCGCATCGGCGACCTCTAACGCTGATGAGGCTTTAACTATTTCCGCTCTTGCATAATTAACCCCGGCAAAAGAAACGTCTGCTGCACGAAGCGAAGGGTCATCCCCTGGAATTTGTTGTGCTCCAAATAGCGGGCTTCCTCCTACTACGGCATTGCTGAAATTTGGAATAAATTGAGCAACATGTTTTATCGCTTTTTCAGTGCGGTCTTCAATTTCAGTTTGATACCAGCGATCTGTTAGTTTTCTATGGAATAGACTGCTGAGCTTGGGTTGCGCTGAGTGTTCAGATGAAGCCGCCATACCTTCTTTAAATAAAGTGATATCTTCCGTCATGCCATGTAACTGAAAATAGCCGTCAGGGTAGGGGGTTAATTGCGCCATTCCATTGGGGGTACCACGCTCTCCATGGAATATCACTTCAGGCCATTCTTCTTTACAGTCAGGCCAGTGAACAAGGTAGGCTGCTTTAAATTCTACTAAGCGGTTACGCTTAAAGCCGGGCATATCATCTAAGGTGCCGGTACGATAGCCACACGCATTAACCAGGTAATCAACCTTAACGGTGTGTTGGGTGTTTTGAGCTGACGTATAACAAACCTCCCAGCCTATATTATCTTCTTGATGCTGAATATGGGTTACTTTGGATTGGGTTAACACCGCACAGCTATCAAACTTTTCTAATGCAAGGCTGACCGTTGCTGCAATACGGAAAATGCTGAGGCCATATTCTTGCACGATAATTAAAGGCAGTTTGAATTCATTAAGGTTGAGATTCTTTGCAACGGGAATCATCCAGTCATCTAGTGTTTGTGCCTTGGGTGGCGAGTCTTGCCTGGCTAGCGCTTCTAATGTTTGTTGATCATAAAGTTTAAAATAATCGTCTACAGCGCCTAAGACCTTGTTCTTCGGGTCTTGTTCAATCAGAAATGCGTATTCTTGCTGTAGTTTTTGTAGGCGAGATAATAGCTGCTCAGGGTTCCCGTTATCGTGAGTAGGAATAGCAATAACGGTAGGTCGAATATTGGCTGTATGAGGAAACACCCGAAGCGTATCAATAGACTGGCGGAGCAAGGTAATACATTGCTCATCTGATATTTCTCTGTATAAATTACCTCCCGCATGCAAGTGACATATAGGGGGGCCATTGACCAGTGTTGTTCCTTCTTCAAAAAGAGTAACGTTCATACCCTGTTCAGCCAAGCGTAAAGCTACAGTGGAGCCTGCCATGCCTCCACCGACGATACCTACATGTAAGTTTTTTATCATTTTTCGGGTAACTTATCTCTTCACAAGGTAAAACATTCTTGTATTTTAGTCAGAATTAGCGCTATTTTACTCTGTCCCCGCGGTGTTTTGAATTATAATTATCCCTCCTTTCAGTTAAGTAATTAAATATGGCGTTTACCCTCAGAAATTACCAACGTGATGCCGTTAGGGCAACGATAGAGCACTTTCGAAAGAGTGACGAGTCAGCGGTAATTGTTCTGCCAACGGGAGCCGGAAAAAGCTTAGTTATTGCAGAGTTATCCAGACTTGCTAAACGTAAGGTATTGGTTTTGGCTCATGTAAAAGAACTGGTTGAGCAGAATCATGACAAATACGAGAGTTATGGGCTTAAAGCGAGTATTTACTCTGCAGGTTTGAAACAAAAAAATACCGATCAACAAGTGACCTTTGCCAGCATTCAATCTGTTTCACGTAATCTGGATGTATTCTCTGAATCATACTCGCTAGTGATCATTGATGAATGTCACCGGGTAAGCGGGGCGGCGGATGAAGTTCAGGATAAAGGTAATAGTAAAGGCTGTAGTGAAGACAAGAACGAAAGCCAATACTTGCAGCTCATTCGCAAACTTAAAACGCATAATTCAGGGCTCAAGGTTCTAGGTTTAACCGCGACGCCCTATAGAATGGGAATAGGGTGGATTTACCAATACCATTATCATGGTTTTACCCGTGCAGAAGATTCTCGCCCATTTACCTCGTGTATTTATGAGCTGCCGCTGAAATACATGATTAAGAATGACTATTTAACGCCACCAAAAGTGATTGATGCGGCGATTGCCCATTATGATTTTTCTAGTCTTAACGCGAATACAAAGGGTCATTACAACGAACGGGAAGTGAATGATCTGCTTACTCGCTACCCCAGAGTGACCGAAGGGATTATTGAACAGATTAAAACACTGGCGAATGGTGAGTCTAAACGACAAGGTGTGATGATTTTTGCCGCGACTGTAAAACATGCCATTGAAATTCAGGGTTATTTAGATACCTCAGAAACCGCCTTAATAACAGGAGATACACCTGGTAAAGAGCGAAATGAATTGATTCAGCGCTTTAAAGCTAGAGAGCTTCGTTTTTTGGTGAATGTTTCTGTGTTAACAACTGGCTTTGATGCGCCTCATGTTGATGTGATCGCGATTTTACGACCTACTGAGTCGGTTAGCCTTTATCAACAAATTGTGGGTCGTGGCTTACGTTTGTCAGAGGGGAAAACAGACTGCCTGGTCATTGATTATGCAGGGAATGGTTTCGATCTGTTTTATCCGGAAGTAGGTGGTCGCAAGGGCGAATCAGATAGTGTGCCGGTAATGGTCCATTGTCCTCAATGTGATTTCGCCAATACGTTTTGGGGTAAAGTCGATGAAGAAGGTCATCTAATTGAGCATTATGGCCGAAAGTGCTGGGGCTTTGAGCTAGATGAGAATGACCAGCGAGTGCTTTGTGATTATCGCTTCCGCTTTAAAGAATGCCGTCACTGTGGTGCAGAAAATGATATTGCAGCAAGAGAGTGTAATACTTGTCATGAAGCAATAGTCGACCCCGACGAACAATTGAAAGCTGCACTTAGATTGAAAAATGCCATGGTCATTCGTTGTGCTGGTGTGACTTTTTTGGAACAGGGTGAGCGATTAAAGGTGATTTATCATGATGAAGAAGGGGTTGAATTAAGTGAGTCGTTTGATTTGTCTCACAAGGGGCAGAGGCATATTTTCAACCTTCTTTTTGGTCGTCGTTTTAAGCTGGGTATGTCACCTAAACCGTTTAAAAATGCATGTGAAGTAGTGAGTGTCAGTCAGCATTTTACCGCCCCTGATTTTGTGGTTGCCAGAAAGGTTGGGAATTTTTGGCGGGTAAAAGAACGAATATTTGATTACGAAGGGAGTTATAGGAAAGCCAATGAAATTTAAAAAATGACGACGATTTCTTTTGTGCAACGTTATCAACTGAATTAGACGACATTATTCTGGATAGATTCCGATTAAAGCCTAAACTTTTCTAAACATAGATTTTTTTGAACATAGCTTAAGGAGCCAATAAATGGCAAGTCTCAAAATGAAACGAGGGTTAGTGCTTGCATCAAGTACTGTGTCCTTTACCGTCTGTTTTATGATCTGGATGATGTTTGCTGTTATTGGTATTCCCATTAAAGAGCAGCTGGGTCTTAACGAAACTCAATTTGGTTTACTTGCGGCAACTCCTGTTTTAACAGGTGCTTTAACACGACTTCCATTGGGTATGCTAACGGATAAGTTTGGTGGCCGAATTGTTCTGTTTCTTTTAATGTTATCTACTGTAGTGCCTATTTACTGTTTGTCTTTAGCGACTGAGTATTGGCACTTTCTTTCATTAGGTTTAGTGGTTGGTGTGTCTGGTGGCTCATTTGCGGTGGGTATTGCGTATGTGGCTAAATGGTTCGAGAAAGGCAATCAAGGTTTTGCTATGGGAATATTTGGTGCAGGTAATGCTGGTGCTGCATTAACCAAACTTATTGCTCCCTCCATTGTTGTCGCTTTCGGCTGGCAGATGGTTCCTACTATTTATGCGGTTATTATGTTGATTGCTGCCATCATGTTTTGGTTCATTAGTTTTGAAGATAAGTCACATAGAATTTCCTCAGATGTGACCTTTAAAGACCAGTTACAAGTTTTGAAAGATCCGCATATTTGGCGTTATTGCCAATACTACTCTTTTGTATTTGGAGGATATGTAGCCTTAGCGTTATGGATGACTAAGTATTATATCGGTGAATATGGTTTTGATCTGCAGACGGCTGCTTTACTTGCAGCTTGCTTCTCATTACCTGGCGGAATATTAAGAGCGTTAGGCGGTTGGTTCTCAGATAAATACGGTGCTCACTCTGTAACATGGTGGGTTATGTGGGTCTGTTGGATTTGCCTGTTTATTATGTCTTATCCGCAAACAGAATTTACTATCAAAACCGTTGAAGGGCCAAAATCATTTGAGATTGCGCTGAGTCCTACCATTTTTACTATTTTATTATTCACCGTGGGTGTTGCCATGGCCTTTGGTAAGGCCTCTGTTTATAAATATATTTCTGATGAATACCCCGACAACATGGGTGCAGTGTCTGGCATCGTCGGACTGGCGGGTGGTTTAGGTGGTTTTGTCCTGCCTATTATGTTCGGTATTTTAATGGATTTAACCGCGGTAAGAACCTCAGCCTTTATGCTTATGTTTGGTATTACCTGGGTCTCACTTATTTGGATGTATACCATCGAAGTAAGAAAGACGCCGCTTATGGGGCGTTCTGAAAATGAAATCAAGTGGTAAATTACACTCCAGAAATCTACACCATGGACGGTATGATTTTGAAGTTTTAAGTAAAGCTTGTCCTGAGTTGTCGCTTTATATTAAGCCGAACCCCAAGGGCGATAAAACCATAGATTTTAGTGATAAAAAGGCAGTGCTTTGCTTAAATAAAGCACTGCTGGCGCATTTCTATCACATAGATAACTGGCAAATACCTGAAGGTTATTTGTGTCCTCCTATTCCAGGTCGTGCAGATTATATTCATTATATTGCAGACCTTCTTGCTTCTTGTAATTATGAGGTAGAAGGAAAGGTACCTACAGGAAAACAAGTTAAAGTGCTTGATATTGGCACGGGTGCGAATTGCATCTACCCTATTATTGGCTGTCAGAGTTATGGATGGCAGTTTGTGGGTTCCGATATAGATCCAGTGTCTATTGATGTGGCCAAGGTTATTGTTCAGTCAAACGGGAACTTATCTGGCCGCATTAAATTGGTTTTGCAAAAAGAAAGTGATGCCATTTTTGAGGGCATCATTAAGGCAAAAGACCAGTTTGATCTTACGATGTGTAATCCACCTTTTCACTCATCCATGGCTGAAGCGCAAGCAGGCAGTCAACGTAAGCTGAAAAATTTGGCTAAAGGTAAACCGGTTAAAAATCAGGAGCATGTTAAGTCGCAAGCTAAGTTAAACTTTGGCGGTCAAAGCGCTGAATTGTGGTGCCCTGGAGGAGAGCTTAGGTTTATAAAACAAATGATCAGGGAGAGTGCAGGCTTTGCTGATCAGGTTTGTTGGTTTACCAGTTTGGTTTCGAAAGGGGATAATATTCAAGCTTTGAAATTGGCTTTGAACCAACAGGGTGCGAAACAGATTGAAGTAATAAATATGAGTCAGGGGCAGAAGATAAGCCGACTTATAGCCTGGAGTTTTTTAAGCCCTGAACAACAAAAAGATTGGACTAAAGATCGATGGGTAAAAACCTGACATAGGTCATTTTGATTACGTGTATCAGGCATAAACTAAAGTAGTAAGATAATAAAGCATTAATTAAATAAACGAGCAGGTGATAAGGTATGAAAAACAACAAAAAAATACTAAGCGTCGGTTTATGTGGACTGGGTTTATCAGGACTTTTACTCGGAACACCTGCTTTTGCAGATGACGACGATGATGAAATGATATTAACCAGTAAAAAAATAACACAAGCCATCACGATTGATGGTGTTGAAGATGCTCTTTGGGATAGTGCTGAAGATCTTGAAATTGAGCTGGATAAGACTCCTTATAAGCCAAGTAATGGTTATGAGGGAATAACCGAAACTGAAGTCTCTATTAAGTCACTTTATGATGATAAGCACGTTTACTTTCTGCTTGAGTACAAAGACCCTACTCACAGTATTGAGCGTTTCCCTTGGATGAAACAGTCTGATGGTAGTTGGAAACAACTAAAAGCCAAAGACAGTACAGGGCATGATAATACGTATTACGAAGATAAGCTGGCGATGTTCTGGAATATCAATGCGAGTAAGTTTGATATAAAAGGTTGTGCCGTTGCTTGTCACAAAGCGTCTAAAGGTAAGATTAATGGAATCGAAGATAAGTCACCTGCCCGTAAGTACACCAAACCAGGTGAATCCATTGATATGTGGCATTGGAAAGGTGTACGTACCAACCCTAACCACCAAATTGATGATCAGTTTGTAGATAGCAATACTGACCCGAAGAAAAACAAGGGCTGGGGTCGTAAAGGCGATAATAAAACCGGTGGTGGCTACAAAAATAACGTAGCAAACGATGCGCCTGCATTTACCGCAAAAGGTTTAACCGCCACATCAGTCGCTATTCTTGATAGCGAAAAAGTACCTTTTGACCCTACATACTCTGCAAGTGACCGAATTCCAGGCATTGTAACCGCACCCTTTGAAGGTTCTCGCGGTGATATAGAAGCCTTTGGTGTTTGGAAAGATGGCGTGTGGACGGTTGAAATCAAACGTGCACTCGTCACTACAGGCAAAAATGCTGACGTTCAGGATGTGCAGTTTAAAGACTTGAGTAAGGGGTATTTGTTTGGTGTAGCTGTGTTTGATAACAGCCAGATCAATCACGTTTACCATTACGATGCTTATGAACTGGTGTTTAAGTAAGTTAGTGTTGTCTTAATAAACACATTACCTATGAGTGCATGAGCAATTCGTGCACTCTATGTTTTTTTAGGCGGCCTCGATCTTAGTCATAAACGCATGATTAAGAAAATTTCTTTATTAGAGAGTGCTCTCTAATAATAATTCCATTCAGATAATTAGATATCATTTCTCGAACTTTTGGGCTAATCCCTCTTTTTAGAGCCAGTGAGTCAAATTGGGCAATAGCATCAAGACATTGAGATATAATTTTTTTAATTTCACTGGGTTTGGTTATTCCTGCCTCTCTGGCTAATTCAGTGATTGCCTTATGTGGGACTGCTTTTCCATGACCTAGTAGTGAGCTTGTTTGTTGTTGATGAGGTGTAGGTGAAAAGCAAACATCAAAAAACGGACTTAACTGCCATTTACCTTCATCATTTTGTAAAAATGCAAAGTTTTTGCTGTGATCATCGCAGTTGCCAGACAGTAAATTAAAAACACCTCTGCGGAACATTTCTCGTGTCTGTCCCTGATGTTTGGTTAATACCTGGGTCGCACGAATTAATGATTGGTAATCAATAGATGGTGCTCGAAAGTCTGCATTTAAAAGACCGCAAACAGAGTGCATGTGCAAGCGACCTGTTTCTATATTGTTTGCAGAGTAGGTAACATCAAATCGTTTTAAAGCTAACCACTGCGTCCCTAAAGGGTTATCAAACAGGTGGTACTCTGGCGTGTTGCACCCCGCTAATTTTGCCATATCTAAATATATAGATTCAACCAGCCCTTCTTCATGTTTCAGTAGTAATTTGTCAGAGCCAAATTTGATTATCCATTGAGGGAGTTTGTTATTTGGGTGAGTGCTTATTATTTTCCCATCAAAGCCAATGAGAGCTTTAGGGCGGGCACCACCTGGTGAGCCACCAGCAATAGTGATAGCGGGCAATACATCTTTATCGCTGCCTTCATAAAGTTCAATGGATGCTTTACCTAGTTCGTTGAGTGTTAGAAATTGATCTATTTCAGTGGTAAAGCATGAGGGTTTATAGGTAAGCGCACCCATGCCATTTCCCCCTATATAAGCTAGTCGATGAAGTGGTGATATCTCATGCAGGTTCATTCCTGATTTTAGAAATTGTTTATCCATTAACATGAGCCCCCAACCGTCTGGGAGACTATCTGAAAAAACACCGTAAAGACCTTTGTGTAAATTAGATTCAGGCTGGTTAACTTCAGTATTGAAGGGGAGTTTAAAGGGCGAAATAGATGGGTGGTTCTGGATGTAACTATTATCGTAAGCAAAGAATATTTGGCCTTGCTTGTCTGTTGCCATTTCGCCAACGGTTATGTTTTCTCCGGTGCTCAGTGTTCGACTGACCTTAATGCTGTTAATTAAACTAACCATTCTTGATCTCTGCAATGCTTCTGGGTTTTGGTTGTTGTTGAATAAGGTCGTTAAGTTTATCTATGTCGTCTAAAGCGGAAAATATTAGCAGAAACTGGCTTAATGAAATGTAACAGGTATTCTCAAATCGTTTAATTGTTTCAGTTGGAACACCACAAACTTCAGAAAAGGCCTTTCTGCTTTTAAAGCCTTTTGCCTTGCGTTGCTGCCTGCACCAATCAGCCAAAGCTTTTTGTGTTGTTGATGGCGTGTTAAGAGATAACAGGGTCATAGGTATCCATAGTAATTCATAATTAGGTATTATTATGTCTATAAATTGAAGGTTGTGTTAATTATAGGTTAAATAATACCTATTTTAAAGTGGGTGTTGGATATTGCAGCGGGTTGATCTAAGGTGCAATTACATAGCGCTCAGCTATAATATCCTGTAAGCTACGCCACCGCTAAAATAGCGCATTCTTTTTCTTTGCAAGCCATCATACGAGAGCAATCTATGAGCTTTGATTCCCTGGGTTTATCTGCACCAATCCTTAAAGCCGTTGCCGAACAGGGCTACGAAACACCTTCACCGATTCAGGCTCAGGCGATTCCTGCGGTCATTGAAGGCAGGGATGTCATGGCTGCAGCTCAGACGGGTACAGGTAAAACGGCGGGTTTTACTCTGCCGTTGTTAGAGCGCCTTTCTAAGGGAGACCGAGCCAGAAACAATCATGTGAGGGCGTTGGTTTTAACGCCTACCCGTGAGCTGGCTGCTCAGGTCGGTGAAAGTGTAGCGACGTATGGCAAGCATTTACCCATTAACTCTACCGTTGTTTTTGGTGGCGTAAAAATTAATCCTCAGATGATGAAGTTGCGTAAGGGGGTTGATGTATTGGTTGCCACGCCTGGTCGCTTGCTTGATTTATACAACCAGAATGCCGTTAAATTTGGTCAGCTTGAAGTGTTGGTTTTAGATGAAGCAGACCGTATGTTGGATATGGGCTTTATTCACGATATTAAAAAAATTCTGGCAGCACTGCCTAAAAAACGTCAAAACCTAATGTTTTCTGCCACCTTTTCTGATGACATTCGAAGGTTAGCCAAAGGCTTGGTTAATGACCCTGTTGAAGTGTCAGTATCAGCGCCTAATACAACAGTAAAGAGCGTAGAACACTGGATTTACCCTGTCGATAAAGGTAAGAAGCCTGCTTTGCTGAGCAAGTTGATTCAAGATAATAAATGGAAGCAAGTACTGGTTTTCAGTAAAACAAAACATGGTGCTAACCGCTTAACTAAGCAGTTGGACGCCAAGGGAATTACTGCTGCTGCTATACATGGCAATAAGAGTCAGGGTGCTCGTACTCGTGCTTTGGCTGACTTTAAGAGTGGCGCAGTAAGAGTTTTAGTGGCAACTGATATTGCCGCTCGTGGTTTGGATATTGAACAACTGCCTCATGTAATAAATTTTGATTTACCTAATGTGCCAGAAGATTATGTGCATCGTATTGGTCGTACCGGTCGTGCAGGTGCTTCTGGAGAAGCCATTTCATTA
>ENA-ORXI01001747-ORXI01001747.1-sediment-metagenome-genome-assembly--contig:-NODE-1747-length-16582-cov-4.779824_pt1 | contig 16582 bp, 8 predicted proteins | sample MGYA00237861_ERZ511468 | MGnify/ENA primary metagenome ERZ511468 (study PRJEB26299, sample SAMN06266213) | sediment metagenome | isolation source: Hudson Canyon methane seep mesocosm | place: USA:Hudson... | reverse complement strand
CTGCACACCTGTGTTATCGCATCCAATGCATCACTATACTGCTGGGGCCGTCACGAAGAAGGTCAACTTGGGTTGGGCACCTCTGACGGTGTGAATATCCAAGACAGTGACATCCCTGCATATGTTGACCTATACGGCTATGACCCTAACTCGACGGTTGTTGCATACGCCTCCTTAGGCGAGAGGGACCATGACAACGACGGCATCATTTCATTATTCGACTCGACTCCATGGGTCGCTGAATCATGCCCTCCAGGTCAGTATTTGTCCGTTCTGCAGTGCATTGACGCCTCCCCGGGATATTACGTACCTTACCATGGGATGACCGAGCAATTCGAATGCTACCCTGGAACCTACCAACCATACACTGGGCAGAGCTCTTGCATGGATACCTCTCCCGGTTACTTCACCGACGTCAATGGTTCGATTAACCAGAGCCCGTGCTTCGCAGGGACCTACCAGCCGGCCGACGGCCAAACTTCGTGTATTGATGTCGATCGGGGCAATTACAGCGATGCAGGATTAGCCTTCCAGATACCCTGTCCACCGGGAACCTACCAACCTGACCTCGGACAACCGACTTGCCTAGATGCCGACCCGGGAAACTATGTCTCCGAACCTCAGCAATTCGACCAGACCAAATGCTCGCCGGGAACCTATCAGCCGGTGGCCGGTAAGTCCAGCTGCTTCTCAGCATCAGAAGGGCATTACGCGCCAGGCTTTGGTTCAGTGGATCAACTGGTATGTGAGCCTGGGACCTACGCACCATCGTCTGGCATGGACTCGTGCCACCCTGCCGATCCCGGGTACTACGTCACTGATAGTGGGGCCATAGATCAGATGGCCTGTCCGGCTGGTTCGCATCAACCGACTCCAGCATCGACTGGTTGCTCTCTGGTCGATTCAGGGCACTACGCACCCGAGTCTGGGACAGGGTTCCAGATACCTTGCCCGGCGGGCAACTATCAACCCGACACTGGCTCAGAGGATTGTATAGAAGTCGATCCAGGTCACTATGCACCAGGTCCTGCTGCTACTTCACAAACCGAGTGTGATGCTGGCAGTTATGCACCCGGAGGTGGATTGGGTGAATGCCTGTTGGCTGACCCAGGTCACCACGTCTCCGATACAGGCTCAGACTCACAGACTGCATGTTCTGCGGGATATCATCAGCCGGAATCAGGCGCTCCGGAGTGCTTGGCCAACGAGATAGGACATTACACGGATGAGAGTGGAACCGCAGAACAGATACCTTGCTCTCTCGGGACCTACCAGTCGATGACAGGTGCAACATCCTGTTCGGAGGCCGACTATGGTTTCCACGTCCCCAACTTGGGTTCCGCGGGCCAGGAGCCCTGTCTGATAGGCACCTATCAGTCATTCACTGGACAATCAGACTGCACCGCTGCAGAGCCAGGACATTTCGTTGACACCCGCGAGGCCTCAGTGTCCACCGCTTGCGGGCGCGGGTCCTACCAGCCTGAGGAGGGACAGTCGGAATGCATAGACGCAGACCCTGGCAACCATGTCCCGTCGACTGGTTCTCCAACCCAGACACCTTGCGAGCGGGGCACCTTCCAAGAAATGGGGGCACAGGCAGAGTGTATCGACTCCCAACCTGGATACTATGTATCAACCAGTGGGGCTGATTTCCAGTCGGCCTGCAATGCAGGCACGTATCAGGACGCTCCGGGTAAGATGAGTTGTAAGGAGGCAGACGTCGATCACTTCGTCGCTGAATCCGCAGCTACCAATCAGGAGATGTGCAAGGGTGACTCAACGCAGCCCGATAAGGGGCAGACCAACTGCATCGAGACTGATACCTCCCCTGTTTTCGTGATGGGCGCGGCAGCAGCCGTCGCAGTAGTCGTACTCATACTAGTCTACACCCAGTCACAGAAAAAGGAGGCACCAAAGAGTCGTAAGAAAATAGACTCCAAACTTGGTCATTTGGGCGAACAGAAGGGCAAGCGCAGAAAGCGTCCCCCTGCGGGCAAGCGCAGAAAGCGTCCCCCTGCGGGCAAGCGCAGAAAGCGTCCCCCCAAAGAGGATTGAAGGCCTAGCGCAATTGATATGCGAGAGGAGCCCCGAGAGGTTCTGTGAAGGACTATCCGAGCGAACGAGTCGACCTGCGCAGTGACACGGTCACACAGCCTACACCCCCGATGCGCGAGGCGATGGCAGCAGCGGTAGTGGGAGACGATGTCCTAGGCGACGACCCTACAGTGATAGAGCTGCAGAACCGCATTGCAGAGATGCTCGGGAAAGAGGCCGCACTGTTCGTTCCCTCAGGGACTATGTCCAATGCAGTAGCAATCAAATCGCAGACCAAGCCCGGAGACGAGATTGTCACCCATCGCAAGAGCCACATCTACATGTACGAGGCAGGCGGTTACGCGGTACTAGCAGGATGCTCAATCTCCTTGGTTGAAGGAGAGAGAGGGCAAATGTCTCCTGAGGATGTTCAGAGGGCTATTCGAAAGGTAGCCGGAAGCGATTCACATTATCCAGAATGCACTCTGATTTGCGTTGAGAACACAGCAAATGTAGGGGGCGGGTCAATCTACGACCAGAAGACCTTGGATGCAATCTGTGAAGTCGCACATAAGAACGACTGTCGCGCCCATATGGATGGTGCACGGATGTTCAATGCAATCGTTGCCAGTGGTACCGATCCAGCAAGGATGGTTAGAGACTTCGATACTATCTCGATATGTTTGTCGAAGGGTCTTGGTGCACCCATCGGCTCCGTCCTTGTAGGGGATGCCGCTACCATTACCGAGGCTCACAGATGGCGCAAGATGTTTGGCGGAGGGATGAGGCAGTCAGGAATACTCGCAGCTGCTGGGTTGTATGCCTTGGAGAACAACATCGATAGGCTCGGAGAGGACCATGCCCGAGCCCGACGCCTCGCCGAGGCGTTGGACGCCATGGAGGCGTATTCGATTGACCTCGGAGCAGTTCAGTCAAACATGGTGTACATCAATTGTAAGAAGGATGGAGCGAAGACTCTAGTCAATAACCTAGCCGAGCGGGGCATCGATGTTCTGGACCTGGAGCAGGGTGTCGACTACGGTGATATATCGACTGTAAGGGCGGTAGTGCATCTGCACATCACCGATGAGGACATCGACCGGGTCATCACTGCTTTCGATGCTGCTCAATGACCCGGAAGCATTCAATATCCCAATATGCAGGGACTAATGTGAGAGTGACACCATTTCTCTTGGTCGCACTACTTCTAACAGCCTCAACCCAAGTCATTGCCACCAGTGAGCAAAGCTCGATGTGGGACGATGCAAGAATCGGAGTCTCCGGAGGAGTCCTTGGCGCTCTAGAGATACCTCTGACGAACGAGACGACAGACAGTGAAATCGTACTCAACTATTCTGAGATGACTCCGGTTGTTGAGGTCTACACCGCTACCTGGTGTTTCAACTGCGTGACCACGGAGCAGGCTCTTGATGAGGCCATAGGAGATTCCGATGTCTTGCGCATTCACTACCACAGGCACTGGTCTGAACCAGAGGATCCCTTTGGCAACAATGCCACGGAGTATCGTTGGGAGTCTACCTACGGCGACGCCTCGACTGCAGTTGGGGGAGCACCCAGACTTGCTCCGACCACGGTGTTCGGGGGGGAGAGGATGCATCTGGGGACCTCGCCGAGTTCGAGCAGCCTCACGAACGACTACTCCACATCATTGGCCACTGGATCTTCTTGGAACTTCATAGGGACCGCTCGGTTGTCTATTTCTGTTACCGAATCAGGTGAGACGAAGTTCTCATGGAACATCACCGATCTGAGTGTTGACTACGATGATGACTACTGGACCTTTACTCTAACACCATGGCTTCTTTTTGTCGAGGACAGCGCCAGTTTCCCAGATGGCTCGAATGGTGTCGGGGACTACCTGCACGTGCTGCATGATGCCATTGAATTGGATGGATTGGAAGGCTCCATGACTGTAGAATCTCCACCGGCATGGGATGATGATGATGTCTCAGCCGTGCTGTTAATAGATTGGTCAAGGAGAGGACCTTCGGTTGGTGACAGCACTCCCTTCCTGCCGGGACCGGGATTGGCAGCCGTACTGTTATGTCTCATTGTGGCTTCGCTGCCGTCACGCAGAGAGCGATGATATCTTAGATATGGTATCCGACCTTGAGGTGGGTTGAATAACCCCACCCCACCATTGTGTATGCTCGGTGATGCCATGTCCTCGGAAACCCTCGTTCAGGTGACTTGTGAAGAGGTGCCCAGAGGCAATATCCCAGTATGGCTCACAGAGCATATTTCGAGACAATCTCTGGGTCCTACGGGATCCGAGTCAGACCTCTCGGGAAGAGTTCTGGTCGTCTACCCTACTGAAGAATCCAGAAAGCAGGCGCTTGCCAGAATGCCGAGTAGTCAGGCTATTGACAGTACACTCCACCATACCATCGACTCGCTGAAGTCCTCACTGGTTGCAGATCTGAGGCTGCCGAGGGTTCTGAGCACCGAGGGCGGCTTTGAACTGGTGTTGCATGAGGCCTGCCGTCGCGAGGCGGCAAGGCTAGCATTCCCGATGATTAATCCGTTGCCGGAGATGAAGTGGGGTAGGGGGAAGACCGCAGTTCTGGCCGAGCTGCATTCGTACCTGTCGCGTGAGTCAGCCGCTTCTAATTGGGACGGCCCGGGAATCACTTCCTTCAGGGCCATCATCAAGCATCTCGAGAAGCGATTAGGAGGAACCCACCCGGATATGGTGGCTTCCCGCATTATCGATGGCCTGTACAAAGTGGAAAAGCCATTCTCTCTCCTCGATGTGGATGGCATAATCATGCTCGACCACCCTCCAGGGGTGCCCCGCTCGCACGTTGAGATTATGCTAGCAGTTTCGAGGCACTGCCCCATTCATCAATTGGCTCACCCCGGCAACTTCAGGCTTGGGCACCACGGCATGCTTCTGCTCGATCAGCACCCAATCAAGACCCAATCAGACCTTCCTCCATGGGTGCCGCCGCACCAGCCAGAATCAACTCCATCCGAGTCGTCTACCGAGCGTGTACTGCTGCAGAGGGAGAAACACTCCTTCGAGGCGACGATTAGGTTGACACGAGAACGCCTTGAGTCAAACCCTTCTTCCCATCTCATCATCGTGGATCCAGCGCTGGAGTCTAACCTACCACAATGGGAGAGGGGTCTGAAGGCACTTGGGGTACCACTTCCTCCTTCGCGCCAACCGGCACACACTCACTCTCTGGGTCACTGGCTGATCGCTTTGGCAACCCTGCCTCACGGTCCCGATGCGTTCTCCCTTGAGGCATTGAGGTCTTTCTCGCTGCAAGCGACACTCAGGCCATTCGAAAGCCCTGATGCTCACCCCACGGAGGACAGAATCAGTCCGCGTGCTGACCCTGACATGTTGACGGAACTGGCTCGGGGCGAGCATGTCCTAGGTGGCCCCGGGGCTCTCGCTAGATGGCTGCAGACGATAGCGAGGCCACCAATATCGGAGCGCGACCAGTTCAGGAAGGAATCGACGCAGTGGTGGCTCCTTTGCGTCGCCGATTCCCTGAGACCACTGCTCAGGGGGGAGGACCGCGCAGTCCTCGATGAAGCCAGCAGGGTGGGCTGCCACACAGGGCAAAAACTCCCGGCGATTGAGTCCTCAGCCAGTGGCGATGACTGGCTGCTCTCCATACTCGGAATGATTGACCTAGAGTCCGCGATGGAGTCGTGTGACGGCGAGGGACCCACTCCGTCAGCGGTGGCCCAAGCCGTAGTCAAGGACATTCAGGCGCTCAGGTTGATGCAGTCTAGTATGAGTCACAGCGCACCCGAAATGGGCCCGAAATGGGTCGATGAGTTCATTCCCCTCATTCGCTCCTCAAGCATCCAAAGTGGCTCTTCGCTAGCCTCTGGAAGGGTCAGGGTACTCACTCCAGCCACCGCTCTCGGCTGCACTGCCGATGCCATCATCCTAGCAAACCTGTCGAGCTCCTCGTGGGATCTCAGAACCCCGAAGATGGCCTTCCTCGGTGACGAGGAGCGACATTCGCTGGACCTGCTCCGACCGGATGGCCCAATCAGAGCAGCAAGGCACCAACTCGAACACCTTCTCGCCGCGGCTCCCGAAGTCTTAGTCCTCGATCCGAGCCTCGACGATGCGTCCCCGGCAGCCGCCCCTATTCGAGAGTGGGCAGCAGCCCACGATCCTGATGACAATGCCGAGGTGATGCGCACCGAGCCCGGGCAACCGGTCAGCCCACGCGGCCTCAGGCAGTCCGACGGAATATCCCTCAGGAACATGCTTCCTTCGGCCCGAGCACCTCTCAACCCCAGCGCCATATCGGTATCAATGGACTCGGAATTGCAGCACGATCGCGAGAGACGGCAACCGAGTCATGCCGATGACGATGGATACCTAGCCCAGACTTCTGTCCAGCATCTGTTCTCTATTGACAGGATAGATCTGACCCGTCGGACACCGCCCGGCATCGAACCTCCCCGCTCGCACGACAGGTGGCCTGTGGTTGGAGGCTTCGTTGCCGGAGGCAAGAGGACCCCTACCATTGACCCCCGCCCATTCGCCCCCCCTGCAACCGGTACGGATGTCAGCGATTCGAGGCACGGCCATTCAGTGGGAGCCGAGCAGGATGTCCCTATTTGGTCGCCGAGCAGGCTGCATTACTGGCTCAAGTGTCCGAGAATGGGTTGGTTGTCGAACGGGCTCAGGGCAGAGGAGGACGAACTACAGGCAGAGGACCTAGATCCACGTACCCACGGTGAGCTACTTCACAACGTCCATCACGACCTAATCTGTCAGACCCTTGGATTCGAAATTGGTATTGAGAGATCTTTCGGAGAAGGTAGCTCTGTCAGCAGCGTCGCCCAATCTGGTATGAGCGAGGACGAGCTGATGCGAATAGCACTCGAGTCTCTGGACAGTCGAGCCCCCTGGCTCGACAGGACTGACGCGGTTTCTACTCACAGGCTGATGATATTGACTGGGATGAGCAGAGACGAGTGGAACCGATGGCTGACTAATCCCTGCCCTGTACCGCCATCGGGAAGGGTCGGGACCATCGTAAGGGCCGAATCAACAGTCCGTCATGCCTCACCGGTATGCCTCGAATGGAGCGTGGCTGACTTCGATGAGAAAGGAATCGAGATATCGATACCAAAGGATATCTCTGGAGGCGAGAAGCTCCCGCCGATTCGGGTTCGGGGCTACATAGACAGGGTCGACATCCTGCCAATGGATGAGTCCACTAAAGAGTGGCTAGATCCAGAGGGGGACGAGAGCGTCGCTCCACTCAGGGTCCATGGTTCGGGGTGGAGGCCGCGCCGTTTGGTGGCAATTAGGGACCTCAAGACCTCTGAGAGCAAGGCAGCAAAGATACGGCATTCCGACGGGCTGCTCGACGAACTCCAATTGGCGCTGTACGCGAGGGCGTGGGAGATTGCCCACCCAGGTGACTTGGTGGTCGCTGCTGGCATCTCTCTGTTCAGTCACCACACCGAGCACATGCTGGAACTGTCCTCGCAGTACTCTGCCGCTCACAGGGATCTCCTGCTCGGTACTCGTACGGACATCACCACATCACTGCACAGGTTCCCTGACGAGCCGGCTTCTCCGCACAGTGACCACTTCAGGGCATGGCTCACACAGCGCCTAGCAGTGGCGCTACGCGTCGCAGCTGGGGCCGCTGCGGGAAGAGTCCACCCGACCCCATCACCGGGAGTGTGCGGTTACTGTCCGGTGAGAAATGCCTGCGAAGTCAGGATGGAGGCTGGTTTCTGATGCGTCTGAACACCGCCCAACGCCTCGCGCTCAATTTGGATGCGCACATAGTAATCGACGCCGGGGCGGGCACTGGCAAGACCAGCACGATTGTTGATCGCGTCATCGAGCACTATCTGACCGAGGATCAGAGAGCAACCCGACTACTTCCCAAGCCGGAGCGTCCATCCAAGTTGCAAGGGGGTATGATAGCAGCCCCAGCGGCAGAGCGCATAGACCTCAGGGAGTGGGGCGGCTTGCTTCCGGGGGAGGTAGTGCTGCTGACCTTCACCAATCGCGCAGCCGATGAGATGAGGGACCGACTGCGACGAAGCATCGCCCGACTGCAGCCCGGTCCCATAGGAGATGACGGGACTTGGCGCAGCGACCCTAGAATCAGGCACAAGGGATTCAACGAACAACTCCTGACTCTGCTCGAGGACGCACCAATAGGAACCATCGACGCGTTTCTCAATCAACTGGTCTCGCCGTACCGAGGTATCCTCGGAGACGCCCTAAGCCGAGACAACGTCTCGGACACAGGCAGGATTCTGCTGGTGGAGTCCGCCCTGAACACTCTCTGGAGGTTGCCCAGCTCGGTCTCTCACATCGGAGAGGCGGTTGATGCGGGCATCCCTGCCGAAATCGCTCCAGATGTACTAGCAGCCAGAGACAGGATCGCGCGACACTACTCCGGGCGCCGCTCTGCAGCTAGGGTGCTGCGCAGTCTGGTGGGAAGTTCCGTGTTCATCGAGGAGGCAGCTCGCAGGATAATGGATAGCGACACCATCACCTCCGAGTTGCTGCACCAGCAGATAATGGCATCAGTCGATGCCGACGAGGTCGCCGAACACGCTACCGAGGTCCATTCTATCGCACAGCGTTTCTGCAATCTGGTAAGAGAGAATTCAGCATCCATGGCGCTCGCCGGCTGGCCGGCTGATTCTAGGATGGCCTGCTTGGACTCCCTAAGCAGTGAGGGGCCACCTGAAGACGCATGGGGGCAACTGACGTGGCTGAGCCACACTCTGGTTTGCACCCTTAACTCCTCAGCCCTGATGAAGAATAACCCGGCCTTCTTCCCTCATTCTCATCTCCCCTCTGATTCATGGGAGGCTGGCATAGAGAAGTACTCGAGAATTCCAGACGCGCGCTCCAAGGCACGCGTCAAGGAAGAAATTAAGGGCATAGTAACTGATCTCAAAGCCGCTTGGTCCTCCGACCGCGGCAGACTGATGTTGCACTTCACACGGGTTGCCATGCTGCTCAGTGACGCAACTCCTCCAGCCTCTCCCTCAGATTGGACTCCCCCCCTCTCTCCTCTCCAGATTCCTCTACCCGAGCGAATCGATGGCCCCGCTTCCAGTCACTACTTCACCCTCGATGCCGAAGTTCGCAACCTACAGGACCTGTACCTCGCTCACCGGGGCTTCCAAGGTATCATCAGGAAACTCAAGGAGAGGGACGAGGTCCACGACTTCGACGACATCCAGAGACTGGCCGGCGACCTGCTTTTGGCCAACTGCCCCTCAACGTGCAGAACGTTCTACCACTCTTCAATGCAGGATGCACTGGACTCGCTGACGGACAGCCCATGGCGTGATGACCACATCGATGCGGCGTTCGCAGCCCTCGAGCGATTGGAGGCCAATCCCAGCAGCGCCGGAGAGGCAGCTTCGAGTCTCGGCGCCATCCGCGCCGACCTCGAGAGCAGGCGCAACCTGTTGATGACAATCAGGAGACGCTACCGAGCCTTCATCATCGACGAGGCCCAAGACAACTCACCACTCCAGTGGAGACTGCTCTCGAGACTATGGGGCGAGAGGCGTGTGGACGAAGGCGAACCGAACGTCCCCGACACCCCATGGCAGCCAACGGTTTGCTACGTGGGAGACGTTAAGCAGAGTATCTACGCATTCAGACAGGCAGAGGTCACTGGCTTCCTCGAATTCGCGAGGCAGTTGATGGCGGTTAACGACCACGAACTGGAAGGGGTCCCAGAGTTAACACGCAAGCCAGCGCTCAGGAAAGACTCCCACAGTCGCGATCCGAGGAACGCACACTCTCTGACCATCGCAACAGCCACTGAGTACATGGAACAGGGAGGGAGGGATCTAGTGGCCTGGATACCCTTCGATGCGACCGATCGCGACCTGCCCGCCCCGAGTGGGACCGAGGTCGAGAACCGCAGGAGGGGACTGATTGCCCTGCAGGTGAACTATCGCACCAGCGGCGGGCTTCTGAGAGCGATGAACGAGTGGTGGGAAGACGTCTTCTCAGACAGACACCGACTTTTCCCCAACGGTGATTTCTACGCCACCCCTCAGACGTTGTTCGCATGCCCGGACAAGCGCGATACTCCCGGAGCCATTGAGTGGATATGTCCTTTGAGCACCGGAGGAGATTCCAATCCTCCCACTGACTTGACCACGCACCTAGATCCGTTCGGTGAGGGCAAGCCAGACTCCCTCGAGCGCCAGGCCCTGCTGATAGCTCGACGCGTTGGCAGCCTCATCGACGGTTCCCCAGTCAGTGTTAGGTCAGCAGATGGGAAGTGGCATCAGGTGGATGCCGAAGACCCCGTTTCTCCCAGTGAAATCATGATACTGCTTCCCACTAGGCCGAATATCAGGGACGTGGTCATCAGACATCTCCATGACCACGGAATCCCAGCTCAGGCAGACCGAGAGGGGGGGTTGCTGGATAGACCGGCCGCACACGCCCTTGAGGGGTTGCTACAGTTCGTCGCTAGACCCAGGTCGCGCCACCACGCTTCCTGGGTAGCCCGCTCCGTCCTGATTGGCTTGGACGACGCCCAGTTGCAGGACTACATCGGAGGTGCACAACGAGGGGAAGATCTGCTGTCCCGACTAGTAGAGCATTGCTCGAGCGATTCCCAACGGGCCTTGGTAAAGAGGTGGCGACAACTGTCCGAATCGGGGCGTCTAATTGATCTGCTGGACGAGACCATAGACAGGTCTGATCTACTCACTGCCTACCCCGATTCCGTCTCGCGTCAAGACGTCGAGCAGATTGTTGACGTCATCAGAGCGCTGGCTGCCGAGGTCGGAGGTGACGCAATGGTCCTAGCGGACAGGATACGTGATCTCAGGGAGCGCAGCTCCAGCGCCCTTGAGGCCATCACCGTCCCACCAGGCGATGCAGTCAGGGTGATGACGATTCACAGCGCCAAAGGGCTTGAGGCCAAGGTGGTGGTATTGGCCGATGTCTTCTCCAACAGGCAGACCAACATGAGGAACGAGAACCTCAGCCGTCTGATAGTGAGTCCAGAACTTTTCGCAGGAAATCCCAAGCCGTGGTCTAGTGAGTCCTCTCCTCACTCTGCGTTGTGGTCCCACGTTCAGGTGTTGCATCAGGCTCGCAAGGACGCTGAGGCTCGAAGGCTGCTGTATGTAGGTGCCACACGTGCGGAGGAGAGGCTAATTGTGGTGGGCTCGAACAGAGGAACTGAGTGGGCCGAGGGAGATGGTCTGCGGATGCCTTGGTCCTACGACACGAAGATACCCCAATTGGGCCAGATGTGGATCGAGTCATTGCGTCAAGGCTCGTTGAGGCGAGCGGAAACTGCTTCACCGTGGCTAGATGAGGGTGACGACGATGACGCTCCAGCCATCAGAACCAGAGGCCAGCGCACCTTCGATCCCACCAGAATGTTCTCCAACGCCTCTCTTGGCGGCGACTCAACTCTCCCGGGCATGCTTGTAATCCATCACCCAGACTGCTTCGAGGATGCTGACGATTCGCCAGTACTGACGCCGCTACAACGTATCGAGAGGCTGGATGATGCCGCCAATTCCTCGGTAGAGGCTGAGGCCCCTGCTCCTCCTAGGCAGGACTCAGCACCCCGAATCAGAATTACTCCGAACAGACTCCCGGTGTTCCAAGAGTGTCAACGGCGACAGTGGTTCGAGACCAAGGGCGGCCTGAGTCCGGATCCGATAGTATCCAGTGGACAAGCGCATTCATCGAAAGGGATGCCAGCTAACGTTGACCCTGCGACTCTCGGTACCGTTTTCCACAGGATACTGGAGATAGGAATCGGCAATCCTGGTCTCGACGGCGAGCCGGCGAGCTCCCCACTTCAAGCATCATGGACGGAACACAGGGAGAATCTCCTGTCAGACCCAGAGACCCATTCCACGGTGTTCACAGAACTTCTTCCTCCTGACGCTGACCTTCAGCGAACTCGCCTTCTGGTTGAGGGCATGGCAGAGCGCATTGGCTCCGGACCCCTGGGCAGGATGGTGCAGCGTGAATCGGTGGACGACCACAGGCTCGAAGGACTCAGAACGGAGATGCCGTTCTATATCGCCCTCGACGTCGAGACAGGGGGCTCAGTCAGGCAGCGTTGGAGTCCCGAGGGACCCGAGCTGCTGGCGAACACGGATAAGGCCACTATCGAGATGAACGGAATCATCGATCTCGTGCTGTGCACGACGACTCCAAACGGTGGTTCTGCTATCCGAGCGGTCGACCTGAAGACCGAGGACGCCGGATTAATCGACAATGACTCCTCTGAGGGACTCCTCGAAGCCCTCGGTTCGGAGGACTCTGGACCCGCTTGTGAAGCCGAACTCGAGATACTGAACAAGCATCGCATGCAGTTGGCTCTGTATTATCGTGCGTTACAGAGCATAGAGGACGCGCGAAAGGCGGCCAACCTGGGGTGCAGGACTGTCTTGCCCCCTGCCATACTGGTTGGAGTGACTGGCAGGATGGTCGAGTATCCAAAGGAGATGCTCGATCTAGCATCACAGGAGTTGGAAGAACTGCTTGTTAGAACTGCTGGCATGGCTCTGTCTTCAGATGCCCCGCTGTCAGATTTCGACAGGCTCCCGGCGGAGTCCGCCCACATATGCGAGAACTGCCCATTCCATCGCGGCGCGCTACCTATCTGTGGCCCTGCGGAGCAGTAATGCTCAGCGAAGACTCCATGTGCTGAGGACCTCACACAAGCCCATGGAACCAGATCTTGAAGCCCTCGCCCAGCGTAGTGACGAGTTGTGGGAGGAATCGATACTCCCCAGCCTGATGGATTTCGTGGCCATTCCCGCTCTCTCCCCTGGATTCGATCCCAATTGGGCCGAGACTGGGGATCTGGACGCCACCGTGGAACTGTTCTGCGGCTGGCTCGACACACAGTCCATCGACGGTATGTCGTACGAGGTCCACCGTATTGGGGAGCGCAGCCCAGTTCTGTTGGTAACAATCGATGGCACGGGTCCCGGAGAGGTCCTGTTTTACTCCCATCTCGACAAGCAGCCGGCCCGCCCGGAGTTGTGGTCAGAGGGTCTGCACCCATGGAAGGCGGTCCGACGTGAGCCTTGGCTGTTCGGCCGGGGGGCCCTCGACGATGGGTACGGCGGCTACCTGTGCGTGACCTCGGTCAGGATGCTACAGGAGCAGGGTGTTGCATACCCTACCTGCCGATTTATCATCGAAACCTGTGAAGAATCTGGCTCGTACGACCTCCCTGAGTACCTTGACGCCCTGACCGACGACCTCGGCAGCCCCAATCTCATCGTCGTGCTCGATACCGGAGGCGGTGACTACGAGCACATCTGGGTGACTGATGCGCTGCGTGGGCTACTGGCCGGAACCCTCTCTGTACAGGTTTCCCACGAAGGCATCCACTCAGGTCACGGAGGAGGTGTAATACCCTCATCCTTCAGGATAGCAAGGATGCTACTCAACAGGGTCGAGGACTCGGATACCGGCGAGGTGCTAATCCCTGGGATGCACGTGCCAATCACCGAGGAGGTCAGAGCACAATCCGATTCACTAGTCGAACTTCTAGGTGACACGGTATGGGACGATCTCCCGGTGGTCGACGGCATGCGACCTCAGACACCGGGTGCGGCAGAGATGCTCCTGAACATGAACTGGAGGCCGTGCATGTCAGTAATCGGGGCCGATGGGATGCCCCCAATACAGACGGCTGGAAACGTCCTCAGGACCAACACCGACCTCAAACTCAGTTTCAGAGTCCCTCCCGGGGTCGACTCAGAGGCCGCCATCTCCGAGGTCAAGAGGATACTCGAGGAGGACCCGCCCTACGGCGCCAAGGTGACGTTCACACCAGATGCAGTCTCTGACGGCTTCCGCGCCCCACTCCTCTCCTCCAGTGCCAGTCAAGCCCTCTCTGAGGCCGCTAACAGCATCAGCGGACTGCCCCCAATGACCATCTGGCTGGGAGGAACAATCCCATTCCTAGCGATGATTCAGGGCAAGTACCCCAACGCCCAGTTCCTGTGCACAGGCACGGGAGGCCCGGGCAACAACGCCCACGGGCCCGACGAGAAACTGCACATCCCAGCTTCAAAGAGGCTCACTGCGGTGCTGTCAGCGACTGTAGCCGCAATTTCCAAATGAGCCGGATAACCCCGTGCTGCGATGAGACAGATTCCGCCGAGGTTAAAGCGGATGCACCGGTCGAGCACCTTGAGGGCTTGTATGAGCGAGGAAGAGGGAACCATCACTCCTGAGTTACAGGCGCGTCAGCTCGAGGAGAGGCTAGTCGAGGAGACTGACCGTCTCGAGAAGCTCTACGTGGCTTACAAGAAGGTCGAGGACGAGTTGGCAGAGAAGAACGCCATCATCGAGGTCCTCGAGAAGGAGGCCATCGACAAGGAGATCGACAAGGAGGGATTAGAATCACTCCTATCCGAGAAGGAAGCAAGAATCCACGAAATCGAGATAGAGGGGGCCAAGTCCGGCAAGAGAGTCGAGCACCTTGAACCAGAACTCGAGAAGATGGAGGAGCTGTACACTCGTGAGAAGGCTCGTCTCGGCCGTGTCTTCGAGGTCACTGAGGAGCTCGATGAGCGCAACCGGGTAGCCACTGCAGAACTGTCCGCGCGCGACGACTGGTACGTCCAGCACATGCAACTCTTCGAGCAACTCAACGAGGCCATCCACACCCGTTACACAATGATAGACAGGGCAGTTGAAGCGGCAAGGGACGTTCTGGCCAGTCAAGAGACATTCAAGGAGCGCATGGAGGAAGCCCTCGATGCAGTCAAGGAGACCGTCGAGGACATAGTTGATGGCGATGACGAAGAGGACACCGACGAGCCCGAAGCGGACGAGTCCTGATTACTTCGGTTGGTGCTTGTAGCAGTAGTCTTGGTCATGCGTGCTTTTCGCTGACTTCCTGTGATTACACATTTTCCCATTGTCAGCAACATACTTGCAAAGGTTATCCGATCTGCTAGCAGCCTCCTTCCACCTCTTCTTAGTCTCTGATTCTATTCCTGCCAACCTTGCTTGTCGCAAAAGAGATTGCTCTTTTACACCAAATGTATTCTTCGTCGTAAGCTTCTCGAGTTTGCCCTCCCACATTCCAGCCCTTGTCGCGTAGGCGAAGTTGGCGCCGAGCGGAACACCCCACAACGTCTCCTTTTTCCCCAGTCGCCTGAATTGTTTTCGCCAGACGCGAGGCTTGTTTTTTCCGAGTGCCCGTCCTACAGCGTCAAGCTCTCCCGGGCCGGGAAACCATGTTGATCCGCATACTTTGCAATGGCCAACATTCGACACTCCACATTGGTATACACTCAATTGCCCAATCGGTGTGGTTCGTTTATCAAGAAAATACCATTCAACCGCGAAATTGGTAAGCGCAGTCTCGCCGTCTGACAGGTCGTTGTTGGAACTACAGGTGGGGCATTCTACCTCTAGGCCCTCCTCGACGATTTCGAGGAGCTGCAAGATGTTCTCCAGCACCTTCGAGTCGATATCCTTCGCACTCAATAGGACGCCACCGCACCTTTCGCATCTGTAAGAGCCATCGTCTGGCACGAACAACAACTGCTGACCGTCATGATTCGGTTTGTGGGAGTCCATCGACATACAAATCCGATCCGGGCAGTAGTAGACATCATGTTCCAAGTAGGCTATTCGCGCATCCCCTTCCTGTGATTTGTGCACGAAGCAGAAGTCCGAGCCGCTGCTGGCGGGCCTTTGACACCGCTCTCCAGATTCCTCCCTCACTCCGAGGCACTTCTTGGACATTCAATCACTCCGGTTGATGCTTGTAGCAGTACTCGCTGTGCCGAAATGTTACCCTTCGACACTTCTTCCCATTCTTCTCATCGATATGCAGGCAGTTGGTGTTCTCTGATCTCCCAACCGACAACTGAACACTCTCTCGGGCTGCCTTCAACCGAACATCTCGCCCCATCGACTCGCTGAGAGAGACATTAGACATTTCACCTGAGTCAAACCAGAACAGTCCGCAAGAGGGGCATCCATCGAGGTCCAGATACTTCTTGGGATTTGGTATCATCGCTTGTATCAAAATCCATCCAATACTGCCGCCGCTATCTGGCATCACGTAGGTGATTGGGATTCGATTCATTCTCCCTTCGCAACTAGGGCACATCTTTTCCCCGGCCTCACAATTCCGCAGGGCTCTTTCTATGGTTAATGCCTTGTCCACCCCGATTTTGCTGATTATTGTCTTGGAGTCGAGCATGCCCCCTCCACAGTTAATGCAAGAGAAATACGCAGTGGTTTCCCCAGTTGCAAAAAGAAAGTATCCAAATGCTATGGCACTCAGAAGTAGCACGTAGAAAGTCTGCTCCAAAGAGAAGGAAGACTGATAGGAGATTATAGCAACTACAATTAACAAAACGCCGAGCACAGCCGCGATTTTCTTACTTTCTTCACTCACTTTATCATGGCGGTCGTAGGAGAGTTCTCCGCAACCGTTTGGGCACCGAAAGACCTCTGTTGACGCAAATTGAAAGGAGGTCTCGTCTAAGGCCTCCTCTATTGCCATTCAATCACTTCGGT
>ENA-ORXI01001745-ORXI01001745.1-sediment-metagenome-genome-assembly--contig:-NODE-1745-length-16597-cov-6.228935_pt1 | contig 16597 bp, 14 predicted proteins | sample MGYA00237861_ERZ511468 | MGnify/ENA primary metagenome ERZ511468 (study PRJEB26299, sample SAMN06266213) | sediment metagenome | isolation source: Hudson Canyon methane seep mesocosm | place... | reverse complement strand
CCCTCGTCTGCTTGAACAAACGCTGATATTAATGAAAGTGTTCAGGTATGTTCATCAGGGATGATGAACAAAGCGATGTAGGGCATAGATTATGTTCAGGATGAAGGTAAAGCGCGGTGCCATGGATGGCAAGGAGCGCAGTGCGTTCAGCGCCTTTACCTAAATAAGTGTCGAAACACTTTTATTAATTGAAGAATATCGTTTGTTAGCAGCGCCGGGAGTTTCCAAAGAGAGTTCGGCGTTTAACCCTCTTTGGGTGCTGTCGCCACCGCGACAATGCAACAATTAATCCTCATCTAAAACTCTATGCCACTACCTCTACTTCTTGAGCTTTTTCTATAGCAAGAGATTCTCGATATTCTGTAGCTTCAGCCTTCATAGTCCAATGAACATCAACAACTCCTTGTTGTATTACCGTTTGCTTAATTTCTGCTAACGATGTCCTAAAGAACTCTTTTCTTGGGTTAACTTTATTGACTGACTCTCTATTAAACTTTCGGTGTAGCTCTTTCTCTAAACTTGGAGCATCCTCGCTAAATAACATAGCATGAACATCAAAAGAGAATGGCACTGATGCATCTCCAAGTTCTTTCACTCGATCCAAAGGTTCAAGTCTACGTGTCATACCTATTTTAAATACATTTTCACCAAAACTACCAACATTGCTTATGACATAAACATGACCACGTCGAGTTTGCTGTGCCATAGAGAGTGCCCGTTGACCTCTTTCCTCAGCCTCTTCTAACTTACCTTCTAAATCGGCGAGCTTAACTTCAAAGTCTTTACGCTGTTCTTCATTCGCACTTGCTAACTCAGACCTAGCCTTTTCTAAAGCTTTTTGGATAAAACGTTCTTCTTTTTCGGCTTCTTTAATAGCTTTTTCCATTTCCTTTCGCGCTTTTTCTTCTTCCCTAATTTGTTGCTTTATTTCACGCTGTTCAGCTAATTCAATTTGGCGCAACTCATGTGTAGATACAGCCCATTTGAGTTCTTCTTGACGAGCATCTAGAAATGCTTGATTAATTCTAGCGCTTCTAAATGGAGCTCCGTTATGATTTACCAATGCATAAGCATCGATAATTTCCTGCTTAATTTTTCCAAAGTTATCGTGTTTAACTTTTGCTAAAGCAGAATCAACTTTGCCATTAAATGCATCTACTGCAAAGTGAATAGCATACGTTTTCCGGTGTGCTTCAACGTAATCACAATCGCCGGCATGCCCTTGTTTCACCATATCTTTCACGCGCTTTCTGGCTTGCTTTAATTGTTCACCAGCGTCTTTAAAACTAAACTCTTCGGCTAAATCATCTAATACGGAATGGTTTGGGATAATATAGTCATCTTTGTACCCATCAATAGTATTTTTCATCGCTTTTATAGCAGACTCATATGAATCAGCTTTTAATTTAGCATCATATGAATCACCTGCAATTTCATATGCTTGATTTTTTGCAAGCTCAATAATGTGGTTGGCTTCGTTATGAGCATCACTCACTATGGAAATTATTTTTTCTTTAGCATCTTTTAATTTTTGATGAGCACTAGAATTCAAGTTTTTTGAATCTAACTTTAAATTCATCGCCTCAACCTTTGCATCATCAACTAATTTTTCAGCTCTAAAGTTACTGTTTTTTATAGTTTGACTAGCTTCACGTTCAGCATTAGCAAGAATTCTCTCTGATTTGTACCGATTTAATTCGGCAGTTTTTTCCGCACCATCAAGCAATTTATTAGTATGCAACTCCATATCGATAATAGTGCCGTACCTGTTATTTAACTCAGTTACCTTATTTTTCTCTAAGCTTACTTCTTGCTGACTTTCTTTCCATTTAATTTCAATTTTGGTAAGTTTCTCTCTTTCTTCTTCAAGTTCACGCTCAACTTTTTTACTATTTCGGTTCGATAACCAAGCAAATATTATTGAAGTAAAAGTAATGAAAATAGTAAATATTATTGTAATTAAAACCTCTGTACTCACTTGATCCATTAAAACATCCTTATTTAGGCTATATGTGCTAATCAAATTATACTATCACAAACAAAAAAGCGAGCCTTAGCTCGCTTTTTATTATTCTATATCAACTGGTTAGCGGTAATAAAGATTGTGACTAGAGCGGCTAAATTTTAAAGCTAATTTTTACACTGACTTTTAATAAAGTCTGTGACTAAACTTATCCTTTTAAAATAAATTCTCTCTTTTATTTAATAAAGTTTGTGACCAATAAATCGATATTACGATTATGCCCTTTTCTTTAGGGAAGCTAAGTACCTTAATACTTTATTTGATTGATGAGCAAAAGCAACGTATTTACTATCAATTGGATTTCCTGTTTCAGGATGCTCCGCAGTCATTAGCGGGTTTCCGTTTTTCTGAATCATAGCTTCAAATAGTTCAACTTCATCAAGTTCTGCTGCTAGCATTAACGGAGTAAACCCATTAATTCCTGTTTTATGACGAGCATTAGCGTCAGCACCAGCATGAATAAGTAGCTTAGCGATTTCTCTCATGTTACCTAATGTCATAAACTCTTTTACTCTGTCTACTATCAAGTTATGCCCAGAGTCTGTAAATTTTTTAAACAAAGGATCTTGTAACTGCCTCTCATAATTTCTTTTAACTTCATCCAACGTAGCGCCCATAAGGCCGTTGGAATGCCTCCTAATAGTATCTAATAGTTCATCATTCAAAGGGTGGTTTTTTATCAACTCCTTGCTGACATCAGGCCTTTTTATCATTCCAATCCTAGATAGTGTTGCAAAGAGTGCAGATTGTTTATCAGTATTCCCTTTGAAGTTAACGTTAGCTCCCATCTCTATAACCTTTGCTACTACTTCTGGCCTGCCAGTATCCACAGCACAGACTAGAGGTAATAATTCTTTTTTCGATGTTTTAGTATTAACAACATCTTCGAGATGTCTAATTGAGCTTATAAGCTTGAATAAGCTATCATCCATGCTTGAACCATGCTCCAACACATCCATTTGCAAGATAGAAAAAAGTAATGCAGATTCATTTGAATCAGAAAGAGCATTTACATTTACATGTTTATTAATCAACTGAGTAACTGTTTCCACGCAATTCATCCATGTAAAATACACTATTTGAGGCATCTGCTTACCCCAGGTATCCCCAACCACTATTTTTTTATTTGGGCTTCGAAAGTTAGGCTTAATGCTTTGCTCAAAAGAACCAAGCAATGGCCCTAACCGTTGCGCTTCAGTTGAGGAACTTACATTGAACTGTAAAGTCGATGGAAAGTGTTTTTGAAATGTTGCTTCATATAATTTTAATTCCCAATCCTCAACAACACTATCAAAGCGATTAGCTTCTAATTGGCTTTTATCTTCCTTATGCAAGGGTAGATCAATACCAAATAAGATTGCTGAGTTTTTCAACCTCTTAATGAAAGCTTTATCTGGTGTAGGTTTAAGGCTAGAAGCAATACTAAGGGCTTCTTTTATAATTTCAGGCATCGATGGTCCAGCAAAAAACAAAGCTTGTTCAAACGTTGTTTTAAAATAGCTATTTGCTTCTTTAAGCTCACCATTCAAAGCATGCCATCGAGCACGATACCAGTTCAGCCAATATCCCATATTAAATTTGGAATGCTTAAATGTTGAGACTTCAAGCTCGTCAATCAACGTTTTTGAGCATTGTTTTCGCTCTGCATCAGAGAGCCCTTTATTTTTATCCTTTTTATAAAAAATGTAATCAATCTCTAGCCCTTGCTTCCCTACCGGTTTGAGCCAATCTTGATTGCTACTCTTTAAATGCCATATATATTGTTCAATTTGATTTAAGCTCAGAACAGCAACATTGACTAATTTTTCTGGGTAAATATCGACATAATTTCGCTGTAAATTATCGATAAAACGGGCTGCTAAAATAACAGCTTTGATCTTTTCCCATTCATGCCCCTCAACTTCAGAGTTAGGAAGATAATCTGGAATATTTGTTATATTAGATAGCTTTGGCAGTTCATCATTACTTTTCCAAAGCTTGAAGCGATGACGTTTTTCTTTTGGAATAAATTTAAGAAAGCTATCCCACCACTCAACATTTGAAGATAACCAATCAAACGCCTGGGTGATTCCATTAGGATGAAGGTTATCTCTCATTAAATAATTTGGCCCTTCAATTACTTTTCCCATAAAAAGATTGAATTCGACGGCAACAGTATCGAGGATCCACCGGGTAAGAATTGCTTCAGTCTCGACTCTGGTTATACCGTCCATAGGAGTTGAGTTAACCAATTCAATATAGTCCCGCATCATTGATTCAAATTTAGCTTCTAATTTTTTAGAGAAGTCCTTATTGATGAACTTAGAAAGAGGAACTGAAATAGATTCTTTGAATAAACTTGAAGCTAAGGTGTAGGGTTGGTCATATTTGAAAGCAAAAGTATCTAGCTGCTTATTCGATGCTTTAATTCCTATTGCACTCGCGATAATGCGTACTATTTCAACAGGTGTCATAAATGGTTGGCGCTTTTCTTTAAGCATAATCAACTTCCATTGTCATAATTCTTTTAAGGTTTCGTTTAAAGTTAAGATGTGACCGTCTATCACTCGGCGTACAAGGAACTGCAATGCGACCACCTTTAGGCGCATATATTAAGCCGTGCTTCTTTCCTTGTTTGAACACCCAACCAGATTTAATTAAGTGTTTTACCAACTTACTAATTTCTTTATCTTTACTGTATGCGGACATAATCAAAATAAAGGACTAGGAAGTCAACAACTTCCTAGTCCTGACTCCTTAACCATTTTTGTTATTATTAGCGGCAGCACGAGCTGCTCTTGCAGCAAAGCCTTTTGAAGACACTTGACCGCCACTTGTTTTTGCTTCGCTACTTTGAATGCGAGCAACAGCTTTTGTGGTCATAGGTGTTTGATTTGATTTTGACTTAGACATAATTTTCTCCGAGATTTAATTAACCCAACATTGGGTGATGTGTAATCTATAAAGAAAATTAATAACCGTCAGTTATGTAACTGGCTGAGAAATTTTTATTTTTGTAAAAACCTATTTATTGATGCTTTTCCTTAAGTTATGACCTTGCAAATAGGTAAAAACAAAGCTGGATATTTTCGACGCGAAGCGTCGGTATACCTCATTTCTCTGAAATGAGAAGACTTCCACAAGTTTAACTTTTATTACCTAGCAGAACAAATTTCGGTAATTTTTAGTTTTATTGTCCTCAATTATATAAGGAGCACCTGTTTTCTATTTTTTACAGTAAAAAAGTTCAATTAGTGACTTTTCAAACAAAAAAACTATATTTCGTATAATTGCAGAATTATATGCTAGGTTTTAAGTGCTCATATATTCGCAAATTTCTTCACGTCCACTACCTGTCGGTCGTCCAGTTTTGCGTTACTTACGTTCCTTTAACAAACTTGCCACGGTTATTTCTAGCACATCGATCATTTGTTTACGGGTAAAAATTCGATTAATTGAATAAAGAGTCTGGGAATAATAATTTACACGAATTTAATTGCTTATGAAGCATTTTCCAATATTGTTTAAGTACACTCTTCTACTTCTTCAATAGCTAGAGTTAAGCTTACCTCATGCTTACCCTCATCCAATAGATCTAGTATTTTATTCACTAACATCACGATATCGGCTTCGGCTCCATCTTCATACCTTGGTGATAGCCTTGGAACTCTATGAAGCCTATGTAGAGGGTTATAACACACTGTATAAACGGTATCTCTGACAGCACACCATTGAGCATGAGAAAAAGTTGATGTCCAAGTATAATAGGCATCATAAACATCTTTGCTGTTTGACTGTTCAGACATTTTTCGTAAATCTAGCTTAGCCCAGTTACCAATTTCAATATCTTGAAACTCCATCCAAATATCTTCATTCGCTAAACCTTCTATGTGCTCTTTTTTAATATAGCCAGGTGGCGTATCAATAACTTCATCTAGCTTTAAAGCTGTCAGTTTTGCCTGCCCAGCACCAAAACTACGATAAGCCTTCCATAAGGTTTCGTCATCCTTATGAAGTAAGAACTTAAACGTAATATAAATTTCAGCAAGTGCTCTTAATGTAAACTTTGAATTAAGTAATTTTGCAGATGATGCAAGTGTTTCAAGCGCCAACGTTAATGAGTAGAAACAAAAGCCAAAAGAGGCTTCTCGTTTAGGTTGAATCTCAGTAGCTTCATCAGTTCCAACATAATATTCAGCTAAATCAGTCCAGCCTTCATTAACCCTTTTGACCGTTTCAATTAAGTCATATTCAACATGAGACGTTTCAGGTTTTGGAAAAAAACAATCCGTTTTTTTCTTACATTCCTTCCAAAAAGCATCCGTCCACACCTTCCTTTGATCCTGATATTCAGTACCAAACATAGGCATATTTTGTGTCATTTCTGAAGAACGAATAGTTGGTCTTACTGACTTTTGATCATCATAGTATGGATAATCTGTATAGCGTCGATACGACTCTTTGGTTGGTAAATGATACTTCCCACTATATATTATCGCTAGCATATAAACCCAACGACAGTCTGTAGCTTCTTGAGATTGATGGTCTAATATCGTAGCCACAGCCTCAGCTAACCTCTCCCAATCTCCATCTTCTGGTTCACCTAGCTTTGATTTCCACATAGATGTAGCGGGAAGGCAATCGAGTAAAGCTAGAGGCCGTAAGTAATAATCCACATTAGGAAAAGAAAAGAGTCTTTCTATAAAGTGGTTTTGTAATTCAAAACTTGCTTGAGACAGGCCAAATAATGATAGTTTAGGTAGCTCATCACTAAGCTTTTTCTCATAACAAAGGTTACCGATCTCACTGCAAACTGTTCTAAATAGTTCCAAGCTTTTCTCTCTTTCCATTCCTACAATAAGAAGTGAAGCCCACAACATACATGGAAGCCGATCATTCATCCAAGACATAGGGGACATGTTTTTCATTTGATTCATTGGGGCAATAAGCTTTGAACCTTGCTTTTTATGAGCAGTAATGCGCCCATGCTTTGCTTTATTTGATTTTTTTCTCTTCGCTGATTGCTCTGCTCTTTTTTGTGACATGATTAAACATCCATTTATGAAAGAATTTAGAAGTACAATATGTGGCCTAAAACAACCATTCTCTAGCTTCATCTAAATTTACTAAATACAAAGGGTGAGCTTTAGGCTCTCCCTCGAAAGGTTTTTTACTAATAAGATAATTTTGCAGGGTGTACTCAACCATTGAAGCCCGAACATTCAATGAGAATGTTTCACCGCCTCCATGTTCCATCATTATGACTTTTCTCTGTGCTGCCGATAATTCAGGATGCGGCCCAACAACAAGTTCAACAGTTGAGTGCCAAGCCTTGTCATTCTTATTATCGATATTTGATGCAGAAGCAACTTTTGCTTTGGTAATTCGACCAAGATGAAAATCTCTAAACTGCTCTCTTAACTCATCATAAGCTCGGCAATGCCAGCGAAGCCCACTATTCGCTAATGCAAATGGATGAATAGTTCTCTTAGTACCCGAAGGACTTGTCATTGAAAAGTATTCAATATCTAGTGATAACTTACCCGAAATTGCTTGAGACACTGCTCTAACTATCTCAGGTTCAGCATTAAATCTTGAGTTAGGACCTAACTCTAAAGCAGATGACGACCAAAAATTCTTTCGGTAAATATTGGCATAATAACTAACGAATAATTCATATTCATTCCACTTTGAATCAGTATGATGTGCTTGAAATCTGTCTGTAGGCTCAAAACGCTTTTGAGCTTTGTTATATGCCAAGTTGTCAGGATATAGTTCTCGATAATTCACCATATCCTTAGTTATATTTCCAACTGTTACCCCAAAGAGCTTAGACAAGCGAGTTGCATTAACAGCCCCTTCCCAATAGGCCAGTATTTCAATGGCTTTAAAACGATTCTCTTTAGTTATAGATACTGTTACAGATGTCATTTTATTATTCTTATATTGTCTGTTTTTGAAATTGAAAACTGATGCTTAATCAAATGTTCTTGAGTTATAGCGATTCGATGTTCTCTCAAATAAATCAGCATATCCATTATTGGCTTTGGTGTTAATTCGGAGTTAATTCGATTCATTAGCTGTTCAGTTTGATCTAAAAATGAATCCTGTTTATTTAATCTTTTGAACACTTCATTAGGCAGTTTGTGAATTTCATTCCACTTGTTAGGGTGAAGAATAGAAATATTTCTAATCTCCGCTAAGTTTAATGCCATATCATAGCCAGCCCCGTCAAAATCATAGAATACCCCAACAGGAGTATCCTCAGAAAGCTCACCAATGAGTTCTACCAACATATTCTGGTTTTGGCCATGTCCACGATAGACTATTAATGAAGATTGATATTCTTCTGGCAGTAAAGGGATTAATTCATTCCAATGGGTCATTAATGTTCCATTTTCGATAATTAATAGTGATTTAATTTTAGCTGCATCTATCTTGTCAGGAGTCAGGCTAACTACAACTCCTGGAGGGGTTATAAAGCTAGAATCATCTCTCACTGGTAATGGTAGCCTTTTGCCTCTAGCCATTGGAAGCAGTGCTTCAAAAACTCCCCTTTGAGACCATTTATCATTAGATGTATCCTCTGAAGACTCCATTCTATCCTTAGCATTTAAATTAATAGCTATGATTGATGAACCGTATAAGTTATCTCCATAAGACTCTAATAAACTAAGATCATCAAAAGTAAAATTAATTTTCTTACCGTTTAATTGGCCAACATTAACTTCATCACATATTTCACGCCACAACGGTGAGTCATTAACAATAGTCTTACGCTGTCGCAAGGCTTCTTGAAGCATCCTAACCTTTACTTTATCCATTACTCACCCTACTAAAGCAGATATCTCTAACATAGTGATTACCATCGAAAGGCATAATTATTTTTTCATCTAAAGTTAGCTTTATCTTTCCTGTAAGTTCTGACTTTTGAGCCTCATAGTGCTCCATTAAACATAACATCCAGTCTTCCGGCTCGGCATCAACCTCTAGTAATTCATGAGCTTTTAGGGCCGTTAATTCACTAACCTTACTTTCTTCATTTAACAAAGCATCAAAAAAGAAATCTACATTTTCTTCTAGGGTATCTATATCACCTTCAATCGTTTCACCACGCCCATCTGTAACTTCTACTTCTTCATCCTGCTTATCATTTATATTATTTCTTTGAACATTCTTCATGACAGAAATAGCAATATCCGACAAAACCTCTTCATCCATTGCACTATCAATATCCGCACGGCTGTTAATAGTTATTGAACTGATGAGGTTAAAAGACGGAGGTAAATCAATTACTGAGCCAAGGTCAGGTGTATAGCTAGGATTTTTTTGATAATGGGTATAAAAGGAATCAATTAATTGATTAAGACGTTGTACTTCTTTGTCTTTAATTAATTTAGCAATCATTTCTAATAAACGATGAGCTGTTGTACTTAGCTCCTTTAAACATTTATCTACATGGCTCTTTAAGGTTTTCATTAGAAGCCTTTCTAACATTAGATCGGCTCCTGCCCAATCTCTAATATCAGCAACGCTAAGGCTACTAAAAACTTCATTCAGTTTTGCTATTTCATTCTTACAACGTGTGGTTTCACGTATTCTGATATCAATGCTTGAGATAGTGCTAAATTCATTTCCAACAACGTGCGCAAAAGATTGAACAGTATCAGTAAGTTCACTCATGATATCTAAAGTAAATTCATGAATTTGATCTTGATATAACAATTTATCTTCTTGGCTTTTATTTTTAGCAAATTGATAATTTTGAATAGCATGACGTAACTCTTCTATCATTCCTGCGAATGCTTGATGAGTCTCCCTTAACCGATACCTTTTAGTAACATGGTTTAGTAACCTTCTGACTGTACTATGAACCTGCACTCCCATTGCATCATCAACAAAGTAGGCTAAATTATTTTTCTCTAATGACTTAATTGCTGATTCATTTTCAGGAATATCAGCTATCTGACCTCGCGCCATAAAACATGAGTCATCAATAGTACTAATGTTTCTATATAATGCTCCTGTAGCAGACTTAGCTTCATCTTTACGGCTCATTAAAACATTTCCTTTTGCACTTCATCTTTAGGCTCAGAAATATCTATCCCTTCAAACTGGCAAATGAAATCTAATTGGTCATAAACGAGGGACCATTTGGCAGTCGCAATATAAACTGCGCCTGAACCGCCAACACTTACTAAAAAACCATATTCTGTTAAGTACTTTAAAATACTTCTTAATTTAGACTTAGACTCAGTTGATTTGTGATCACGTCTAAGTCGATGTGCTATTTCATCTAATTGACTATTCAGTGAAGCAGAGTCTTCGATTGCAGCAAGTAATTCAGACTCCATTAAACGATAACCTGCTTCAATAGGTCGTGAATCAGGATCGGTTCTCCTCACTAGCCTTAGCCAAAGTATTAAGCCTTCAAAAGAGCCTTGAACTCCTTCGAGTTGACGCTTTACATCAGCACGGTGCTTAGGATTGGACAAATCTTTGTACGCACAGAAAAAACCCGCTTTGTCTCTTGTAGTTATTATCTTTCTACCGATTTGATGTAGAAATTTTTGGATTGAATTTAGACTTTCATGATCTAATAAGTAGCGATAAAGTTCTGGGTGGGAAACTTCACATAGAACATTACCGTTTAGCAGGGTTTCGATACAACTTTCAAAACGTTCACTCATGAGTTAACCCCTTCTGCTTGCTTACTAGAAGCTGTCGATTGTTCAACATTATTAATCAATGGATTCTTTTTCTTACTTTTCCAATCTGTATATCTAAATACCCCTTCATCTTTAACTAAGTGATTTTTAGTTGTGAAATACTTTCTAAGCACTGAGGGTGGGTTTGGCTGAGCACAGAAAAGTGCAATGTTATGCTTATCCATAAACTTAAATAGCAGTGTTGTATTTTGAGTAGATAATTTCCCTAATTCATCTAAAGGCCAATGAATTTTTACATTTTCATCACGGCAAAGATATCTAGTCATCCCACAAAAAACAACAATAACTGCCAACATTGAAACCCCTGTACTACTAACATTTTTGAGGTCATTGTCATTTCGGATATTAACTAATCTACCATTTTCCTCTAACGATATATTTATCTCTACTAGTGAAGCAATGTCGCTAGTAACTTTGGATACTCTCAGGCTATCAATAACAGCAGAAAACGAATTCAAAAAATCATTGGTAGGTAACTGCCCTCTATCAAGCTCCTGCCAAGATGACCATGATGTGTTGAAATTCTTTAAGTCTTTCCAAACGTCATACTCATTAATTTTTGAAACTAAACTAATTTCAATATTACCTATTGCAGGAAACTCATGTTGAGTATTGATGTTGTTTGCTAAAGTTTTAGAGACAGAACTTACTTTTCTATTTAGAGTGTCCAAACTCTGGTAAAAGCGTATCACCTGTTCACCAACACTTCTTATTGACTCAATAGTTATTGATGTTATATCAGGTATAGAAGTGTCAATAAGTGTCGCTATATCTTGAATCGACTCTAGAAAAAACTCTTCTTCATGAGGTTCATATTTACTTAGCTCTTTTCGAGAATCATAAAGCTGTAGCCACAATTCATTAATTTTAGTTTTATTATTTGTTTGACTCAGAAATGAAACGACATTCTTAACAACTTTAATAATTGATCGCTTCAATCTTAAAGCTTCTGTTACTGCATCATTCACGCTCTCAAATAAAAGAATAGGTGCTTCTGACTCATCAACGTCTAAAGGTTGTACATCAACAGGAGCAAGCTCTAACTGTGCACTTATATTGCTGAGGCAGCCTTGAGCTGTTTCTTCAGATTGCTTTAATGCTGTAATTTGGTTTGTTAGCGATGAAATATTACTTTCTAAAGTAGATTTAGCATTACCGAAATTCTTCTGGTTAGACTCTAACTCTTGCTCAATTTTATATACTTCAGCAGAAATAGTATTATCTCGTTGATTAAAGCCACCTAAGCGAGACCATTCTACCTTTTCCCAACTCTTATATTCATTTACCAACTCTCTGTAACTTTCAACTCGTTCTAGCTTTTCTAAACTTTGAACTTTTAGTTTTTTAGCATCAGATTCCATTTTTGTATCAATATTTAAATCTGTTAATAAAGATTTAAATTGCTTTTCCAAGTCTTTACATTGTTGTGCTGAAGTATCATTTACATGAGATATATTTTTATTAATAACGTCCTTACTTTGAAGAGCTTTTTCTTCTTCAAACGAAAAACTCTCTTTCTCCGATAATATTAACTCATGAAATTTATGGGCAATATCAGCAATATTACTATTAATAGTACTTTCCAATTGCTTAATGTCTTCATCGACTTTAACTTTTGCAGCTTTAGCATCTTTTAAGCGCTGTAGCCCATTCGACTTGTATATCTCTTTTTGCGTTGCAATAAAGCCTCGTAATCGATTTCGCTCGTCTTTAACATGTTTTACTTGACGGCTAATTTCTTGCGAGGAGTCTTCACAATGTTTTATCTCTTCATTAATAACTTTTAAAAGCTTTTCGAAATGTTTTATTTCATCATCAGCGATGCTTAAATCAAGTTTAGTCGCTTCTAATTGTTCTGATAAAACTTTATCACTTAAAGCACTTTCTTGAGCAGGGAGGTTCTTCAAATCAATAGATATACCAAAAATGTTATCAACATTTTCTGTGTCATAAAGTTCAGGAGACAACTTGGTACTAAGTAAAAGTTCAGGAAGGATCACTTTACCTATATTTTCTCTCCAAGCTAACCCACTAGCATTTAGAAATTCTTTAAGTGAGCCAGGTAAAGGGTAACGCTGCCTACTAATATCATCCAATTTTGACTGGAGGTGCTCTACATTTTTTTTCTTTTTTGAGTAAGAACTAAGTAAAGTATCTCTATCCTTAACCTTTATTTTTAGCTCTTCTTGAACACGCTCAAATTTAGCTTCATGCTCCTCTAAATCAGTTTCAATTTCAGTTAACTTCTTTTGCTGACTATTTGAGGACTGCATTTCCTCATCGGTAAGATTGGTAGCCATTTGACTTGATACACGGGCATCAACCAGCTTGTCTCGTAACTCAGACTGTTGATTTTCCATCGATTTTTTATAACGCTCTTGCTCGTGTATTTTTTCCTTTTCTAAAGCATTAAGTTTATCGTTAGACTTTTTCTCATTTGAGTGTAGTTCTGTTTCAAGGAGGTGTATTTTGTCTTTTAACTCTTGAACCTTTTTTCTTGCCTTTTCTTTTACTTTTAACTTATTTAATTCATGCTCGTCTTTTTCTTTTTTAACAGACTTCAAAAGGTTGTCATAATGTTCTGAAGCAACTTTAAATTCATTCCGATAGTCTTCAAGTTGCTCAAGTTCAGCTTCTTTTTGACTTATATTTTCTTCATCCCATTCAGTTCTTTTAAGGTAAAGGCTGTCTAAGTGCTCTTTTACAGTTTTTAATTCAATTTTATTTACACTTAAGGATTCATTTAACAAGTCTCGTTTATGGATATGCAAATCATGTTTTTCTTTTAACTCTTGCTCTAAAGCTCCTTTGTCTTTTGATTTAGCAGTAATTTCTTCATTACATTCAACTAAAAGACTTTTAAGTTGAGACTTGTAAGAGATAAGTCGCCCCCAAACTTCATTCAAATTATTGTATTCACTAATAGATTTTGAAAATTTATCGTTATGCTTATTTAGCTCAATCAGAGATTTAAGATCATTAATCAATTCACCATTTTTTTTATTAAATGGGACAGTCCCTATATCTAATTGCTCTACTAGAAAACTATCAACAACCATTGTTTTGAATTGCTCTAACAATCTGTCATGTTTCATAAGAACAGAAGTGAGCGACTCAATATGTTGCATATAAGTTTCTGGTGAACATAACGAAAACTCATAAGCATCTGATGACAACGATGCTCCTTTAGAACGACGAACTTTAAGCCTTTTGGGATCGTTTTGAATTATTGCTCGATAGTCTAATGTTGTATCTATCTGCTTACTTACTAGAGTTTCCGCAGACACATAATCTTTAAGCCAGGCTTTAGCTTCTTTATATTCTTTTAGCCTTAGTTTGGCTTCAATACTAAATAAAGTTTCATCAGCAGCGCCTTTAACAAAGCGATAAGCAAAACTTTTATCCGTTTTCTTATATAAAACTGCGCAACATATTTGCCCTAAACGAATATACTCAAAGACCACCATTGATTGGTAACGTGGTAAATAGAAATCTAAAAATGATTTTTTACTTCCAGCTTTTTGAATTAATTTATCTGGGGATAAGCCATAAAAGACAGGAATAAGGTTCAATGAAGTAGTTTTACCAGCGCCATTATCACCAGTATTATTCGTGTGACCTTCACACCCTGTTCTAGTTAATTTCCCTTTAAAGTATGAATCGGAAAGATAAATAGCTATTAAACCGTTTTTCATAAGTTCCCTTATTTAATTTGATAAACCATATATACACCAAAACAGTATACATCAAAACAGTAGATGCAATAGGTGTTCATTTGTACAGTAGAATTAACAATTGCTTCTCGTATTAAATCAACTTAAATGCTTTAGTGAAGTTTTTAGGGTGTTGGTGAAACCTGACATGCCCTTTAGCATTCAATCTTTTTCGATTCTGCCTGAATGGTGGTGTTATATACCCCCAGTTTCCAACTCTTGAGAAATAAATAACATAATCAATTTTTGAATCACCCCACTTATTTTCAACAAGGATGTCTTCTTCATTAGACTCAACTGACTTAATTTGAATACGATAAAAGTCATCACCATCAGAGATAACAAAATCTGTTTTTAAACCGTGATCTATCATAGGTAGGAATACATCCCAACCATCGTTTAGTAGCCAACTGGCGGCTAAGGTTTCATAAGACAAGCTTTTGTAATGTGCTAGAGAGGTATTTGCAGGAGTTGTATTTCTTATAGGCATAGTTATATCCGATATAAATTAATGCCGCAGGCCAGTAGGGACCTCTATATGCTGCGAACCCGGTATCGTACTCGATTACCGCCAATTTAATATCACCATACAACCTAAAGGGTTTGTATCTAATAGAAAGGCTGCCAGACTTGCAATTTCCCGTCACGGGTATCATGCATAAATACTATTATCAGACGTATCCGCCTGTGATAAAGCTTGTATGTAAATTAGCAAAAGATGAGATTATCTTCAACCCTTACACTTAAAGTAAGCACAGTGAATACTTCAGACTTTAATACAAAGTAATTACACATTTCCAAGCAATAATTACCCCTCTTGAAAGAGTACTTTTTTAAAAGAATCGCTACCTGGATAGAGCGTAAAAGCCTTACCTGAGGCTTGCAATACTCCTGACTGATATAATCGAACAATGACATCTTTATATATTGGGTCTAGTTTTTCTATTGGTGTGTTATCTGAATTTCCCATCCCGGCGTAGTACCCTAGATGAAAGGCTCCATCATTTTGGGAGACTAGTAAGTTTGGTGTACCAAATTCATCACTACTCCACTCTTTAAGCTTGCTTATGACGTACTCTTTTGTAATTGGTTTGCTCATAATATAGTCCACATAATTTTTAGTCGGATATACCTAAAACTTGTATTTTTTCTAGAAGTTTCAGGACAAGTTCCCGCTGAAAATAATAAAACTTATCTTCGATATTTAAGTTCACAACTTTCAAAAGAAAGTCATCCCCTGCATATTTCTGAATTCGCTTAATATGTTCATTTTCAAAGACAAATACTTTGTCTGCCCACGTTAGCATTTCGATTGTGCATAACGTTGAACCAGATTTTTCTGTATATTTAGCACTTAACCCTGCGGATAGATAAACATTAGTTTTATCTAGCGCTCTTAACAATTCTTCAGCAGTTTTACTTCTTTGAACATTTGCCGTACACAAGAAAAGAATATTCATCTATGAAAAGTCCCCTGTTTTCATACGCTCTAACATCCCTAAAACCACATTAACACCCTTATCTGAACCTAATAATAATAAAGGCGAAACACCCGCTAACGGCACTTTAGGCATAATTAACCAATCCTCAACCATACCTTCATTACCTTTAAATAAATTCATCAGTTCATCAATTACCTGTTGTGGTATTTCGACACCTTGAATTGTTGTCTTCATGATCTATTCCTTTTATGCCATGGTTGCTTCGGTGGTAAATGGCGGTATAGCCACTTTTTGTCATACCTAAATAGCCAGTTGTAATGCACAGCCGCAGCCTTTTGGATTGCATGCCTTGTATTAAGTGATTCATTTCAGGGGCATTCACGCCGCAGGGAGCGAAGCGGCGTGAATGCCTGCAACGACTGGCGGGGGTCGAGCCTACATGGACGTATTCACGGCGTACCCAAAAATGAATCACTTGATGCAGCACGTGACACAATTTAGATTTACGGCGATCAAGAAAGTTTAATATAAGGAATAACAATGTCAGCGACTGACGATACAGTGATCGATCTGCAAAACCCGGAATATTATATCAATCGGGAATTGAGCCATTTGCAGTTCAACATTCGCGTATTAGAACAAGCGCTGGATGAGACGCACCCATTATTAGAGCGTCTATTTTTCCTATGTATTTTCAGTAGCAACCTCGAT
>ENA-ORXI01001744-ORXI01001744.1-sediment-metagenome-genome-assembly--contig:-NODE-1744-length-16597-cov-7.105569_pt1 | contig 16597 bp, 11 predicted proteins | sample MGYA00237861_ERZ511468 | MGnify/ENA primary metagenome ERZ511468 (study PRJEB26299, sample SAMN06266213) | sediment metagenome | isolation source: Hudson Canyon methane seep mesocosm | place... | reverse complement strand
CAAGGTGATGTGGATTTATTATCGCAGTGGCAATTAGCCATTGTGGGAAGTCGCAACCCTTCAGCTTCAGGTGTCGATGCCTCTTATGAGTTTGCTAGATATTTAGCCCAAGGAGGCATTAGCATCACGAGCGGCTTAGCAATAGGCATTGATGCCGCAGCGCATAAAGGGGCTTTGTCCGCTGGCGGTAAAACAATTGCGGTGGTAGGGACCGGGCTAGATAGGGTCTACCCGGCAAAACATAGAGCATTAGCCCATGATATTGCTGATACAGGTGCAATAGTTTCAGAGTTTGCTTTAGGCACACCACCAAAAGCGGAAAATTTTCCGCGGCGTAATCGTATTATAAGTGGTTTGTCTTTAGGTTCATTAGTGATTGAAGCCGCTATCCGAAGCGGTTCATTAATTACTGCGAGAATGGCAATGGAACAAGGGCGCGAAGTATTTGCAATCCCAGGCTCCATTCATAATCCCTTAGCGCGAGGCTGCCATAAATTGATTCGTGAAGGTGCAAAATTAGTAGAAACGGCAACGGATATTTTAGAAGAATTAGGTGCCTTAGCTGGTGTGCAACAGCCGGTAATCCAGAATGCTAGTCAAGCGACTAGTGAGCCGCAGGAATTAGATAAAGATTATCAATCATTACTTGATAATTTAGGATATGACCCCATACAGATTGATGTTTTGATTGAACGCTGTGGATTGACGGCCGATGCTGTTTCATCCATGCTGTTATTACTTGAGTTACAAGGTCAGGTTGAATCATTGCCCGGTGGACGTTATGTCCAAATTGGGTCTTAAGCCAGCTAACCGGAAGGAAATAGATGAAAGAGAATGTTTTAGATGTGTTGTTATATTTATTTGAAAATTATATCGACACAGATGATGCTAACAAACCTGATAAAGATGCATTAGAAATAGAATTGGAAAAAGTAGGTTTCCTGCAGCTTGAAATTAATAAAGCCTTTGATTGGCTGGAAAATATGACGGTGGTTGCTGAAGAGGCATCAGAAAAAAGCACTCGTCATTCAGCTATACGCGTATTCAATGATGTGGAGTCAGAACGTCTTGATGTGGATTGTCGCGGTTATCTGTTGTTTTTAGAGCAGGTCGGAGTGCTAGATGCTGAAACTAGAGAAGTTGTTGTTGAACGAGTTTTAGCCTTAAATGAAGACGAGATAGATCTAGACCAAATGAAGTGGGTGGTATTGATGGTTTTATTTTACCAGCCAGGACGAGAAGAGGCTTATGCTTGGATGGAAGATTTGGTCTTTGAAGATATGGAAGCCGTTGTACATTAATCACCATTGGTAGGTCTGTATTAAACAGACTATTGCTCAAAAACCTTTAAGAAGTATTGCGAAAGAAATGGGAAAAAAACTAGTCATTGTAGAATCGCCAGCCAAGGCGAAAACAATCAAAAAATACCTAGGTAAAGACGTTGAAGTATTGGCCTCTTACGGTCATGTTCGTGATTTATTGCCTAAAGAAGGCGCTGTTGATACGGCGAACGACTTTGCGATGAAATATCAGATCATTGATCGCAATAGCAAACATGTCGATGCAATTGTCAAGGCAATGAAAAAAGCCGACACCTTATATCTGGCAACAGATCCGGATAGGGAAGGAGAGGCGATTTCATGGCATTTATTTGAATTGTTAAAAAAACGTGGTGCGCTTAAAAATAAAGATACCCATCGCGTTGTATTCCATGAAATCACCAAGCAAGCCGTTAATGATGCTGTAAACAATCCACGTGAATTATCAATGGATATGGTCAATGCTCAACAAGCACGACGAGCTTTAGATTATTTGGTTGGTTTTACTTTATCGCCTTTATTGTGGAAAAAAATACGCCGCGGTTTATCTGCAGGCCGAGTACAAAGTCCGGCGCTTAGAATGATCGTTGAGCGTGAATTGGAAATTGAGGCCTTCAAACCCAAAGAATATTGGACAATTGAGGCTGATGCCGCAATTGAAAAGAAAACTTTTGAAGGTAAATTGACATACTTCAAAGGTGAAAAGTTATCTCAATTTACGGTTAATAATGCAGAACAATCTGCAGATGTTGTTGCAACGTTAACGGACGCTGCAGATGGTAAGTTATTAGTTACCAAGGTTGATAAAAAACAACGAAAACGTAATCCAGCAGCACCGTTTACAACGTCTACCTTGCAACAAGAAGCGTCACGGAAATTGGGTTATGGCGCGCAACGCACTATGAGTGTGGCGCAGCAGTTATATGAAGGTACTGATACTGGTGAAGGGGCTGTAGGTTTGATCACTTACATGCGTACTGACTCGGTGACCTTGGCCGGTGAAGCCATTGAGGAATTACGTGGTTTTATTGCGGATAAATATGGCGATAGCGCGGTACCCAAAAAACCTCAAGAATATAAAACTAAGTCCAAAAATGCTCAAGAAGCGCATGAAGCTGTTCGTACAACATCTATATTGCGCACACCTGAATCGCTGAAAGCTTATTTGTCTTCGGATCAATTGAAACTCTATACCTTGATTTGGCAAAGAACCTTAGCAAGTCAAATGATTCATGCAACTATGAATACGGTTGCCGTTGATTTGGGTTGTGGTGCCGGCAATACTTTTAGGGCTAGTGGCTCAACCGTTGTTAATCCTGGATTTATGAGCGTTTATCTGGAAGGCAAGGATGATAGCGCCAAATCAGATAAGGATGAACGTTTATTACCCGCGATGGAAGTTGGCGATATTGTTGACTTAAAAGCCATTCGTCCAGAACAGCATTTTACTGAGCCACCACCACGTTATAGTGAAGCAAGTTTGGTCAAAAGTTTAGAAGAACACGACATCGGCCGTCCATCAACCTATGCCAGCATCATTTCCACCTTGCTGCAGCGTGAGTATGTTGAGTTAGAGAAAAAACGTTTTCATCCAACCGATGTTGGCCGTGTTGTGGGTAAATTTTTAGTCGAACATTTTACTAAATATGTTGATTACGGTTTCACAGCTGCGCTTGAAGATGAGTTGGATGCTGTCGCTCGAGGTGAAGAAGAATGGGTTCCGCTATTACGTAAATTTTGGGGGCCATTTAAAGAGCAAGTTGAAACCAAAGAGAAAGATGTTCAACGTAGTGATGTTACCCAAGAATTGCTGGATGAGGACTGCCCTAAGTGTGGCAAAAAACTGTCTAGTCGCCTAGGCCGTAGTGGTCGCTTTATTGGCTGTACGGCTTATCCAGAATGTGACTACACTCGTAATGTTGATGGTGACGAATCAGAAAGTAATGAACCGGAAGTGGTTGAAGGACGTCAGTGTCCGAAATGTGAATCTGATTTATGGGTGCGTACTGGACGTTACGGGAAGTTCATTGGTTGTAGCAGTTATCCAAAATGCAAACACCTCGAATCATTAGAGCAGCCAACCAATACGGGTGTGACATGTCCACAGTGTAATAAAGGCGAAATTCTGACCAGAAAATCACGTCGAGGTAAGATTTTTTATTCTTGCTCAGGTTATCCAGATTGTGATTATGCTTTATGGAATGAACCTTTATCAGAAGCCTGTCCAGACTGCCAATGGCCGATTTTGACGGTAAAAACGACTAAGAGTCGCGGTACGGAAAAAGTCTGTCCACAGAAAGAATGTGGCTTTACTGAAAAAGTAGAGAAGGCATAAGTTAATGAGTGGGGCAGATAAAATGTCTGCCCCTAACTTAAACAGGTTCTAGTCTGCTTTTAATTGTTCGAAAGCATCTGCGGCTAAACTTTCTGCCCGATCGAGTGTTGAAGATAAGACATTAAAATGGCCCATTTTACGGCCAATACGCGCTTCTTTTTTCCCATATAAGTGTAAGTTAATATCTGGCTTAGATAATAAGCTACCCCAGTGCGGAGTGCTGTTTCCCCAAACATCGCCAAGAATATTGATCATAACAACCGGTTCGATTAAGTCACTATTGCCAGCGGGCAAGCCACATAACATTCTTACTTGCTGCTCAAATTGAGAGGTCAGGCAAGCATCGAGTGTGAAATGGCCAGAATTATGTGGCCGAGGGGCAATTTCATTAACTAGAACATCGCCTTCTTTTGAGATGAAAAATTCTACAGCCATTACCCCAACATAATTTAATCCGGCCGCAATTTTATCAGCCATTTGAGTGACTATTTCAGTTTGGGATTGAGCAAGCTGGCTTGGCACTGTGGTGCTGTGCAAAATACCATTCACATGTACATTTTCTGCAACGGGGAAATTATTAATTTCACCAGATTGGCTTCTAGCCAGCACGGTAGAAACTTCACGTTCAAGGTTAATGCGCTGTTCAAGTACACATTCGGCCTGATCTAATGAATTAAATGCATTATGAACATCTTCGATCGTTTGGCAGACAACTTGACCTTTACCATCGTATCCAAAGTTGGCAAGTTTCAAGATCGCTGGAAATTGAAAATCTGATAATGATTTATCAATATCATCACTTGAACGAATAGCAACAAATGGCGCAATAGGAATACCTAAAGAAGAAATGAATTCCTTTTCGGTGATGCGATTTTGAGTAGAGGCTAACGCTGTTGATGACGGATGAACAATGGTTTTTTTCTCTAAAAAAGCCAATGTTGTTGCAGGAATATTTTCAAATTCAGTGGTAATCGCATCACACAATTCTGCCAACTGAGTTAATGCCGTTTCGTCAGTATATTTTGCACAGATATGTTGATCGGCAATAATGCCGGCAGGACTATTTGTATCAGGATCAAGGACAACAACGTTATATCCCAAAGTTTGAGCTGCAGTGGTAAACATGCGGCCTAACTGTCCACCGCCAAGCATACCAATTGTGGCACCAGGTAAAATCATCGTATTTGTCATCGTTTTATTGGGGAGGCAAAGTCATATCCAACACGGCTTGGTGTTGGTCGAGTCTAAATTGTTCAAGTTTGACTGCAAGCTCTGAATTTGTAGTGGCTAGCTGTGCAATTGCAAATAATGCGGCGTTTGCAGCGCCAGCTTCACCAATGGCAAAGGTTGCAACAGGAATGCCTTTTGGCATTTGCACAATTGATAATAGTGAGTCTTGGCCTTTTAAATACTTTGAAGGCACAGGAACGCCTAATATAGGTACCGTTGTGTGGGCAGCCAACATACCAGGTAAGTGTGCAGCCCCGCCAGCACCAGCGATAATACAAACCAAACCTTTGTCTTTTGCCGATACAGCATAATCGGTCAACAAGTCTGGAGTACGATGAGCAGAAACAACTTTGGTTTCATATGAAATACCAAACGCTTCGAGTTGTTCAACGGCTTTTTGCATTACAGGCCAGTCACTATTACTACCCATAACAACACCTACAATAGGTTTATCCATATTATTGATCCATCGGCTTTAATCAAAATAACGTGACATTTTAGCTATTTTATTGAAATTATGGAAATTTGTAGGGGAATTAGCTCGATTAAAAAGTAGGCTAATCATTGAATGGCATCAGTTCAACAGTTATACTGTTCGGTCCATTTTGCCGTCTTTTCGATAGAGACAGGGCTCCTCAGGTTCATAGGTGGCGAGGAGACAGGCAGTAAACAGTAATATGAAGGTACGTGACGTGAGTCAGCCAACAGAATTGACACAAGGCTTGTATAGGCCTGAATTTGAAAAAGATAATTGCGGCTTCGGTCTGATTGCTCAGATGGATGGCAAGGCTAGCCATTGGCTATTGAGCACCGCAATTGAAGCTTTAGGCAATTTAACCCATCGTGGCGCTATTGGTGCTGATGGTAAAACCGGTGACGGTTGTGGTTTGTTGATGAAAAAACCAGATAGTTTTTTCCGCGCAATTGCTGAAGAATTAGATTTTAAACTTGCTGAAAACTATGCGGTTGGCATGGTATTTTTGTCGCAAGATGATAACAAGGCTTTAACAAACCAAGATATCGTAAGCCAGCAATTGGCTGCGCAAGGTTTAGACGTTATAGGTTGGCGTGATGTGCCCGTTGACCCCGATAACGCATGTGGTGAAGAGGCGATGCGTTCTTTACCTATTATGAGACAAGTGTTTGTAAATGCGCCAGCAGATATGGATCAGGCTGCGTTTGAGCGCCATCTTTATATCGCACGCCGTTTAGCTGAAAAAGCGGTCACCGATGATGATGCGTTTTACATTCCTACTTTATCTTCACAAGTGGTGTCATACAAAGGTTTGGTTATGCCTTCGTATCTGCCGACTTTTTATAAAGATTTGCAAGATGAGCGCTTGGAAACTGCTATTTGTGTTTTCCACCAACGTTTCTCAACCAATACTTGGCCACAATGGCGTTTGGCACAGCCTTTCCGTTATTTAGCGCACAATGGTGAAATTAATACTGTTCAAGGTAACCGCAACTGGGCCTTGGCTCGTGGTGCGAAGTTTGCGACCTCGTTAATCGATAATATGGATGATATTCGTCCTTTAGTTGGTTTGACGGGTTCTGATTCATCAAGCATGGATAATATGCTTGAAGCGTTATTAGCTGGCGGTATCGATTTATTCCGTGCAATGCGTTTATTGATCCCACCCGCATGGCAAAATGATCACACCATGGATGCGGACTTAAAAGCATTTCATGACTACAACTCCATGCATATGGAGCCATGGGATGGACCCGCCGGCGTAGTATTAACAGATGGTCGTTATGCTGGCTGTACACTGGATCGTAATGGCTTGCGTCCAGCGCGTTACATTATTACTAAAGATCGCCATATCACATTAGCGTCAGAAGTCGGTGTTTATAACTACAAACCTGAAGATGTCGTGGCTAAAGGTCGCTTAAAACCAGGTCAGATGCTAGCTGTAGACACCTCAACAGGTGAGCTATTATTGCCTGATGATATCAATACATCATTAAAACAAAAGCAACCCTATAACGAATGGTTACAAGCCAACCTTAAGCGTTTAGAAGATGGTGCTGATGATGAGACATTAGCGACACTTGAAGGTGATGAGTTAGCGGTTTATGAAAAACTATTCCAAGTAAGTTTTGAAGAGCGTGACCAAGTTATTCGAGTACTTGGCGAACAAGGCATGGAAGCAACAGGTTCAATGGGTGATGACACACCATTTCCTGTTCTGTCACAAAAAGAACGATCGTTATTTGATTATTTCCGCCAACAGTTTGCCCAAGTTACTAATCCACCAATAGATTCATTACGTGAAAGCATCGTGATGTCTTTGGAAACCTGTTTTGGCCAAGAGCGTAACTTGTTTGAAGAAGGCGCCGAACATGCTGATCGCGTGGTGGTGGATTCTCCGGTATTAGCAGAGAGTCGCTTCCGGCAGTTGTTAGCGTTGGGCGAGAGCAATAAAAATTATAAATCAATCACACTATCGTTAAATTTCACTGCTGAAACCGGTTTGGAAAAAGCGATTGATGCCTTGTGCGATAAAGCTGAACAAGCTGTTCGTGAAGGTACTGTTATTTTAGTGTTGTCAGATCGCAATATAAGCAAAGATTCCTTGCCAATTCATGCTTTATTAGCCACGGGTGCAGTACATCACCGCTTGATTAAAGTGGGCTTGCGCTGTGATGCAAATATCGTAGTTGAAACCGCAACGGCTCGTGATTCACATCATTTTGGTGTGTTAATAGGTTTTGGTGCCACGGCAATTTATCCGTACCTGGCTTATGCGACATTAAATAATCTGATTAGTACTAATGAAATAAAAGATATAGATCGCAAAGAAGTATGTAGCCGTTACCGCAAAGGTATCAATAAAGGCTTATTTAAAATCACCTCGAAAATGGGTATTTCAACCATTGCCAGTTACCGAGGTGCACAATTATTTGAAATTGTAGGTCTGAACGAGACGGTTGTAGATAAATGTTTTGTTGCCACGACTAGCCGTATCAGCGGTACAAACTTTGAAGATCTACAAATTGATCAACAAGCTTTGGCTGACCGTGCTTGGAATTTACGTAAAAACCGTGAACAAGGCGGCTTATTAAAGTTCGTTCACGGCGGCGAATATCATGCTTACAATCCAGATGTAATTGGCGCCTTGCAAAAAGCAGTTCAAGGTGGCGACTATGATGCCTATAAAGAATATGCCTCCTTAGTTAATGACCGCCCTGCAATGGTATTGCGTGACTTACTTGCTTTGAAAAAAGCAGATAAGCCATTAGCCATTGATGAAGTCGAAAATATTGGTGCAATTCTTAAACGTTTTGATAGCGCTGGTATGTCTCTTGGTGCCTTGTCACCAGAAGCACACGAAGCTTTAGCGATCGGAATGAACCGTTTAGGTGGCCGATCTAATTCAGGTGAGGGTGGTGAAGATCCTGCTCGTTTTGGCACTGAACGTGTTTCAAAAATCAAACAAGTAGCATCGGGTCGTTTTGGTGTTACACCAAACTATTTGGTGAATGCCGAAGTATTGCAAATTAAAGTAGCCCAAGGTGCAAAACCGGGTGAAGGTGGTCAATTACCGGGTGGTAAGGTTAATCAAATGATTGCAACTTTGCGTCACTCTGTACCAGGTGTGACCTTAATTTCACCGCCACCACATCATGATATTTATTCAATTGAAGATTTAGCTCAGCTTATCTTTGATTTGAAACAAGTAAACCCGAAAGCCTTGGTCTCGGTTAAATTAGTTTCAGAAGCCGGTGTTGGTACGATTGCGGCGGGTGTTGCAAAAGCATATGCCGATTTAATTACTATCTCAGGTTATGACGGTGGTACTGCGGCAAGCCCATTATCATCGGTTAAATATGCTGGCGGACCATGGGAGTTAGGCTTGTCTGAAACCCATCAAACACTGCGAGCTAATGACTTGCGTGACAAAGTTCGTCTGCAAACAGATGGTGGTTTAAAAACAGGTTTAGATGTTATTAAAGCGGCCATTCTAGGGGCTGAAAGCTTTGGTTTTGGTACTGGACCAATGGTAGCGCTAGGTTGTAAATTCTTACGTATCTGTCACTTGAATAACTGTGCGACTGGTGTTGCAACTCAAAATGATAAATTGCGTACGCAACATTTTATTGGTTTACCGCAAATGGTCATGAACTACTTTCAGTTTGTTGCGCGTGAAACCCAAGAGTGGTTGTCAGTCTTAGGTGTAGCAAGCATGGCTGAGTTAATTGGCCGTACTGATTTATTAGAAATTTTGCCGGGCACTACCGACAAACAAAATAGATTAGATCTAACGCCATTATTATCAACAGCGGGTATAGCTGCCGATAAACCACAATATTGCACTGATCCACATAATGAACCTTATGATAAAGGTGTATTAGCGGAACAAATGATAGTTGATATGAAAGAAGCGATTGCCAACAAAAAAGGCGGTTTCTTTAGTTACGATGTGCGTAATATTAATCGTTCGATGGGTGCACGTATTTCTGGTGAAATCGCCAGACATCATGGCAACTATGGCATGAGTGATACACCTATTCGAATCCAGTTTACCGGTTCAGCGGGCCAGAGTTTTGGCGTGTGGAACGCAGGTGGTTTAGAGATGCGCCTTGAAGGTGATGCCAATGATTATGTTGGTAAAGGTATGGCTGACGGTAAATTAGTTATCTACCCTTCACCGGAAAGTGATTTTGCAACACAAGAAGCAAGCATCATGGGTAATACCTGTTTATATGGTGCAACAGGCGGAACCTTGTATGCTTCTGGTATGGCAGGAGAACGATTTGCTGTTCGTAACTCTGGCGCAACAGCCGTTGTAGAAGGTGTAGGCGATCACGGTTGTGAATATATGACTGGCGGTGTAGTCACTGTATTGGGTGAAACAGGCTTAAACTTTGGTGCGGGTATGACCGGTGGTTTTGCTTATGTATTGGATCTTGAAGAAACCTTTGCTGAACGTTATAACCAAGAATTGGTTGAACTAGTACGCATTGATAGCGATGACTTATCTGACCACGCCTTGCACTTGAAAGGCTTGATTGAAGATCATGTTAGAGAAACAAATAGTGTTTGGGGTAATCAAATATTAGATATGTTTGAGCAGCGCTTAAAACAATTCTGGTTGGTTAAACCAAAAGCCGCCGCATTAGACAGTTTGCTCAAAGCAACAACTAAGGCAGCCTAATAATAACGTGAGTTTGAAAGAATAAAATCATGGCGAAAAATACTTTTCAATTTTTAGAAGTGGGTCGTTTTGACCCCAAAAAACTCAGTGCTGACGAGCGTGTTAAAGGCTTTGGCGAAATTTATGGCGAATTTGATGCTGATTCTTCAGCAGAACAATCAGAGCGCTGTTTAGAGTGCGGCAACCCTTATTGTGAATGGAAATGTCCTGTACATAATTACATTCCGAATTGGTTGAAACTGATCAGCGAAGGTAATTTGGAACAAGCTGCTGAGCTTGCACATCAAACCAATACCTTGCCTGAAATCTGCGGTCGAGTTTGTCCTCAGGATCGTCTGTGTGAAGGTGCATGTACCTTAAATGATGGTTTTGGTGCGGTCACAATTGGCTCAGTAGAAAAATATATTGCTGATACGGCCTTAGATAATGGCTGGCGCCCTGATTTATCAGAAGTAGTAAATACTGGAAAACGTGTTGCCGTTATTGGTTCTGGCCCAGCGGGTTTAGGTTGTGCAGACGTATTGATTCGCAGTGGTGTGAGCCCAATTGTTTATGACAAACACCCAGAAGTAGGTGGTTTATTAACCTTTGGTATTCCTGAGTTTAAATTAGAAAAAGCAGTCGTAAAGCGTCGCCGTGAAGTATTAGAAGGCATGGGTGTAGAGTTTGTTCTTAACACTGAAATTGGCAAAGATATTGAATTTCAGACTTTGCTAGATGAATTTGATGCAGTTTTTCTTGGCATGGGTACCTACACTTCTATGAAAGGTGGCTTCCCCGGTGAAGATAAACAGGGTGTTTATGAAGCATTGCCATACTTAGTTGCCAACAATAAACAGTTATTAGATCTTAAGCCTGAAGACTATGTAGATCTTGAAGGTAAGAAGGTTGTGGTGCTTGGTGGTGGTGATACTGCGATGGACTGTAATCGAACTGCTATTCGTCAAAATGCCGAAAGTGTGCAATGTGCCTATCGTCGCGATGAAGAAAATATGCCGGGTTCACGTCGAGAAGTAAATAATTCGCGTGAAGAAGGTGTTGAATTTTTATGGAATCGTCAACCTATAGAAGTGGTTGGTGGTGACAAAGTTGAAGGCATTAAAGTAATCACTACAGCTTTAGGCGAACCTGATGAACGTGGCCGTCGTAGTCCACAGCCGGTACCTGGCAGTGAAGAAATTATTGATGCTGATGCAGTGATTATTGCTTTTGGTTTCCGTCCGAGTCCTGCACCATGGTTTGCAGAATTTGGTGTGAATATTGATGATGGTGGTCGTGTTATTGCGCCTGAACATGGCAAGTGTGCCTTCCAAACCAGCAATGAAAAAATCTTTGCCGGTGGTGACATGGTTCGTGGTTCAGATCTCGTGGTCACAGCAGTGTGGGAAGGTCGTCAGGCAGCGGAAGGTATTCTAAGCTTTTTAGAAGTGTAGATCGCTTTTCTTGAGATAAACGTTTTACGTTTGATCTGCGTCAGCTAAATATTAGGCTTCATCATTCGAAATACTGTTTTTCGGTATGATGAAGCCTTATTTATTTATGTAATAAAAATTTGGGGAAATCAGTGGCTGAATTAAAAAATGATCGTTATTTAAGAGCTTTATTGCGTCAGCCAGTTGATAAAACACCGGTCTGGGTTATGCGTCAGGCCGGTCGTTATTTGCCTGAATACCGTGAAGTGCGTGCTAAAGCGGGTGACTTTATGACCCTTTGCACCACACCTGAACTAGCCTGTGAAGTGACATTGCAACCTTTGCGCCGCTTTGATTTAGATGCCGCCATTATCTTCTCCGATATTTTGACTATTCCCGATGCTATGGGCTTGGGTTTACATTTTGTTGCTGGTGAAGGCCCAAAATTTAACAAGGTCATTCAATCTTCGGCTGATATTGCCAAGCTTACAGTTCCTGATATGGAAGACAGTTTGGGTTACGTGATGGATGCGATTCGGCTGACACGTAAAGAAATCGATGGCAAAGTACCTTTGATCGGTTTTAGCGGTAGCCCATGGACTTTAGCGTGTTATATGGTTGAAGGTGGTTCTAGTAAAGATTTTGCCAAAGTAAAAGGCATGATGTTTGATGCTCCAGAGCAAATGCATGCTTTGCTCAATGTTTTAGCCAAATCAGTAACGGCTTATTTAAATGCTCAGATTGCAGCCGGTGCGCAATCGATTATGTTATTTGATACCTGGGGTGGAGCATTAAGCTCAGAAAACTATCAACAGTTCTCTTTATCCTATATGCAACAGATCGTTGAAGGTTTAAATCGTGAGTCTGAAGGCCGAAAGGTACCTGTGACCTTATTTACCAAAGGCGGGGGCCAATGGTTAGAAATGATGGCCGACACTGGCGTTGATGCAGTTGGTTTAGACTGGACAACAGACTTATCTAAGGCGCGTACACGAGTTGGCGACAAAGTCGCGTTACAAGGCAATATGGACCCCTGTGTTTTATATGCATCACCCGATCGTGTTGAACAGGAAGTTGCTAGTGTTTTAGCGAGTTATGGCAAAGCCGAAACGGGTCATGTCTTTAATCTGGGACACGGTATACATCCAACGATTAACCCTGAAAATATGCAACGCTTAGTGGACTCGGTTCATAAACATAGCGCACCCTACCACCAAAATTAATCTTTTTTAGCTGCGGACTTTTGAGCTTGTTTAATGAGTTCACTAGCAAAGCGTTTCACCTGTAAATCATATAAAGCTAATTGGCCGCCGGTTCGAATTGCACTAGCAGCCAGCCCTCCAATCACCATAAGCAATACTAAGGCAATGATCCAAGCTAGAAAGTAGCTAATTCGTAGCGTTGCTTGTTGTGAGGTAGTTGCTGCTGTTGCTGATTCAACGCCATCTTCAGTGCTTGCTGTTTTTTGTGAAAATGAGCGTAGCAATTGATCTAAATTAGACCCTTCATCTATCGCTTCTGCAAAGCGCTCAATGCGCTGTGGTTCTTCATATAAGCTCCATGCTTCTACGATTGTCTTGATTGCGATAGTTAGGCCGATAATTAACATGACCAAACCTAATAAGCGCACAATCACGGCAATGACTTCAGTGCTACGAGAGGGTTGTTGATAATCCATATAACATCCTGTGTGAATACAAGCGTATAAGCAGAAGAATAGCAGAATTACGAGGTTCTAATAAAGAAAAAGGGCGCCCCGCTAAGCGAGCCGCCCTTTTCTTAATAATAGTTTAAAACTATTTTTAGCTGTTGGTGAACTCTGGGTATGCTTCCATACCACATTCACTTAAATCAACACCTTCGTACTCTTCTTCTTCTGTAACACGAATGCCCATTACAAGTTTAATGACATACCAAGTTACAAAGCTGGCACCAAATACCCAAATAAAGATAGTTGCAGCACCCACTAATTGGCCTACCAAGCTTGCATCACTGTTAGTTAAAGGCACTGCTAACAGACCCCATAAACCAACAACACCGTGAACAGAAATCGCACCAACTGGATCATCAATTTTCACTTTGTCCATAAAGACAATTGAGAATACAACCAATGCACCACCGACAGCACCAATTAATGTTGCTACTAATGGTGTTGGTGTATCAGGACCCGCAGTGATAGCAACCAAACCTGCTAAGGCACCATTTAAAAGCATCGTTAAATCAGCTTTGCCAAACATTACTTTTGCAACAATGATTGCAGCGATAACACCACCCGCTGCAGCAGCATTAGTATTCATGAATACCATCGCAACTGCGTTAGCACTTGCCATATCACCTAGTTTTAATACTGAACCACCGTTAAAGCCGAACCAACCCATCCATAAGATGAAGGTACCTAATGTCGCTAACGGCAAGTTAGCACCAGGAATTGGACGAACTTCACCATTAGGACCGTATTTACCACTACGAGCACCTAATAATAAAACACCCGCCAAAGCAGCAGCAGCACCGGCCATATGAACGATACCTGAGCCTGCAAAATCAAGGAAACCGAAGTCATCACCAAGAGAATACATGCCAAATACGTCAGCACCACCCCAAGTCCATGATCCTTCTAGTGGGTAGATGAATGCAGTCATTACAATAGCAAATACTGCAAATGCCCATAACTTCATACGTTCAGCAACCGCACCTGAAACGATAGACATCGCTGTTGCAACAAATACAACTTGGAAGAAGAAGTCAGACGCAGCCGCATAAACAGAACCACCACCAAAACCATTTTCGGCAGATGCTGCTAATGCATCAGCAACTAAAGTTTCACCGCCGTCGATGCCTTCCAAGAAAATACCGCCGCCGTACATGATGTCATAACCGACAACCATATAAGCTGTACATGCGATTGCAAACAATAAAACATTTTTTGTTAAAATTTCAGTGGTGTTTTTCGCACGCACTAGACCCGCTTCTAACATTGAGAAACCAGCCGCCATCCACATAACTAAGGCACCCATTACTAGGAAGTAAAAGGTGTCCATAGCATATTGGAGTTCGAAGATTTGATTTTCCATCTAATTGCTCCTAAAGCTTACAGTGCATCAGGACCGGTTTCGCCTGTGCGAATCCGAACCACTTGCTCTAATGGGTATACAAAGATTTTGCCGTCACCGATTTTTCCAGTGTTAGCGCCTTTAGTAACTACTTCGATAACTTGATCAACGATGTCGTCATCAACAGCAATTTCTAATTTTAATTTAGGCAAAAAATCTACAACATATTCAGCGCCACGATAGAGCTCTGTGTGACCTTTTTGACGACCAAAACCTTTAACTTCTGAAACGGTAAGACCTTGAACACCGATTTCAGAAAGTGCTTCGCGTACATCGTCAAGCTTAAATGGCTTGATAATCGCTACTACTTGTTTCATGGGTTGTTCCTTCTAAAATAAAAAAGGCCACTGTCAAACAGTGGCCTTTAATGAGTCTCTAAAACGATGTTGCTACCGAGATAGTTAGTTTGTCTGAGGTGGATTTACCAAAATCTTCTTCAGCATCACTATCCATTCCAGTGTATGTTAGGCCGAAGTCTACTCCCTCGGTTATCGATTTCGATATGCCAACACGCCAATCGGTATGCTCTCTATCTTTTGCTGCAATAGCGCCATCGTCATAATCGTAATAACCAACACCAGCACTGAATGCTATGTCGTACCATGGCAAGTCATAGTCAAAGCCAGCAGAGAAGTAAGTACCATCTTCTCCAGAACCATAAACATCATCAGAGTGTGCGACACCTACACTGAAGTAGCTATAGCTTAAAGATGCATATGCCTCATTCCAATCTTGAGTTGAATTGGCATTACTACTGTCAAAGAAATAACGAAGGAAACCGATATCAAAACCGATTCCAGAGTCGCCGAATTCACCGCCATAACCAGCATAGAGATCAATTTCATAGTCAGCGCCATCATCATAATCCACATTAGATGCCCAAGTACCTACATACAAACCACTGCTATGGCTGTAGTCGATGCTAGCTGAAGCGGCTGGTGCTCTATCTGTTTGTGAGTAACCACGCCAAATATAGTCACTTGCAAGAGCAACTCCAAAGTCTACAGCGTGACTACCATTTTCGCTTTCCCACGCCATCGCAAGTGATGATGCAGATAACATTGTGCCTGCTAGACATAATGCTGATAATTGTTTCAATTTCATTTTCTAACTCTCCTAAACTTCAATTTATATTATAAGTCGTTTGAATCAATTTTGTTGTTTCCATGCAACAATGTGTATTCAGACTGCAACATGTATTGCAAAAATGGTGCCTATTACATAACCTGTTTTAATTCAGCTGCTTATAAAAGTTATTCTTGTTTCAGCTGTTACTGTTGCTCAATAATGGTGCGGATTGCTAAGCTTATGCACCAATAAGGGTCAATATTGACTGTCCCTTTGTTTCGGGCAACTTGCTATGATGACGTCACATTTTTTAGGATTTAATAAATATGCTGTTTCCACAAATTGATCCAGTGGCTTTATCGCTCGGCCCATTGCAAGTTCATTGGTATGGTTTGATGTATTTATTTGGTTTTGTTGGCGCCTGGCTTTTAGGCCGTTTGCGAGCTGAACGTAATGGTTGGACTGTAACTGAAGTTGAAGACTTATTATTTTATGGTGCAATTGGCGTTATTGTGGGTGGTCGCCTAGGTTATGTGTTGTTTTATGATCTGGCGGCAAATTTGGCCCAACCGCTAAATATAATAAAAGTTTGGCAAGGTGGAATGTCCTTCCATGGTGGTTTACTTGGAGTACTTACGGCCTTTTGGTGGTTTGCTAAAAAAACTAATCGCTCGTTTTTTGCTGTCAGTGATTTTATCGCGCCCTTAGTGCCAGTTGGTTTGTTCTTTGGTCGTATAGGTAACTTTATTAATAGTGAATTATGGGGCAAGGTCAGTGATGTACCTTGGGCTGTCGTTTTTCCTAATGGCGGACCATTAGCTCGTCATCCCTCACAACTTTATGAAGCAGCTCTAGAAGGTTTAGTGCTATTTATTCTTTTGTGGCTTTATTCGGCGAAAGCAAAACCGGTTGGTGCTATCTCGGGTCTATTCTTATTTGCTTATGGAAGTTTCCGCTTTGT
>ENA-ORXI01001741-ORXI01001741.1-sediment-metagenome-genome-assembly--contig:-NODE-1741-length-16609-cov-11.960138_pt1 | contig 16609 bp, 14 predicted proteins | sample MGYA00237861_ERZ511468 | MGnify/ENA primary metagenome ERZ511468 (study PRJEB26299, sample SAMN06266213) | sediment metagenome | isolation source: Hudson Canyon methane seep mesocosm | place... | reverse complement strand
CAATCAAAAATCCTGCAATAACACCCACACCTAACAGGCTGGTGGCAATTTGAATGGGGCTGCCACCGCCGACATACAGCATCAGCAAGACTGTTGTTGCTAACAAAATTACTGTCCCAAAGTCTGGTTGCAGCAAGACAAGAAAGAGATAAATACCTGTGACAATAAAGTTTGGTGTCAACCCGCGGAAGAAGAAAGCCAGCAATTCCTGCTTTCTTTCCAAATATGAAGCCACATAGATAATCAAAACTATCTTCAGCAATTCGGCAGGCTGCAAACTTAACGAACCTATACGCAGCCAGCGGCGTCCTCCCTTAACCTCATGTCCCACTTCAGGAATCAAAACCAGAATCAGTAAAATCAACATTACCAGCATTAACCAAATTGAAAATTGCTGCCATTTGTGATAGTTCACGTACAGTGCAATTACCAAAACTACAAGTCCTGCCAGTATGTGCATCAAGTGCCGGTATAAAAAGTATTGACCATCATCGTATTGAAGGTCGGCATAAACACCACCTGTACTGTAAATCATCACTGTACCCCAGGAGAGCAAAAATAATGTTGCTCCAATCAGAGGAAGATCATAGCGAGTGTGCATAAATATTATTTAGTTTTCATTCTGGAATACTTTTAAAGTAAAATAGCTAACAAATTTTTAATTATAACGTTCTTATGAAGAAGATTCAAATGCACTTTTTACAAGTTTTTGCCATAAGGACTCAAGATTTTGAGGGTTTTTTTCACGTTCCGAAATAATTTCTATTACTGCAGATTTGTTTGCTTGAATTGCTTTTGAATAATCAGTCTCAAAAGCACTGATCGAACCAGGGTTAAAATAATTCAAATTAAACATTGAAGAAACTTTCCGGAAATTATAATCGTGTGGTGCAGCGAAAAATGGTTCGAAAATATCTGTCTGCCGGGCAACAGGAAGGAATGAAAAAATACCTCCTCCGTGGTTATTGAGTAAAACCAGCAAAACTGGTTCAGGAGAATCTGTGAGTAGTTTGAACGAATTAAGATCGTGTAAAGCTGACAAGTCGCCAATAAGCAATGTGACCGGCTTCTGCATTCCTGAAGAGTATCCGCATGCTGACGCTATAAGGCCGTCAATTCCACTGGCGCCCCGATTGAGTGCTGTTGGAATATCAGCTCCTTTTTCAGAACCAACCATGTCCACTGCACGGACTGGGAGACTGTTTCCGATGAAAAAACCATGAGTTTCAGGTATTATCTGAGTCAATCTTCGCACCAAAGCAAATTCATTAATCTCCTCATTTCCTGAATTTGCGGAAAAATGTTTCTCTATCAATTCATCTGCCTTTTCTGATGCCTGAAGCCATTTCTGCGTTTTTGAATGGTTAACGGCTGACCTTTTATCCAGTCGCAATTCATGCACTAGATGCTCACATAATTCTGCAATATCAGCCTCTATTATCCAGCGGAAATTGTGAGACTGATCGTGACGTTCAGAATGGTCTGCGATCCAGACCATTTGAGAGGGAGGGCTCTGTTCCCAGCGCGTAAGCCAGCGTTTAGATGTAGGCGGAAAACCAATGTGCCAAACTGCTTCAATGTCCCAGTTTGAACTGATAAGATCATCATGCAGAAGTTGATCATAGTAAGTTATCCTGTTCGGGCAATTATTACCCAGACGTAGTCCGGAAGTGACATCTGCAAATACCGGCCAACCCAATTCTTCTGCAAGTTTTCTGAGGGAATCAAGTGAGTTTGAAGGAACACCAAACTTCTCAGAAACAAATGCTTGAGAATTTGACAAGATTGTTGGTGTTAATTTAACGTTACCTGGCTTATAAACACCGTGAACATTACCGAATGACGCTGCAATAGTAAAACGATGGCTAATTTTGCTTAGAAGCTCATAAGAGTAAGCAACATCTTCAGGTTGTGTGTATAACAATGAAGAATCCATATCACTGTTGTCCACACCGTCTTCTTCACCACCCGTACAACCTAATTCAATCTCAAGTGTCATGTCCATTTTTGACATGCGCTCTAAATATTCTGCACAAGTACCAATATTCTCTTCAAGACTTTCTTCTGAAAGATCTAACATATGAGAACTAAAAAGCGGCTTGCCTGTAGCTTCAAAATTAGCTTCACCAGCATCTAATAAACCATCGATCCAAGGTAATAATTTCTTAGCCGCATGATCAGTATGCAAAATAACCGGTACACCATAATGTTCTGCAACATTATGAACATGTTTAGCACCTGAAATAGCACCGATAATAGCCAGCTGATGTCCGTCTAGTTTTAATCCTTTACCAGCAAGGAACTGTGCACCACCAAAAGAAAACTGAATGATAACAGGCGATTTAACCTTAGCAGCAGCCTCTAATGTTGCATTAATTGAGCCTGTGCTAATTGTATTGACAGCAGGTAGAGCCATTTTATTGGCCTTACAATAATCGAATACTTTTTGTACATCATCACCGGTAACGACGCCTGGGTTGACGATATCTAATATTGAGTTTGACATTTAAAATCCTATCTATTGTTCTAACCCCTAAACAAAATTATCAAGGGGTTTTATAAAAAAAGAATCTGTTGAAAACACAACAGACTCTTAATTGAATACCGAAATGAATTAACCTTCTAAACTAGTTAACCGGTCAGCTAATAACGTTTCTAATGCTTCTAATGCCGCTGTAAAGCCAGCAATACCTTCTGACAATTTATCAGTAGCCATTCTGTTTTCAGCATGCATTGCATCAAAGACTTCCTTATCAACCGCAATTCTTTCGATATCAGCATTCAGTGCATTAGCAGCATTCAACTTCTGCGGCAATTCACCTTCAGTTGCTGCTAATTCATTAATTAACCCTGGAGAGATCGTTAATAAATCAACACCTGCTAGCTCAGTTATTTCACCTAGGTTTCTGAAACTTGCACCCATAACTTCAGTTTTATAGCCGTAACGTTTATAGTAGTTATAAACATCCGTTACAGAAATAACACCTGGATCTTCTGCTGCAGGGTATGAATCACGACCGGTATCTTTTTTATACCAATCTAAAATACGACCTACAAAAGGTGAGATAAGCGTAATATCGTTGTCACCACAAGCAATCGCTTGGTGTAATCCGAATAATAAAGTTAAATTACAACTAATTCCTTCCGCTTCTAATACTGCAGCAGCTTGAATGCCTTCCCAAGTTGAAGCAATTTTAATTAAAATACGATCACGCGAGATGCCTGCTGCTTCATACTGAGCAATAATTTCACGCCCTTTAGCAATAGTTGATTCTGTGTCATAAGATAAACGCGCATCTACTTCAGTTGAAACACGGCCTGGAACAAGTTCTAAAATCTTAAGACCAAATGAAACAGCTAAACGATCAAAGGCAAGGGTTACGACCTCTGCTGCTGGCGCTTTAGCACCTAATGTTTCACGTGCACCTGTCAATGTCTCATCAACAATTCCTTGATATTCAGGCATTTGTGCTGCTGCCGTAATTAACGAAGGATTTGTTGTTGCGTCTTGCGGCTTACACTCTTCAATAGCTTTAAGGTCGCCAGTGTCAGCAACAACTACTGTCATTTCTCTAAGTTGCTCTAATAAATTCATTGATATACCTACTGATTCAAATAATTAATATTCTAAAAAAATTGTATTACTTAAGGTGCCAAGGTCAAAACAAAAGACTTCCGCCTTTCATCAGACTCTTTAATTCATAAAATAATCCCTAGAAATGCAAAAAGAATCGAGCGTAAAACGCTCGATTCTTTCGTAAACAGGAAGGTTAAACCCTAAGGATTTAGAGTTAAAGTTGACCTTAAAAACTTTAAACAGTTTTTCTTAACTGTTTAAATAACGATCAACGCCTGTTTGTCCTGCAGCAACCGTATCAGTAGCACCACCTTGTGCTGCTAAATAACGATCAACGCCTGTGCTACCACCTGCAGATCTTGCTGAACCGCCACTCGAACGACCTTTTGTTAAAAAGAAAGCGCCACCAGCAATAGCCAACAGCAGACCTAACTCAACAACACCCAAACCGCCTTCTTCTTTCTTAGCAGCTACAGGGGCTGCTTTCGCAACAACTTTAGGTTTAGCAACAGCAGATTTATCTTGATAAACAATAATTGGTTTAAAGTTATATGCTGGATACTCTTCTGCACCCACAATAGGGCTTGTAACGAGTAACGCTGTAATTAAACCAGTTGCTAATTTTAATTTTTTCATTTTACCTTCCTATTTATTTAAGCAAATAACTAAAGTGAAGATTCTACACGATTCACAACATTTTCAACAGTAAAACCAAAGTGTTTCATGACATCGCCACCGGGTGCTGATTCACCGAAAGTATCAATACCCACAACATCACCTTCTAAGCCAACGTATTTACGCCAGAAATCAGAAACACCTGCTTCAACAGCAATACGCTTAACACCAGGCGTTAAGATACTGTCTTTATAAGCTTGGTCTTGACGATCAAATACACTTGTTGACGGCATAGAGACTACGCGAACATGCGTACCTTTAGCTGCAAGTTCTGCTTGAGCCTGAATAGCTAAATTAACCTCAGATCCTGTTGCAATAATAATTGCTGCTGCTTGGCCTGCCGCTTCAGAAATAACATAAGCGCCTTTGCGTATAGCTGCAATTTGATCATCGGTACGCGCAATAAAAGGAAGACCTTGACGACTGAGTACTAAACTCGTTGGTCCGTCCATACGCTCTACTGCCATGACCCATGACACTGCCGTTTCTGTACTGTCTGCAGGACGCCATACATCCATGTTTGGAACAAAACGCATCGCTGACGTGTTTTCAATCGGTTGATGAGTTGGACCGTCTTCACCTTGACCAATTGAGTCATGTGTTAATACTGCAATGGTACGAATCCCCATCAGTGCAGACATACGGAAAGCACTTTTAGCGTAATCAGAGAACATATGAAATGTTCCACCGAAAGGCAGTAATCCACCATGAAGAGCCATGCCATTCATAATGGCATACATACCAAATTCACGCACACCATAAGAAATGTAATTACCCATTTCGCTACCGCTAACGTGTTTAAAGTCGGCACAACTGGTTAAGTTTGAGCCTGTCAAATCTGCTGAGCCACCTAAAAATTCAGGTAATGTTGATGCTAAACCAGCAATTGTTTTCTGAGAGGCTTGACGACTCGCTAAGTTCTCTTGTTTAGAATTTGTGTCTGCTATCAATGCATCAGATGCTTCTTGCCAGTTCGCAGGTAAATCCCCAGCCATCCGACGTGTGAATTCAGCGGCTTCTGCAGGATATTCTGCTGCGTATGCTGCAAATTTATCGTTCCATGCGCCTTCTACCCTTGCGCCTTTTGCTTTCGCATCCCAACCGGCATATACGTCGTCAGGGATTTCAAAAGGTGCATAATCCCAGCCTAGTTCTTTCCGCGTTAATGCAACTTCTTCATCACCTAATGCAGCGCCATGACAATCATGACTACCACTTTTATTCGGTGAACCATAACCAATAATCGTTTTACAACAGATTAATGAAGGTCTATCCGTAACAGATTTTGCCTCAGTGATCGCAGCAGAAATAGCATCGGCATCATGTCCATCTACTGACACAACATGCCAATTGTAAGCTTCAAAACGCTTTACAGTGTCATCTGTATACCAACCATCAATATGGCCATCAATAGAGATATTGTTGTCGTCCCAAAATGCTATCAGATTCCCTAATCCCCAAGTACCTGCAAGTGAACAAGCCTCATGGGAAATACCTTCCATTAAGCAACCGTCTCCCATGAACACATAAGTGTTATGGTCTACAATTTTATGTCCTGGTTTATTGAACTGATCTGCCATCAACTTTTCAGCCATAGCAAAACCAACACCATTGGTGATTCCTTGTCCTAAGGGCCCCGTTGTTGTTTCAATACCGGGCGCAAAGCCATATTCTGGATGGCCAGCACATTTCGAATGTAACTGACGGAATGAAGCCAACTGCTCCATAGGCAAGTCGTAACCTGACAAATGTAATAATGAGTAAATCAACATGGAGCCGTGTCCATTTGACAAGACAAAGCGATCACGATCTGCCCATTCAGCATTCGTTGGGTTATGTTTTAGATGATCATTCCATAATACTTCAGCAATATCTGCCATACCCATAGGTGCTCCAGGGTGACCTGATTTAGCTTTTTGCACTGCATCCATACTTAGTGCTCTTATGGCGTTCGCTAGATTTCTACGCGAAGACATATAATTCTCCTGATAATATTTATATTCTATGCCTCAACAGAGGCATAAGTGATTCTTTAAGTGATATTAAAAATGAAAAATAACTGACAAGCAAAATCGGCTCACACCTTACAGCGTGAGCCGACTTGTTTTTTGTTATTCCATATTAGCGTGTATTGCTCGCATACCTTCTTCAGTGAGATTTTTCTCATGAATAATGTATGAAACCACTGCTTCTAAAAATATCAACGTCGATAACTCAAAAACTGATCCCATTGGCATCCCATGTACTTTCTCATACATATCAGGACGACCAATATTAAATACTGCGTCAACCATACTTCCGATGGTTGATTCTGATTTAGATGATATTAGAATAGCTTTAGCACCAACATCTTTAGCTTTCTGCGTAAACGCGGCTAATTGTTGCGTTTCACCGGAACCTGATATAACGATCAGTAAGTCACCTTCTTTAATACTCGGTGTCACGGTTTCGCCAACTAAATTCACGGTATAACCAGCATGCATTAAACGCATTGCAAAATTCTTACAAACCAGTGCAGAACGACCTGCCCCTGCTAGAAAAATCCCATTAGCCTCATCAACAAGTCCTGTTAACTGACTGTCATAGTCATGCTCAGTCGCAGCTAATATGGTTGAAATTTTCTCAATAATTAACTGTTGATGCATATTATGCGCCTGCTGTGTCAACAAGTTGACGAATTTCACGAGCTGAATCAGCAGGTGATGGTGCACCGTAGATTGCTGCGCCAACTACAACGATATTTGCACCCGCTTGTACAACACTTTGTGCTGTAGACTGGTTAATACCGCCCGCTACTGAAATTCTCACTGGTAAACCTAAACCAGCGATGTCACTCAAATCACCAAAAGGTGTAGCACCTGCCGCTTGTGCGTCAAGGCCTGTATGAATACCAATGATTTGTGCACCTAAATCAGCTGATGCACGTGCACATTCAACCTTATCAGGAACGTTAATCAAATCAATTTGTGCTTCTGCACCGTGCTCGTTTGCTGCTTTAACAACACCCGCAATAGTTGGAAGACCCGATACACCCAATACTGTACAGATATCTGCACCAGCTGCATAAAAAGGTGTCGCTTCATATTCACCCGCATCCATAGTCTTTAAATCAACTAACAATAATTTGTCAGGATGACTTCTTCTTAGTTCTGCAACTAAGTTAACACCATTGTGTTTAATACACGGCGTACCAATTTCAATAATGTCAATGTAAGGGGCAACTTGATCAGCAAGAGCCATACTTGCATCAAAATCTAGTGCGTCTACTGCCAGTTGGATAAGTGTTCTAGCCATGTTTTTATACTCCGGTTTGCTGTTAGGTGAATTGCCTAACTTTAATAAAAAAATCAAAAAAACGTCTTACAACCTGACTGACTTTAAAACATAACGTAGACCTCTGTCAATTTTAAAGTTACTTAGAAAACAATCACTATTCTATAAAATCTTCAATAAATCATTATATTACCCTTATAACTTAGTACCTTACATTAGCCTTAAAAAAGGCAAAAACCACACAACAAACGCCCTTGACGAACACTGGCTACTTTACACACAGATAAAATCTAACAATAATGCACTCTCAAACACACCTTTTTCGCTCTTAGCATTCAAACCAAATTAACCGCCATGCCCCCATTTACCAACATCAAGGCACTTATCATCGACATGGACGGCGTATTATGGCGTGGAGACCAGCCCATAACCGGTCTAAATGATTTCTTCGATACCCTGAGAAAAATCAATATCCCCTTTATTCTTGCCACCAACAATGCCAGCCTAACCCCGACGCAATATACTGAAAAGTTTGCTCGCATGGGCGTTACCATTAAGCTAAAAGAGATTTTAACGTCCGCAATGGCAACGGCGCTTCACCTTTCTAAACAATACACACCTAAGACTACACGTGTATTTGTCATTGGCGAACAAGGCATAAAAGAACCCTTACTTGAGAAAGGTTTCACACTAACCGGTCTTAATGAAATCAATGATGGCAACGGCATTCACTCTAAAACCGGCCCGCATATTGTGATTTGCGGATTAGACAGAAAGATTTCGTGGGAAAAAATGAGCACTGCAACGCTGAACATCAATGCAGGCGCTGCATTTTTTGGAACCAATGGCGACACGTCCTTTCCCATGGAACTGGGCGAAACACTGGGTAACGGTGCTATTTTAGCCGCACTTACCGCAGCAACCCATGTCACCCCGACTATTATAGGAAAACCCGAACCGATTATTTATCAACAAGCCATGGCAATCCTTAAATCAAAACCCGAAGAAACCATTGCCATTGGAGATCGTTTAGATACTGATATTTTAGGTGCCATAAAAAGCGACATCAGAAGTTTAATGGTTTTAACCGGGGTTTCTAACCACAAAGATGTGGCAGAAAGTCCTTTTAAGCCTACCTGGGTCATGGACAGTATCAGCTCAATAACCTTGGCTCTAACAGACTCACAACCCAATATTCCAACAAAAATAAACAACTAACTCCCCGCCACGCCTTACTATGAAAAAACTTATCAACAATCCAGACGACCTTTTACCTGATAGCCTAACTGGCTTTGCTAATGCGCATGCTGACATTATTCAACTGCAACGCAATCCCTACGTTATCCTCAGGAAAAACCTACCCGAAAAACCTAAAGTTGCCTTGATCTCAGGCGGAGGATCTGGCCATGAACCACTACACTCTGGATTCGTAGGCACAGGTATGCTTGATGCTGCCTGCCCTGGTCACATCTTTACCTCGCCCACACCCGACCAAATGATAACCGCAGCAACAACCGTCGAAAATGGTGCAGGAATACTATTTATTGTAAAAAATTATGCTGGCGATATCATGAATTTTGAAATCGCCTCAGAACTAGTCACCTCGCCAAACGAAACGGTGATCGTTGCCGATGATATTGCCTTACCCAAAGATCACAGCATGGGTCGCCGCGGCGTAGCAGGAACATTAATTATTGAAAAAATGGTCGGTGCTGCTGCCGAACGCGAGCACGACTTGGCTTATTGCAAATCTTTAGGCGACCGAATTAGCGCAAACACTGCTTCCATCGGCGCTGCCTTAACAAGCTGTACTGTTCCAGCCCTCGGAAAACCGACCTTCGACATCAATGAAACCGAAATAGAAATGGGCGTTGGCATCCACGGCGAACGCGGGTGTTCCACACAAGAATTCACTGATGCAACAACGCTCACCCACAATCTAGGCGATGCTATTTACGATGAGCTGAAACCTAAAAAGGGGCAAGAAATACTGCTACACATCAACGGCTTGGGCGCAACCCCACTTATTGAACAATATTTAATTTATGAAATAGCACAAAAATACTGGAAACAAAAAGGCATCACTATCATCCGGTCTCTGGTTGGCAATTACACGACCTCCCTTGACATGGCCGGCTGCTCAATGACTGTCACACTGCTAGATCCTGAACTCACGACACTATGGGACCACCCCGTCCATACCGCTAATTTGCGCTGGGGATGTTAAGCCTCATCAACTAAAAAGTCCATTAAGGCACACAGCATCACCTGGCTCGACTTAGCCCCTGCATCTATGTGGCCCACAGAGCGATCACCTATGTAAGCAGCACGCCCTTTCGTTGCGACCATATTACGCGTTGACTCAACACCTTCAAGCGCCACGCCAGCAATAGCTTCCAACAATGCGTTTCTTTCAACACCTTGACCTGACAATAGTCTTAAGCACTGCGCAACGGGGACCAACACATCCAGCATAGTCTTCTCACCCACATCAGACTTTCCTCGTGCCTTCATAGCATCCACACCTTGACTCAAAGCGTTAGCCATTTCACTAGTCGTTAACTCCTTCTCTTTCAACACGCCACCCATTTTGAGAAACAAGGTGCCATACAACGAACCAGAAGCCCCGCCCACCGAACTCATTAACGATAAGCCAATACCCTGAAATGCCCCCGACCAATCTGTACCGGCTAAATCTTCCGCCTTAGCTTCCAAAACACCCAGGCCACGCAGCAAATTAACCACATGGTCACCATCTCCCAATATGCGGTCTAACTCTTCCAGCTCATCAGCGTTATTTGAAATCGCTCCATGCAAAAGCATTATTACATCCGGCAATATTTCAGGTTTACCGAGCATATTCATTCACTCCAATTCATTATAAAATCACAAACAACTATCATATGATCAATTCACCTTCCGACACAACCACGAACTTATCGTCAAAAAATAGTAGACTTAGCCACTAGGAGTACTTTACTGACCTTATACACTACCGATACAAACACTTATGCACCCTAAGCCTATTCCTGTTGATGTTTTATGTGTTGGCCACGCCTCTTTTGACATGGTTTTTTCCATACCTAAGCACCCTTTAAGTGATGAAAAAATGTCAGCATCTGATTTTCAGCAATGTGGCGGCGGTCCAGCAGCTAATGCCTCATTATTGATTTCAAAACTGGGGCTTAGATCTGCCTTTGCCGGTTATTTGGGTTTAGATACCTATGGTGAACAACACTTAGCTGAATTTAAAAAAAACCATGTCAATTGCACCCTTTTAATCCAAGGACAAAACCCCACCCCCATCACCACCATTCTGGTTAAGCCCAATGGACAACGCGCACTCATAAATTTTAAAGGAGAAACACAGGCTTTACCGGTTAACGCAATCAATTTTGAACAGATAAACCCCCGCGTCATTTTAGTCGACGGCCATGAGCCGCATATTTCCCTCCCGCTCATCCAAAAAGCTAAAGAGTATAATATCCCCACCGTTCTTGATGCCGGCTCACTACACGAAGGAACTGAAAAACTAATGACTGTTGTTGATCACTTAGTGTGCTCACAAAAATTTGCCCGCCAATTTGCACAAACCGAACAACAGGCTTTTACCCTTTTATCCAAAATAGCGCCTAATCTAATTATCACTTTAGGCGAACAAGGCCTACTCTGGAAAACTACCGAACAAACAGGTCAGCTTTCAGCTTTCCCTATCACCGCAATTGATACCACGGGAGCAGGCGACGCCTTCCACGGCGCTTATGCCGCAGGACTTGCCCAGCAAATGCCTTGGCCAGCGTTACTACGCTACGCCAGTGCCGCTGGAGCGTACTGTTGCCTGCACATGGGTGCCCGACAAGGACTTCCCACTAAAGAACAACTTGAAAAATTTCAAAACCAAAACAAGCATATTTTAATTTAACATCACGGGACAACATACAATCCTATTATTGATACCCTTTGTAGCAGACTCTGTGATTTTTTTATAAAATCATGCAAAGAAAAACGACACTTAATTGCAAAAAGCAGGTTATTTAAGAGATAATACAGGGTTGGTAACCTTTGATTAGGTCGTGTAATGCTGGATCATTAACAAGCACAGATTGAAAATATCAGCTTGTAAATTTTGGAAGAAATTATGAAAAAAACAATGTACGAAAAAATTTGGGATAGTCATCTTGTCTGTGAGGCTGCAGGGCAGGCACCTCTTGTGTACGTCGATCGCCACCTCATGCATGAAGTTACTAGCCCTCAAGCTTTTGAAGGCCTACGGAATGCAAACCGCAAGATCCGCAATCCACACAGCATTTTGGCAACGATGGATCATTGTGTGCCAACAAAAGACCGTGAATTACCCATCGCCGACCCCATTGCTAGAAAACAAATTGAAACCATGGCGGACAACTGCCGCGAGAATGGTCTCAACTTATATGACATCAAAAACCCAAACAATGGTGTTATTCACATCGTCGTCCCAGAACACGGCTTCGTGCATCCGGGTATGATTACTGTCTGTGGTGATAGTCATACAGCTACTCACGGCGCATTTGGCGCATTAGCTTTTGGTATTGGCACCTCTGAAGTTGAACATGTCATGGCCACTCAGACACTGCCCCAAACAAAATCTAAAACGATGCTCGTTAAGGTTGACGGCAAACTTCCAAAATACTCTTCTGCCAAAGATATTGTTCTGGCCGTTATCGGAAAAATCGGCACTGCCGGTGGAACTGGACATGTTATTGAATTTGCCGGTGAGGCCGTTATGGACCTCACAATGGAAGGTCGTATGACGCTGTGTAACATGGCGATTGAAGGCGGTGCCCGCGCTGGACTCGTGATGCCTGATGAAAAAACCTATGAATACCTAAAAGGTCGAGAATTTACGCCCTCAGGTGCAGAATGGGATACCGCCCTAGCTTACTGGAAAACACTGCCTAGTGATGAGGGCGCTGAATTTGACACGGTCGTCACCCTGACGGCGGACGATATTGCACCACAAGTGACCTGGGGAACATCTCCAGAACAAGTCGCTCCGGTTTCAGGCACAGTACCTTCACCCGAAGATTTTAACGATGAGGGAAAACGCCAAGCCTGCATTAGCGCTTTGAACTACATGGATTTAGAACCTAAAACTAAAATCACGGATATCCCTGTCAATTTAGTATTTTTAGGATCTTGCACCAATGGCCGTATTGAAGATTTTCGTATTGCCGCTGAAGTCACTAAAAGCCATAAAGTAGCTGACGGCGTAACCGCTATTGCTGTACCCGGATCCTATAAGGTTAAAGAACAAGCCGAACAAGAAGGCCTTGATAAAATCCTAATCGATGCGGGTTGGGAATGGCGCGACCCTGGATGCTCAATGTGTCTCGCTATGAATGGCGATGAACTCACGCCCGGCCAAAGAAGTGCTTCTACCTCGAATCGAAATTTTGAGGGTCGCCAAGGTAAAGGCGGACGCACACATTTAGTTTCCCCTGCCATGGCTGCTGCCGCTGCAACTGCTGGGCATTTTGTTGATATTCGCAACCTTTAAAAAAACTTATGGAACCTTACAAAAATCACACAAGTACTGCTGCTTTAATGAACCGCAGCAATGTTGATACCGATCAAATCATACCTAAACAATTTCTTAAAAGAGTTGAGCGTAGTGGCTTTGGAGCGCACCTTTTTCACGATTGGCGTTTTAACGACGATGGCAGTGACAATCCTGACTTCGAACTCAATAAAGCGGAATTTCAATCCGCTAAGATTTTAGTTACAGGCGATAATTTTGGCTGCGGATCTTCTCGAGAACACGCACCTTGGGCCATTGCTGATTATGGGTTCAACACCATCATTTCTTCCAGCTACGCTGATATTTTTTATAACAACTGTTTTAAAAATGGCATATTGCCTATTCGGGCCACTCCGGAACAACTTCGACTCATTGCCGAAGAGATTAACGCCCATGAAGGGTGTAGCCTTACCATCAATCTCGAAATGCAAACAGTTGAAACACCTTTAGGAAACAATTTCGCTTTTGATCTTGACCCCTTTCGCAAAGAGAACTTATTACACGGTCTCGATGATATCGGATTAACCATGAAACAAACCGATAAAATTGATGAATATGAACAAAAACACCGACGCCTCTACCCTTGGCTTTGGACCTAAAGCCCGCCACCACATTAAATCATAAGGCAACATAATCGTCATGACGCAAGAATCACGCACCATTCAAATCATGGACACGACGCTTCGTGATGGCGAACAAACACAAGGCGTATCGTTCTCACCTGATGAAAAAGTGAACCTCGCTAAAACACTGCTTGATTCACTTCAGGTTGACCGGATTGAAGTTGCTTCTGCTCGCGTTTCAGAGGGTGAAAAACAAGCCGTAACTGATATTAATACGTGGGCCAATCTAGAAGGTTACCCCGGTCAAGTTGAAGTACTCGGTTTTGTCGATCACACCAAGAGTGTTGACTGGATCAAAGAAACCGGTGGCAGGGTCATTAACCTGCTGACCAAGGGAAGCGAAAAACATTGCCATGAACAATTACGCAAAACCCTAGAGCAACACAGTGATGATATTCTACAGACCGTCGAATACGCTCAAAACCAAGGACTTAGCGTTAACGTCTATTTAGAAGACTGGTCCAATGGTTTTAACGATAACCGTGATTATGTTTATCAACTAATGGATCGCCTCCAACACGTTGGTATTAAGCACTTTATGCTACCCGACACCTTAGGTGTCATGTCACCAGAAGAAGTATTCGACAGCTTAAGTGACATGTGTAACCGCTACCCTACATTGCATTTTGATTTCCACCCTCACAATGATTATGGGCTTGCCACGGCTAACGTGATGGCCGCTGTTAAAGCGGGCGTTAATTCTATTCACTGCACGGTAAATTGCTTAGGCGAACGCGCAGGCAATGCGTCACTGGCTGAGGTAACCGCCGTATTACGTGATAAAATGGCTATGGATTTATCCATTAATGAAAGCCATATTGTTCGCACTAGCGCCATGGTAGAAAATTTTTCAGGTAAACGGGTATCTGCCAACACCCCTATTATTGGCGCTGATGTTTTCACCCAAACCGCGGGAATACATGCTGATGGCGACCACAAAGGCGGCCTTTATGAAACCATACTAAGCCCTGAACGCTTTTCACGCACCCGTAGCTATGCATTGGGGAAAATGAGCGGCAAAGCCTCACTATTAAAAAATCTAGAAAAACTAGGTCTTGACCTACCGCCCGAGATACAGCAAAAGGTTTTAACTAAAATCGTCCAACTCGGTGACTCAAAACAAACCATCACCACCGATGACTTACCCTTTATCATTGCCGATGTCCTAGAAAATGATAATTACCAGCATATCCAGCTCATTAACTGCTCTATTACCAGCGAACTTGACTCCGTCTCAACGGCAATGCTCTGCGTTAACATTAAAGATAGAGAACATTCCGCTACAGGTTCAGGCAATGGTGGCTTTGATGCCTTTATTGACGCTATCAATAAAATAATGGCTCAGTATAACTACACCCTTCCAGAACTAGTTGATTATGAAGTTAGAATCCCTAAAGGCGGACACACCAGCGCCCTAACTGAATGCTTAATTACTTGGGAATATGGTACAGATGACGTCCGGAAAACGCGCGGCGTTCATGCCAATCAAGTCTTTGCCTCAGTTCTGGCTACCTTAAAAATTATCAATATTCATCTGCAAGAGCAAATGAATATAAACTAGAGCGTTCAAGACCGCTCTTTCTGCTGCTGATAGTGACTATAAAACTTCTAAGGTATTAATAAAACACTTAGATTGTGGCGCTGCTATATTAAAGCTAACAACCATCTTCTCAATATCATTCTTAATCGTAAAACACCTACCGTTTTTGCGTTGAATTCATGTTTCAAATACAAAGCATTATCTTTTAATGCCGCTATTCTGTACTTTCCTCGTATTACTGCTCCACTACTTTACACTGTGTCGATAAGTCCCAATAGCAACCAAGGTTGTAAAAATCAGAAAGTCTTTTTTTTTGCTAATCTAGCGTATCGACTATTATTTATCTTTATTAGTTCTCAAGAATTTTATATTACGGCAACGAATTCAAGTGATCATGAAAAACAGGTCCAAAATAGACGCTTTCACGTTAGCTTACTTAAACCAAGCCTATGTTATAGGACTGCTATTTTTATTAGCATCCTGCTTTTTTATACCGGTTATCTCCCAACCTCTGCCTCACTTTTATCGGTCAGGAATGCTATGTCTTATAATCTCTGTCGCCCTTATCATTTCTGTCAGCTACAGAAAGGAATTTCATTTTTCCCATTTGTGTTTACCTATACTCTTTTTGTTTTTACTGGTGCTTGCACAACACATTTTTATAGAAAAACCTTTTCCGATTACACAAGCCATTCTTCAGTTTAGTTATTTTCTATTTGCCTTTTTATGTCTCTTTGTATTCTCTAATTTTCCACAACAACTATCTTCTTATCGTATAAATCAATTAATAGCCTCGGTTTTATTTATATTAATATTATTTATTGTTAAATCATCTCCATCACCATTTCCAACAACTAAGAATTCAGATTCTCCACCTTGTGATACTATTGAAAACCCTCCTTCTCCTGCATCCATACAAATACCACCTTGATCTCCTGAAGCATTTATTATTATACAACATTCATCATTTCCATGAGCATTTATATTTATACATTCTTCTACATCTAACGTAAAAATATCATTTACATCTATTGTCATTCCACCATTTACCGCATTAATAATAATTGAATCTGTTTCATTTGTACCATAAGAACATAATACTAAACTTGAATCTGTTCCACCACTTACATAGATTTCTAAATCATCTCCTTCACCATTACTTACTGTTGTCAATGTTAATGGACCACCATGTGTTACTATATCAATTTCACTAGCATCTATACAAATACCACCATTATCAGCAGTTGCATTTAATATAATGGAGCAAGGACCATTTTGTGCTGTTGATAAGTCTATTGGACCACCAACATTCATATTAAAATTACAATTTATATTTAATGTTAAACCTCCATTTACTGCATTTA
>ENA-ORXI01001740-ORXI01001740.1-sediment-metagenome-genome-assembly--contig:-NODE-1740-length-16616-cov-3.303888_pt1 | contig 16616 bp, 15 predicted proteins | sample MGYA00237861_ERZ511468 | MGnify/ENA primary metagenome ERZ511468 (study PRJEB26299, sample SAMN06266213) | sediment metagenome | isolation source: Hudson Canyon methane seep mesocosm | place... | reverse complement strand
CCACTGAATAATTGCTGTTTCAAATAGTGAAGTAGGGGTGTCTGCATTAAATTCTATCAGTTTGATAGGTTTACCATCAATTCCACCTGCAAAATCAAATCTTCCATATAGATGCCAATGTACATCATCTTCCCAAGATTGTTTTATACAATCTACAAGATTAAAAGGTATGTTAATATCATGGAAGAGATTATTCTCAATGACATAATCACCTGCTTCACAAAACATATCATACAATTCATTAGCCGCTTCATAATAAGCATTGGCTTCATTTTCGTTGATTTGAACTATTTCATCTGCTATGTATGACGTATTGTCTTCATCTGTATGCCAAACAAATCCAATACTCTCTAGGTACTCATCTGTAAGAGGTTTTAGCTTTTTTAAAATCAACTACTTATCCTCCAAAGAAACTTCTTGAACCAGAAGATTTTTTACCCCCACCAAAAAAACCACCTTTTTTACTAGATGATGATTTTGATGATGCCGCTTTTGCTTTTGCAAAACTATTTTTACTTTTTGAGTATGTTGATGGAGATTTGTATCGTGCGGCTCTTTGATTTTTGTAGTTTTGGTTATTGAAAAGTTTTCCACCAATCCAACTACCAATCATAGCTCCAGCAATACTTGACATAAGTACACCACCAAGACCCATACCACCACCACTAACTTGTTCTTGATTATTGTTTGGGGTTGGATTTGTAAGTTCAGATGTACCATTGTCAATTTTAACTGCTTCTTCTTTTACAAGAATGTCAATTTCTCTTTGGCTTAAAATTCTTTCACTTCCATCAGCTTGTCGTAGTACAATTCTGGTATCTTTACTTGGAAACTCATCAACAATAGAGTATCCACCTTGTGCAGTTTCTTCAATAATAACAAAGGCACCATTTTTTTGACCTTGATTAAGTGCATCTGCTTTTTGTTGTTGACTGTTTGATTTGTCTTCACAACCAACTAGACCTAGTATTAAAGCAGCACCAAGGCCACCTACCATTGCATAATTTGAGATTTTTTTTATGTGTTTCAATTTGTCCCTTTACCTTTTGTAACTGTCATTACAAATAAATAGAATTGTTTTTATATATATTGTGCGCATTATAACAAATAATAGATTAGCAGTAATTTAGTAAGAAGAATTATGGGTTATAAGTAATAATTTTAGTTGAAAAGACGCAGATTTTGCGTTGAAAGAGTAGTTAGATACTCTTTCAGTCTAATTATATATAATCTCTAGCTCATATTGAGGTTGTCGAAGTTTCGCCCAGTTTACTTTTATAGATCGATTACTGTTTGAATGTGCATCAATTTCTAGTGAAAATATATTATAAATTTTCTTCTTTTGCATTGTGTAACTTTCATATCCCAGTGGATAGATTTTGTTCCATTTTCCATAGTTATTTGGATAAATTAAATTACATTTTTCATTGTATTGATGAATAGATTTACAAACCTTTAGAATAATATTACTTTGTTGATCTTTATTGGCTTCAATAGAATAATAGTTTCTCTGTGTTGTATTTTTGGTAAAATCTTTTATAAACAGATGTTGCGATTTATCGCCTAATTCAAGTGTAAAACTAGCTTGAGGTTTTTGTTTCGCATCTTTTTTCATGTCAGTATTTTCATAAAACATTGATGATGTTGTATCATTATGTTTTTTGAATTTTTTTTCATTAAACTGTGCGATGGTGTATGCTAAACAAATATTTGGTTTTTTAATAGTGACTTTGTGTAAGTGTTTCTTTTTGTCTACTGTTCTAATAAAAATTTTTGAAGTTTTTTCACCCGTTATTTTTGCAACTTCTTTTATCAAACTTCTTATAGACTCACTTTTATTTGTTATTTTAAACTCAATATTACTAGCTGTAATACATTGGTAAATAAAAGGTTGCCCAATTGGTAGAACTTTTCCAAAGTTTTTGATATTTAACTCTTGAAACCCTGATATCATTAAGTGTTTTTTACTTTCAATTTTATAGTTGTCAGATGTTAAATAATCATAAAGCCTATTGGTAATTTCACTATATTGAGAGTCTTCGATATTTGTTAGATTTCTTTTTTTTAAAGTATGTTGATTAAAACCAATGACTTGTTTGCCTGCAATTCCATCTTGAACGGTATGTCCAATCATATTTACTTTTGGAGTTTGTGACATCTGCCAATTATACATGGAGCTTCCACAACCTGTAAATAATAATATAATTGCTGTTAATAAATATTTCATACTAAGTCCTTTGGTTCTTATTTAAACAATATACTACACAATAATATAATATAAGATAAAAATAGGTCTAAAAAATATTTTTATCATTTAGGTTTATTTTCTAGGTTAGTAATATGTAGTGTAGTTTTAGGTTTATGGAATAGCTATATAAATTAGTTAATTAAATAACTACTTGAATATATTTTTTTAGTTTATTACTTGGAGAATAAATGTCAACTTGGTAGTTTCCTTTACTCCAACATCTTCCTTTTTCATCCATATGAAATTGTCTTTGTTATTTTTTTCCTTTAATATTTTTATGTTATTAAGTAAGGGAGAAAATGGTGTTCATATTTTGTTTATATTCTGTACCCAGCACTAAGATAAATATCTGTACCTCCTTCTTTAGGGAAGGCATAGGTAACTAAATACGCGTATTTATGGTTTCTATTATTTTTTATTACCCAAACTTCTTGTACTAAGTTGCTCCTGAAATCGCGTTTTACTGCTCTTGTTTGGAATAATGAAACTTCTTTAAATCTTCCATGTTTTAAAATGGCAAGTAGGGTGTCTTGTTTTAAAATATTGCCAGCTATGGATAAATGAACCTGTCCAAGTAATGCTCGCTTGAAAACGACACCTCCCCTTTTTAGTTCCGTATATATAAGTCTAATTGGTGCACCACTTTTTTGAAGTTTTAGATTTTCATTCTTCAACGTTTGGATTATTGATGATTTAGCACATCCGTGGAGTATCAAAGTTGTTACTATTAATATCATATATAAAATTGAATTTCTAATGTTATTTTCCTATTGAGTGAATGAATTTACTAAAATATAATATAAACAAATACTTTATTCACTTTTACGTAAAAGAGTTTTAATTTTTGATTTAAAAAGGGAAAAAATATTTTTCTTTGGGGTGCTGTTAAATTGCATGGTAATATCAGTTGCCTCTCCTATACCAATAAAGTGTCCTTTTGAAAAATCCATATACTTTTCATGAATAAGTTGATTGTTAATAACCAATGAAATGTTAATAGGTAACCTAGTGATGTCTTTTAAAATAGGTGCACCTTGTATCCTACCTCCAATAACCAGATGTGTAATTATTTCATTTGATATTTTTATTGATTCTAATAATTCGCATAATAAATAATCTGCATTGTCTTTATTCTGCATTCTTTTTACATATTTTACATATAAACTTGGAATAGTTCCTAATTCATTTAATGAAAATTCCCTTTTATTAAACTCTACTAAAATAATCATTGCTTCCCTTAACTTTTTTTATTAGTTAACAACTATACCTATAAAAAGTATTACAAAAGTATTTTGAGGTAGTAGGGTGGAGGAAGGGATGTTCAAACAAAATTAACAACATTAAGAAAAAAGGACAGGTTTTACTTAATGGCATTGGTCTTGATCCCCCGTTGCCTATTTTGTAGATTAGTAATGATACTTTTTGAATATTATTTTCTGTAATACTTTTGCGTAGTATTTAGTATATAACAATTAAAAGGAGTTAAGAAGTGAAAAAAAATCATGGTATTGTAATTTTTGGACTTGTGGCAATATTTTTTGTAGGTTGTTCAACCACCACACCAACACTTGTAAAAATTGAAAGTCAAACAAAAATAAAACCTCAAATAGTGATTGAAAAAGAGGAGCCAACATTAAAAAGAAAAGTTGCTATTGCAAGATTTGGAAATGAAGCACAATATGGAAAATCAGCTTTGTTTGGTACAGATAATAATTACAATGCAGAAAAACAAGCAACAGATGTTTTATCTACAAAACTCGCTCAGTCTGGAAAGTTTATATTATTTGAAAGAAGTGATATCGATGTAATTAATAAAGAAACAAGCACTTACAATTTGGAGTCGTCAATAATTGGAGCGGACTATTTAATAGTAGGATCCGTAACTGAATTTGGAAGAAAAAATATGTCCGATACAGGTGTATTTACTCGTTCTAAAACTCAAGTTGCATATGCAAAGGTAAGTGTTAGGTTAATTGATGTTAAAACTGGACAAATAATATTTGCACAAGAGGGTGCTGGAGAGGCAAAAAGTGAAGCAGGGAAGTCTTTTGGTGTTGGAAAACATGTGGGGTATGATTCTACGTTAAATGATAAAGCTATTACAACTGCAATTAGCAGTGTTGTAGATGGAATTATGCAAAATCTTTTATCTAAACCTTGGCGTTCTTATGTGTTAAGCATTGATAAAAGCAGAGTAATAATTGCAGGTGGAAAAAAACAAGGGTTGAAAATAAATGACATATTCTCTATATATAAAAAAGGAAAGTCTGTTAAAAATCCACAAACAGGGATGATGATTGAACTTCCTGGTACTAAAATTGCTTCTGTTAAGGTTATTAACCAATTTGGTACAAATTATACGGATGAAGGTTCTGTCTCTCAAATATTAAGTGGTAATTTAAAAGGAGAAAATACAAATGACTTGTATATTCAAAAATAAAGTAATATTTATATTTACGTTATTAACTATATTGTTTTCAGGATGTGGATATAAACAAACTAATACACAAATAAAAGATGTCTCTTTTTTAAAGTTCAATAAATCTGAGTATAAAAATTATACTATTCTTGTGAATGAAAAGCATAAGTTTAATTTAAATGCTTGTGTTTCAAAAGATGATAATGGACAATGTTACGATGATACAGTTAACAAACTATATGAGGTAAAAAGTGGAAATGTATCCATTAAAGTATTGGATGGCAAAAATAATTTGATTATGAAAAAAGAGATGTTTCTTGGTTCATCAAATATAATGGAGGTAGATTTACCATGAAAAAACTTATAAGTTTAACAGTTGCAGTTATAACTGTACTAATATTCACAGGATGTGGACAAACTGTACAGCCACCATTATACAACTGGGGTGATTATGTAAAAAGTTCATCTAAGTATGCGATGTATGGAGAGAGAAAAGATGTGTTAGAAAAACATACATCTGAATTGGCAAAAATAATAAATGAGTCAGAAGCGAAAAAACAAAGAGTCGCACCTGGGATTTATGCTGAATATGCTCAAATTTTATTTGAGACAAATAAAAAAGAAAAAGCAAAAAAGTATTTTGTACTCGAAAAAGAGACCTATCCTGAATCAACTTTATTTATTAATAGAGTAATGAAAAAATTGTATGGAGAGCAAAAATGAAAAAAATAAGTCATATATTTGTTATTGTATTAATTACTGCTTTTTTTACAGGATGTGGAGTAGTATCTCAATCTTTAGTGTCAAAAGGGCAACTTTATCCAAGTCTGTATAAAAAACATCCAAAGTCCATATTGGTGTTACCTGCTAAAAACACAACTACTTCTGTTGATGCCACGGATCACTTTCGTTATACCATTACTAAGCCTCTTGCTGAAAAAGGATATTATGTTTTTCCTGTGCATTTAGTCGATAGTTTTTTTAAAAGTGAAAACTTATCAAATGTAGAACAAATAAGAAAAATATCTACTCAAAAGTTAAAAGAAATTTTTAATGCAGATGCTATTTTATATGTAGATATTAATGCCTGGGATACTGACTACTCAGTGTTAACCAGTAGTGTGGATGTTGGAATATCGTTTTCACTAGTTGATGCCAGTTCAGGAAAAGAGATATGGCAAAATAATGCATATGCGTATACATATGCAGGGATGGATGGCAATGGAGGGTGGCTTGGACTTATCGTATCTTCCATTGCTGCAGCTGTGAATACAACTGTAGATTATACAGAATTAGCAAGTGTATCAAATACTGCAGGGGTTGGGTTCTTGGCATCTGGAAAATATCATAAAAAATACAAAAAAGATTTTAATAAGAAATTTGTTCTCACAAGTGATACTAATTTAAAAGATGGGAAACTATATGTAAATAACTATTTTATCCATGGGAATAAAGTAGAAGGAAAAGTTCCATTTACTGTAAGAGGTCGAGTAAAAGGGTATCATTCTTTCTCTGTCTTTAATTATAACTATTTTAATCATAATGGGTATCGTAACTATTATATAACTCAAAATATTAATAGCAAAAAGTATTTAAAAAACAGATTCTTTAGATATGAAAACAACCAACCATATTTACTATCAAATGGGAAAAAGGTTTTTGTTTTTGCTGAAAGCGATGGTACTATTCCATTTAGTAAAGAAGGAAAAAGTTATTACTTTCAAGTGCTTCATATAATAGAACTTAATAAAAAAGATACTTAGTTAAAAAAGAATAAGGGGGATATAAAAAACCCCTTGATTTTAGAAGATAAAAAGCCATACTATCCAGTCTAAAAGCTTATAAAACAGAAGCTAACATACCTAATATCTTTGTAGTATTTCATTGGAAATGACTCTTGACTATAAAATTGAACTCTACATATAATAACGCTTAATTTAAGTTTAATTTAATAATAAAAGTCAGATATTCTGATATACTTCTAATATATTATTGATATATCAAAAATAAATTCAAAAGTTATTTTACAAAGGAAAAAGTTGAAATTCTTATTTAAATTTACAATATCAAGTATTGAAAATATGTGTAGCAGCCTTTTTTTAGGTGTTAGTGAATGAGTTGTTCTCAATATATAAATCCCAATAAATTTCCAACTTTTACATCCAATCATATATGGATATATGACGAAGAGTCGTATTGTATTGTGAACTCGCAGAATATTATGTATTTAACAAATAAGGAAGTTATTTTTCTAAATATGTTGTTAAAAAATAAAGTAGTGACTTATGAGTTAATGATAAAAAACATGTGGGATGGTTCAAGTAATGTTACTCAAAACTCCCTTACCTTATTTGTCAAAAACTTTAGGAAAAAGACGCCTCCTAAAAGTATTAAAAACCTACATGGTATTGGTTATAAAATAGAAAATAATATTATTTATAGATACAAAGAATAAACATATACAAAAAGTGAATATATTTTTTAGATGCAAAATAACAAAATGTAATAAAGGATGAATAATGAACAGTTTTACAATTAAAATAAAACTAATTGCTAGTTTTGTTTCCATTGCAGTGTTGATATTAGTGCTTAGTATATTAAGTATTTCAAGTATTAAAGATATATCCAATGGCTTTACAAATTATAGGTCAATGGCAAATGATAGTGCCTTGGCTCAAAAAATTCAAGCTAATATGTTTATGATTAGAATGTCGGTTAAAGATTATTTAGTGGCATCTGATAAAAAGTATATAGAAGAGTTCAATCATAATTTTAAACAAACCACAACGTTTGTAAAAAAAGCAAATTCCAACATCAAAGAAGAATCAAGAAAAAAACTTTTTAATATAATATCCAAAGATCTTCTTACTTATAAAGACAACTTTTATCAAGTAACAGAATATATGGACCAAATAGATTCAATCGTTACTAAAAATTTAAATGTTAATGGAGAGTTGATTGAACAATCTTTAACAAAAGTAATGGATAATGCAGAAATCAACTATGAACTAGAAATTTCCTTATCTATTGCCCAAAATATTAGAACACTACTTCTTGCTCGACTTTATACGACTAAATATTTGGCTTCAAATGAAGCTAAATATTCTAAAAGAATAGATGATGAGTTTCTAACGTTAAAGGGTAAAATCGAACAATATCATAAAACAGCCTATGCTAAAGAAATTGATATGGCTATTAATCTAATAGACAAATATCAAGTAGGTGTAAATAAAATAATCAAGATTATAGAAGCACGAAATATTGTTCTTAATGAAAAGTTGTTAGTAATTGGGACAAATATTGCAAAACTCTCTGAAGATGTGAAATTATCAATTAAAAAAGAGCAAAGTACTATTGGCCCAATGGTTGCAGCGTTAAATGATAATGTTCAAAATGTTGTAATGACTATATCTTCAATTATTTTAGTGTTGGTTATCTTATTATCCATAATAATACCAAGAAATATTTCATCATTAATTAATAAGTTTCAATTTGGACTTATTGACTTTTTTAAGTATCTCAATAAAGAGACTACTGAAGCAAAACTAATTGGAATTGATACAAAAGATGAAATTGGAATAATGTCAAAAATTGTCGATGAAAATATTCAAAAGTCAAAAGTTTTAATAGAAGAAGATATTTTGTTAATAAATGAAGTGAAGTCTGTGGTTGAAGAGATTAAAAATGGTAACTTAAACCAAGAAATTAAGCTAAGTACCAACAATAAAAGTCTAGAAGAGCTTAAAGAAATTATTAATGAAATGATTGAAGCAATCGCCAATGAAGTATGTGAAGATATTAATCATTTGAAATCATCATTAGAAAGTTATCAGAAACTAGACTTTACCCATAGAATAGAGAACTCTAAAGGTAAAACATCTCAAGGATTAAATGCTTTAGCTGATATTATTAATGATATGTTGTTAACCAATAAAGATAATGGTAAGGTCTTAGTAGATAGTTCAAAAACCTTATTGATAAATGTAGACGACCTGAATAAAAACTCATCAATTGCAGCTGCATCACTTGAAGAAACAGCAGCAGCGGTTGAAGAAATCACGAGTAATATTAGAAATAATACTAATAATATCCAACAAATCTCTACTTTTGCATCAGAAGTAACTGCATCAGCAAATGAAGGGGAAGTCTTAGCAAATAAAACAAATAAGGCAATGGATGAAATAAACTCTGAAATAAGCGATATTAATGATGCAATATCAATTATCGACCAAATTGCATTTCAAACGAATATTTTATCTCTTAACGCAGCAGTAGAAGCAGCAACTGCAGGTGAAGCAGGAAAAGGGTTTGCAGTAGTTGCACAAGAAGTAAGAAATCTTGCATCGCGAAGTGCAGAAGCTGCAAGTGAAATTAAAAATTTGGTTGAAAGAGCAAATACAAAAGCCAACGAAGGTAAAACTATTGCTAACTCAATGATTGAAGGATATATTGGGCTAAACGAAAGCATAATTAAATCTGATGATTTAATTAAACATGTATCAAGTGCTTCAAAAGAACAGTTAATTGGAATTGAACAAATAAACGATGCTATAAATAGCTTAGATCATCAAACTCAAGAAAATGTTCAAATTGCCAGTAAAAGTAATGATATCGCTCAACAAACAGCAAAACTTGCAGCTGCAATTGTTGCAGATGTTAATACAAAAGAGTTTATTGGAAAATGATGAGCTATTTGTAATTGAAGAATATTAAATATTTAAATTCTGAGAATAAAAACATCTAACTGGGTTTATTCAAAAATGGCACATAAAAAAGGAGCAAATATAAAATATCTATATTTACTCCTTTAAAGTGTTAACGTTTGTAGATTATGAGAATAAAATAGTGCTTAAGAACCTTTTAAACCAGCTCTCATAGCTGCAACGGTTGAATCTGTTGGTTCTATTCCTGTAAACAGACGTAAGGCCAATACACCTTGATATAAAAGCATGTCTTCACCATCTTTTACTCTAAGACCCTCTTTTTTTGCAAGTCCTAAAAATGGCGTCTCTTTTCCATAAATACAATCAAATGCAAAAGTCGCATTTAAAAAGATATTTTCAAGTCTTCTTTTTTCAAACGGAAACTCTTCATCTTTTAAACCAGCACTAGTACTGTTTACTATTAGATCAAAACTGTCTAACATGAAGTTATTCCAAGTATGAGTTTTACATCCAAGTTCTTTGAAAAATTCTAATCTTTCTTTACTTCTGTTTAGTACAGTAACTTTGATATTTTCTTCTAGAAGTGCAACTGCTATTGCTTTTGCAGTACCACCAGCTCCAAGAATCAATACGGTTTTTATTTTTCCAAAGTCTTCAATGGCTTTTATAAACCCTGGGGCATCTGTATTATATGCAACAATTTTGTCTTCTTCTTTTATATACGTATTAGCTGCACCAATTTTATTAGCAAGTCCTATTATCTCATCTGCTTGAGCAAAGGCATCCTCTTTGTATGGTACAGTGATATTAGCACCACTGATATTTTTATCAAGAAAGGTTTTTTTTAAAAGCTTTCCTGCTTTGAGGTGATACTTTTCGTAGTTTGCGTTAAACTCCAAGTCTTTAAATCCCGCATTTTGCATTTGCGGTGACTTAGAATGTTCAACGGGATCTCCAAAAATAACAAATTGTTTCATACTATTTTCTGACATATTTTACCTTTGTTTAAAAAATTATTTTATCTAAATGTAATTGAAAATTTAATTAGTGAGTTTGTTTTTTAGTTTTCTATCAAAACACTCAACTTGTATACCATTTTTATCACTTGCAACTATTATGCAAAGTTTTTCAGGTGCATTTTTAGGTATAAATTCATAGACTCTAAAGTTCCAGCCTTTAGCTTCCACGTCATAAGAGTTAGAAGGAACCACTTCATCACCAAAACTTTGTAGTTTTTCCCATACTCCTGCGTTTAAAAACGAGATGGTTAAGAGTAGAATAACAAGAGCTTTTTTCATAAATATCCTTATTTTAACATGATTTCTGGATTATAGCGTAACCATTCAGGTTTCGCATCTTCGTAGAGTGTAAATACGGTATAGTCTTTTACTTTAGCTTCAAACTTGTTTGGTGTTGAAAATGAAAGCCCTCCTAAAACAACACTGGTTAACGAATCAGCTTTAATATTTGCCCCCATTAATGATAAATCAATATCAATACCACTTACGTTATAAAATTTTGTGTTTGTTCGAATAAGGTTTTTATATTTATCATAAATAAACAGTTTTATATTTACAAACTTTGCATTTGTATGTAAATCTATTTTCTCTATTTCTCCTACTTGTACCTTTTTATAAAATACTGGAGAGTAGGTTGTAAGTGAGCCACTATGATTAGCATGAAGTATTATTTTAAGGCCTTTTTTGATTGTACTATTTGATGGTTTGTCATGATAAACATAAAAGGAATTCTTTCGTTTTCCATCCCCTTTTAGGATATTTATATAAGAGCCTTTTATGATGGTATCTAGTCCAGAAACTCCCTTTAGTGAGATATTTGGTTTTACGATATAAAATGTAGAGTTTTTAGAAGCGATGTTTTTATATTCGCTATAAATATATGCTTTTGCATTTAATGTTTTGAGATCACTGTTTAGTTTGATAGTAGTTACTTTACCTACTTGAATCCCCTTATACACGAGTTTTGTATTTTGTTTATCTAACCCTTCTATATTTTCAAAAGTTAAGTTAAGAGGGTATTTTTTGATAGGTAAATTTTCAAAGTCATCATATAGTTTATATTTAAACATAGGGTAAATAGTATTGTCTTTTGTCTTAAAATTATTAGACAAAATAATTCCACCTTTTAACAATGTTTCAAAAGAGGTGAGTTTTACTTCTAAACCTTGAGCTAAACTGGCATTGGCTTTAATGGCACTTTGTACATAGAATTTACTGTTAGAGTTGATGATTTTTTTGAAGTTATTTTTTATGAATAAAACAGCATAAGGAGCACTGCTTAGATGATCAAAACTTTCAATAAAACCTATTTTTGTATTTCTATAAAAAATAGGAGTATCTGTTTTTAGCTGAGTGTTTTCATCTATTTGGATTTTTATTCTTTTCCCATCACTGTACTTTTGTTTTACTTTTAAAAGGTCTATAAAACTATCATACAGCCAATATCTCTTTTCATTGTACTTTGATTTGCTTTTAGTGTATTCAAGTCCAATTCCACCGTTTATTAGTGGATCAATCCCTTCGAAGTTTACTCGAACATCAAAGTTTTTGGCTTCTATTAAAGGTGTGGATATAGAGTAAAAAAGAGTTTTTGCATTTATGAGGTTTTTATATTTTGTTTGAATACCTGCTTTAATGATAATATCTTTTAAATTTGGCGTAAACTTGTATTCAAGAACAGAACCAATTACAACATTTTTATAGAAGATGTTACTGCCTACTTTTAGATTATAAAGTTTATCACTTTTGATTACAATTTTAAACATTTTCTTTTTGAGTGCTTTTTCTTCTGATTCGTATACGTTAAACGTATTGTTATAAGAACCAGTTCCAGGAATAATGTTGATATGACTTCCTTTAATAAGTGTATCTACATTTTTCATTTCCATGAGACCTAGTTTTGCTTCTACTTTATAAAATTTTGTGCCTTTGTTGTTAAATCTTTTGAACTTTTTATCCATAAATACAGTTGCAACTATTTCTTCTTTGTCATTAAACATTAAAGATTTAACTTTCCCTATTTCTATACCTTTATAAAGTATAGATGTTTGGTTTTTTGTAATACCTTTAGCACTTTTTAGTATGAGCTTTACCACTGTTTGGTCTTGTTGTAAACCTTTTAAATCTTTGTATAAAACAAATTCTTTATCTTTTATTTCTTTGGATGCATTATCTTGAAGGGTTTTAAAAGTAATTCCTCCAGAAAACAAGGAAATCAAGGAATCCATTTCAAAATTTACCCCAGCTAAACTAGCATCAAATTTAACTCCACTTACATTCCAAAAGATTGTTGAATTATTAATAAGTTTTCCATATTTTTTTTGAATATTGATATATATTTTTACTCTGTTTTTTAGAAGTTTTGTAGCAATAACTTCTCCCACTTTGAACTTTTTATAAAAAATAGGAGTCCCTATACTAATGCCTGATAAATCATTGGCATTTAAAGTGATATTTACACCTTCTTTATCATGAAACCTAAGTGGTTTTTCCATAAGACCTGTAAATTTGTATTTTATTGGCATGTCTTTTATTTTTTTTGTGTCAATTGTTTTTGGTTTTACTGCTATATATACACCACTTATGATTGTATCAAGTCCAGAAATCTCACTTACACTGAATTTTGGTCTTACAATCCAAAACTGTGTTCCTTCTCTTGTGATAAAATCTGCTGCTTCCTTGTTTATTCTAATATGGGCATTTATACTGTTTAAATCTTTTCCTACTGTTATTTTTGTGATTTTACCAAGGTTGTATCCTTTATATACAACAGACGTTTTACCTGCTTTAAAACCATTACCACTTTTGAAGTTTACTACAATATCAATACCTGCTTCACTGATACTTTTATATATAAGCCATCCAGTAGCCATTAAAGCTATTAAAGGAATAAGCCATGTAATACTGCTACGTTTTCTTTTCTCAACCACTGCGTTTGGTATTTCGTTAGTCATTTTTATTCCATATTAATTTAGTATCAAATGTAGTTGTTGCAACAATTGTTACAAGAATTACAAGCGTAAAGTATGTTGCTGCACTTCCTGCTTCAATAAAAGCAATACTCTCCTCTTTTACAAGTGAAGTTAAAAGAGCAACCATATATATATCTAATATTGACCATTTCCCAATAAGTTCAATAAACTTATAGAGTTTTAGTTTATAAATTTTGTTTATTCTATTATTATAAAAGTTAAACTTCATTGATAGAAGGATAAATAACATTCCTAATAATTTAAATAGTGGTATAACGATACTTGCAATGAAAACAATAATAGCAATTAAAAGCATTTCATTGTTGGCTAAAGATATGATTCCTGACATAATAGTATCAGGGGAAATATTTCCAAACTTTGAAATATGCATCATCGTAAAATAATTTGCAGGAATATATAATATGAGTCCTGTAAGAAGTAATGAAAATGTAAGTGCATATGAGTTTTTAAATGTTTTTTTAGAGATATATTCTTGGGTAGTATGTATTTTATTCATGGATAGCAGAAAAAAGACTATATAAGCTATGAAAAAATAAATATTAGAATGAATAGTAACATCAGAAATGTCAATAAGTTTTATATATCCTACTAGAAGAGCTAATAAATATACTTCGATAAAACTTGTTTTTTTAGTAAAATTGTAGACTCTGTTGAGTGATTTTATTTTAATAAAATCTACAATACCTTTTTTGTGTAAGTAAATAGCAATAATAATAAAGGAGTTCATAATAGGAAAAACAAAAGCCGTTAAATAAATAATAAGAGAAACAAAGTTAAAGCCTTGCTCTTGTAGGGTAATAGCACTTTGTATAAAGGTAATTGAAAACTCATTACCAACAAGTTCAAAGGTCATGATAGGATAAATGTTTGCAGGTATAAAAAGTATAAGTGCCGTAATAGCATATATAACAGCAAGTGTAAAATTTTCTTTGGAGTGATCGTAGTAAATGGTACTAAAACAACGAGAGCACAAACCTTTTTTGTATTTACCTAAATCTACTTTTTGGTTTTTTTGTCCACAATGATGACAAGTAGTTATTTCATTTTTAGTTTTATCTAAATCACTCATAATAAGACCTTATCATATAAATACTTTATACCGACCTCAAAGTACTTATAGTAGATGCTAAATTACCGCATAGTGTTTAAGTATAAATTTGCAAAATAGAAATTTTTTAATTCGTCGTTTATTACGCTAATTTTGTTGTTTATATTCTCACATGTAAGTTTTGTGACAGGATTGGGATTCATATAATACAGTTGTGAACATATAACAACGGAGTCATATAAGTAATTTCTACTAATATGTAATTTATTGTACTGTTTTAAATCATCAATAATAACACTTGAAAAAACGTTTACAGCTATGATGGCACAAACCATTCCAATGACTGATGAATAAAATAATCTTTTTAATAATACTTTCATTCAATCATTATACTATTTAATAATTTAATGACAATTTAATGACACAATTAATTATAGATTTTTAAGTGCCACTACTTTAAAATACGAGTATTATTTCATAAGGAACCAGTATGATAAAGAGTATTCTAAAAAGAGATGGGACGTATAAAGATTTTGTACCCTATAAGATTGAAGACGCCATTAAAAAATCTTTTAAAAGTGAACATATAACCTACGACAACGCAGTTTTTTTTAATGTGATTGAAAAACTAAAAGAAAAAAGAATAATAGCAGTTGAGGATATACAAAACCTAATAGAAAAAGAGTTATATAAAGCCAGATACTTTGATGTGATGCGTTCTTTTATGATATACAGACATATGCATAAAATGCAAAGAGAACATGTCCTAGGACTTGATGAGGATACTACTTATATTAATTCTACTCAGACTATTGAAGAGTATATCAATGGAACAGATTGGAGAATTAAAGCAAATTCAAATACAGGATACTCTAATGCTGGATTGGTTAACAACACAGCTGGAAAAGTGATTGCCAATTATTGGTTAGATAAGGTTTATTCTAAAGAAGAAGGATATGCTCATAGAAATGGGGATTACCATATACATGATTTAGATTGCCTTACTGGGTATTGTGCTGGATGGAGTTTACGTGTATTACTGGATGAAGGTTTTAATGGAGTACGAGGAAGAGTAGAAAGTGATGCTCCTAGTCACTTTAGAGAAGCTTTAGGACAAATGGCTAACTTCTTAGGAATACTTCAAAGTGAGTGGGCAGGAGCTCAAGCTTTTTCATCATTTGATACGTACTTAGCCCCTTATATATTCAAAGACAAGTTAAGTTTTAAAGAAATCAAAAAAAATGTTAGAAGTTTTGTATATAACTTAAATGTTCCAGCACGTTGGGGACAAAGCCCTTTTACTAATATTACTATTGATTGGACAGTACCAGATGATTTAAAAGACCAAATTCCTACACGTGAGCAATTACATCTGTTTAAAGATATTCAAGATGTTGATTTATTAGAAGAAGCTAAGAGTAGAGGAGTAAACTCTTTAGATGAAATGACGTATAAGAATTTTCAAAAAGAGATGAATCTTATTAATAAAGCATATTATGAAGTAATGACAGAAGGGGATAAAACAGGTCAACCTTTTACTTTCCCAATTCCAACAGTAAACTTAACAGAAGACTTTGATTGGTATGGAGAGAATACAGACTTATTATTTGAAAATACTGCCAAGGTTGGATCTTCTTATTTCCAAAACTTTATAGGTAGTCAGTATAAAAGAGATGAGAATGGCAATTTAGTAGAAAATGAAGAAGCATATAAACCAGGACACGTAAGAAGTATGTGTTGTAGATTGCAATTAGACTTAAGAGAGTTACTAAAACGTGGTGGTGGACTATTTGGTAGTGCTGAAATGACAGGAAGTATTGGTGTTGTTACTATTAACATGGCAAGACTTGGATTTTTGTATAAAGGGGATAAAGATAGACTCTTTCAAAAACTAGTTGAGCTTATGGATTATGCAAAGTCTACCTTAGAGAAAAAAAGAGTCTTTATTCAAGACCTATATGACAGAGGACTATTTCCATATACAAAAAGATACCTACAAGGTTTTAACAATCACTTCTCAACAATTGGTATCAATGGTGTAAATGAAATGATTCAAAACTTTACAAGTGATTCTTATGATATTAGTGATGATAGAGGTATTGAGCTTGCGGTTGAGGTATTAGACTTTATGAGAAAAACAATGGTTGAGTATCAAGAAGAAACAGGAAACCTATATAACCTAGAAGCAACTCCTGCTGAAGGAACTACCTATAGATTTGCTAAAG
>ENA-ORXI01001738-ORXI01001738.1-sediment-metagenome-genome-assembly--contig:-NODE-1738-length-16620-cov-2.906426_pt1 | contig 16620 bp, 16 predicted proteins | sample MGYA00237861_ERZ511468 | MGnify/ENA primary metagenome ERZ511468 (study PRJEB26299, sample SAMN06266213) | sediment metagenome | isolation source: Hudson Canyon methane seep mesocosm | place... | reverse complement strand
GATAAAAAATTAAAAGACCTGTTGCCTATACTGCAAAAAAACAATCCCTATTTAAAAAATATCCAACTCATATCCTCTTCTCAAAACGAAGATTCCCTTGAGTTAATAACCACAGGCAACAACATTTATTACAAACTTCTATTCAGACTTCCAAACAGTGACTCATCAATGATAGAGTATCTAGTTGATGCCAATTTTTTGTTATCTGCAATAAAAAATTACAATAACAGCCAAGGTATTTTTTATTTTGAAGATCAAAAAAACACAGCAGTGACAAATACTCTTATGAATAAAAAAACGAATAAGTTAATTTCCCAAATAACAAACTGCTGTATTACTGAACAAAAAAATCTACTCAATTTTGATTCAAAATTTTATGTGAGCAAATTAATTCAAGCAAAAAACATTACAAATGACACAGCGGTTCGTATTATTTTTTTCTTGGATGTAACTAAAGAAAAACTCAAATACAAAAGTATCATAAAAAACTCCATGATTACATCTGTTTTACTGTTTATTTTTGCCGCTATTGTAGTGAACTATTTTTTTGGGGTTTTAATAAAAACCATCAATAAAAATGAAGATAAACTCAAAGAAATAAATAAAAATCTAGAAGAAAGAGTAAATACAGAAATCAATCAACGATTAAAAACAGAAAAAAAAGCCCAAGAAGAAAAAGAAAAAAATGAACAAATGTTAATCCAACAATCAAAACTTGCCATGATGGGCGAAATGATTGGTAATATTGCCCACCAATGGAGACAACCCCTCATGCAACTGGGTGCCATCATTATGTATCTTGATGCGTATAATGATAAAGGTAAACTCACTAAAGAGCGATTTGACAAGAAGATTGGGGATGGAGTCTCTATCATTGAATACATGTCCAAAACCATTGAAGACTTTAGAAATTACTACCAACCTGAAAAACAAAAAGAGCTTTTTTATATCAAAGAGAGTATTGACAGTGCTTTGTTTATTATAGACTCCTCATTAAAAAACTCATTTATTCAAATCAACATAAATTATTCAGATGAACAGTTAAAAATTTCTAGTTTTAAAAATGAGTTTTCTCAAGCTATTCTCAATATTCTATCAAATGCAAAAGATATTTTAATACAAAGAAAAATAAAAAACCCCCAAATCAATATTGAAATTTATGAAAAAAACAATAACACTTTTATTACGATTGAAGACAATGCCCAAGGTATTGACAAAGAGATTATGGATAAGATTTTTGATCCTTATTTCACCACAAAACACAAGTCCCAAGGAACGGGGATTGGTCTGTATATGTCAAAAATGATTATTGATAATATCAAAGGAAGTATTAACGTATGCAATACAGATAAAGGCGCAAAATTCACCATCATCTTAAATCAATAATATACTATAATAGTATTCTCAAAGAAAATAAAATCATCTGTAATATCCCTCTTTTATCCCTCTAAAACCTAATACAATTTCAATATAAAACAAAAGGAGTTACATTATGAAAAATGTATTTAAATCAATAGTCTTAGCAGTAAGCAGTATGTTTGTATTCGCAGCGTGTGCAGAGCAGACACCAAATATGTCAGCTAATATGACAACAAATGATTCACGAGGTCACACAATGACTCAAACATTAAGCAGCACACATTGGCAAGGTACAAGAGCTTATGATAAAGACGGAACTGATTTGACAAAACAAAATGCCAACTTTATTGGTCTTGCATTGTATGATGCCCAAACATCTCGATATGAATTTTTTGATAAAAAAACAAAGAAATCACGAGGGGATATAGGGACTTATTTTATAAGCAATGATGGAAAAATCAGAGTTTTGATATCAAAAACATATAAATATCAAGCCATCGTTAACATCACTCAATTAGATAAAGATATATTCACTTATAAAAGAATGGGTAAAGATACAAATGGAAATAAAGTAGAGATATTTGTTGATCATGTTCCTTACACCCAAACAAAATTGTCTTTTACCAAACCACAAAAAGCATTAAGTAAAAAGACAGGAGACATCACTACAAATACCAATGGAGATAAGATCTTATCTTCAACTTTATGGCAAGGAACAGTGGCTTTAGATAGCAAGGGAAATGATGTAACACAATATAACAAAAACTATATCGGTATCGCAAAGTATGACTACAGCAGTAATAAATATGAATTCTTCAATGCACAAAATGGAAAATCAAGAGGTGACTATGGATATTATGATGTATTTAACAACAATAAAGTAAGAGCACATGTTTCTCAAGGTTATAAATACGGTGCAGTATTAGAACTGACTGAAATCAATGCAAACAAATTCACGTATGCAAGAATGGGTAAAGACAAAGATGGAAACAAAATAGAAATCACAGTCGAACACGTGCCTTACAAGGGAGAGTTTAAAGTGGAATTTACACACTAATTCACAAGAACTAATAAATGGGTTAACCCAGTATTTATCTTGGGTTAACTCGATACTCTTTATTAATTCAAAGGTAATTTTATTACAAACTCACTGCCTTTTAAATGTTTTCCTTTATATTCATACTCTTTGTTGTTAACGACAATCGTTCCGTCTAAATGGTTTGCAATAATTTGATGTGTCATATACAACCCCAAGCCAGTGCCCCTTGATTTATGTTTTGTGGTAAAATAGGGTTCAAAAATATTATCAATAACCTTTTCATCAATTCCTCCTCCACTATCTGTGAAGGTTATAGATACTTCATTATTCTTTTTTTTCATGGTAATAAAAAAATATCTCTCATGGGATGGAATATTATTTGATAGCATTGCATCTTTTGCATTATTGAAAAGATTGAGCATACTTTGAATAAACATATTTTGATTGTCTGTTATATTACAGTCATTTAAATCTGTAACTATTTCAATAAAATTATTTTTAAATGCATCGTTTGCCAAACTTTGGGTTTTTTCTATGGCATCTTTTAAATTAAATAAGATTGCTTTTGTTGAGTGCACATCAAAAAAACTTCTAAAATCATCTATAGTGTGTGAGAGATATTGGCATTGATTATTCACATTGTTAACCAATAAAAGAAGATTCTCTTTTGAAAATTCCTGATCCAATTCAGTGGTAATTTGAACATGTGCCATACTCGAAGTAATTGCAGCTAGGGGCTGTCTCCATTGATGTGCAATATTTCCCAACATTTCTCCCACTGCTGCTATTTTTGACTGCACCATTATTAATTTATTTTGCTTATTGATTTCTTCTTTTTGTAGTAAAACTTCTTTTTCTAACTCATCTTTTGTAAGCAACCATTTTTTCTTTTTTATAGAATAAAACAGAATAAATAAAATAAACAATACGATTATACTTCCAATTGCAATTTCTTTAACTGTAAAATGCATATCTACCGTTTTTGCATGATTATGTTCATATACAAATTCATCAACATTTAAATTTTCATGAACAAACCCCAATACTTTATACACATTAACAACATCGTTTATTCTTCGTTTATGAAGATGTCCTAAGGAGATATTAGATGTATCATCTATTAAATTATTGTCAAAATCGTAAGCAAATTTTTTTAGAATTTCACCCTCTTTTACATACGTTATAAGTGGTTTCTTTTGAGTATTGTATTTTTTGTAAATAAGCTCTGAAGTTTTCGCAATATTAGTAAAGGCATATTCCCACCCTTTTAGTGTCGCTTCATAAAATTTTTTTGTTAATGCTGGATTATTCTTAATAAAAGCAGAGGAAGTAAATAGAATACCACTGTAAAAATCAAAACCATAATCTTTTGGATGAAAAATTCTATATCCAATATTGTTTTCTTCCAACCGTACGGGTTCATTTGAAAGATAAGATGCCATGGCATCCGTTTTTTTATTAATTAAATCCTTAAAATCAAAACTGTGAGGGATGATATTGATATCTTTTTTACTCAAACCATTGGCATGCAGCATGGCTAAAATTGATGCAGTATTTACTGAATTGTTGCTCATCATAATATTTCTATTTTTTAAATCTTTTACAGACTCAATACCCATATCATCTGGAACAAGAAGCATCAAAGGAGAGGATTGAAAGATTGCTCACAAAGCAACAATATCTTTTCCATTAATTTTATCAATAAAAAGTTCAGGGTATCCTATTGCAAAGTCAGCTTCTTTTTTTTCTATTTCTTCAATTACTTTTATATTCAAGGAATATTCTTTTATCTTTAAATCAATACCAATATCTTCATAATATCCCAATTCTTCAGCCATATAATAACCAGCAAATTGAAATTGATGTAACCAATTAAGCTGTAGTACTATTTTTTTATTTTCTACAGAAAAAAGATTTAGGGTAAGAACTAAAAAAACTAAAAAAATTAAAAATAAATTTTTCATGTTGGTATACCATTGGAATTATATATAAAACAATTCATACCTTTCTTTTTGGTTTATCACAGATTCAATATAACCTAATCACAATCTCAATATTAAAATATATAAGAGATACTCTAATGATAGAGCAAAAATGTGGCAAAGAAGTGGCATGGCTTAATATTTAATTTATTTTACAATCAAATATAATTTTCAAAGATTTAGTTTATTTACTCCAACTTATAATTACTGGCTCTTCCAATATCCATTTGATAGATAACACCAGCATGGGGTTCGTTAAATTTACATTCAAAATATAAATATTCAAATATTTCCTCGGCCATTTGGGATTCAACCAAAACTGTCAATATTTCCATTTCCTGGTCAAGCATATAGTTCACGCTGTTTCCTCTGGCAAAACTTCTGTCAACAGTCACTATATTTTTTTCATCTTTAAGTTTTTGGATTAATGCTGCACCATTATGGTCTTTCATCACGCAGGTGATTAATTTATAACTGCTCATTGCGTTGTACCTAGTTTTTCTATGACTTCTTGAGGGATAAAAGTACCCGCTTTATCCAACTTTGTCACAAAGATAAAACCTTTTCCAGGGGTGTCTAATTCTCCTGCTAAATACATTGCATCAAAAATTCTGTTTGATTGTTCTTCAGAGACTACTATATTTATAATCTCTTTTTCAGCATCGACTGCTACTCCAAAAAGCCCCATTCGCTCTTTTACACCACTTCCTCTTGCGTAATAAAGGGTGGCACCTTGAGCACCAGATTCATATGCTGCTTTAAGTACTTTGTCAGCTTCACCTTTTTGTACAATGCACGTAATCAATTCGGCATCTGTTAATATTGTAATATCTCGTTTCACTGTTTTGCCCCTTTTCTTTGTAAATCTATTTCATCTTGTTTATGCTCTTGTTTTATTTTATAATTGACATACAATCCTGTACTCAATACAGAGAGAATGGGACAAATAGATGCCATAGATAAAATACCAAAACCTTCCAGTGCACCCACAGCATTCCCAAACCCTAATCCCATAGCAAGTACTAAAGGTACAGTAATGGGTCCAGTAGTCACCCCTGCACTGTCCCAAGCGATATTAACAAACTCTTCACTGGACAGGTACGTCAGAAGGGTAGCCAAACTGTACAGTGGCAATAAAATATATGCCAGCTGAATATCAAATATTATTTTAACAATACCAATAGCGATCCCCACCCCCACACCAAAAGAGACCGCCATCATGAGTGTTTTTTTCTTGAATGTTCCATTTGTTAAATTTTGAACAGTCATGCCAAGCGCATTTAATGCAGGTTCAGCAAGTGTTGCACCAAATCCCAATACAAAAGCAAAGCCCACAGCAATGAAAAGACCAATTGCATAAGGATAAATTGCTTCAATAAGTGTCCCGTTGGCTGTTGTGATTGTATTAAAAGCTGCTGGCACCAAACTTCCAGATTGTCCTCCCAGTTTTGACAATCCATAGGTGAGACCCAAATTAAATATACACATCCCAATAACTGCTAATACAATACCATACGTTATTGTTCCTGAATTTTTTATTTTTTCTTTAAGCACTATTTTCATCACAAACAATAAAAACAGAACCAAAGGAATAATAGCTCGTATACCTAAAATAATCTCTTCACCTGGGGTTGTCTCATACCAAACAGAAGTTGAGAGCTCTACTGAAGACAGAGAAGATGCTGCTAGTATTATTGATTCTGGACTTACCGTAAATGAGATATAAATACCCAAAAGCATAACAGCAATAATTGGAAAAATAGAAGCCAGCGTAACAATCCCAAATCCAGATAACGAAGAGTTACCCTTTCCAGCAGCAGAAGCGATTCCAATACCTAATGACAGAACCAAAGGAACAGTCACAGGTCCAGTTGTCACAGCACCACTGTCCCAAGCAAGACCCAAAATAGAAGTTAATTCTGGATTGGAGAGACAATAAATTGTTAATAGTAAAGTAATGATTAAAGAGATATAAATATAGGGTTTGAGTGACCATCCATATACAAACCTCATCGTACCCAAAATAGCAGCTATCCCAACGCCAATTCCAACAACCAATACCAAAAGCCCTGCATATTCGTTTAACAAGGCATACAAATAAGGTGCTTTAGAAGCCTCTACAAGGGAACCGGCTGCTTTCAAAGCACCAATGGCGGGTTCTGCAAAAGTAACTCCAATACCCAATAAAAAAGCAACAAGTAACACAGTAAAAAATGAAACTTTTTTAGGTAAAGTATTCCCTATTGCTTCACCAAAAGGCATCAGTCCTTGTTTGATACCTTCCATAAAAAACATCAAACCAATAATCACTGCACTTAAACCCAAAGAGATGACAACGGAGTCCTGGATGGTTTGTCCAAGAATAAGAAGTTGAAAAAGAATAAGATAAAGAACCAAGGGAGTCAAAGCTTTTATTTGTTCCATAAACCTTGTAGATATATAAGGTTGCAACAATCGATAGATATCAATATTTCTAAGTTTTATTTGTTTTTCTTCTTCTGTTTTCTTTTCTGAACCAGAAGTGAGTTTATTGTAGCTGATATCACTGTGTGATACAGAAGCATGTTTTAGAAAATCTCCATAACGAATCTTTTTGTAAGTACTCATATTTGACCTTTGAATAAACTGTATTGCAAACAAAACAATTACTTTCATACAAAAGTAATCTTTTTTATTTAACCCATAACATCAAATGAAAAGACGAATAACATAAACTCTAAATAAAAATAACTTCTTACTGTATTATAATACAAATTATTCAGACTGTCCATGTTAAAAAATCAAAAGTTTTAATACAAAAAAAGAGAGTAATTTTACAATTGCACGACGACTGTATTTCTTCCACTCTCTTTTGCTTTGTACAATGCTTCATCTGATTTTTTAAGCAGAGCATTAAATTCAGAACCCTTTGCTAAATCATAACTGCTCACACCAATACTAACTGTGAATTTTATAACTGTTTCATCTTCTAATTTTATCTCTAATCGTTCAATATTTTTCCGTATATCTTCGGCTTTGTTTTTGGCATGTTCAATATTTGAATCAGGAAGTAAAACAGCAAACTCTTCTCCTCCAAGTCTCGCGATAACATCACTTTGTCTTAAGTATTTAATTAAATTTTGTGACAAGAACTTAAGCACTTCATCTCCAACATCATGTCCATAAGTATCATTTATTTTTTTAAAATTATCAATATCAATCATAATACGCTTAAGGGAGTCTGTTTTCTTTTTGTAAGTAAAAGAAGTTCATCCGATATTTCGCTTAAATATCTTCTGTTATATAAGTTTGTCAGATGATCACGGTGGGAGAGCTCTTTTAACTCAATTTGGGCTTCTTTTAATTCATTACTTTGAAGAGAGAGTTTTACATTGGTTCTTATTAATTCACCTTGAGCCTCTTTTTGTAAAGAAATATCAATGGCAAAAGCATTTTTAATTGTTAGGTTTTCATTTATATCAATAGCTTGTTCTTGAAGTTGATACCATTTGTCATTGACCTCATTAAAAAGTTCAGAGATAACATTTTTATCATTTGATTTTTTATTTTTATTAATTAACTGGGGGATTTTACACCAAGGACAAGGAGAGTCCAGCCCATACATGGCTTCCCAACAGTGTTTCGCATTTAAGTCCGCCATAATATTTTTAACTGCTTGATTTACGTATTCTATTTCATACGTATTAATATCAACAATATATACACCAAATAAAGAAGTATTATTGATTGCATCCATATTAAGAAATTCTTTTATTTCTTTTTTAATTTTTTTATTCATTATAAAACCTTTTAATCTTAATCATAATGCTAATCTGTACAGTCCAAATATTCAGGGTAAATTTTACCAATAGACTCATACAGTTTTTTTGCCGTCACTGGTTTTAGTATATATCCTTGTGCTCCTGCTTGTAGAGCTGATTTTACCATTTCATTTTTTCCATATGAAGTTATCATGATAATTGAAAAGCATTTATTAATATTTTTTATTTTTTTAACAACTTCAATACCATTCATTCCTGGCATGGATATATCCATTGTAATTAAAGAGGGTTTATGATCTTTACAAAACTCAAATGCTTCATTGGCATCTTTTGCTTCGCCAATAATATTATGCCCTAAACTTGCGATATATTTTTTTATGTTTCTTCTCATTATCATTGAATCTTCCACAACAAGTACATCCAACATATTTCTTCCCTCCTACTACTGTTCTAAAACGACAAACAATATAAATTATTGATCTTTAAACTCCAACTCATTTTCAAATTGTTCTTTGGGTCCAACTGCTGTTAATTCAATCTCTCCATATTTTGTTATAAAGGTGACAAAGGCAAATTTTGAATCTTTATACTTATTCAATGTTTTGGCTTCATAAATTAAAACAGGAGGTGTAATATAAATATCACTGCTATCAACTGGATTATCAATCGCATTTCCTATAATTGTATTTGTTACTTCACAGGCAATGCTGTTTGTTACTTCTTCTATATCACAATCCCCAATATCTTCCCCCTCCATAAAAACTTCAACGAGTTTATTGAGTAAAACTTCATCAAAACCCAAAGTAATAATCAGTTTGATACTTCCACTCGTACCTATCATGACTGTATTTTTTTTCAAATGAATATTTTTGGGACAAGTAATATCGCTGGTATTAAAAACATCAATATTCATTTCTTCTTCAAGATATGTTTTGACTCTTTTTATAATAGGATGCAATATATCTTTTGTATACGTATGTATTACTTTACTTTCATCATTCATTCATTATCCTTTTATACAAAAATATCATCTAAATCATTATCATCAAGAAGTACATTATCACTGCAAAAATATTCAGGAAAAATTTGTCCTATGGAATCTTGAAGTTTCTCTTTAGATATGGGTTTTAGGATATAACCTTTTGCTCCCAGTTTTAAAGCATCTTTTACAATACCATCTTGACCATTAGCAGTAATCATTATTACATTTGCTTCACGGTTGCTTATTTCCATAATTTCCTTAAGAGCATCGACTCCATTCATCCCAGGCATACTTATATCCATAGTAATTAAATCAGGAGCATACTCTTTATACAGCTGTATAGCTTCTTTTCCCTCTTTGGCTTCCCTCACAATATCATGTCCCAGTTTCTTTAAAAAACCTTTCATTTTTATTCTAATAGCTAAAGAATCATCCACAACAAGCACATTTAACATAATTCTTTCCTCCTAAGTGTTTTTCAATTGTTTTTCATAGGCAACATAAAAATAAATGAAGTACCCTTATTGACTTCACTCTTTACTTCAACGATTCCATTTAATTTATCCAATTCAGTTTTTACAGATGCCAAACCGACACCTCTTCCTGAAATATGAGTTATATTTTCATTTGTACTGAAATTGCTGTCAAATATATAGTTTTGTATTTCACTGGTTGATAGTTTGTTTAACTTTTCTTGTGAAACCAAAGAATTTCGCACTATTTTACTCTTCAAAGAGGTCATATCCAAACCTTTTCCATCATCAGATATTACGATAGTTAAGGTATCCTTTGTTTTTTTAAAATCACAATGAATTGTTCCTATTTCATCTTTTTGCAATGCAAGTCTGCACTCTTTTGTCTCTATTCCATGGTCACAACTATTTCTAAATACATGAATAAGGGAATTGATAAAAGGCTTAAAGTTATCGGGTACGAAAAACCCTCTCTCACCACTTATTTCAAAAGGATAAATACTCTTATTCAAACTCAGACACAACTGTTGGCATAATTTTGGATAGATTGACAAATAATATTGAAGCGATTTATTTTTTATTTTTTTTATGTCATTAAGTATTTCTTTACACTCTTCATTTTGTTTATTGTCTAAAGAGCAGAATAAAACTATTTTATTTTCCAGTTTATTGATGAGCGCTTCATCAATTTTTATATGGTTATGCTCTGTTAAAAACTTTTCGCCTAAAGTTTGTGCGACAATTTTCAGATCTTCATTCATACTGTTTATTAAATCAAAGGAGTCAATAAGATTTTTTAAATCATTATTATCTTTTTTACTTTCAATAAAATCTGTTATTTTTGATTCAAAATCATGCAACCTTTTTACCGTGTCCCTCATATACAATTGAGCAAATAAACCTTTGAAAGTATGAAACAATGCATGTATTGTGTTTGCATTTACAGCAGAAGTATTTTTTGAATTAATATACAAGAGGCTATCTTGACAAAATTCTTCAAAATTTTGTTTTGTTTCATAAAATTGCACACTGTCACTGACTATGGATACAATCATTTTCAGTATAAGTTGTTCTCTTTTTATTTTTATTTGCAATTTCTTTTTATCAGTAATGTTGGTTAAAATCATCATAAATTTATTATTTGATAGAATTTTATAATCTATTGATACCGCTCTTTTGTTTATAATCAACTCAGAAGGAAGCAGTGAGAGTATCAATGAGGATGTCAGTGTATTTTCTTCATTTAGTGCATCAATCATCGTCTCTTTAAAAAAATCTATTTTATCTGATTTTCCATCAAATAATAAATTTGTGATATCTTTGCCTTTTAAATCTTTTCCCAACAGATTCTCACACTCTACAGAATACTCATCATCTACCAAAAAGTCCTTCTCAAAAGACAAAAAACCTTGCGCTGCATTATTCAATAGATCAGTAATCCTATTTGTTTTTAGGGTTAAATCAGTGGTTCTTTTTTTTACTTTTTGCTCTAACGTTTGATTGAGTTCTTTCAACTCTTTTTGTACTTCTTCTTTTTGATTTATAAACACCAAAAGTTTATTTCGCATCTGATTAATCGCCATTGATACATCATCAATAACATCCAGCTTCTTTTTATTCAATTTTTTATCCAAGATTAAAGGATCATTTAAATTTCTTACCTGAAACCCTCTGACAAATTCTGCCATATGGATTAAATGTCGCATAATTAATTGATGCACTACAAATAACAATATCAGAGTCAAAGCAAAATACTTGATAAACTCTTTGATTATAATTGAGATAATATCAGCAATTATGTCTTCTTCGACTTTGGTGTACGATAATTGTATATATAATTTTCCCATATTAACAACAGAATTCATATGATTATAATTTAAATTTAAATATTTTTCTTTGAAATCATGGGTGAGCCTCTCCCCTATTGTAATATACGATTTTTCTTCTTCTAACACTTCTAAATAAGCAACTCCAGGCAATTTTATCAAACTGTTTAACTCAAGTTGAAGTGCTGTATTATCCATAGACCAAAAAGTAAGCGATAATTTAAGTAAATAATTGTCTTCTATTATCTTAACACTATTATTTATTTCTTTGATTTTATTGTCATATTCTTGTTTTAAGTCTATACCGCTTTGAAGCAATGTAAAAAAAACACTAAACGTAAAAATATAAATAATTAATTTAAGAGTCAATCTTTTACTACTTATATTTCCAAGTTCCATTATTTGGTCCTTTTAAACTAAAAGAGAAAGCAATCTAAAATAAAAATGCATCTTTTGTATTCTTTAAACTTAAAATACTAAAAGGCATACGTAATATAGTAATACTATGTAGTTAATACCGTTATAAATATAATAAGTTTATATTTATATTAAGTTTATATTTATAATTTATTCAACGATGATTGTAAACTGACAGAATAAAAATAAGTTATTATTTTTAATGATTCAACAGACTTTTTTATATACAATTATCAGTAGGCACTTTATCTAACTTGTATTGGAGATATGATGTCAAAACGTATCATTTTTATGATGTTTTTTTTGTTTTTTTCTTTTGCATTTTCTAAAGATATTGATTTAACATTAAGCACTTGGTCAACTCCTCCTCTCTCCTTAAAAAATCAAAATGGCTATTTAGATCAACTGTTCATAGAAGCGTTTAAGAGAATAAATAAACGTATTCTCATCCTAAATAAACCAACCCAGAGATCTATAACAGACGCAAACAAAGGCAGAAGTGATGGAGAATTTATCAGAGTAGCAGGACTCTCAAAACTCTATAAAAATCTCATTCAAGTGCCTGAGGAAATATTTCAATTTGAATTTGTAGCATTTTCAAAAAAAGAGAATATTGTTATTAGAAATTGGGACAGTTTAACCCAATATCATACAGGTATTATAATTGGATGGAAAATTCTTGAAAAAAATATCAAACAAACCAATAAAAGATACAGTTTTAGAGAACCTAAACATATGTTCAAAATGCTTGAAAATGACAGAGTGACTTTAGTTGTTTACAGCAGATATTTGGGAACTGAATTAATTAATGAATTAGGATATAAAGACATATCAGTTGTTTTACCGCCTTTAGCCGTTAAACCCATGTATTTGTATTTACATAAAAAACATAAAGATTTAGTACCTTTACTTGTCAAAAGTTTGAAGAGTATGAAAGGAGATGGAACCTTTCAAAGAATAAGAAACCAATATTTGTTAAAAAAATAAATTTATTTAAATGCTATTTTTATCGAGATATTTTCAATAAAACGATTGAATCATACACCAAAAAATTTAAATAATTTATTTCAATAGTAACATAATTGTCACATTTAATTAATTAATTGTATATAAGGTAAAATAACACTGATTTAAAAATAACATATAAAACTATTTATATATTTATTTATATAAAAGCCTTCAAAATTGGTGCTTGAGCAACTCAGTGCAAAAGCTTTAAATATTAGTTTATTTAAAATTGAGGAGATTATCGTTAAAAATATTACATTTGCATATAAAACTGTTAAACCTAGAAAAAGAGATATTATGTTGGAAATAATTTTTCCTATACCCCATAAAGGAATGTCTTGAAGAAATTATTAATAGTAGATAACTCAGTAGTCATTATTAACGTATTAAAAGATTTATTTTCACAAAAAAATGAATTTAAAATTTATATCGCAAAAAGTTTAAAAGAAGTCCAAGCACTGGTCAAAAAAAATAAATTTTTTACAGCAATATCCAATGTAGTACTGCCAGATGCACTAAATGGTGAACTTGTCAATTTGCTTGAAATGAACGACATTCCAACAATTATATTGAGCTCCAAAGTGGATAACAAGTTTATTAAATCTATGCGCAATAAAAAAATCATCGATTATATTTTAAAAGATTCTATCCACAGACTCAATGAAGTATACAAACTCATGGAACTGTTGGTTTATATGGAAGATATTGAAGTATTAATTGTTGAAGACTCCCCTATTTTATCATCACAAATAAAAAAAACACTGGAAAGTTTTTTATTTAATGTTCATATCGCAAAAGACGGATTGAAAGCGCTTAAAATTTTAGAGAAAAATACAGCGATATCTTTAATAATATCAGATTGTAATATGCCCAATATGAATGGATTGGAACTTGTAAAAACATTAAAAAAAGATGAAAGATATTCCGAGATTCCCATTCTTATGGTAGGGGGTAAAAGCGGCATCAACGTGAAAATCAATCTTTTCAAACATGGGGCAAATGATTTTATCACAAAACCCATTTTAGAAGAGGAATTAAAAACAAAACTCTTAAATATTTTTTCCAATACCAAACAAATAGAAGATATAAAATGCTTCAATAAAATTCTTGATGAAAATATCATTTCATTTTCTGTAGATACAAGAGGTATCATCAATTATGCTTCTGAAGCTTTTTGTAAAATATCGGGATATACAAAAGAAGAATTAATAGGGAAAACACACAACATTATTAAACACCAAGATATGCCTGTTAGTATTTTTAAAGAAATAGTAAGTGCGATTAAAAGCAAAAAAACATGGAAAGGTGAAATTAAAAATTTAAAAAAAGATGGTTCTTATTATTGGGTAAATGCCATATTAGAACCCATCTTCGACAAAAAGAAAAATGTAATAGGATACTCTTCGGTACAACAAGACATCACGGATAAAAAAATAATATATGAACTGTCAATAACCGATGGTTTAACATCGGTGTATAACAGAAGATACTTTAATGATATTGCCCAAGGAATCATTGATAAAACGGTCAGAAACAATGAAGTATTTGGTTTTTTACTTTTAGATATTGACAACTTCAAAAAATACAATGATACCTATGGACATCAAAAAGGTGATGATGCATTGGTAATGGTTGCAAAATCACTAAAAGAGACCTTCAAAAGGGGAGATGACACTATTTTTAGATTAGGAGGAGAAGAGTTTGGTGTATTGATAAATGCTAAAACAAAAGAGGATATATTAACATTATCACAAGCAGCCAGAGCAAATATTGAAGCATTGCAAATTGAACACCTAAACAATCCACCCGCAAAAGTTATTACAGCATCATTTGGTATTGGTATTATTGAAAGTAAACATAACGAAAACATGCACTATTTGGACTCTATATATAAAAACGCGGATGACGCATTATACAAAGCAAAAAACAGCGGCAGAAATAGAATAGTTTGTTCAAACCTATAAAGAACTAACGTACCCTTACAATACGATTTCTACCCTCTTCTTTGGCCTGATATAATAGATCATCGGCCGCTTGGAGTATTTCATCTATATTCGTAAGGGTGTTCTTTTCTGAAAGCCCCATAGAAACAGTGAAATTTATCTCTGCATTATCAATTTTAATCATTGATTTTTCACATTTTATTCTTAAGTCTTCTGCAATCAATTCAACTTCATCTATACTTTTTCCAATAAAAGTAATACAAAACTCTTCCCCTCCGATTCTTCCAAAAATCGACTTTTCATCAATTGTAGAAGTAATGATTGTACAAAATTCAATTAAAACTTTGTCCCCAAGGGCATGTCCATAGGTATCATTTATTTTTTTAAAATGATCAATATCAATCATTAAAACATAAAAAGAAACTTCCTTGTTTATACACTTAACTAAAGCCCGTTCACTCTCTTTAAAATAATTTCTTCGGTTTCTAATATTGGTTAGAAAATCTACATTTGCGAGGGTGTACAACTCTCTGTTTTTTCCTTTTAATTTTCGCAAAGATTTATTGAGTTGACTGGTTCTTCTGTTTACTTTTACCTCAAGCATCCTATTGTATTTTTCCAAACTGTTTTGATTTTTATATACAAAATAAAATATTACAAATAAAAAAACGGAAATAACTAAGTTAAAAAAGTATATTGTCTCTTTACCTTTATCCACAATATCTCTTGGATTGATCGCAACTACTGAAAATACAAATTTATTATGAATATCAAACAGTTGAACAGTGTTTTTGATTTTGTTATTTTCATATTCAGTTTGAATTTTAGTATTCTCAAAGTACTGTTTATGCAATTTGAATTTTTTATCTTTTGAATGTTGAGGGTATATATATAACTTGTCATAAACTTGCGATAATTTATTCAAACTTTCATCGCTTATGAGTTTTCCACTAAAAATATATCCATTGGGTTTTCCCAGCATATCACTTCTTACAATCTCTTTTCTGACCAAATAGAAATATTGAGATTTAAATTTAAACAGTGTTTGCAAGGTATGATTATTTTGGAATTGTACGAGTATTTTATTTTCGAATTCGTTCTTATTTTTTTTAAGAAAAGGAAGAATAAACTTTGAATAAACAACTTCATCTTTGAGATTGGAATAAACAATAAAATCTATTCCCAAATCTTCTAAGGTTGTAGTACCTTCTCTAAAGTTTTCATTGATATATGCATCGTTGGGGTTTACAACAAACGAATAAGAATCATCCCATTTGCTGTAATCGCTCATAACACTGTCCATTCTATCGAGTTTTCTTTTTACGCCTGATATTATGACATTGATATTGTTTTGATTTTGTTCTTTTTCCAATTGCGTGAAATTACTGATAAAAAAATTATAACTGGTTAAATGAAAACCAAGAAGCACAATAAGAAAAAAGAAAATAAACGCGATTAAATTTGTTTTGATGTAAGTGATATCTATTTTCAAATGAAAACTCCCCATGAATATCAGTGACCAATACTAGATTTAAATTGTACCATAATTATTCCAGAAAAATTATTTTTGAGTACAATGATAAAAAATACGCCATTTAAATCTTAAAAGTTATTTTAAAACATGCACCTTTGTATTGTTTTTCAAGGTATTGGTATGTTTCATTAGATACATCAATAACAGCATTGTGATGCTCTGTGATGATTTGGTATACCATAGATAGACCTATGCCTGTTCCCACATTTTTATGTTTAGTCGTAAAGTATGGTTCAAAAATTCTATTAATAACACCTTCATCAATACCCCCAGCACCATCTTTTATAGTCAAAACC
>ENA-ORXI01001735-ORXI01001735.1-sediment-metagenome-genome-assembly--contig:-NODE-1735-length-16628-cov-4.097215_pt1 | contig 16628 bp, 14 predicted proteins | sample MGYA00237861_ERZ511468 | MGnify/ENA primary metagenome ERZ511468 (study PRJEB26299, sample SAMN06266213) | sediment metagenome | isolation source: Hudson Canyon methane seep mesocosm | place... | reverse complement strand
TCCGACGAGAGCGGCAGGTGGACGGCCATCTGGTCGCCATCGAAGTCGGCGTTGAACGCCGCGCAGACCAGCGGGTGGATGCGGATCGCCTTGCCCTCCACCAGCACCGGCTCGAAGGCTTGGATACCCAGTCGGTGCAGGGTGGGAGCACGATTCAGCAGCACCGGGTGCTCGCTGACGACGTCCTCCAGGATGGTCCAGACCTGGGGCTTGCGCCGTTCAACCATGCGCTTAGCCGACTTGATGTTCTGGGCCAGGCCCTCGTCGACCAGCTTCTTCATGACGAACGGCTTGAACAGCTCGAGGGCCATAACCTTGGGCAGGCCACACTGGTGGAACTTCAGCGACGGGCCGGCCACGATGACCGAACGACCCGAGTAGTCGACGCGCTTGCCGAGGAGGTTCTGGCGGAACCGGCCCTGCTTGCCCTTCAACATGTCGGACAGCGACTTCAGTGGGCGGTTGCCCGGCCCGGTCACGGGGCGACCCCGTCGACCGTTGTCGAACAGGGCGTCGACCGCCTCCTGGAGCATCCGCTTCTCGTTGTTCACGATGATGCCCGGAGCACCGAGGTCGAGGAGGCGCTTCAGCCTGTTGTTCCGGTTGATGACTCGGCGGTAGAGGTCGTTCAGGTCGGACGTGGCGAAACGGCCACCGTCCAGTTGCACCATCGGTCGCAACTCCGGCGGGATGACCGGGACGACGTCCAGGATCATGGCCCTCGGCTCGTTCACGCGTCGGCCGTGCTCGTCACGACGGTTGAAGGCAGCCACGATCTTGAGGCGCTTGATGGCCTTCTGCTTGCGCTGTGCGCTGAGCGGTTTCTGCCCCTCCGGAGGATCGATCATCACCCGGAGCTTCACCTCTTCGTTGTCGAAGTCGATGCGGTCGATCAACTGGGCCAGGGCATCGGCACCCATGCCACCCTCGAAGTACTCGCCCCAGCGGTCCTCCAGCTCGCGCCAGAGCATGTCCTCTTCGATGATCTGACGGGAGAACAGGCCGGTGAACTCGTCCCAGGCCCGGTTCAGCACGTCGAGCTCCTGCTCGTACTGCTCGCGGATGAACTGGAGGTCCTTGTCGGCCGCCTTGGCCCTGGCCTTCAGGTCAGTATCCTTGGAGCCTTCGGCCTCCATCTCGGCCAACTCGGACTCTAGGTCCTCCTGGCGACGGTTCAGCTCGCGGTCGCGCTCCTCCTCGATGGCAAGGCGCTCTTCGGCCAGCTCGGCCTCCAACTCGGGGAGGTCCTTGTGGCGCTTGTCCTCGTCCACCCAGACGACCAGGTTGGCGGCGAAGTAGATGACCTTCTCCAGTTGCTTGGCCTTGAGCTCCTCACGGGGTTCGGTGCCCATGAGCAGGTAGGCCAGCCACGAACGGGTTCCCCTCAGGTACCAGATGTGGACCGCCGGTGCGGCCAGCTCGATGTGGCCCATGCGGTCGCGCCGGACCTTGGAGCGGGTGATCTCCACACCGCACCGCTCGCAGATGATGCCCTTGAAGCGGACCCTCTTGTACTTGCCGCAGTAGCACTCCCAGTCCTTGGTGGGACCGAAGATCTTCTCGCAGAAGAGCCCGTCCTTCTCCGGCTTGAGGGTGCGGTAGTTGATGGTCTCCGGCTTCTTGACCTCGCCGTTGGACCACATGCGGATGCCATCCGCCGTAGCGAGACCGATGCGGATCTGGTCAAATTCGTTGACGTCGAGCACTGTTTCTTCCTGCGTCTAGTTCTTGCTGGCGTGCGGGTCAGTGGGTGAGGCCGGCTGCGCGGCGCTCGTCATCTTCATCGGAACCCCGCTCCGGGCGGGACAGGTCGATACCGAGTTCCTCGGCAGCGCGGTATACGTCCTCATCGAAGTCGCGCATCTCGATCTCACGACCGTTCTCGGCCAGGACCTCCACGTTCAGGCAGAGGGACTGCATCTCCTTGATGAGGACCTTGAAGCTCTCCGGAATGCCCGGTTCGGGGATGTTGTGGCCGTTCACGATGGCCTCGTAGACCTTCACCCGTCCGAGGACGTCGTCCGACTTGATGGTCAGGAGTTCCTGGAGGCAGTAGGCGGCTCCGTAGGCCTCCAACGCCCAGACCTCCATCTCGCCGAACCTCTGACCGCCGAACTGCGCCTTTCCACCCAGCGGCTGCTGGGTGATCATCGAGTACGGGCCGGTGGAGCGGGCGTGGACCTTGTCGTCGATCAGGTGGGCCAGCTTCAGGATGTAGACGTACCCGACCATGATCGGGTTGTCGTAGACCTCGCCGGTCTGACCGTTGTAGAGCATGGTCTTGCCGTCCAACTGGACCAGCCGATCGCCGTCGACCGACTCCGGACGGATGTTGCCGAGAATCTTCTGGATCGTGGGGTGCCGGCCTGCCCGGTCCTCCTCGTCCCAGTGGGCGCCGTCGAAGACGGGCGTGGCCACGTGGATCGACGGACGGGTGGACGGGCGGGTCTTCTTCTCGATGCCGCGGACCGGTTCATCGCCAACGGAATCGTCGCCGATCTCCCAGCCCCAGCGGGCGCAGTACCCGAGATGGGCCTCCAGGACCTGTCCCACGTTCATCCGCGAGGGAACGCCCAGCGGGTTCAGGAGGATGTCCACCGGGGTGCCGTCAGCCATGTACGGCATGTCCTCGATCGGGAGGATCTTGGAGATGACGCCCTTGTTGCCGTGGCGACCGGCCAGCTTGTCGCCCACGCTGATCTTGCGCTTCTGGGCCACATAGACACGGACCAGCTGGTTGACGCCCGGCGGCAGCTCGTCGCCGTCGTCGCGGTTGAACACCTCGACGTCGATGACCTTGCCGGTCTCGCCGTGCGGGACCTTCAGGGAGGTGTCACGCACCTCGCGGGCCTTCTCGCCGAAGATCGCCCTCAGCAGGCGTTCCTCCGGTGTCAGCTCGGTCTCACCCTTGGGCGTGACCTTGCCAACCAGGACGTCGCCGGGCGAAACCTCGGCACCCACACGTACGATTCCCAGGTCATCCAGGTCGGCCAGGATCTCGTCTGGAAGGTTCGGGATGTCCCGGGTGATCTCCTCGGGGCCGAGCTTCGTGTCACGGGCGTCGATGTCGTGCTCGTGGATGTGGATCGACGTCAGCACGTCGTCCTTGACCAGGCGCTCCGAGAGGATGATGGCGTCCTCGAAGTTGTAGCCCTCCCAGGACATGAAGGCCACGAGGAGGTTCTTGCCGAGCGCCAGCTCGCCACCATCGGTGGAGGAGCTGTCGGCCAGCAACTGGCCCTCCTTAACCTTCTGGCCGGGGACGACCCGGATCTTCTGGTTGATGCAGGTGTCCTGGTTGGACCGGACGTACTTGAGCAACGGGTGCTCGACCGACCCGGCCTTCTTGTAGTCCATCGTCACCGAGTTGCCGTCGACGGCCGTGACCGTGCCGTCCTCGCTGGCCAGCAGCATGTCGGCCGCGTCGTGGGCCGCGCTGGCCTCGATGCCTGTGCCGATGTACGGGGCCTCAGCCTGGATCAACGGGACCGCCTGGCGCTGCATGTTGGCGCCCATGAGGGCCCGGTTGGCGTCGTCGTGCTCGAGGAACGGGATCAACGCCGTGGCGACCGAGACGATCTGCTTGGGCGAGACGTCCATGAGCTGGACCTCTGCCGGCGGCACGTACGAGATCTCGGTGGTGGCGCCGAAGAACACGTCCCTCTCCAACTGAAGTCGGAGGTCCTGCAGCGAGGCCGCCTGCGGCGAGCGACGCACGAGGACACGTTCGTTGCGGAAGGTGGAGTCCGGGTTGAGGGGAGCGTTCGCCTGGGCGACCACGTACTCCTCCTCCTCATCGGCTGCCAGGTAGACGATCTCGTCGGTGACCCGACCATCGGTGACGACCCGGTACGGCGACTCGATGAAGCCGAACGGGTTGACCCGTCCATAGGTGGCCAGGCCTCCGATGAGGCCGATGTTCGGTCCCTCGGGGGTCTCGATCGGACACATCCGGCCATAGTGCGAGAAGTGGACGTCACGGACCTCGAACCCGGCGCGCTCACGCGACAGGCCTCCAGGGCCCAGCGCCGAGAGGCGACGACGATGGGTGAGACCTGACAACGGGTTCACCTGGTCCATGAACTGCGAGAGCTGGCTGGTGCCGAAGAACTCCTTGATGGCGGCCACCACCGGGCGGATGTTGATCAGCGAGGTGGGCGTGATGGACTCGACGTCCTGGGTGGTCATCCGCTCGCGGACGACGCGCTCCATGCGCGACAGGCCGATCCGCAGCTGGTTCTGGATCAGCTCGCCCACCGACCGGATGCGGCGGTTGGCGAAGTGGTCCTGGTCGTCAAGGCGGTAGCCGGGCTCACCCTTGGCGAGATGCAGCAGGTAGGTGCATGTGGCGAGGACCTCGGACCGGGTAAGTACCTGGGAGTCGGGATCGGGGCGCTCCAGCTCGATGCCGAAGAGCTCCTCGATCTTCTCGATCTCCGGGCCCAGCTTGCGGTTCAGCTTGTAGCGGCCGACCCGGGAGAGGTCGTAACGACGCGACTCGAAGAAGGCGTTGCGCAGGTAGGCGCGAGCGGCCTCCACCGACGCCGGCTCACCGGGACGGACCCGCTTGTAGATCTCCAGGAGGGACTCCTCCTGGGTGGGAGCGATGTCCTTGTCCTTCTCCCACTGCCCCTCGAGGTAGTCGAAGTGGCGGACGAACCGGTCCAGGAAGCCGGGCTCGTTCTCCTCGTCGTAGCCCAACGCCCGAAGGAGCGTGAACATCGAGAGGCGACGCTTGCGAGCCACCCGGGTGCCGGCTGTGACGTCCTTGCCGGGCTTCTGCTCGACGTCGAACTCGATCCACTCGCCACGGTAGGGATGGATGGTCCCGGTCACCAGCTGGTGCTTGGCCAGGTTGCGGAGGCGGTACCGATCGCCGGGCTGGAAGATGACGCCGGGTGACCGGACGAGTTGGGATACGACGACACGCTCGGTGCCGTTGATCACGAAGGTGCCCTTCACAGTCATCACCGGGAAGTCCCCCATGAAGACCGTCTGCTCCTTGATCTCGCCGGTGTTGGCGTTCATGAAGCGTGCCCGGACGAAGACCGGGGCGGAGAAGGTCATGTCCTTCTCCTTGCACTCCTCCACCGTGAACTTGGGCGGAGGGCACAGATCCTCGTCGTCGGGATCGAACTCCAGGTCGAGCGTAAGCGTCTCGCTGAAGTCGGTTATGGGGCTGAGGTCCCGGAACGTGTCGGCAATGCCCTCATCGAGGAACCAGCGGAATGACTTACGCTGGATGTCGATGAGGTGCGGCAGGGGGAGGACCTCCTCCAGATTGCCGAACGAGTAGCGGTCCCGGACGATGGGGCGTGAAGACACCTAGAACTCCTGGCCAAGAGTCACGGACGAGGGCGAACCGTTGCTACGACCACGGACATGGCGAAAACGACATGAACGACAGACACAACCACGGCAACGCATGATCCTAACGGACGCGCGCAAGCCAGAGCAACCCCAAAGGGCAGCGCGAACAAACCCCGAAAGGTTGGTCCGTCCAGAACGGTAGGGGTCCACCGCGTCACGGTCAAGGACCGTCATGGAACCGACACGTGCCCGTGTCCACTAAGGCCCCGGTTGCAGGACTGGGACGAAAACGCCGAGGCCCCCGGGGCGAACCCCGGGGGCCTCAGGCATCCAGCGGTCCGGCCGCCGAGATGACTACTTCAGTTCAATGCTGGCGCCTGCGGCCTCGAGGGCCTCCTTGGCCCTGTCGGCATCCTCCTTGGAGGCGCCCTCAAGCACCGTCTGCGGGGCACCGTCAACCAGGTCCTTGGCATCCTTCAGGCCGAGGTTGGTGAGCGAACGCACCTCCTTGATGACCTGGATCTTCTTGTCGCCGGCGCCGGTCAGGACGACGTCGAAGGAGGTCTGCTCCTCCTCCTCGCCACTGGCATCATCGGCGGGAGCGGCGGCTGCGGCGGCCACCGGGGCCGCTGCGGTAACGCCGAACTTCTCCTCGAAGTCCTTCAAGAGTTCGCTCAGCTCGAGCACGCTCATCCCGGCGATCGCGTCCAGGATCTCCTCTTTGGTCGCCATGATCACTCCTCTTCCTCGTTGTCGTTTTCGGTGTCGGTGGCTTCGTCAACGGCGGGCGCCTCTTCAGCGACCTCCGCATCGGCTTCGTCAACGGCGGGCGCCTCTTCAGCGACCTCCGCATCGGCTTCGTCAACGACAGGCGCCTCGACGGATGCCGGAGCGCCGGGCGCACCGCCTTCGTCGATCAGGGCCTGCAGCGCATACGCCAGGTTCTGGGGAAGGGCGTTGAGGAGTGCGGCGAACTGCTGCATCGGGGCAACCATCGCCCCGGCCAACATGGCCAGCAACTCCTCGCGCGGAGCGATCTCGGCCAGGGCCAGGATCTCCTCCACCGTGAGCCGCTTCTCGTCGAGCAGGCCACCCTTGATGACAAGCGACTCATTCGCCTTCGCGAAGTCCTTCAGCGCCTTGGCGATGGACACGGGATCACCGGCCGAACCGTCCGGCCGTTCACCTACGAAGGCAATCGCCGTGGGGCCGGTCAACAGGTCCTCCAGCTCGAGGCCCAACTCGTCGACGGCCAGCCGGACGAGGGTGTTCTTGTACACCTTGTACTCACCGCCGGCCTCGCGCAGTGCCTTGCGAAGTTCGGCCATGGCCGGAACGTCAAGACCTCGGTACTCGGTCAGGATCGCGGTATCGCTGTTCGACAGCTTCTCTCGAACCTCGTCGACCACCGCGACCTTCTCAGCTCGGGGCTCTCCCACGCTCACACCTCCTCATTCGTCTTCTCGGTAGGCGGTGGATACCGCCGCTGGTCTCTATGGCTGTCGCCGGCCGAAGCCGGCCACACGCACCGGAGACCAGGGCCGGGAAGACCCGGCTCCGATCAGGAGGACTCCCCTGCTCGGGCGGTACCCGCGCCGTGATCCGTGGATCTGACGGCACCGGAACTCGTTATGCGCACGGGGCGCAACCCGGAGGTCTTCGGTGAGCGTGTCGATTGTGGTGGTCAGGATATCGGCGGCACCCATTGGCACCACCCGCGCGCCCGCCCGGGGCGCACAACCGTCGGCTACTCGTCGACCCGCTGTGGATCGATCCGGATGCCGGGGCCCATCGTCGACGAGACCGACACCTTCTTGAGGTAGCGGCCCTTGGCCGACGACGGCTTGAGGCGATTCAGCTCCTCCACAGCGGCAGCCAGGTTCGCCGTCAGGTCGGAGGCCTCGAAGCCCACCTTCCCGATGGGCAGGTGGACGTTGCTGTACCGGTCGGTGCGGAACTCCACCTTGCCGCCCTTGAACTCCGTGACGGCCTTGGCGACGTCATCGGTCACCGTGCCGGACTTCGGGTTGGGCATCAGGCCCCGCGGGCCGAGGGAACGGCCCAACTTGCCAACCGTCGGCATCATGTCCGGCGTGGCAATGGCCACGTCGAAGTCCAGCATCCCGCCCTCCACCTCGGCGGCCAGTTCCTCGGCCCCGACGTGGTCGGCGCCGGCCTCACGGGCTGCCGCAGCAGCCTCGCCCTGGGCGAACACGGCAACACGCACGTCCCGACCGGTTCCGGCCGGCAGGGCGACAGTGCCACGGATCATTTCCTCGGCCTTGCGCGGATCTACGCCCAGCCTGACAACCAGGTCGATGCCCTCGTTGAACTTCGCACCGGCCAGCGACGCCGCCAACTCCAGTGCCTCGGAACCCGAATACGACTGGTTGCGGTCGTACCGCGTGATCGCATCCTTGTAGCGCTTGCCCGTACTACCCATTTCGCCTGCTCCCGGCTCCCTCGGTTCGGTCGTTTCCTCCAGCGGGGCGAGGTACTCCCCTGTCCCGGAACCACCCTCGGGTGGCGACCTTCGATTCGATCTGTGGTTGTGTGCCGTACGGCTATCAGCCGACCGCGATGCCCATGCTCCGGGCGGTTCCCGCCACCTGCAGTCTGGCGCCCTCGATGTCGATGGCGTTCAGGTCCGGCATCTTGGCCTCGGCGATCTCGGTCACCTGGGCCCAGGAGATCGACCCGACCTCTTCACGACCGGGTTCCTGGGAGGCCTTGTCCAAGCCTGCCGCCTGCCGGATCAGGAACGAGGTGGGAGGGGTCCTGGTCACGAAGGTAAATGACCGGTCCTCGTATACGGAGATCTCGACCGGGACTATCTGGCCGCGCTTGTCCTCGGTCCTGGCGTTGTACTCCTTGCAGAAGTCCATGATCGCCACACCGTGCGGACCCAGGGCGGTTCCGACCGGCGGGGCCGGCGAAGCCTGACCCGCAGGGATCTGGATCTTCACGACCGTGAGGACTTTCTTCTTGGCCATCGTTCTCTACTCGTGTCTTGTGGTCGGTGCCATCAGGTCCGGAACGTCAGTTCCTGGACATCAATCGGCGGGGATCTATCGGGGGAAGGGACAAGTCTGGTGCGACACACCGCGATCGGCAACCCGTGATGCCGGTGGTGCCGGTCACCCTCAGAGTTGGGCCACCTGCGAGAACTCCAACTCGACCGGGGTCTCACGACCGAAGATGTTCACAAGGACCTTGACCTTCAGCTGGTCCTCGTTGATCTCGACGATGGCCCCGGAGAAGTCAGCGAACGGACCCTCCTTGACCCGGACCGTCTCGCCTACGTCGTAGCCGAACCTGGCCTTGGACCGCTTCGGAACAACGTCATGGGTCTCGTCGGCAACGGGGAGGAAGGTCTCGACCTCGCGCCGACCCAACCGGGACGGCTTGCCGCCGGCACCGACGAAGTTGACGATGCCGGGCGTGTCGCGAATGGCTCCCCAGGCCTCGTCGTCCAGGTAGCAACGCACCAGCAGGTAGCCGGGGAAGACCTTCTTCGAGACGGTGACCTTCTTGCCGTTCCGGAACTCGTCGACGTCCTCCATCGGGATCTCGACCTCGAGGATCCGGTCCTCGAGGTGCATCGAGGCGGTGCGGGCCTTGAGGTTCTGACGGACCTTCTTCTCATAACCGGACTGGGTGTGGACCACGTACCAATTTCCCGGGCGGTCATAGGCGCTCTCGCGTTTCGGGGCCGGCTCCTCGTCGTCGAAGAGGTCGTCCTCGTCCAGCACCTCGACATCGACGGTGGGTGGATCCGGCTCGGAGGGCTCCTCGTCGGTCCCGGCAGCGCCGCTCGGCAGCATCTCGGCCGCCACCTCGGATGTCAGACCGCCCTCGGGCAGTTCCTCCACGGTCGACTCGAGCGGGACCACAGTGCCGGTGGGCAGGAGGTCGGCGGCGTCATCGGCCGCATCGGTGGTGGCTACGGGTTCTTCGGTGGTGCTCATCAGACGTCGAACAACTCCAGGACGGATACGGAAAAGAGCCAGTCGAGACCGGCCACCACGACAGTGATGGCGATGATGGTGATGATCACGACCGTCGTGTAGTTACCGGTCTCGGAACGCGAAGGCCATGCGACCTTGCGTAGTTCGGCCCGGACCTCCCGGCCGAACTGGACGAACCCGGTCCGCTCCTCGGCAGGACGCTGCTGCTGCTGCTGGCGACGCTGGCGGATCGGCTCGCCGTCGGCGTCGACCTCTCCCTGGCGCTGCAGCATGCGCTTCTGCTCGCGGTTCATGGACATGGCCAGGCCTCGGATCGCGTACTCGGACGGTAGGACAGGCTATTGGCGAACCGGGCCGACGCGCTCCCGCGGAGGAGACATGACGTCGAAACTGATCTTGCAGGGCAGGAGGGACTCGAACCCTCAACCGCCGGTTTTGGAGACCGGTGCTCTACCAATTGAGCCACTGCCCTGGGTCCCGACCTCCGACCCGGAGTCGGAATCGGGGGGCGGTAGGGCGGCAGACTACCAGCCGGGGCAGGGCATCCCTGCGTGTCGAAAGTCGGACCTGGGACCCGCATCGCCGTCACCGGCAGACCGGACGTCGACGCTCAGCGCGTCTCCTTGTGGTTCACGTGGCTCCGGCACCAGCGGCAGAACTTCTTGAGTTCAATGCGCTCGCGGGTGTTCGCCTTGGACTTTGTGGTGATGTAATTTCTGCGCCTGCACTCCTGGCACTCCAGGGTGACATGTACTCGCTTGTCGGATGCCATGTAGGCCTCGCTCCTTAGACTGCCCGCCGGAGCGGGTCCTGCTCTCCCACCGGCCGCCACCGACGAACCGATGCTTGTAGCGACGGACAGATTCGAACTGTCGACCTCTCGATTATGAGTCGAGCGCTCTCACCAGCTGAGCTACGTCGCCAGCGAGCTCCCTGACAGAATCGAACTGTCGACCTTCTCCTTACCATGGAGACGCTCTGCCGACTGAGCTAAGGGAGCCCGACCACCTTGCGATGGCCGGGCACAAGGATGCCACAGGTTCATGGGTTTCCCACCGTGCGCTGCGGGGTCACAGGGCGACCCGGCGACACGACAGTGGACGGCAGCGGACTACCGTCGAACCATGGAGATCCGCCTCGCTGGGCCCGCCGACTCCGAGGTGATCCGGGCCATCTACAACCACGAGGTCGTGTCCTCCGTCGCCACGTTCGATCTTGTCGAGCGGGGCCCGGAGGCCCAGGTGGAGTGGCTGGCCGAACGGTCCGGGGCATTCAGCGTGCTGGTGGCCGAGGTGGATGGCGAAGTGGCCGGGTTCGCATCGTTGTCCCAGTACAGGGAGCGGGCCGCCTACCGCAGCACCGTGGAGGACTCGATCTACGTGCAGGCCGGGCATCGGGGGCTCGGCATCGCCGACCGTCTCCTGGGTGCACTGCTGGAGGTGACCAGGACGAGCGGATTCCACTCCGTCATAGCCAGGATCGGTGGCGGCAACACCGCCAGCATGGCCCTGCACGCCAAGCACGGGTTCGCCGAGGTCGGCGTGGAGCGTCAAGTCGGTCGCAAGTTCGGCCGCTGGCAGGACGTCACCGTCATGCAACTCGTCTTCGACGCCTGACCGCCCCTTACCGGTCGGGCCATCGGGCAACAGCCGGAACATGCAGAACCCCCCGGACCTGAGGGCTCGGGGGGTTCCTGATGTCTCGTTACATCACACGTGGGCCGAGGAGGATTTGAACCTCCGTAGGCGTTGCCGACGGGTTTACAGCCCGTTCCCTTTGGCCACTCGGGCACCGACCCAGAAGACCGGAGGATACCCACCTGGACTGCCGACCCGGCCAACTCCTACCGGTAGGGTGCGCGCATGCCCAGCTTCGACGTCGTGTCCGAGATCGACCTCCAGGAGGTCCGCAACGCGGTTGACCAGGCCTCCCGCGAGGTCAACACCAGGTTCGACTTCAAGGGCACCGAATCGGTCGTCGAACTCCTGGACGGCGCCATCAAGTTGGAATCCTCCACCGAAGACCGCCTTGCAGCCCTCGTGGTCGTGCTCGAAGAGAAGCTGGTGCGACGCAAGGTGTCGCTCAAGTCCCTGGACTGGGGGAAGGTCGAGGAGGCCAGCGGTGCCCGCTCGAGGCAACTCGCCAGCCTCCAGGCTGGCATCGATTCCGACAGGGCGAGGTCGGTCAACCGGACCATCAAGGACCTGGGCCTGAAGGGCGTGCAGTCCCAGACGCAGGGAGAACAGGTCAGGGTGACGGCCAAGAAGCGCGACACCCTGCAAGACGTCATCACCGCCCTGAAGGAAGCCGACCTGGGCATCCCGCTGCAGTTCAACAACTTCCGGGACTGACACCCGGGGGGCCCGGCAGTCAGCCGACTATCGGGCCCTGACTCCAGTTCCCACTACGCAGGCGGGCGATGCGCTCCTCGGCCGGCGGATGGGTGGAGAACATCCTAGATCCACCACGACCCGAGGCCTGGGCCTTCAGGGGATCCACGATGTAGGCAGACGCCTGGTTGGGGTCCACACCCGACGGGATCCGGGCCGACGCCACCTGGAGTTTCTCGAGGGCCCGGGCCAACGGCTCACCGTCCCCCATCAGGCGCGCTGCGGATGCGTCGGCCTGAAACTCCCGACTCCGGCTGATGGCCGCCTGGATCATCATGGCCGCCACCGGGGCGAGGATGGCGAACGCGATCTGACCCATGGGGTTGCGGTTCCGATCTCGGCCACCGCCACCGAACATGGCTGCGAACATGGCCATGCGGGCGATCATCGTGATGGCCATGCCGATCGTGGCTGCCACCGAACCGATGAGGATGTCCCGGTGGCGGACGTGCATGAGCTCGTGGGCCAGCACCCCCCGGACCTCGGTCATGTCCAGCATCTCGAGCAGTCCCCGGGTCACCGCCACCGCCGCATGGTCGGGATTGCGACCGGTGGCGAACGCGTTCGGCTGCGGGTTGGGCGTGACGTAGAGCCTCGGCATCGGTAGGTCCGCCGCCTCCGAGAGCTCCCGCATGATGCGGTGGTACACGGGGTACTCGACCGGATCGGCCGGCACCGCCCTGGCTGAGGCAATGGCGACGCGGTCGCTGAACCAGTAGGAACCACCCACCATCACCAGCCCCAGGACCAGGCCGAAGACCATCCCGCCATTGCCTCCGATGGCACCTCCCACAACGATGAACAGGCCTCCCAGGAGGGCCAGGAGGGTGAAGGTCTTGGCTGTGTTCATCATGGGGAAGGGTGGGCTCCTAGTCAGGCCGGACACCCCAGCGTACGGCTGATCCGCACCTGCCTGGCCTCGCCCCCGGGCAGCGGTTCAGAGGTCGTAGTAGCCGGAGTGCAGGTACACGGTCAAAACGCCCGCCGCCCGGTACATCCGCGCGTTCCCGGGGTCGTCGTCAAGCGCCAACTGGACCTCGTACCCATCGGCCCGCAGGCCCTCGAGAGCTTCAGACTTGACCTCAGGTGAACTCCGGTGGTCACCGTCACGACGCATCACCAACAGGTCCCACGACACCGAGTTGCGCTCCAGCCAGGCCACAGTCGTGTCAGCCAGCCGGGCTGGACGGGCCGTCACGAGGACCATCGCACGGTCGTCTACAAGACCGGCCACGAGGCGGATCCCCTCGCTGATCGGAGGATCCTGCACGGAGGCCTCGAAGAACGCCGCCCATGACTTCGGCTCGCCGGCCAGGAGGTGCTGGCGACCGGAGGCATCCGACAGAACTCCGTCGACGTCCACCAGTACCGCCGGTCCGGGCAGGACCGGCCGCCGGCCGGGGTTTGGAAACGTCGGCGCGGCTCAGTCCTCCTGCGGGGACTCGGAGACCCTGGCCCGGATCTCGTCCACCACCGACGAGTCGGCCAGCGTCGTGGCATCGCCCAACTCCCGCCCCTCCGCCACATCGCGGAGCAGGCGCCTCATGATCTTGCCACTGCGCGTCTTGGGCAGGTCCGGCACGAGGAAGACGGCCCTGGGCCTGGCGATCGGTCCGAGCTTGGTGGAAACGTGCTGCCGGACCTCCTCGGCCAACTCGGGAGACGCCTGGTGTGTGCCTCTCAGGATCACGTAACCCACGATGGCCTGACCGGTGGTCTCGTCCGTCGCCCCGACCACGGCGGCCTCGGCGACGGCCGGGTGATCCACGAGGGCCGACTCCACCTCGGCGGTGGAGATGCGGTGCCCCGAGACGTTCATGACGTCGTCTACCCGGCCCAGCAGCCAGAGGTACCCGTCCGCATCGACCTTGGCCCCGTCACCGGCGAAGTAGCGGCCCTTGAAGCGGGACCAGTAGGTCTCCAGGTACCGCTCCGGATCACCCCAGATGCCACGCAGCATCGCCGGCCAGGGCTTGGTGATCGTGAGGTAACCACCGCCCCGGGGGACGGGCTCGCCAGAATCGTCCACCAGCTCGGCGAACACGCCGGGAATCGCCTGGCATGCCGAACCCGGCTTCGTGGTCGTGACGCCCGGCAACGGCGAGATCATGTGGCCGCCGGTCTCGGTCTGCCACCAGGTGTCCACGATCGGGCAGGATCCGCCACCGATGTTCTCGTGGTACCAGATCCACGCCTCGGGGTTGATCGGCTCGCCTACCGTCCCGAGCACGCGCAGCGACGACAGGTCGTGGGCCGCCGGCTCTGCCTCACCCCACTTCATGAAAGTGCGGATCGCCGTCGGCGCCGTGTAGAGCTGGGTCACGCCATAGCGCTGGATGATGTCCCAGAGCCTGTCCTTCGGCCACTCTCCACGATCACCGGAACGGGCACCGAGTACCGGCGTGTCGGGCGTCCCCTCGTACATGACCGAGGTGCAGCCGTTGGCGAGGGGCCCGTACACGATGTAGCTGTGGCCGGTCACCCATCCGATGTCGGCCGCGCACCAGTACACGTCCTTCTCGGGTCGCAGGTCGAACGTGTACCTGTGGGTGTAGGCAACCTGCGTGAGGTAGCCGCCGGTCGTGTGCATGATGCCCTTGGGCTTCGCCGTCGTACCCGACGTGTAGAGCAGGTACAGCAGTTGCTCGGCGTCCATCGGCTCGGCAGGGCAGTCGGGCGATGCCTCTGCCACCACGTCATGCCACCAGAGGTCGCGTCCGTCCACCATGGTGACATCGGTGTCGCAGCGGTTCACGACCACCACGTGCTCCACCGAGGCAGCCCCCATCTCCAGGGCGGCATCCACGTTGACCTTCAGCGCCGAGGGTTCGCCGCGGCGGTAGCCGGCATCGGCGGTGACGATCAGGCGGGCCTCGGCGTCCTCGCAGCGGTCCACGATCGAGTCAGGCGAGAACCCGCCGAAGATGACGCTGTGGGCAACGCCGATGCGGGTGCAGGCCAGCATCGCCACCGGGAGTTCGGGGATCATCGGCATGTAGATGGCGATCCGGTCGCCCCTGCGGAGGCCCAGGTCCGCCATCACGTTGGCGAAGCGGCAGACCTCGTCCAGGAGTTGGGCGTATGTGATCTCCCGGGTGTCGCCCGGCTCACCCTCCCAGTGGTAGGCGACGCGGTCGCCCCGACCGGCTTCCACATGCCGGTCCAGGCAGTTGGCTGAGACGTTCAGGCTCCCGCCCACGAACCACTCGGCGTACGGCAGGTCCCAGTCCAGGGTGGTGTGGAAGTCCGTGTCCCAGTCCAGCAACTCGCGGGCCTGCCGGGCCCAGAAGGCCTCGTAGTCGGCGGCTGCCTCCTCGTGGTGGGATGTGTCGCCCAGGAGTGCCGCATCCCTGAAGGCCGGCGAAGGCGGGAACGTGCGGTCTTCGACGTAGTAGTCCTCGATGGTCGGTTCGTTCAACGATCGCTCCCTGGACGGATCGGGTCAGCCGTCCGGACCCTAGTCAGCCGACCGGTTCTGGTCAGGAGCCGACACGCCACTCCAGGACCGTGAACCCACCCAGGCCGTCCGGGTCCAGTAGGGCCTCGGCCTCGGTTATCCGACTCCGGGCCCGCAGGGCCTCCAGGTCGCCCAACCCTGCCCGCTCAGCCCAGTGGCGCCGACCCTCGGCCACCAGGTCGTCGATGCCGTTGTCACGCAGGAAGGCGGCCTGGGTGGTGGTGTCGGCTCCCGGTGGGAGCTGGTCGACCGCCACCTCCACGGTCACGTCCTGGGCACCGGGGGCCGAGGCCGCCGGTCCAGCCCGCTGGTGGTCCCGGTAGGTACGGACCCATTCACCGGGCGAGCGGGCCGCCAACGCGGCCGTGGTGGACACGTAGTCGATGACCAGCACCGATCCCGCCGAGAACACGTCAAGGGCCCGATCCATCCAGCGTCCGGCGCCGGCCAAGACCGGAATCCGGGAACCCTGGAGTGGAGCCACGTCGACCGGGGGGTGAACGGTCATGCCGGTCACCTCCCTGAACATCGGCTGGTCCACACCCTCGGCGGCCACGTCCACAAGGACCTCGCACCAGTCGCCGTCCACGGCCTCCAGCAGGCCGAACGCCAGGTTGTCGAGCAGCTCGTTGGCCATCACCACACCCACCAGCCCGTGGCCACCCAGGGCCGAGAGGTCCGCAAGGCCGGCCAGCGACGACAATCCATCACCGGTCGGTTGTGCGTCGCGCAGCACGGAGCAACGTTCCACCATCACGTACCGGCCGGCCTCCAGGCAGGCGGGGCGGGCCGCATGGATGCTCCGTGCCAGGGTCCCGACACCGGCGGCCGCCTCGACCACCGTGAACCCGTACGGTCGACCCAGGGCCTCCCAGCGATCATCCAACCAGCGGGCGACCACCGCCCCGAACAGGGGGCCCACCTCGGGCGAGGTGAGGAAGTCGCCACGTCGACCGGCAGCCCCACCGGCGGCGTAGAAACCCCCGTCGGGGTCGTACAGGCAGGCCTCCACCCAGGCCTCGAACGTCATCGGACCCGTGGCACGGATCCGTTCCGCCAGGCGATCGGCCAGCGGGCGTCCGACCGTCCGACCAGCTGTTATGTCAGCCCCCGAGGGCAAGCAGGCTGACATCGGTGAAGCGCGCCACCATCTGGGGCGCCACTCCGAACGCCAGCGTGACGACGCCGCACAGTGTCAGCGCCGACACCAGGGACGGGGTGACCGGGACCGGGCCCAGATCGCCGTCCACCGGGTCGTCGGCCCACATGCGCCGGGCCAAGGAGGCGTAGTAGTAGAGCGCCACCACCGAGTTGACGGCACCAATGACCGCCAGCGCGTAACCCCACGGCTCACCGGCGGTGGCGAGCACGCGGAACACCTCGAACTTGGCGAACCATCCGCCCAGCGGCGGGATGCCGGCCAGCGAGAACAGGAAGATGGACATTGCGACGGTCAGGCCGGGGGCGAACTGGAAGGCCCCGGCGAACGAGGTGACGTCGGCC
>ENA-ORXI01001733-ORXI01001733.1-sediment-metagenome-genome-assembly--contig:-NODE-1733-length-16633-cov-6.570065_pt1 | contig 16633 bp, 17 predicted proteins | sample MGYA00237861_ERZ511468 | MGnify/ENA primary metagenome ERZ511468 (study PRJEB26299, sample SAMN06266213) | sediment metagenome | isolation source: Hudson Canyon methane seep mesocosm | place... | reverse complement strand
ACTGCCCCAATAAGCGCCTCAACAGTATCTCCAAGAATCGAGTCACGACGATGACCACCGCTCTTCATTTCACCCGACCCAAGAAGCAATTCTGATCCCAACTCTAACTCTTTTGCCACTTGCGCTAATGATTCACCGCGCACTATATGCGAGCGCATAGGACTTAGCTCGCCCTCTCGAGCATCAGGAAACTGTCTATATAAAAACTCTGTTACGACTAATCCTAGAATCGAATCCCCAAGAAACTCCAACCGTTCATTATTGAGGCCAGAAAAGCTGCGATGGGACAGTGCTAACAATAATAGCTCGGGGTTATCAAATTGATAGCCAAGTCTTCGCTCGAGTTGTGCAATATTAGCAGCCACTGCAATACCTAGGATTTATGTTATTAACCGACAGTATATTGTAAGAAAGAGCATCCCGACTGACTATTTTTTCATGGCAGGATAAAACTAGCTGTCGAACTTCTATTCGATTGATCCCGCTCGGGAGAAGCTAGGAACACTTAAGAAATCATCCCAAAACATCCAGCGTGCGAACGCCTTACCAACGATTCGGTCTTCGGGAACAGGTCCCCAAACGCGACTATCGCTCGAATTATCTCGGTTGTCCCCCATCATGAAATAGTGTCCTTGAGGCACTACCGTTGAAAAATTTTGACTCAAGCGACTTGGCGGCACCCGCTTTTGAATCACATGCTCAACACCATCAAGATTCTCTATCATGACTTGAGATCGAGGCGCTCCGGGCTCAACTAACGACGATTCTTGGCCCATAGCTTCATTATTAACGTACAGTATTCCATTGATAACACTGATTTTATCTCCGGGCAATCCGACTAAACGCTTGATGAAATAGCGAGTCTCATGAGGCGGGAAAAACACAATGACATCTCCCCGCTTAGGCGTATCAACATCAAATAACTTAGTTCTAACAACTGGTAGCCTGATGCCATAATTCCACTTACTTACCAATATAAAATCACCCACTTTCAGTGTAGGGACCATAGATTTAGAAGGAATCTGAAATGGCTCAATTATAAAAGAACGGAGGATTAACACCAAACCCAATACCGGCGCTAATGAACCGAAAAACTCAATAATACCTTCGTCTGTTTTTACCCAAAACCGATTCAACAACCAGAAGAACGCTGTGATTATAAAAATCACCGTGAGTATCAGTTCAAAGTTCCAGTCCATCTCACATAATCCTTTTATTAAGCCTTTTTCTGAATGCCATTAAGTCTTTAAGACCGCTAAAAATGCATCTTGAGGTATTTCCACACTACCAACTTGCTTCATTCTTTTCTTACCGGCCTTTTGTTTCTCCAGCAGTTTTTTCTTTCGAGTAACATCTCCACCATAGCACTTTGCTGTTACGTTTTTGCGCAGAGCTTTTACAGTTGTACGCGCAATGACACTTCCTCCAATAGCTGCTTGAATCGCAACATCAAACATCTGGCGAGGTATTAACTCTTTCATCTTGTCAGCCAAATTTCGACCTTTTTGAATAGAATGGTCACGATGAGTGATAGCTGCTAAAGCGTCAACACGATCACCGTTAATAAGAATATCGAGCTTAACTAATGATGCCATTTCAAAGCGCACAAATGCATAATCTAAAGATGCAAAACCACGACTAACAGACTTTAAGCGATCAAAAAAGTCCATCACAACTTCGCTCATGGGCAATTCATATCGAATAGATACCTGACCACCAATGAATTGCATATCTTTCTGAACTCCGCGCTTTTCGACGCAGAGTGTAATTACATTACCCACATATTCTTTTGGTACAAGAATATTAGCCTCACAAATCGGCTCACGCATTTCTTCAATTTGGCCTGGATCTGGAAGGTCAGACGGGTTGGACATATATAGAGTTTCACCCTTAGAAGTAATAATTTCATAGACAACCGTTGGCGCTGTTGTAATAAGGTCTAGGTTATATTCTCTCTCAAGCCTTTCTTGGATAATTTCCATGTGCAACATGCCAAGAAATCCACAACGAAAGCCGAACCCCAAGGCATCTGAACTCTCTGGTTCATAAAATAAAGATGCATCATTGACTGCAAGTTTACTTAGTGCTTCGCGAAATTCTTCGAAATCATCAGAGTCAACAGGAAACATGCCCGCATACACTTGAGGCTTGATCTTCTGAAACCCAGGCAAGGGATCGATATCGGTTGTACTTAAGGTGGTCAAAGTATCACCTACAGGGGCACCTAAAATATCCTTAATTCCAGCAACCATAAATCCGACTTCGCCGGCCCTAAGAACACCTGTCTCTTTGCGTTTGGGCGTAAATACACCGACGCTATCAACCACATGGGCCTTACCAATTGACTTAGCGACAATCTTACTCTTTACCTCTAGCGTTCCTTGCATAACACGAACCAATGAAACAACACCAAGATAGTTATCAAACCAAGAATCAATAATTAACGCTTGCAAAGGCGCATCTACATCCCCTGTGGGAGGTGGGACTTGGTGAACTAACTCTTCTAAAATTTCTCCAATGCCTTCGCCCGTTTTAGCGCTACATCGGACCGCATCGTCAGCTTCAATCCCAATTATATTTTCAATCTCATTGATTACTTTTTCTGGTTCAGCCTGGGGTAGATCCATTTTGTTCAAAACAGGAATAACTTCAAGGCCTTGAGCTATAGCTGTATAGCAATTAGCAACTGATTGAGCCTCTACTCCCTGAGCTGCATCGACAATAAGAAGAGCACCCTCACATGCGGCAAGGGATCTTGAAACCTCATAGGAAAAATCAACATGGCCAGGCGTATCAATGAAATTAAGCTGGTAGGTTTTTCCATCTTGTGCGGTATAGGGCAACGTTACACTCTGAGCCTTAATAGTAATCCCGCGCTCCCGCTCAATATCCATAGAGTCAAGAACCTGAGCGGCCATCTCACGCTCGCTCAGTCCTCCGCATAACTGGATAAAGCGATCGGCAATGGTCGATTTCCCATGATCAATATGGGCTATGATTGAGAAATTTCTAATATGACTAAGATCAGACAATGGTTTGTACTACCCTTCAAATAAGCGCGCGCAGTCTAGCCTATTTGCCGCAATGAAGCTATGAGAGCGATGCAAATACATCAGTATTGCGTTAATCATTCATCAATCTGAATGGTTCTAAAAATTGCCTTCCCCTGCCGATAAAAGCGAATGCGTATTGGAGTGCTTTTAGGAATTTCTGCTATGACCAGTTGATACTCCTCTGAGTCATCGATGCGGCTATACCCCAATTGAATAATAATATCGCCAACCTCTAAACCCGCGATATCAGCAGGCGACTCAGATTGCACCTTGACCACCTCTACTCCTCCGCGCAGGCGCAACAGACGCAGATCTTCTGCTCCCGGATCTGCAACAGAGAGCCCAAGGCGATCTGATTGGTCTGTAACAGAAGCTTGGATGTTGTCGTCTCCTTCGAGAGCTCCAATCTTCAACTTTAATTCTTTGAATTTTCCTTCACGGTACACTTCGACATTGATCATTTCCCCTGGTTCTATCAGTCCAACAATGTGCGGCAGATCCTCTGACCGTAAAATAGCCTGACCATCTACACTTACAATCACATCATCAGGCTGTATGCCACCATTGGCAGCAGCGCTATTAGGTGTTACAGATTCAATATATGCACCTATGGGTCCGGGCAACCCAAGAGCGCCTGCCATAAACTGATCCACATCACTTATACCCACACCAAGGAAACCTCTTCTCACTTCACCACTATCTCTAAGTTGAGCAACCACATTACTCGCGATACTGACCGGTATAGAAAAGGATAGACCTACTGAACCACCAGTAGGCGAATAAATCTGAGAATTAATACCGACTACTTCTCCATCTAGATTGAACAGCGGGCCTCCGGAATTACCCCTGTTAATTGCCACATCAGTCTGAATGAAAGGCACATAGTTCTCTCCTTTCTCTGTGGGTAAACTGCGCCCAATGGCGCTTACAATACCCGCCGTCACTGAATAGTCCAAACCAAAAGGTGACCCTATAGCAAGGACCCAAGACCCTACCTTAATGCTCTCAGAAGATGCAAACTTCAAACTAGGCAAATTATCAGCTTCAATTTTCAACAAGGCCAGATCAGATCGTCGATCAGAGCCCACAATGACCGCTGAATACTCACTACGATTAGCAAATTGAACTTGGATGTCGTCTGCACCGTCCACCACATGATGGTTAGTTAAAATATACCCATCCTTAGAAATCACAAACCCAGAACCCATGGTTCTAGCGGGTCTCGCTGGGCGTCGGCGCTGCTCCAGCAACTCTCTAAACATCTCGGGGACCTGCCCCCGTAACGTGTCACGATTATCAGCTGGCTTACTAACAGTATTAATTTTCACTACAGCGGGTGCTGCTGCTTCAACTAGCGCACTAAAGTCCGGCAAGTCAGCATAAGTCTTATCCACACAAACAATTAATAGCAGAGTGGTAAACACTATCTTTTTAAACACTTAAAACTCCATAAAATATAATTAAATAAAACGTTGCTCTATTTTTTCTAACTCACGAGGATCATTCTGGATGCCAAATAAAACTGGATTGCTTTGAACATCCGCTTGGGCCTTTTGACCACGCATATTGACTAAAATTCCGCCACCAACGAGGCCAATTAACGCCCCCAAGATACTAAATAAATCTTGCTCAAGAGTCTTCCCTTCATCACCCAACATCCAAGCACCCGTTAAGGCTCCGATGACAGGTACCAGATAAACCATGAGAGATCCTTTCACTACTATATGTTCGGGAATACCAATAGTCACAGACTGCCCCAACCGCAATGAATCGACACAGAAATCTCCGGGCAATACTCGGATCTCATTTTTAGTACCGGTCAGTTTGGTCAGAGCAGTATGGCCGCAGCCTTTTTGTGCACTACAAGAGTCGCATGTAGTCTGCTGAATGGTCTCGACCATCAAGCTATCTTGGTTTTTTGAGACGACCGTTCCGGTTTCGAAAATCATGTTAATACCTGTAACTAAAAGTTACGACGGCTTGAGCAGTTTAGATGCATGGACAATTGATTCCGCGACCATTTTTGCAGTGCCAGCTGGGATCTCACCTACAACAGACACTGTAACTTCTGTATCAGCAATCTTTGTCTTGCTTGTTACAAACACACTAGCACCATGACGGGTAGCTAAAACAGGTAGCTTAGCACTAACCTCAGGAGATTCGACAAAAACCGAAAAGACAGCTAATCCATCAGAATAAACCAGCATTTGTTGACCTGTCTGCCCATTTCTTTCAGAGTCAATCAGCTGAAATCCAGAAGGTACCCAGCTAGCACTCCAATTGCTTTTATCTTCAGTGGAATCTGCGCTCTTACAATCTTTCTCCGCTTGAAAACCCCCTTCAGGAAAATCCAACGAGGCAACATCTTCGCCAACGTTTAGCTCAACAAATTGGAATCTTTCCAGAGGATTCCCTGAAAGGTCTAATAATACGGACATTAATAGAAGATTAGTCTCATTATCAACTGCCAAAACATAGGGTAACCGATGCTCGTCTTTTGGATTTACCAACACCATACTGGCTTTGCGATTCGCAACGCGCAATTGACCTCGAGTTTCCAAAAAATAAGATTCTTGAAGTAGTTTAAAACTATTAGTGTTTATATTTGGTAGTGAATCCATGTCTGTATCTTTCATATGGCTTGACTCGCAACTCAAACCACTACGAAATTTCGAAAATTCACCCTCGGGGCCGTCTAAATGAATAATTTTCTCAAAACTAATTCCATCTTGAACGAGATGAATTATCTTCGATGTCTTCAGGCGACCTGACTTTTCGTAAGTTATCAGGCCTGAATAGTTCAACTCATCTGATGCCTCGATCATATTTCTCATTAGCATCTGGGCCGAATTCTCTTGTTGAGATATCGAATGACTAGAAACGAAAATGGCGGTCATAATAACCGCCACTTTGAATATTTTAACGTTACGAAATTTTGTCACCACTAAAGTTTATTCCTTTTGAGTAGGTAATTCACGTTGCTCTATCCGTGCGTAGGGGAGCATTCCTTGATTCCTCACATAAGGAGCCTGATTGGAATGCTTGGCCAAAATATATGACAAATAAAGACGTATTTCTCGCTCTGAATATTGTTTCTCAGTAATACCTTCAGAACTCACAGCCCTTACATCAGCATCCAACGTCCAACCCAAGGGAACCTGATTCACTGGACCAACTATATCACTAACCGATTTATCGTCAATCTCGGCGAATTTCATTGTGTCATTAACGTTTAATTCAGATTGTTCAAACTGCTGAACCCCCATTATGGCGACCACAGCAACTGAAGCAGCAATGGCAAAGCGGCCAGAGGAGCTTAAAATTCTTCTAAGAGGGTTCGTTTTGAGTGTATCTTCATTTTTGATCGCTTCAGAAATAACAGATGAATAGTCTACATCAGACACAACGCCGCCTCTCATCACCGCTGAAATAGCGTGATAGCGCTGCCATTTCCCTCGAATGGTAAGAGCGTTAGCCCCATCATTAGATGCCAACTCCTTCAAGACTCTGCGAGTTTCAAGATCTTGCGCCTCACCGTCCATCATGGCAGATAACGACTCGCCTAAATTTTCATCATATTGACTCATTTCTATGCCTCTTAAAGGTACTAAACTTCTTTAAATGCTGTGTCTATGACCAACCAATAAGTAAAAGGTTCACTAATCTTCTATTCAGTGTTAATTAGTTTACCTACAACCGCATCAATTGACTCTCTAGCCCTGAAAATACGTGACCTTACAGTACCCACAGGGCATTCCATAATTTCAGCAATTTCTTCGTAGCTAAGACCTTCATACTCTCTCAATGTAACGGCTGTGCGAAGATCTTCTGGCAGCTCAGCAATAGATTTAACGATTACTGACTCTAATTCATCTCGAAAAAGCTGATTCTCAGGTGTCCCTAAATCTTTTAAATACTCACTTCCAGAATAATACTCGGCATCATCTATATCAACATCTGAACCTGGTGGCCGTCGACTGCGTGAGACCAAATAATTTTTCGCGGTATTCACCGCAATCCGATAAAGCCAAGTATAAAACTGGCTTTCACCTCGAAACTTAGGAAGTGCTCGATAGGCTTTTATAAAAGCTTCTTGCACAACATCTGCCACCTCATCAGTGTCTCGTACGAAACGACCGACTATGGCATGGACCTTATGCTGATACTTTAAAACTAAAAGATCAAAAGCTCTCTTATCGCCCTCTTGCACTCTAACCACCAACTGCTGATCTGTGGCTTCACCTTTAATTTCAGTCATTCACTATTCCGACTTTGCTACTTTTGATTAGATTAATTAAAGCAAACGGAATGAAAGATCCCATAATGCTTTACTACAGACCACTGAATGCCTGTTAAGTTCGCTTGATTCAAAATGTTATATTATCATGTCGCTCCAATACTGTGTGACATACAAATGAAGCAAACCCATCTTTATGACGTTCTTATCATTGGTAGTGGTGCTGCTGGTCTAACGAGCGCCCTGCAATTAGATAAAAACCTCAATATTGCTCTAATCAGCAAATCTTCCCTGCAAGGTGGAGCCTCTTGGCTCGCTCAAGGCGGTATTGCAGCAGTTTTTGATGAAAACGATAGTGCCGATGCTCATGTTGAAGACACCCTTGTTGCAGGAGCTGGTCTATGCCATGAAGAATCAGTGCGCTTTGTGGTAGAAAACGGTCCTGAGGCTGTGAGTTGGCTCATTGAGCAGGGCGTTACCTTTACTCGAGAGAACAATCAGCAGAATTATCACCTCACACAAGAGGGTGGCCACAGTCATCGAAGAATTCTTCATACTGCGGACGCAACAGGGAAGGAAGTCACTGGAACGCTAGTCGATCAGGCCATTGCCGCTCCTAACATTGACATCTTCGAACATCATTGTGCTGTTGATTTGGTCACTCAAGCGGATAAAAACTCACGTAAGATTCGATGTACTGGCGCTTATTTGCTAGACATACAAACGTCGGTAATATCACTATTTCAGGCCAAAAGCGTAATACTTGCATCTGGAGGTGCCAGTAAAGCCTACCTCTATACTAGCAACCCGGATGGAGCCAGTGGCGATGGGATTGCGATGGCATGGCGCAAAGGTTGTCGAGTGGCAAATTTGGAGTTCAATCAATTTCATCCAACTTGTTTGTATCATCCCAAAGCCAAGTCATTTTTGATCACTGAGGCCCTGCGTGGAGAGGGTGCTATTTTGCGGCTCCCCAACGGAAGTGCCTTCATGAAGAATTTCCACCCCGATGCAGAGCTTGCTCCCAGAGATGTAGTAGCACGGGCTATAGATCATGAAATGAAGAGACTAGGAAGTGACTGCCTGTATTTGGATATAAGCCATCAATCTGCTGAGTTCATTACGGAGCACTTCCCTACTGTTTATAAACAGTGTTTACAGTACGGAATTGATATTACAACCGACCCCATTCCAGTTGTTCCGGCTGCACACTACACCTGCGGCGGGATTATGGTTAGCAATGACGGCCAGACTGATCTGCTAAATCTCTATGCCATCGGTGAAAATGCCTTTACTGGGTTGCATGGAGCAAACCGAATGGCAAGTAACTCTCTACTAGAGTGCTTGGTATACGCCCAGGGAGCAGCCAGAAAAATCAATCAACAAGTTGGTCAAATTCCTGTTCCTGATTTTATTCCTGAGTGGGATGAATCCAGAGTAGGTCACTCAGATGAAGACGTTGTTATCTCCCATAACTGGGATGAACTTCGCCGTTTCATGTGGGATTACGTCGGTATTGTTCGAACAGATAAACGCCTAGCACGGGCTCAGCATCGAATTAAACTTCTCCAAAAAGAAATCCAAGAATACTATAGCAATTGCCTAATTACTCGAGACCTACTAGAGCTTAGGAATCTGGCAACAGTATCTGAATTGATTATTCGCTGCGCCATGCAACGTAAGGAAAGTCGCGGACTTCACTTTACCTTAGACTATCCTGAATTATCACCCATTGCCCGAGATACCGTGATGGTTCCCATTAATTACGCTGGTCAAGATGTCATCATTAACCGTGATTAGTGTTAAGTACCGCGAGAAAGTAATAGGGACCGCAGTTGATGATGCTCTGCAGAATTAACAACATCTTTTGTAATTGCACGCCTAAATACAACCCCTTCAGGGGTTCTAAAATAGATAATAATCAACCAATCTGTAATAAATTGATCTGAGTGTAATCGTAATTCAGTTAAATCATCTCTACCGTAAAGATTCCATAGGTCCGTTTCAGAATTGAACACCAACTCTTCCATTTGAGCTAGACGCATGACAGTGATTGATTGGTAAAAAAACAGCCCTACCGCAATGGCAGCGAGGAGTTTAATCCAGAATACTATTGGGAGTAAAACTAACAAAAGTAAAATCCATACGGCCAGTCCCACGCTGGCTAGCACGAGGGTTTTCGATGGCTTAAGACTAAACCGCTGATGGTTTTTTGCGACTATCACGAATTATCTGCAGTATCCTTTGCATGTTTGGATCAGTGGGCTGCTCTCTTTGCATGAACCATAAAAATAAGGTCTGGTCTTCGCAGTCCAAAAGCACCTGAAACCGAAGTTGGTCCTGCTCATCTAATGAATCATAGACATTTTCAACAAAGGGAGTAAGAATTAGATCTAGTTCTAGCATGCCGCGGCGACTAGCCCAAAGCAGACGATTTTTATTCATAGCTAATGATTCAGTGTGCAAAAGCGGTATTATAAGAGACAATTAACTATAAACAAATAGGATCAATTAAACCTATGAACTGGCAACTCCTTTTCCCAGATCATTCAGCGATTGCTAACAGTGAGTACTCGAATATCATAGAGTCGTTCGGCGAATCTGTGGGAGACTATCCAGCACTGCCTAAGACAACAGTGCTAAGTACGAATCATCGCGGTTATATCAAATTAAACGGCCCAGATAGTGAAAGATTTTTGCAAGGGCAGGTCACCTGTGATCTTTCGTCACTGGAGGCTGGTGAATCTAAAAATGGAGCTCACCTTACACCAAAAGGACGCATTATATTTTTGTTTAGTGCTACAAAAGGCGATGATGGCACCCTTCTGTTAGAGACCCATCACTCTGTTGTTGAAGTTGCTATTAGTAGTCTTAGAAAGTATTCAGTCTTCTTCAAAACTGAGATCGTTGACGTCACCCATGAATTCTTGAGCGTGATGATTTCCGGCTCAGGTAGCGAATCTTTAGTTGAAAAAGTCCAGTGGCACTCAGTAGGAGAAATTAGCCCCTCAGTTTTTTCTACTACACTCAATGTCGCGAGCGCGATTGAACAGTTACAGACGATAACACATTTGGTTACACCCGCTGGACAGGGTTATAGCGACCTATTGCGTATTCGTGCTGGCACGGCCGATGTCGTAGAACAAACTTCAGATGAATTCATTGTGCAAATGATTAATCTGGACGCTCTTGATTATATAAACTTCAAAAAAGGGTGCTACACCGGGCAAGAAATAGTCGCGCGTGCTCATTATCGAGGGGCTGTGAAACGACGGCTGTATCGTATTGGTCTCGACACAGAAGTTAGTCCGCCCCTCAAGCAAGGATTAATGAACACCGAAGGAAAGGTGATTGGGACTATTGCTGCTGTGGCACCAGCCAGCAACACAACCGTCGAAGTCTTGGCTATTTTGGCTATAAAGTCTGCTGACTGCTCAAAGGTTAAATTTGGAGAGCAAGATCTGGTCCCAATGAGGCTCTTACCGCTGCCTTATGAGCTCCCTAAATCATCGTGAACCAAATCATTCTCTGGGCTAGTACCCACGAAAACCTACTCGTCTGGATGGGATTAATATCGTTGATCGTTTTCATTGTCAGCTTGGCTTCTCTGCCCTGGCTGGTGGCTTTGATCCCTGAAGATTATTTTATATCATCAAAACGACAGCTAACCCCTTGGAAAAATCGCTTTCCAGGAATGTGGGTGCTGGTTTTTGTGGTTAAAAACACCATTGGTTATCTTTTATTGTTGAGCGGGATGTTAATGTTGTTTTTACCCGGACAAGGTGTTTTAACCATGGTCGCAGGGCTACTAATGATGGATTATCCCGGTAAATTTGCCCTTGAGCGGAGAATCGCCCTAAGCCCCTCGATATTATCGAAACTAAACTGGTTGCGCAGAAAAGCTAATCGACCACCCCTTAAAACAGACCTTTAACAAAAGATTACTTATTGAAATTTAGACTCCGTACTTCCTGTAGCTCCCCATAGAACTTCACAACCTGCTCTCGGTTGAATTGGAATATTGCGTGCTAAAATTAAGCTTATTACCGCCATAATTGCCCCCATCAAAAATACCATCATGGGTGAGACTAGCCAAACCAAACCAAATAAGACTGGGATGAAAACAGCTGCAATGTGATTAATGGTAAAGGCTACACCGGCGGTAGAGGCCATATCTGCTGGGTCAGCTATTTTTTGAAAGTACGTCTTTATGGCAATGGCTAAAGAAAAGAATAGATGATCAGCCACATAGAGAACCCCAGCCCACAGCCCATCGTTAACAAAAGCATAGGCTATAAAAACGCAAAATAACCCGCAATACTCAAAAGTTAGTGCTCGACGTTCTCCAATTCGCCCTACAATAAGTCCTATACGCCCAGCAAACGCCCAGTTAAAAACATGATTAATCATAAACAATGCTGCGATATCCGAAACACTGTAGCCAAATTTCTCTACCATTAAAAAGCCCGCAAAAACCATAAAGATCTGTCTTCTTGCGCCACTCATAAAGGTCAATGCATAGAATAACCAATAACGTTTTCTCAACAGTAGGTGTTTTCTCTGAGGCGTCGCACTTTCAAATCTAGGGAAACCTAACCACATAATTAAGGCAAGAACCAAACAACCCCCTCCACCTACTAGATATATCACTTCATAACTAAGATCGAGATAACGTTGGGCAACCCACAGAAAACTGTAAACCACCAATGAAGCAATGGAACTAACTGCAATCAACTTTCCCAAAACTCCTGGAGCCTCATCGATCGTTAGCCACTGCAATGAAAGCGATTGCTTAACAGTTTCGTAATAATGAAAACCCACCGACATGAGAAAGGTAGTCAGATAAAGCCCTAAGGCCGAAGGAAAATACCCAGTGATGGCCACTCCAATACCTAGGAGAGCTAATGCAATATAAGCAAAAGTTTGTTCTTTTATCAGAAGCAGAACAAAAACAGCAGAAAATGCCATAAACCCGGGTATCTCCCGAATGCTTTGCAATATACCTATTTCCTTGCCGGTAAATGATGCTCGCTCAATAACAAAATTGTTTAACAGAGCCATCCACGTAGCAAAGGCAAATGTCATTGCAATAGTCATTATAATGAGTAAGTTTTTGGGGGTTTGCCACGATTTCAACACTGGTTTATCTTGCCTTGAGTTAAAGTTCTAATGAAATTTGTTGGGTATCATGGGACTTCATTGGGATCTGCCAGTTAATCGAAAAGGATTTTTTGGATATTAGGTAATCATTTGCCAAAGAAAAATGCTTACAGCCAAAAAAGCCTCGATAGGCTGAAAGAGGCGACGGGTGAGCGGCCTCCAAGATCAGATGCTTTGATTCATCAATTAGTCTCTTCTTGCTTCCAGCATAATTGCCCCACAACATAAAAACAACAGATTCACGTTCATCACTGATTAATCTTATTACTGTATCTGTGAATCTTTCCCATCCTTTATCAGCATGTATACCCGGGCAAGCCTGCTCAACGCTAAGCACGGTATTTAGCAAAAATACACCCTGCTTGGCCCACTCATCCAAAGACCCATGATTGGGCACAATTGCATTCTGATCAGTCGATAATTCACTGAAAATATTCCTAAGGGATGGTGGTATCTTATTACCTGGAGCAACAGAGAAACAGAGACCATTTGCCTGATTGGGTCCATGATATGGATCCTGCCCAATGATAACTACTTGGATATTATTTAAATCAGTTTGACTAAAAGCAGAGAAGGCTTTCTCAGCCGGCGGATAAATCACCTTACCCAATTGGGCTTGGGCAGCTAAATATTGATTTAATGCTAACCAATAATCTTTATCTAACTCACCGCGCAAGTTTTTTAACCAAAGGGGAGATAACTGTTTTTTTGCCTGCTCGGTAATATTCATTTTTTGGTTGCTTTTAGATCTCCTCGAAAGCTCAGAGAGTAACATATTTTATAACTTGTCCCACCAACACAAGCCCTCATAGCAGAGGACATTTGCCAAAATCTTACTATTGTATTTCTGCATGCCAACCAACGATAAAGCTTAATGAATGAATTTAGCTGGACACTAATTACTAGCATTTAAATTTTTCATAAAGCCGTAAACTTAAACTGCCCCAAATGCTACAATGGCGTCCTATGGAATCTGTCTCCACTTCTAATATTTGGCGTCTCACCTGGCCCACTATTATCAGCAATATTGTATACATGCTGATGGGTGTCGCCTTTTTGAAAATGGCAGGCACTTTCGGTACCGATGCTGTTGCCGCTGTCACTACAGGTCAGCGACTCTATTTTGTTTTACACGCCGTGGTAATGGGTCTTTGCAGCAGCACAACTGCCATGGTAGGCAAATACTGGGGCGCAGACAATCGACTGTTGGCTGGACGCTTTGCTGCCCTTTCTATTGTTCTTTTTCTCCTCGATGGCATGCTTTTCTCGTGGATCGCCATACCCTTCAGAGATCAATTAGTCGGTATTTTTGGTTTATCTGCTAACGGTCACAGCATGGCCGTCGACTTTATGCTTTGGACCGCACTCTTCGCCCCTGCAATGCTGACAACATTGGTCTTCAATATGGCATTTCGAGCGACAGGTGATAGTACTACGCCTTTGTGGACAGCGATTGTTGGTGTTATTTTGAGCCTCGCTCTTGGATCTGCAATGACATTTGGTTGGCTGGGTTTTCCTGCGATGGGTATTGCTGGGCTAGCCATTGGCGGTGGCATTGCCATGACCGTCACGATTATTATATTTTTACTTATTTGGATATTCGGAGGCTTTCATTTTAAACCTTCAAATCCAACGCCCGATTTCCTCAGTAATGGTAAGACCTTAATCAATATTGGTCTACCCGCAGCCTTTGAACAAGCTTTTTTCCAAGGCGGATTGCTTATATTTATGGTTTTTTTGGCCGGCTATGGCAGCGCTCCCTTTGCCGCCTATGGTATCGGTTTGTCAATATTAGGCCTGGTAATTGTCGTCGCCTTCAGCTTTTCCATTTCAAGCGCTACGCTGGTTAGCCAACACCTCGGTGCGGGTGACTTTAAGGGTGCCTACGACGCAGGTTGGAAAACTATGCGCACCTGCCTCTACGTAATGATTACAGGCTCCGTAGTCATGTGTTGGTATGCTCATGATATTGCTCGCTTTATGATCGATGATCCTGAGGTAATTCGTCATATGGTCCAATTTACCTATATCCTCGGCGCCTGCCTTCCATTAATGGCAGTAGAATTTAGTATGGCTGGAGCTCTCAGAGGAGCAGGCGATACTCGCTACCCAATGATGGTCACAGTGTTTAGTATTTTATTGACCCGTATTATTGCGCCTTGGGTGCTTGTCACAATGGGTGCCGAAGTAGTGTGGCTCTACGCCACCTCTTTGGTCGATTTCTCTATAAAATCTAGTCTAAACATGCGGCGCTTTCGTAAAAAAGGCTGGTTTAAAGCACATTTACAACAATGATATAATCAAGTTATGTTGAATAATCTAACACCTCCGCAACAACAATACGACCGACAGGTTGCCTATTGGCTTCTACTTTGTGCTGCAGTTATTTTCGGCATGATCCTACTCGGAGGGGTCACCAGACTAACGGATTCTGGCCTCTCGATGGTTGACTGGAAACCAATTAAAGGAATTATTCCACCGATCACTCAAGCTGACTGGCAAGCCATGTTTGCAAAGTATCAGCAGTTCCCAGAGTATCAAAAAACTAACTTCACAATGACCTTGGAAGAGTTTAAACCAATCTTCATGTACGAATATTTACATCGAATGTTGGGTCGCTTTATTGGCATTATCTTTGTCCTGCCTTTTTTATTCTTTTATTTCACCAAACGAATAGCTCATGGATTAACTCCAAGGCTAGTGGTCATGCTGTTGCTCGGTGGCAGCCAAGGGCTACTGGGCTGGTACATGGTTAAAAGTGGTCTTGTAGACAACCCTCATGTCAGTCAGTATCGGTTAACCGCTCATCTAGGCTTGGCGGTCTTTATTTATGGTTTTATTGTTTGGACAGTGCTTGATTTGTTAGCTCCAAAACTCTCTCAACCAAAGCATTTAAAGCGCTTCTCTTACACACTGAGTAGTCTGATTTTTTTGATGATTCTTTCTGGAGGGCTAGTTGCAGGTACTCGCGCCGGAATTCCCTATCCAACGTGGCCTCTTATGGGTGATAACTTTATACCCCCGGGACTCTATAGTCTTACGCCATTTTGGTTGTCCGCGTTCGAAGATATGTTAACTATTCAATTTAACCATCGAATGTTTGCCTACTTAATTGTGGTGCTAGTGGTGACCTTTGCCTACAAAGCACTGAAATCTGATCTTGATGGCCCTCTTAAAGTTGCTATTTATTGCTTTCTTATTCTTCTGGTGGCCCAGGTTTCTCTTGGAATAAGCACATTGATATTTTATATCCCGGTGCCGGTTGCTGCTGCCCACCAAGTATGTGCTGTTGCACTCTTAACAGCATCCCTTTTTGTCAGTCACTGCTTTTCCAATCAAATGACCGCACGTGAGTCTTAACCCGGCAAAAAAAGTAACAGCGATTGATTCCCGTTACATCAATGTAACATTTGTTTCATTGAACTTACCGCGAGATGGTCTTGCAAGTTTTAACCGGAGATAAAACCATGCGAACAACTCTGATTCTATTAGTGTCCCTATTCTCAACAACCCTTTGGGCTGAAAACATTTCTACCCCCTCAGGTTTATGGAATACTGTTGATGACACCACCGGTGAGGTTCGCTCTACCGTGAAGGTGACAGTCGAAAAAGATAGACTTTTCGGAACAATCATCGAAGTACATGACCCTTTAGAAAAGAACCCAACTTGTGATAAGTGCAAGGGCGAATTGAAAGATCTTCCCATTATCGGTATGCGAGTCATCAATGGCCTCACGTTAAAGAACGACGTTTGGAAGCGAGGCACTCTTTTTGATCCTGAAAGCGGCAAAGAATATAAGGGAGAGGTGTGGCTAGAGGGTGACCATCTAATGGTTCGAGGCTATGTGGGGTTTTTCTACCGCACTCAACAATGGCACAAGAAAATCGAAAATAAAAATGATTAAACATCCATATGGCATTTGCGCCGCATAAACTTATGATTTATGGTCTCGACTCAAAATTTAACTTAGAGAAAGTGATAGATCATGAACCTAGATTTTTCAGATGACCAAAAATTCCTTCAATCCGAAGCAAGAAAATTTTTTGATAAAGAACAAGCTTGCCGAAGAGGCAGAGCCGTTATGGACGCTGGTAGCGACCTAGATCAAGATCTCTGGAACCAAATTGTATCTATGGGTTGGACTGGGATCAGAATACCTGAACAGTATGAAGGACTCGGGCT